>Ga0207433_10000030_pt1 | contig 321758 bp, 305 predicted proteins | sample YelNatPaOPGAMG01_FD_187559 | JGI IMG/M metagenome (GOLD analysis project Ga0207433, IMG submission 187559) | Hot spring thermophilic microbial communities from Obsidian Pool, Yellowstone National Park, USA - OP-RAMG-01 (SPAdes) (version 3) | ecosystem: Environmental > Aquatic > Thermal...
ATATTGCATAGTTCCCGATGTATTGTTAAAACCAAAAATAACCATTCTTGTATTACCCGCTGCAGCACCACTTGAATTAGTATTTCTAATATAAATTCCTGCTCCTGCTCCTCCTCCAGTGTTATAAGTAGTATCAAAGAATGCTAAATCACCAGATGTGTTTATATGTAGGGGAAGTTGGGGATTTGTTATCCCAATACCGACTCTACCAGAAGTATCAATGACAACCCTATCTGCGTTATTTGTTCTCAAACTCAAACTATAATTATCTAATGTTCCAATAAAAGCATTTGCTCCTGCTTGAATTCCGATGTTTCCTGCAACTGTTAGTTTTTGAGATGGATTTGCTATTCCAATGCCAACATTGCCGGTTTGACCCTGAAGCACCATGGCCATATACGGATTAGGAGAACTAGTTCCATTGGAAAGATAAAATCGCATATCTTGATAGTAAGAGGATGTATTATAAGAACGAATACTACTTAACTCTCCTAGACCGGGATAACTAAAAGATAAAACATTTGTTTCTACTCCAGTAGAAGGACTCGCATAAATAATTAATCCTCCCCCAAAATAAGCAGAGGTGGGAAAAGAGGGTGGTGTTCCTGAAGTTCCTGTAGATCCAGTATCAGTGTAAGAGGTAGCAGTTGTTTCAAAGTATTGGTTTTCTCCTCCAGATGATGTTCCTCTCCAAACTCTGTATTTTGCTGCTCCAGTAACAGCATTCCAAGAAATTGTGATTGCATTAGTAGTTGAACCATCAACGGTAGCAGAAACTTCTGTTGATTTTCCTGAACTCAAATTGTTTGAATCCAAGGCAGTGACAACATAATAATAAGTTCCCGCTGCTAATGTCCCCCCAGATGTTGCCGTAGCAGAAACTCCAGATGGTGCTGGCAAATAACCAAAATATGATGCCCCAGAAGAAACTTGAAGTTTGGAAGAAGGAGCAGCCCCAATTCCCAACCATCCGTCTTTATTGATTACTCCTAATGCAGTTCCAGCCGAATTTTGCCATTCAAAAAGGTTTCCAGTTTGACTCGCATTGCCTCTAATAATTAATCCCTTATCAGATGCAGAAGCAGGTTTAACTCCGACACTACTCCATCCTACCAACCAAAGAATTCCGCCTTCGTGCCATATAGAACCATATTGAGTAGCTGTATCTTGAAGTCTAATTCGGGGAGGAGTAGAAGTATTATACAAATGCAATAGAGTTCCTGGATTCGTCGTTCCGATGCCAACGTTGCCACCTAAAGTGGCTAAAGTTGTGGTTGCGGTCGTTTCTAACTGGCCAACGATTCTGGTGATTTCTTGAATGATCACTTTCCCAACATCCAAATCAAAATAAGTGTTTGCCGAAAATATAACCCCAGCCACGATCAAAGCGGGCAAAACGGAAACCAATATTTTTCTCAAGATTCCTAATTTATTTTTGCTTGGGGAATGATTCATAAATTTTCAATTATCAATTTTCAATTTTCAATCAATTATCAATTTTCAATTCTCAATTCCGTCGTTTGATAATTGAACCATTGAAAATTGATTGAAAATTGGTCATTGAAAATTGAAAATTAAACATCGTTATTTCAGTCTCACTCCGCCTTTTATTTTGATTCCGCCTTTTAATTCTGGCGAATGGTAGACGTTGTAATTGAGCCCGATTTCGTCAACAATCGGCGTGGTGTTTTTGTAGGTGCCGAGGATCAACTTGTAGCAAAAGTAAGGGCCGGTCCATCCCAAATCAGAAATGATAAGCAACTGCTGACCAGCAGAAATCGGGGTGGCATCGTTCAAAACGCCGTCAGCTGAATACCAATTAACGGTGTCGGTGCTAAACTGAACTTTAATGTAAGTGCCGGCGGGAATGGTCGTTGAGGTGAAAAAGGTATCGACGTTGCTCACTCCCAAGCTTTTTAGAAGGTTTTTTGAAACAATCGTGCCAGTGGCGTAGTAATTCCCGGAGGGAAGGGCGGGCGTGCCAAAAGTGTAATAAACCCTGACTTCATCTAAAACGGGGCTGGTTTTGGCTGAAGTTTCAAACTGGATCTTGTAGTAAAAGTAAGAGTTGGAAAAACCGAGGCTAGAGAGGTTGATGGCGGTGGAAGTGGCTAAATGGTCGCCTTGAGAAAGGGTAGTCCAACCGTTTAAAGTTCCGTCAGCGCTGTACCAGTTTACTTTATTTTGACTGAACTGAACCTTGATGGTGGTTGAGGCAGGTAAGTAAGAAACGTTATAGCCAAAATAATCAATACTTTGGACGTTGCTCACATCTTTTAGAAGGTTTTTTGAGATAAGGGTGCCGGTGGCATAGTAAGTCCCAGATGGAGCACCCGGTGTGCCAACGGTGTAATAAACCCTGACTTCATCTAAAACGGGGCTGGTTTTGGCTGAAGTTTCAAACTGGATCTTGTAGTAAAAGTAAGAGTTTGAAAATTTGAGAGCAGAAAGGTCGATCGCTCCAGAAATGGAAAGATGGTCGCCTTGGGAAAGGGTGTCCCAGCCATTCAAAACTCCTTGAGAATTGTACCACTCAACCCGGTTTTGGCTGAACTGAACCTTGATGGTGGTTGAAGCAGGTAAGTAAGAAACGTTATAGCCAAAATAATCAATACTTTGGACGTTGCTCACATCTTTTAGAAGGTTTTTTGAGATAAGGGTGCCGGTGGCATAGTAAGTCCCAGATGGAGCACCCGGTGTGCCAACGGTGTAATAAACCCTGACTTCATCTAAAACGGGGCTGGTTTTGGCTGAAGTTTCAAACTGGATCTTGTAGTAAAAGTAAGAGTTTGAAAATTTGAGAGCAGAAAGGTCGATCGCTCCAGAAATGGAAAGATGGTCGCCTTGGGAAAGGGTGTCCCAGCCATTCAAAACTCCTTGAGAATTGTACCACTCAACCCGGTTTTGGCTGAACTGAACCTTGATGGTGGTTGAAGCAGGTAAGTAAGAAACGTTATAGCCAAAGTAATCGATGCTTTGGACGTTGCTCACATCTTTTAGAAGGTTTTTTGAGATAAGGGTGCCGGTGGCATAGTAAGTCCCAGATGGAGCACCCGGTGTGCCAACGGTGTAATAAACCCTGACTTCATCTAAAACAGGAGTGGTTGAGGTATCTGAACTCTCAAACTGGATTTTGTAGTAAAAGTATGAATTGGAAAAACCGAGGCTAGAGAGGTTGATGGCGGCGGAAGTGTCTAAATGGTCGCCTTGGGAAAGAGTAGTCCAACCGTTTAAAGTTCCGTCAGCGCTGTACCATTCAACCCGGTTTTGGCTGAACTGAACCTTGAGGGTAGTTGAGGCGGGTAAAGAAGAAACGTTATAGCCAAAGTAATCAATACTTTGGACGTTGCTCACATCTTTTAGAAGGTTTTTTGAGACAAGGGTTCCGGTGGCATAGTAGGTTTGGGCGTTTGCTTCACTCTCAAAAGCCAAACCAGCTATAATCACGATAGCAAAGTAAAAAATCGAAATTAATTTTTTTCTGCTTGGCATAAATTTAGCCTTTCTTTCTTTAAATTCCAAAACCCAGAACATTAATAATCTCGCACACAGCGCACGTAGTAGGAAGAAGAGGACTTCGAATAGTTGCCGACAGGGGCATTAATATAATAGGGGTCACCCACAAAGGCGAATATCAGGGTGTAAGCGTAGCCGGCAGCGGTCTCTGAAGACGACCAGTACCAGTTGGAAGTGATATTGGGAAGGCGAGAATAGAGCGGACCACCTGTTGTCATGTCGCGAATGCTGTCTAATTCCAAAATTGTCGGTAATCTCCAACCTGAACCTTTGGCTTTGCATTTATCCATCGCCGGAAAAGTACCCGAGGGAGAATCATAATATCTTTCCAACCAACTTTTTCCACCAACGTTTACATTATTGTTTCCTACTAACAGGGCCGGATGGCTTCCGCCGACATCGCCACCAGAAATTAAAGTTGAAGCAGCCGTGCCCGAAGCCCAGGCGATGCCCGTTGAAGAATCATATTTTGCCCACAAAATGTTGGCGTAAACATTCGGGTCGGTGGCAACGCAAACCGGGTTTGGCGGGGTTAAACCGTCGGTATAGAGGATGCAGTTTGAATCGTCGCAATAGATATCTTTTGCCGTCGTGGCAGAAGCGGAAGTAGTGCTGATGTCCCTAACGATGGTATCGGCTATTTTTGTCCAAGAAGGGTTGGCATAATAGCAAGTCGGCAAGCTCACCTGGCCGCTGGAAGTGCTAACATTGACTATTTTTGTCCCCCTTCCGATTTTTGACTCGTCGGTGAAACTGTCTGAAATGTAATCTGGGTTGGCTTTGACGATCAAAAACCCAACCAGAATGCCAACAACCACGGCTAAGAAAACGCTGATTAAAATCGTCTTTTTTGCCATTTTTTTGGCTTAAGTTTTAACGACCTTTATTGCAGTCTGTCGAAGGCAGCCAAGAAAATCTGGAAAACTTTGATCGTCTGTCCGCTTCCGCTCGGGTTGGGATTGACCTCGACCCACCAAGGATAGGTATCGCAAGGAACGCCGCCGGTTGGTTCTTTGATCCTTGTCTGGCCAGAATCTAAAGCCGCGTCGTTCGAACCTTCAAGGGTGAAGGTGGAATAGGCAGCGCCGGTGGTGGTTGCCACTCGCCAGCTGGTCGTCGAAGCCGTCGGTAGGGTATCGGTGTATCTGATGATAAATTTGTAGACTCTGGTCGCGCCGGCTGGGGCTGAGGGGAAATTACAGGAGCTGATCGTCCTGGAGATTTTGGCGTAGTTGGTGGTCGCAGTCTGAACCGGCAAATCGAATCCCAAAATCGGGATCATTCCAACCAAAATTTCTTTTCCGGTTTGGGCTAAGGGATAGGTTTTAAAGTAGATTGTGCCGTCGTCGCCAACTTTCAAAATGTCTGTCCCGTCAACCTGGACGGCAAATTTTTCAGCCGTTCCACCGCTGGTCAAGTTAAAGAGGAGGTTGTAATTGGCGAGGTTAAGCGTCGTGTTTTCGCTCAAGGTTCCGCCAAGTTTGATGGTGAGGAGGGTCGTTCCGGTTGTCGTCACACCGTTGGTGGCGGTAATCAAATCACCGATGTTCTTCCAGGTTGGAGCGGAAGTGCCACCGCTTGAAACCAAAAGTTGATTCGTCGAGCCAGCCCCGGTTACTTGAAGGGCGCCCGTTCCGTTTCCGTAGATTATCCCATACTGGGTGAAGCTTCCCGCGCCAGTACCACCTCGGCTCACTGAAAGATATTGCTCAGCAGCCAAAGTATTGGCCCCGCTCCAATAGACAGCGTAGTTGGCCGTCCCGCTTCCCAAAACAACAGATCCACTGGCTGCTGGCAAAGTGATGGTGTAGTTTGAGGCGGTCGAAGCACCGGTTAACTGGATCCTTCCCCCACCTCCGGTGATAAACCAAAGGCTGTTTCCAGAACCACCAGTTTGGGTGAAACAATCTCCGCTCGCGCAATCGCCAACTGCGGTAATGTCACCTGCTCCCACCCCGCTTACCGATTGCCATTTCAACTGATTTCCGGTCGTCCAGGTCAAAACATAGTTATTTTGGGGTGGGTTAGTCCCGTGCTGAGGCAGGATGTAAACAATCTGAGTGGTCGTTCCGTAATCGCTCGGGGCGATAAAGGCAGCCGAACCGGTTGCGCCGGTAAATTCTAACTGACCGGCGGTGCTGATGGTGGTCGTGGCTAATTTTGATTTTCCGACAACCTCAAAAACATAACCTGAGCTTGGATTCTGGGTTGCCGTTCCGCCGACGATCAAACCACCGGTTGCCCTGATGACGCTGGTCACTCTCTGGATTTCTTGCATGACGATTTCGCCCGTGTCGAGGTTGTAATAGATGTTGGCACCAAACAAGATTCCGGCAGCAATGCCCAGAGAAAGGGCGATAAACAGGAATGACTGAAACCTCGTTCCTTTAACCAGTTTCACTCTTGGCTCAAAAATCTTTCTTATTTTGTTTCTGATTTGCATTTTTTTATTTTTTTATTTTTTCGACCTTTTTGTTGAATCGTTTTTCTTTTTTTATTTTTGACTGACATTTTTTATTTTTTATTTTTTGACGACCTTTTTATTGAATTTTGTCAAAAACCAAAAGAAAGACGTTGAAAATCCGAATCGTCCCTCCGGCCGGCACTTTAACTTCAAGTTGCCAGCTGTCGTCGGTCAACCCTTGAATTTCCTTTTTAAAATGTGGGAAACCAACATCCAAAGCAGAAAGGGCTTGGCCTTGGAATTCAAAATCGATGTCAGGTAAGGTGGAAAAATTGATTCGCCAGGAGGAAGAAGCGGTTTGGGGAATGTCGTCAGCAAAATTCAACAAAAGGGCAAACATCCTTTGAGAACCAGAAAAAGAATCTGGTAAGCTGGCGCTCAAAAGGGAGGGTGAAATTTCTTTTGAGACGGCGACAAATTCGGTCGAGGTCGTCTGAGCGGGAAGGGGAAACTTAAAAATCGGAAGGCTTGCCCGCAAGACATAATCTCCTTTTTTCAAAGAAGTTCCCCAAAATTTTATTTCGCCGGTCAAAGAATTGAAATTCATCGTTTTTGAAGTGAGAATTTCAGAAGAGGTGGAAGTGATAAAAAATTTGAGATAGTTTGCGTCGTCGTATTTCAAAACCAGTTGGGCAAAGTTTGGCGTGCTGATGGTTAAAGGACCTTGAAAGAAAGCATCGCCGGCTAAAGTGAGGGTGGCTAAGGTGGAAGTGGTGCCGATACCGATGGCTGAACCGGTGTTGTACAAAAAGTAGTTAGCCACCCAATTCGTTCCGTCGTGTCTTAAGGTTTGGCCCAACTGACCAGCTGGCAGATTGCCGGCGGGAAGAGGTTGCCAGGTCCCAAAGCCGTATTCGTCTGAAACCAAGACATAGCCGGAAGTGGCGTTGGTCGGAAGTTGAAAGGCGCTCGTTCTCAAAACGCCAGCCACGTCCAAAACGTTTCCGGTTTGAGAGAGGATGGAATTTCCCAGAGTGGTTGGGCTCGTCCAGACGGCAAGACGACCGGCCGAGCCAGAACCGCCGACCCCTCCTCCTCCCCCGCCGATGATGGTTGGGGTGATGGGAATTTTACTCAAACATCTTCCTCCGGCCAAATCGGTGCAGATATCGTCGGTGGCTTGAATTCTTCCGGCAACGTGAAGAGGAAAGGCGGGGCTAGTAATTCCTATTCCTATCCTTCCGGTGGTGAAAAAATTGCCGGTGTTTAAAATGTTGCCGACCACTTCCAACTTTTCTCTCGGGGTAAGGGTGCCAAGGCCGACGTTTCCTAAAGCATCGATACTCAAAGCCACTCCGCCCAAATAAAGGTCGCTGATTGAAGAATTGCCGAGGCGGTTGGGAGCGATGAATTTTGCCAAGCGATTGGGTGTGCCACCGGCGGTCAAAACTTCGCCACCCAAACCAAAACAATTTCCGGTTGACAAACAAACCGTTCCCGAAAGGTCAGGAAAGTTGTAAGTTCTGTCAGCGGTCAACGTCGGCGCAAGGATTTGAGCTTTGAAACCTCCTCTGGTCAAACTGAAAACCGGAGAACTCAGAGATTCAGAAACGGTCAACGATGGATTGACCAAAGTTTCGGCGTTGATTGTCAGATAGCGACCGAGAGGAAGTGGTGGCGGAATTTCCTCGCTTGTGTTTGGAGTCGGAGCCTGAGCGATTTTCCAAAAACCACCGACCGCCGTCAAAGCAGAAAGAAAATTTTGATAGAGATTTTTTTCTTTGAGAAAGAAAACAACCGCACCAAGGACCAAAAGAAAAATCAAAGTTCTAAAAACTAAAAGAGGAGGGAAAGAAAATTTTTTGAAAAACGAAGAGAAGGAAAATTTTTTGATTGCCGGAATTTTTTCTTTTTTTGAAATTTCTTTTTTGCTTTCCAATTCTCTTTTGATTTCTTGAATGCTTTTGCCGGCTTTTAATTTTCTTTCAATCTCTGACAAAATTTCCAAAGTCGATTCTGGAAAAGCCGCCGAAGGCGGAAGGTTGTTGAACGATTTTCTTTTGGCATGAGGCAACAAACCGATTTTGATCAGATAACGAATTCGGTTACGAGGATCACCTCTTCCAAAATCGATGCCAAGTTTTTTTGCTCTTAAAATCAATTCCTCGAGGCTTATTAAATTTTCTTCTTTTTCTTCCATTTGAGTTGGGGAAATTGTGTGGAAAATTTTTTCTTTTTTAACCGAAAAACCTTTTTTTCTACCCTCTTGACAAGTTTTTACCGTTCAGTAAACTGGTAAATGAGAAAACCCGCCAGTCAGCTTCCTGACAAAAAAGGCGCAAAAATTTTTTCCCATAGTTTTTCCGCCTGAGGCGGGTTTTCTCTTTTTCCCGCGGGAATTGATTTTCCGTCACGGGAATCCAGATTATTTCATTATCGCCAGACCAAAAACCCTTGTCAAGACCCCTTTTTGTGGAAAACTTCCCCTCCCCTATTTTCCTCTTTTTTCCTAATTTCCTTAAGTCATTTCTTTTTTTCCAAAATTTCCTAATTTTCTCATCATCAGCCACTTTTTGATTCTCCCCCATCGCTATTCATCAATCCTTTCATCCATCCTTTCACTCCTCCGTTGTCTTTCCCGAAAAGCAAACCGATCAAGGTGTTCTTAAGCAACCTCAAATAGCACTAATTGCAAAAAAGCGTCCAGCTCGGTTTTTTTCCGGTAAACCGAGACACAACTGACTTAGTTTTCTTGGGAAAAAGCGAGAAAATTACCCTTTAAACCATTTCCCGTGACGGGAAATGGTAATTTTGCACGAGAAAGTGTCTTTTCTCCGTTAAAAACTTTTTCCTTTCTTCTAAAAACTTTTTCCATATTTTCTAAAATTTCCGAACCCGCGAAGGCCAAAAGAATTACAGTTTATATTTTTCCCCTTTTCTTTTTTCGTTTTATCGATTATAATATTCTAATGAAAAAAAATGGGATAATTTTTTGGCTTTGTTTGATAATTTTCTTTTCTTTTAATTTTGCCTTTGGACAAGGGCTTCCTTTGATTGCTAAAAATCTGGAAGTAGCCGACCGAGAAGTAAAAGTTGGAGATATCGTTTCTCAAACTAAAGACGGAATTTTTCGTTCAAGCATTCCTTACGATGAAAAAATGATCGGGGTAATCGGAGAAAATCCGGTTTTAGTTTTTGGGAAAGCAACCACCACCACTTTCCCGGTCGTCACCGCCGGCGAAACTTTAGTCAGGGCAAGCAATCTCAACGGCCAGATAAAAAAAGGAGATTTTCTTACCTCATCTTCAAAACCGGGTTTGGCCCAAAAAGCAACCCAGTCTGGTTTTGTTGTCGGAAAGGCCTTAGAGGATTTTGACAAAGATGAAGGGTTGGTTTTGGCTGAAATCAACATTCAGTATCAGTACTTCCCTTCGGGTAAAGTCTCGCCAAAAAACGTTTTAGAAAATATATTGTCTCAAATGGGGAGGCCAGAAAATTTCCCTCAGGTTTTGCGATACATCTTTGCCCTTTTGGTCGGGGGCGGAAGTTTTTTTGCCGGTTTTTTTTCTTTTGGCCGAGCCCTCAGCCGAGGAGTGGAGGCAATCGGCAGAAACCCGATGGCAAAAAGAAGTATTCAGTTGGCTATGTTTTTAAATTTGACCGGTATCGCCCTCTTGACCTTGGCTGGATTAGGTTTGGCCTTTTTTGTTATAATTTACTAATATGAACCTTACCGAGTTTTATCCAACAATTTTCCTTTTCCTTCTAGTCGTTTTTGGCGTTTTTGTTTATTATCTTTTTTCTCAAAAAAATAAAGAAAGGTACCTCTTTTTGAAAATCTCAAAAGATTTTGAGGAAAAATTGAGAGAGATGATGGAAAAAGAAATGAAAGGAATTTTAGACGAATTGAAAGAGAGGACAAAAAAGTTTACCGAAGAGACGGTCGATTTTTACAAAAACGAAACTTTTTCTTTTTCAAAAAAATTGGAAGAAGGGTTTTTAGAGTTGAAAGAGATAAATAAAGAAGTCCAAAAAAAGTTGCTCGAAGAATCGGAAGGAAAAATAAAAAGTTTGGAAGAGGAAATAAAAAAAGAGGTTTCAAAATTTATTCAGGCAAATTCTGAAATCAGAAAGTCACTTTTTGAAGAAAGTAAAAAACAGGCAGAATCGGTGATAAAAAATTTAGACGAGGAGTTGAAAGAAAACTTAGAAAGAACAAACCAAATCATCTACAAAACCCTTGCCCAGGCCGAAAGAGAAATCGAAGAATATAAAAAGGAAAAACTGAAAGAGGTTGATGAAAGAATTTACAAAATCTTGAACGAGGTAGCAAAAAACATTCTCGGGAAAACAATTGACCTCTCTACCCATGAAAAACTGGTAATCGAATCGTTAGAAAAAGCAAAGAAAGAAGTGATTTAACATGGAAATAGCTAAAGAGAAAATTTTGCAGGATTTGAAGGAAAAAATAATCACTTCAGAAGATCTCTCTTTTTTGATCGAAGAAATAAACTTGGCGAAAAGTTTTTCTTTTAAAGATTCAGGGCTTTCTCTTTCGGAAAAACTGAAAGAGCGAGTGAGCGAAAATTTTAGGGTCTTTGTTTGGAGTTTGGAAAAAGAAAAATTGCTACCAGAATCTCCCAAAGAAAGATTTTCTTTTTTTGATGAAATCGAAGAGGAACTGAGAAATTTGCCAAAAGTAAAAATCGAAATTTCTTTTGAACCTTCAAGGAATTTTCTTTTGCAGGTTAAAAATTGGTTTAGGGAAAATTTGAAAAAGGAAGTTATTTTAGAGGTAATTAAAAACCCAAAGGTGGTCGGTGGGGCGATCGTCGAATACCAAGGTAAGTACCTCGATTTTTCTTTAGCGAAAGAAATCGACCGATTCTTCGCAAAAAAACATGGAGGAATTTGAAACCTATTTGGAAAGAACCCAAGAAATCGGCTACATCGATTCTTTTTTTCATTCGGTCGCTTTCGCTTCCGGTCTGCCTGGCTTACAACCAGAAGAAATGGTCATTACCGAAAGCGGAAAAAAGGGGATCGTTCACGGAATGAAAGAAAATGAGGCGGAGATTTTGATGATCGATTTTAAAGACTTAAAAATCGGAGAGAGGATCGTTCGGAGTGGGTCGGTTTTTGAAATTTTAGTCGGCGAAGGACTTTTGGGAAGGATTATCGATCCTCTTTCCCGACCGGTCGACGGTTTGGGAGAGCCCATCAGAGGAAAAAAAGAATTTCGAAGGGTAAAAGAAACCGCCCCGCCTTTTACCGAGAGGGTGACGATTAAAAGGCCGTTGGAAACCGGCGTGATGATCGTCGATTTGATGGTTCCCCTTGGCTACGGTCAAAGAGAACTGGTCATCGGTGATGGGAAAACCGGTAAAACCTCTTTTTTGTTGCAAACGATGGTCAGTCAGGCGAAAAAGGGAGTGATTTGCGTTTATGTAGGGATTAGTAAAAAGGATGTGGCCATCGCCTGGGTGGAAGAATATTTGCGAGAACAAGGGGTTTTTGAAAAAACGGTGGTTATCCATACCACTCCCGACGACTCCCCCACCCTGAGCTATCTTGCCCCTTACAGCGGAATGGCCATTGCCGAATATTTCAGAGAAAAAGGGAACGACGTTTTGATCGTTTTCGACGACCTAACAACCCACGCCAAAATTTACCGGGAAATCTCCCTTTTGTTAAAAAGACCACCAGGAAGAGATTGTTACCCGGGTGAAATTTTCCATATCCATGCTTCGCTTTTGGAAAGGGCGGGAAACATCAAAAGAGGTGAAAAGGAAGTAAGCATCACTGCCCTACCGGTGGCCGAAACTTTAGAGAACGACATTTCTGGCTTTATCCAGACAAACCTAATCTCGATGACCGATGGCCACATTTTCTTTGACATCGACGAATTCAGAAAGGGGAAAAGGCCGGCAGTGAACGTTTTTCTTTCGGTTTCAAGGGTGGGAAACCAAACAAGGTCTCTGATCGAGAAAATTTTGGCCGGTTTGATCAGAAAAAAACTGATCGACTACCAAAGGGTTTTGGAATTAACCCAGTTTGGCGGAGAATTATCAAAAGAGACGAAAGAGTTGATCGAGTTTGGCCAAAGGTTGGAGGTTTTGTTTGACCAAGACCCAAAAACGATCGTCTCTCGTGAATTACAACTGATTTTTCTCGGGCTTTTGTTTTCTGGTTTTTGGAATACGAAATCTCCTTCGAAAATGAGATCTGAAATAAGAAAAATTTTAGAACATCATCAAAAAACCGGTTTGCCAAAATTGAGAGAAGAAATAGAAAAAATCAGAAACCTCTCCCATCTTCAGTTTTTGACAAAAGAAATTTTGCCAGAAATTGAAAAAATAATCTAAAATGCCAACCCTCAAAGAAATCGGAAAAAATTTAGAAACGGTTTCCTTGATCAAAAACATCGCCAGCACCTATCAAGAAATTGCCAATTTAAGGATGAACCAAATAAAAGAAAGGGTTTTTAAGAATCGCCAATTTTTTCAAGAACTTTCGGCTACTTATCAAAGAGTGAGGACGGCTTATCTTTATTTTGAAAAAGAAAAATCCAAAGAAATTTCTTTTCGAAAAACAAAAAAAGATGAAGTAGTAGTTTTTCTTTCGGCCAACGAATTTTTTTACGGTCCTTTGCTTTTGAACATCTGGCAGGAAGTGGAAAAATATCTTAAAAAAAGCGAGGCCGATTTGGTAATCGTCGGCCGGGTAGGAAAGTATTTGGCTGAAAAAAGTGGTTTTAAAAGAAAAATAACTTTTTTTGAACTGGACGAGGTCAACCCGGAAAAAGAAAAAATAAGCCAAATTTTTGACTATCTCAGAGATTACAAAAGGATTTTAGTTTTTCACGGAAGGTATGAAAAAGCGCTGGTGCAAAGGGCAGTAGTCGATGAAATTTCCTCCTGGCCGGTTTTATCAGAAGAAAAAGCAGAAAGAAAGAACTATATTTTCGAGCCTTCGGCCGAAGAGATACTGAACTTTTTTGAAACAGAAATTTTAGCCATTTTATTCAGTCAAACCATCTTTGAACATCAGCTCTCAAGATACGCCTCGAGGGTAATCGCTATGTATGAAGCAACCGAAAAGGCAAAGGAGGCAGAGAAAAAATTGTTTTTGCTAAGAGAAAAGTTGAAGAAACAAAAATTGAATAAAAAGCAAATCGAATATTTCGGGGGTTTAAAAATATGACAGGTTATATAACTTCAATAAGGGGAGATGTGGTCGAGGTAAATTTTTTTGAAAGGAATTTTGTTTCGGGTGAGATTTTGGTTTTAGAAAGAGACCCAAGGGTAAAACTGGAGGTGATTGCCACTTCGGAAGAAGGAAAAATTTTGTGTCTCTTGTTAGGAAGGGCTGAAAACCTTCATCGCGGAGCGAGGGTGAAGAGGACTGGGGAAACTTTCAAAATTCCGGTTGGGAAAGAATTGTTGGGAAGGGTGGTCAACGCCTTTGGCCGGCCGATCGACAACCTCCCCCCTTTTCAGACAAGAGAAGAAAGGTCGATTTATCAACATTCCCCGCCTTACCGAGAAACCATCAGAAAAGAAGAACTTTTTGAAACCGGAATTAAAGCAGTCGATTTTTTTGCTCCACTGGTCAAAGGGGGGAAGTTGGGAATTTTTGGCGGGGCGGGTTTAGGAAAAACGGTTTTGCTTTCTGAATTAATGCACAACATCGTCTTTACTAAAAAAGGAATCGTGATCTTTGCGGGAATCGGCGAAAGGATTAGGGAAGGAGCAGAACTTTACGAAACTTTAAAGAAAATGAAGGTTTTGCCATCGGCCGTCTTGATTTTTGGCCAGATGAACGAGAGCGCGGCCATCAGGTTTAGGGTGGGAATGACGGCGGTGACCATCGCCGAATATTTCCGAGATTTTCAAAAAGAAGATGTTTTCTTTTTTGTCGACAACATCTACCGTTTTTTGCAAGCCGGAAGCGAGCTTTCGACTATTTTGGGCAACATTCCTTCAGAAGGAGGATACCAGCCGACCCTAGAAAGCGAAATCGGGGCGATCGAAGAAAGGTTAGTCTCGACAAAAGAGGCTTCCATCACCAGTGTCCAGGCGATTTACATTCCGGCCGACGACATCACCGACCCAGCCGTCCAGGCAGTCATTCCTTATTTCGACTCGACGATTATTTTTTCCAGGGACGTTTACCAAGAAGGAAGATATCCAGCCGTCGACCTTTTAGCCTCAACTTCTTCCCTTATCAACCCAGATATTTTGGGAGAAAAACACTACCAGGCGATTTTAGAAGCAAAGAAAATTTTAGAAAGATACAAAGCGCTTCAAAGAATAGTTTCGATCGTTGGCGAAGCCGAACTTTCTTTTGAAGACCGGTTGATTTTCCACCGAGCTCAAAAAATTTTAAATTTTATGACCCAAGACCTTTTCGTCGTCGCCGACCAAACCGGAAAAAGAGGAAGGTACATCGAAAGGAAAAATACGGTTGAGGGAGTTTTGGCTATTTTGGAGGGAAAGTTGGATCGTTTTCCTGATGAGGCCCTTTTAAACATCGGGACGATAGAGGAAGTTTCATGAAAAATTTTTTAGAGGTAAAAGTTTTTTGGCTGCCGATCATCAAAGAGACCTTTTACCAGGGAAAGGCTGAGGTTGTTTCTTCTCGAAATCGTTTGGGTAAGTTTGACATTTTACCTGGCCACGCCAATTTCATCACCCTCATTTCAGATGAATTAACCATTTTAACCCCAGAAAAAAAGAAAATCGTCTATCAGTTTAAAAACGGAGTTTTGGAAGTAAGCGAGGACAAAGTCAACATTTTTTTGGGACTCTGATCACCAGGAGAAAAACTTTTTAATTTTTTCCGAAATTTCGTCTAAGGTAAAATGGGCTTTGATTAAAAAATCGACCGCTCCCAATTTTAAACCCCTTTGGATCTCTTCGTCTTGGCCGAGGTTAGAAATGATCATCACCGGAATGGATTCGGTAAAAGGATCCTTTTTTAACCTTTCCAAAACCTCATAGCCGTCGATCGTCGGCAAAATCAAATCGAGTAAAATTAAATCTGGCTTTTCGGTTTTTGCTTTTTCCAAGCCTTCTTCGCCGTCGACCGCCTCTTTGACCTCAAAGCCTTCTCGGCTAAGGGTTTGGGTCAAAAGGGTTCTTAGGATTTTTTCGTCTTCGATGATTAAAATTTTCTTTTTCATTTTAAAGGAAGGGTGAAATAAAAAGTTGTCCCTTTGTTTTCTTTTGATTCAAACCAAATTTTCCCGCCGTGGGCCTCGACGATGTTTTTGGCAAGGTACAAACCTATTCCGTTCCCCTCGGTTTCGAATTTGAGAGCGTTTGAGGCCCGGAAAAACCTTTTAAAAACGTTTTCTTGTTCTGACTCTGGAATACCTATTCCGGTATCAGAAATCGAAAATTTCATTTCTTTTTGGTCAAAATCTAAGCTTATCTTCACTATCCCTCCTGGAAAATTGTAACGGATGGCGTTGTCCAAAAGGTTTTGGATGACAATGAAAATTTTTTGGGGGTCGACTTTTATTTTCGGTAATTTCTTCGAAGGGAGGTTGAGTTCGAATTTGATTTTTTTCCTTTTTATTTCTTCTCTAAAACCCTCAACCACTTCCTCGACGATTTTTAACAAATCTGAGGGGATGAGTTTCCCCAAGAAAACCCCTTCCTCGATTTTAACCACGTTCAAAAGTTCGTCGACCAAAGCAAGCATCCTCTGAGTAGAATCTTTGGCTTTCTGGACCAAATCTTTTTGTTCTTTGTCTAATTTCCCCGCCCCCAACCCTTCTAAACTCCATCTTAGGGCAGCCAGGGGTGTGCGTAATTGATGGGCAGAAAGGGAAACAAATTCGGTTTTCGTTTTCTCTATCTTTTTCTCTCTGGTCACGTCGTGTAAAATAACGAGGTTTCCGATTTTTTCTCCCCCCTCGAAAAGCGCCAGCGAAGTCACTTCTAAAATGAGGTTTTCGTTTATCTCTAATTCTCTTTTGGAAAATTCTTCTATTTTCTCACCCAAAAGATAAAATATTTTCTCCAAACCGGGCAATTCGGCAAATTCGTTTATTTTTTTCCCTAAAATTTCTTCGCCAAAACCAAAAAATTTTTTTACCGTCGGGTTGACTAAAAAGAGTCTTTTCTCTTTATCAAAAACCATCAAGCCGTCGGTGAGGCTCTCCAGAATTTTTTCAAAAATTTTCTCTTTAGAAAAAACTTCTTTCACTGTCGAATCTCTGAGGGAGTTTCGGAAATCGGTGGCTGGGAAGGAAAAATCCCTTCTAAAGCCGGTAGACCCTTTTTCAAGTTTTCTAAAATTTTCTTTACTTCTTCGTTTTGAGGGTTAAGCTCGCTCACTTTTTCAAACTCTTTTATTGCCTTTTCTTTTTCCCCTTTTTTGTCATAAACCAAACCAAGCATGTACCTGGCGTTGGCATAATCAGGGTTCAAATTCAGCGCCCTTTCAAATTCGGCCTGGGCTTTTTCGAGTTCTCCTTTTCGCCAGTACAAAAGACCAAGCTGGAGAGCGAGACCAAAATCAGCCGGAGAAAGAGTTTTTGCCGTCTCAAGTTTGGAAATGGCTTCATCTTTTTGCCCTAACTGATCGTAAGCGACGGCCAAGAGAAAATGAGCCGGGGAATAATCTGGTTTCAATTCGAGCGCTTTTTTGAGGTTTTCGATAGCCAGGTTGAGGTTTTGCTCAGTCCTTTCTTTTTCTTGTTTTTGAGAAAGGTCTTGGGCGATTAAAATATAAACCCTGGCCAGCTCGCCAAAGGCATAGGGTGAAGAAGGCTCCAATTCGATCGCTTTTTGGTAAGACTCGATGGTCGACTTTTCTGCCCCTTCTACTCCAATCAAGTTTTGATAAAAGAAACCTTTAACATTCCAGTTGGCCACGTTAAAAGGAGCCAATTTTGTCGCCTGCTGAATGGCTTGGGCGCCGTTGTTTAGGGCTAATTGAACCTGATTTCTTTTTTCTTCAAGGGAGAGGTTTTGGTTTTGGGAGATTAAATTAATTTTTGCCAGGTAAAACTGAGAGAGATCTCTTTGATAAAGGTCAAAGCGAGGGTTCAAACTTATCGCTTTTTGGCAAAAACGGATGGCTTCATCTAAATTGCCGTTTTGGAAAGCGCGGAGGGCTTTAAGGTAATTGCTTTCGGCCAGAATTTGTTGACCTTGAATAAAGATCAAACCGAAACCAACGGCTATGAGCAAGACAAAGAGAAGGTTGAAAGCGAAGGTTTTTTGAGGAGAGAGAAGGTTGATTTCTTTGGTTTCAAAATCGGAGAAAAACAAAAACCCAGCCAAGAGAAACCAAAAGAGAAAAAGGAGAGAAAAGTTGAAAGGATAAAAGACGGTGGCAAAAATCGCCCCAAAAAGGGAGGCGGCCAAACCGATTCTTATTTCAGAAAACTCTTTCCTGATTTTCCTAAAGATCGAAACTAACAAACAAAGGTAAAATAAAACTAAAACCAAGCCGCCAAAAATCCCGCGAGTGATAAACCAATCCCAAAAGAAAGAATGTCCCTTTTGAAACCTTACCGCCCAAAAAACAGTGTTGTTGATCGAGGGTGGCCGATAACGAGTATAATCAACAAAGAAGGTAGCGGGCCCACTCCCAAAAATCGATGATTTTATCCCTTGATTGAAAACTCCTTTTAAAATCTGAACCTCGGCGGGTAAACTCAGAGAAACTTCAGGCGGAAGGGAGGGGAAACCAAAGAGAGAGAAGGGGAAGAAATAAAAGAAAATGGCTAAAATTAAAACGGCCATCAAAACGAAGACCCAAGAGAAGTTGGTTTTGTTTGGCTCCAAAGAAAAGACAAAAAGGAAAATGGTTTCTAAAATGGCTAAAAACCAAGCAGTTTTGAAATCGATCAATAAACAATTGAGAAAGATAATGAGCGAACTTAAGGCAAAAAAGAACTTAAAGAAGCGATGGCTTTTGAAAAACAAAAACAAAGAAACCGGTAAAAGCAAAACGGCAAAAACGGCAAGGGTGTCGGTCGTTCCGATGGTGTTGAAGGAAACGGTTTTTGAGAAATCGAAAGGAAAAAGAAAGATTTTGTAAATTTGGAGGAGGTTGATCAAGCCGGCCAAGGTGAAAGAAAGGAAAAAGAGGAAAAATAAGAATAAAAATTCGGTTTCTTTCTGAAAAGAATTGATCAAGAGGAAGACGGTGATCAAAAGCAAAGAAAGGGTTAATAAGGAATCGGAAATTTCAAGCGGGGAACCCAAAAAAGAAAGGAGGCGAGAGGGGGAAAGAAAAAGAGAAAAGAGGGAAGAAAGGAAAAGAAGAAAGAAGAAAAGATAAACCACCGGTATTTTTTTCAAGACGATTTTCTTTTCTAGAATTGCTTTGCCAAAAAAACCAACCAAACTAAGTGAAACTAAAACCAGGGTCAAAAAAGCTTTAGGAAAATCAAAAATGTTTTGGGTAAAAGGTAAAAAAAAGAGAGGTAAAAGAAAGACCAAAAGATAAAGAGAAATTTTTTCAAGGTTCTCAAAAAAAGAGAGAGTTTTCATATTTTTAACGTTTTTGCCACTGAGGGGCCCTTCGCGCTCTTTTTAAACCAAATTTTTTTCTCTCTTTTACTCTCGGATCCCTTTTTAGAAAACCGGCCTTTTTTAATTTTTTCCTAAAATTTGGGTTGAAAGAGACTAAAGCCCTGGCCAAGCCATGTCTGACCGCCTCGGCCTGGCTTAAAATCCCTCCCCCTTTTACTTTAGCCAAAATTTTGAATTTATCAACCAGGTTGAGGATTTCCAAAGGAGCGGTGACTATCTTTTGTTGAATGAAAGTAGGAAAATATTCGTTGAAAGGTTTGCCGTTAACCAAAAAAATTTTTTCTCCTTTGGAAAAAATTTGGACCGTCGCCGTGGCCGTCTTTCTCCTTCCAATCGCCGACCAGTATTCTTTTTTTTCTTTTTTCTTTTTCATTTTTCAAACTTTAACCTTTTTATCATTTTTTTTCTTAACCTGTTTTTGGGAAGCATACCCAAAACCGCTCTTTTCAAAACTTCTTCTGGCTTTTCTTTAAAAAGTTTTTCTAGGGGGATTTCTTTCAAACCACCTAAATACCCAGAATGCCGATAGTATTTTTTCTTTTCAAGTTTTTTCCCTGTTAATTTTATTTTATCAACATTTTTCACCAAAATGACCTCTCCCCTATTTCGCGAAGGGTCAAAATCTGGTTGGTTCTTTCCTAAAAGTAAAACGGCGATTTCGGAAGCCAGCCTTCCTAAAACCTTTCCTTTGGCATCGATGACATAAGTTTTTTCTTTCATAAAATTATTTTAGCAAAGAAAAAAATTAAGATCAACAAAACCAAAACTTGACAGGCCTTTTTCATTTGCTAAAATAGAATTGCTTCCGCCAGTTGGGCAATCGCTTCTCTAGATGCCTATCTGGAGAAGAGGAAAGTCCGGACACCTTCTTTTCTCGGAAAATATTCCGGGAGAAGAAACGCCTCGGGTAACGCCCGACCACCGAAAGGTGAGGGATGCGAACAGAGACGGGGAGGCCGAAAGGTGCTCCCGCCCCTTCAAAAGAAGGGGAAGTCCCATCGTAAGATGGGGGTGAAACGGCTAAATTCCGGCGGGGTGCAAGAGCAAACGAAAGCCTGAGTTTATCTCAAGCTTTTGGTAAAAAAAGGCTCGCTTGAGCCAGGGAAAAATCTCTGGCCCAGACAAATGATTGCCTAAAACAGAATCCGGCTTACGGACTGGCGGAAGCTTTTTTGTTTAAAAGGTCGTTGGCCAATTTATCTGCTTTTTCGTTCTTTTTCCTGGAAATGAGTTTAAATTTTACTTTCTTGAAATCCAGCCTTAAATTCCAAAGTTTCAAAAAAAGAGGCTGGATTTTTTCGTCTAGGACTTTGTACTTGCCGTTGATTTGGTTGACCAAGAGTTGAGAATCGGAACGCAACTCGATTTCAGTAACTCGGGCTAACTTTTTTCCAAAAATTTGTTTGAATTTTTCTAAAGCAGAGATGGCCGCTAAATATTCAGCTTCGTTGTTGGTCGCCTGACCAAAATCCTCGGCCATTTCTTTGAAAGCTTTCCCTTTCTCGTTACAAAAAACAATTCCCCCGGCCGACGGTCCTGGATTTCCCTTTGAACAACCGTCGATGTAAGCGATGATTTTTTTCATTTTTTTAAATTTGAGATAAGACAATTTTTGAACTTTTCGAGGTTTTCGTTTTTGATTCGAAAACCAGAGGCCTGAGGATGGCCGCCAAAAGAGATCAAAATATCTTTGCATTTTTTCATCAAGGCTAAACTGTCCACCCCTTCTGGCGTCCTTACCGTTCCCTGGCTTTCCTCTTTCATTTTTTTGAAAATAAAAGTCGGTCTTTTAAATTTTTGAGACAAAATAGAGGCCAAAGGGGAGATCAAAGAAAAATCCCATTCTTCGCTTCCCTCAAAAATGATTTTTTCTTCTCCGATCCTTTTTTCGATTTCCTCCAAAATTTGGTTTAGTTTTTCTCTCTTAACTTTTGCCTTCTCCAAAAGTTTTTCGATCAATTCTTCAATCTCTTTTTTTGAAGAAGCGGTTAACAAGCGGTAAGAAGCAGGTAAATTGTTTTCCACGTCTCTAACGTTCAAAACCGAAATGATCCGAAAAACTTTTTGTTCTAAGGAAGAGTTTTTATTGAAGAAATTTATCTTAAAAAGCCCAGCCAAACCCGGTCGCCAGGAGTTTTCGATCGAGGAAAGACCCTCAGCAATGAAAATTTCGTTTTCCCCTTCTCGGGGCATAGTATCGGCCAAAGTAGCCAAGGCGGTTAATTCTAAAAAATTTCTTTTGAGAACTTCGGGAAAATCGCTCTCAAAAATGGCTTCGGCTAATTTGTAAACCAAACCAGTGGTTGAAAATTTTTTGAAAGGATACTTGTCACCTTTTTGAAAGGGGTCGACGATGATTTTTGCTTTTGGTAGTTTTTCTAAAACCCGATGGTGGTCGATGACGATCGTTTCAAAACCGAGTTTTTCTGCCAATTCCAATTCCTCAAAAGAAGAAATGCCGAGGTCCAATGAAATCAAAAGGCCGGGTGAAAAAGGTTTTAAAAACTCCAAACCCCTTTTAGAAATTCCGTAACCCTCGGTTTCCCGGTCGGGAAAGTAAACGGCTGTTACTTTTCCACCCAAGCTTTTGATCGTCTCTTCTAAAATGATCGTGGCACAAACCCCGTCTAAATCGGCGTCGCCGTAAAGCAAAATCTTTTCCCCTTTCTCAACTGCCTGTTTTATCCTTTTGGCTGCTTTTTTTAAATTTTTAATCTCCATAATAGTCTAAAGCTTCTAAACCTGGCAATTTTTCCCCAGAAAGAAAGGAAAGCATCGCTCCACCGCCGGTGGAAATAAAATCGAATTTTTTTCTTAGACCAAATTTCAAAAGGGCAGAATCGGTATCGCCTCCCCCGGCGATTTTGAAAGCCGAACGATTTTTGGTAATGGCCTTTCCGATTTCTTTAGTTCCTTTTTCAAAATTTTTATCTTCGTATTTTCCCAAAGGTCCTGACCAAAAAATTGTCTTTGCTTTTTTAATCGTTTGGGAAAAAATCGCGATCGTTTTCGGTCCGATGTCTTCGATCTCTTCGTCCTTTTTTATCTCATCGAAAGAAGCGATCCTCTTTTTACCTTTGAAAGAAACGACAAAATCTTGAGGAAGGATGATTTTTTCGCTTTTCAAGTCTATCTCTCTCACTTCTTTTTCGGTTTCTTTTTCCAGAGAAAGACTTTCTCCTTTTTTTATCTTTAAGATGGCTTCGGCCATTTTTCCCCCCAGAAGCAAACGGTCGCCTTTTTCCAAGAAATTTTTGATAACTTTAATTTTGCTTTCAATTTTTATCCCTCCGATAATGCCGACCAAAGGCCGGCGAGGCTTTTTAAAAATCTGAGAGAGGATTTTTATTTCTTTCTCCAACAAAAGTCCGGCCCCCGAAGGTAAATATCTGGGAAGGAGATAGACTGAAGCATGAGCCCGATGACAAGTCCCGAAGGCATCGTTGAGATAAACTTGAGCAAGACTAGCCAATCTTTTCGCAAATTTTTCATCGGCCGACTTTTCCTCTTCGTAAAACCTCAAATTTTCCAAAAGTAAAACCTCTCCTCTTTTTAATTTTTTTATTTCCGTTTCGACCTCTTCTCCTAAACAATTTTTGACAAATTTTACCTTCTTTTTTAACAAGCGACTAAGCCTTCCGGCAACCGGCTCCAAACTATATTTTTTGATTTCTTTTGGCTCAAATTTTTTTTGAGAAAAAAAAGGAGGAGGTTCATCCAAATGGCTGAGCAAAACCGTTTTGGCTCCTTTTCTGGTCAAAAATTTGATGGTCGGAATGGTTGCCCTGATTCGGTAGTCGTCCTCGATTTTTCCTTCAAAAATCGGAACGTTGAAATCGCACCTGACCAAAACCACTTTGTTTCTTAAAGGAATTTCTCTAAGGGTTTTCATTTTTCTTTAGTGCCTCTTCTAAAATTTTTTTCAATTCTTCGACGTTTGGTTTTTTTCTTTCCCGTATTTCTTTTTTAGCAGTTGGTTTTAATCCTTTCAAGGAAACTTCCCTTTTTTTCTTTACCTTTTTTAAACAAGATTCACAATAGACCGGACGGTTGGGGTCGGGTTCAAAAGGAACTTTCGTCCATTTTTTACAAACAGAACATTGAACGTCATACAAGGTGGGTTTGGGAAGAGAGGGGGTAGGAGCAACCGTGGCTAAGGGTTGGGACCATTTTTCGATTTTTTTCTCGACAATTTCTCTTTTCGTTCCGTATCTCTCTCTTGAAATCCTGATGATTTTTTCCCGGTATGACTCTTTCGGTTTTTCTATTTTCGGCAAAGTCTGGGCAGAAAAGGGAGAACTGGTCAAACCGTCGATCATCAATTTTAAGACGATGTTGTATTTTGGGAGGTTAACTAAATCTTCGGGGGTAAACTGAGGGTAGACTTCTTTTTCCAAAAACTCGGCATCTTCGGCCCCGACCCGAAAGATGATAAGCGTACCGACGTTTCCAAAAACCGCGTCCCTCACTTTTGTGCTTTTTCCGGTTGGGGTCATTTCTTCTAACTGGGCGATGTATTGATTGGCCAAAGTCAAAGACAACCTATACTTTCTGGCTTCAGACAAAATGGTAACAAATGCCTCGGTGGCAAAGTTTTGGAATTCGTCGACGTACAAGAAAAAATCCCTCCTTTCTTCTTCAGGAATGTCGACCCGGGACATCGCCGCCAACTGGAGTTTGGTAATTAAAAGAGCGCCCAAAAGCCTTGAGTTATCTTCCCCGATTTTCCCTTTGGAAAGGTTGGCGATTAAAATTTTTCCTCCGTCCATTATCTCTCTCATATCAACCTTCGATTGGACCTGGCCGATAATGTTTCTGATCAAGGGGTTGGAAATGAACTGACCGACCTTGTTTTGGATGGCAGCCGTCGCCTCCACTTCATACCTTTGGGTATACCTGGCAAATTCATTCACCCAAAATGATTTGACCACCGGGTCGGTAACCTTTTCGACGATTTTTTTTCGATAATCGGGATCAGCCAACATCCGGTTAACCCCGAGCAAGGTGGTGTTTGGATATTCCAAAAGGGCTAAAATGGTGTTGTTTAAAATGTATTCCATTCGGGCCGACCAAACGTCCGGCCAAATTTTTTTAAAAACTCCCATCAAACCAGAAGCAACCAGATGGCGGTGCTCTGGTAAAACCTTTTCCATCACGTTAAAAGCCACCGGATAACTTGTGTCAGCCGGGTTGAAATAAAAAACGTCGTTAATCCTTGACTTTGGGATGTAATCTAGAAGTTCTTCGGCTACTTCGCCGTGGGGGTCGATAAAACCGATCCCGCGGTTGGCCCAGATGTCTTGGATGGCCATGTTTTGGAGCAAAACGCTCTTTCCCATCCCGGTCTTTCCTAAAACATAAATGTGTCTCCGCCGGTCGTCGAGTTTAATCCCAAACCTTTTTCTTTCGTTTCTAAAGGTTGTTTCGCCGATGATGGTAATTTTTTCTTCCATCTTATTCTGTCGGTAATGTTGGGGGAGGGCCGACCTTTTTTACTTCAACGGTCGGTAAAGTTGGAACGACCGGTTTGATCGGGAAGTGAAAGATGGTGGCCAATTCCTCAGTGCTCAAAAGAGAAACCGACCTCCTTCCTGGCCCAACCCGATAAAAGATCATTTTTATAAAAGGTGGAGGGTCTCCTTTGAAATTCCAGGGAAAATAGGCTGGCAACCTTTCGAGATATTCCCTAAACCTTTGCCTTTTCCTCAAATAAAGCCTTCTCCTTTTGAACCAATAGTGGATCCTCGTTCTCGTTCCACCAAAATGGGCAAATCGATTTAAATGGGCGGTCATAAATTGACCCTCAAAATACCCTCTGATCAACTTGTAATTTCCGTAGAAATGGGGTTCGTCTTTTTTGCAAAGATAAAGAATTCTTATCCAGGTTTCGTAGAGCGGTTTTTTGATTTTGTTTTCGACGGCCGTCAAAATTTCTCTTTCCAAAGGGGTTAAGCGCAATTCCGGAGCGATCAGCTCCAAAGGTTTTTCTGCTTTTCCGGTCGGGCCGACGACCAAGGTTTGGAAAACTTCCTGGGGCATTGATTTTGGTGCCGGTGGAGAAGCTCTTCGAGCCAAACGGTCGATTTCTTTTTTTGCCTCTTTCACCAAGGGATAAGTCACTTCGACGATCGGGTTGCAACCGATCTGGATCCAGGCTTGTTCTCCGGAAGAAAATCTCGACAAGGCCTCCAGAAGTTGGTTCATTGGGTCCAACCTTTTTTCTTCGATTGCCCTTTTTTCTTCGGTTTCCCTTTCAAAAAACATCGAATAGGTTTTTATCGGATAATAATCCTTTTGGGCAACTACCTGGTCTTCAGAATAGAGGTCCCATTTTTCGTTCGGAATGTCTTTTGGCACTTTTTTTGTGTAATCTTCGACTTCAAAAATTTCCGCATCTGGATAGTTAGAAAAAATGGTGGCCATGGCGGTGTTTTTGAAAAAATCGGGAATTCTCATGTAAAAATGGATTTCCCCGCCAAAAGAACAAATTTCAAAAGTAAAATATCCTCCGCCACATATAAAAGGCAACCCCCCACACCATCTTTCCCGCCAACAAGGAACGTCGATGATCCCAAAAAGTTTGGTGAAGACATCTTCCATGGCGGAAAATGGTTTTAGCACTTCTTTTGGCGGTTTTATTTCCAGCAAAATCCACCTGAAGGCTCTTGGGTAATAAACTTCCCAGTTTATCCACCAAAAATAAAATATTTTCCAAAGGAAAAAGGTCAAGATGGGAAAGAAAAACCACCACCAAGAATGCAAAATTTGGAAAAGGAAAAAGGAAACGGCCATTTTAGAAAGAAAACATCTCCCTCAAATATGGTAGCAAAAAAGGAGAAAATTTTAAAAGCAAGGAAGAAATGACCAAACCAAAAGTTCCGCTCAAAAAGAAAAAGAAGGTGTGGGCAAAAGAGACCAAAAAACCGATGACGAATTTTAAATCAGGGTAGTATTCTTTGGCCCAGTAAGAGCAAAGGGCAAAGAAAATCAGGAAATATAAAAGAGTACCAAAAAACAAAAGTTTTATCCTTTGTTGGAAAGGAAAGAAAAGAAAAATCAAGGAAAAAAGGACAGTTCCCCATAACAAAGTTCTGGCACCGAGGAAATCTAAGATCATTTAAATTTCTCTCACCTTTGGTCGGTATTTCCCCTCTTCGTCTCTTTCAAAATAGTTTCGGTTGCTGAGGTTTAAAAAGACGGTTTGGGGTTTGACTATCCTTTGTTTTTTCACCCTTTCTAAAATTTCGTCCTTTGTCAGGGGGCCTTCTTCTTTTAAAATTTTCAAAATCACCTCTTTGACCTCACCCGGGTAGTATCCCCATTCAGCCAAGGCATAAGTTCCCCGACCGACCAAAACGAAACGAGGGTCTTTGATCAACTCGTTATGGACGGTTTCGACCTTCCCTCCGACCAATTTCGCAACCTCAGAGAAATGAAGAGGTTTTTGCAATTTCTTGAAGAGCAAGTAAGCCTTGTCTTTCACCCCTTTTGGGAAAAACTCTGGCCATTTTTTCAAACCATAAAGGCCTTCTTCGTTTTTTAAAATTTGTTTTGAGATTTCGAGCGAAGAGTTAAGGAAGGTGGGGTTTGATTTGAAAAGGGCCAAGATCTCTTTGAAAGAAAAAGGCTTACCGGCTTGGTCCAATTTTTTGGTTAAAGAAAAAACCGTCTCCCTTGCTTTTTTCAAAAGTTCTTGGTCGGTGGCCCAGGCTGAATAAAAATCTTTATCTTCGCCAAGCCTCACAAATTGGCCTTTGATATCCAAAAGAAAGTAAACTTCGTTCTGCCATTTTTCTCCGCCCAAATCGGCCAAAAGAATTTCTTCTTTCTTTAAACCGCCGGCTTTTTTGAAATAATCAAGAAAGGCAAGATAGACCGACTGATATTTTTTTAGTTTCGGTTCGATCTCTTTTAAAGCCGATTCCTCAATCTGTCTCACCCTTTCTCTGGTAATGCCAAAACTTTTCCCGATCGATTCCAGGGTTTCCTTTTCCTTTTGGCCAAAACCAAAACGTCGGGAAATGATTTCCTTTTTTCTCTTTTCCAAACCAGAGATTAGCTCAGAACAAATTTTACCGAAATTTGCCTTCATATTCTCATTTTATCGAAAACAAAATAATTGTCAAGTCCTCTTTCGCCATCTCTGCCAGTCAAACAAAAGGGGGCTGGCGATAAAAATCGAGGAATAAGTTCCGGTAGAAATCCCCAAAATGAGCATCAAGGTGAAGTATTTTAGGGTTTCACCTCCAAAAAAATAAAGGGAAAAAAGGACGATCAGACAGGTTAGAGAGGTATTCAAAGAACGGAAGAAGGTTTGGTTTAGGCTTTTGTTGATGATTTCCCCAAAAGACTGGCCTCTTTTTCGGAGGATGTTTTCCCTTATCCTGTCGAAAACGACGATCGTGTCGTGGACGGAATAACCCAAAATGGTTAAGATGCCGACGATAATTGGGATGTTGACCGTTACCCCAGAAAATTTCCCCAAAAGAGAAAAAATGCCGATCGGGATCAAAATGTCGTGAAAAAAAGCAACGAGGGCGGCGAGCGATCCATACTGCCAGGAAGAAACCGGCCGAGAAACTTCTCTGAAGGCAAAGGCAATGAAAACGGTAATGGCCAAAATGACGTAAAAAGTAAAAAACCAGGTCTTCCTTTTTAACTCTTTTCCGATGACCGGACCGATTGACTCAAACTTTTTTTCCTCCACTTTTTCACCGAATTTTGCCAAAATTTCTTGGTGTTTTTCCTCTGAAAGATGGGGCATTTTTAAAATCAAACCTTTTTCTCCAACTGGCTGGAGGGAAAAATCGGTAATGTTCAAATCGGTCAAAATCTTTCCGATTTCTTCTTTTCCCATTTTCTCTTTTTTGAATTCCAGTTCCATCACGCTTCCCCCGGTAAGGTCGATACCCAGCTTAAGACGATAAAAGATCAAAGAAAAAACACTCAAAACGACCAAAAATAGAGAGAGGGCATAGAAAATAAAACGATATTTTAAGAAATCAAAATTCATTTTAGCGCCAAAACCAGGCGACCTTTTCTTCTTTTTCTTTTTTAAACAACCGCAAAAGGGTTGAGGTAATAAAAATAGCAGAAAACATACTCATTATCACTCCGATCATTAAAGTTAGGGCAAAACCTTTGACGAAACTGGTACCGAAAGTGAAAAGGATGAAACTGACTAAGATGGTGTTGCAATTGCTATCTCTGATCGAGGGCCAAGCCCTTTTCCTTCCTTCTTCCATCGCCAGCGAATAGTTTTTCCCCTCAGCCAGCTCTTCCCTCATTCTCGAAAAAATAAGGATGTTGGCGTCGACAGCCATCCCGATCGAAAGGATAAAACCGGCAATCCCGGCTAAAGTAAGGGTAACCGAAGCAATTTTAAAAATGGCTAAGACAAAAACGATATAAAAAGAAAGGGCAAGAGAAGCCAAAAGCCCGGGCAGACGATAGACTAAAATCATAAAAACGACAATTCCCAAAAAACCGAAAATACCGGCTTTCAAACTTTTTTCCAAAGAAACCCGGCCAAGGGTTGGGCCAACTACTTCTTGAGAGATTAGTTTGATCGGAACGGGTAAGGCTCCGGCGTTTAAATTTTGGACCAATTCCTTTGCTTCTTCGACGCTGAAACGACCGGTAATTTGGGCCCTCCCACTGGGAATTTTTTCTTTGACCACTGGTAAAGAAATCGGTTGTCCGTCGAGATAGATGGCTAAAATTTTCCCGACGTTTTTCTCTGTCAATTCTTCAAAAATTTTTGCCCCCTCTTCAGTAAACTGGAGAGAAACGGTAGGTTCGTTGGTCGTTGGGTCAAAAACCAACTCCGCCTTTTTTAAATACCTTCCGGTCAAGGGAGTCGGTTTGAAAGGGTCTTCAAAACTTTCTCCTTTTTTGTTTTTCTCGACGATTTCTTGGAAATTCTCCTTTTCTTCTCGAAATTCTAAAAAGGGGGTCTTCCCTATTTCTCTGATGGCTGTGGCTGGGTCGATCACCCCAGCCAGTTCAACGATCAACCTTGTCCCCTGAATCTGGACGATCGGTTCTTTGACACCGAAATAATTTACCCTCTTTTCGATCACGTCCCGCAAACTGTTGAGGGCGGCGGTTTTATCTTTTTCTTCAACCTGAGAAAGGTCGGCTTCGTAGATAAGGTGGATCCCGCCTTGTAAGTCGAGACCTAATTTAAAAGGTTTCTGGGGTAAAAAAGGAATTTTTAAAAAAGGGTGAATGACGTTCAAAGCCAAAAAGGCGAGAAACAAAAGGCAGACAAAAATAAAAAAATTTTTTTCTTTTTCTGTCATCTTTTTATTTTAATAAATCAACCATACTTTGGCCAACAGCACCTTTTGTATTTTTTTCCAGATCCACATGGGCAAGGGTCGTTTCTTTTTGGTCTTTTTGAGGACGGAAAAGAAACAGGGGGGGGAGAAGGGGAAGAAACAAACTGGAAGGTTAAAATAGCCCGGGCAAAATTTGATTCCAAAATAGAAATCAATTCTTTGAACATCCGATGGCCTTCTTTTTTGTATTCGACCAGAGGGTCTCTCTGACCGTAAGCTCTCAACCTAACCGAATCTCTGAGGTAATCCATGTTTTCTAGATGGTCGACCCAAAGCCTATCCAAAATTTGTAAAAAGAGATATTTTCCGACTTGAACCATTTTTTCTTGACCGATTTTCTTTTCTTTTTCTTCGTATTCTTTTTCTGGAAGGTTGTATTTTTTCAAAATTTCTAAAATAAAATCTTTCATTTCTTTTTCGTTTTTTTCTAAAATTTCTCTTCTTTTCCGGTAGATCGTTTCTCGGTGTTTATTCAAAACTTCGTCGTATTCTAGAAGCTGTTTTCTTAAGTCAAAATTCAAACCTTCCACCCTTGCCTGAGCTTCTTCGATCGCCTTGGAAACGAGTTTTGATTCGATCGGCATTTCTTCTGGCATTTGGAGTTTATCCATCAAAGATTTTATTTTTTCTCCACCGAAAATTTTGATCAGTTCATCTTCTAAAGAAACAAAAAACTGAGAGGAACCAGGGTCGCCCTGCCTTCCCGCCCTTCCTCTTAACTGATCGTCTATCCTTCTGGCTTCGTGTCTTTCTGTTCCGATGACGTGTAAACCACCTAATTTTTTGATTTTTTCGTACTCTTTTTCGTTTTGAGGATTCCCCCCCAAAATGATATCCACTCCCCTACCGGCCATGTTTGTCGCCACTGTCACCTGGCCTAGTTTTCCTGCCTGGGCGATGATCTGTCCTTCTTTTTCATGGTTTTTGGCGTTTAAAATCTGGTGGGGAATTCCTTCTCTTTCTAAAAGTTTTCCTAAATATTCGTTTTTTTCGATCGACCTTGTCCCAATCAGAACCGGCTGGCCGAGTTGATGTCTTTTTTTGACCTCTTCGACGATTGCTTTAAACTTTACTTTCTCGGTCTTGAAAATTTTATCTGGAAGGTCAATCCTGATCATCGGCTTGTTGGTTGGAATTTGGATGACTTCCAAATTGTAAACTTTCTCAAACTCTTCTGCCGAAGTGATGGCCGTGCCGGTCATTCCAGCCAATTTTTTATAAAGACGGAAATAGTTTTGAAAGGAAATCGAGGCCAAGGTGATCGATTCTGGCTGAACGGGAACGCCTTCTTTTGCCTCGATTGCCTGGTGGAGACCCCCTGACCATCTTCTTCCCGGCATCAACCTTCCGGTAAATTCGTCAACGATGATCACCTGACCGTTTTTGACGACGTAGTCCCGGTCTCTTTTAAAAAAAATTTGGGCTCGAAGGGCTTGTTCTAAATGATGCAAATATCTCGTTCCTTTTTCTTGATAAATGTTTTCGACTCCCAAAATTTTTTCGATTTTATCTATCCCCTTTTCGGTCAAGGTGGCCACTTTTAATTTTTCGTCGACTTTAAAATCTTCTTCCTTTTTTAAATCGGGTACGATCTTGGCAAACTCTTGATACCATTTTGAACTTTCAACGTCCGGGGCGGAAATGATCAAGGGGGTTCTGGCTTCGTCGATTAAAATCGAATCGACCTCATCGACGATGGCGTAATGGTGTCCCCTTTGGACGACCTCTTCTAAGCTATAAACCATGTTGTCTTTTAAATAATCGAAACCGAACTCGTTGTTCGTCCCATAAGTGATATCGGCCAAATAAGCCTCTTTTCGCGAGCAAGGCCTTAAAAAGTCCTCGACGACATAAAAAGAACCAAGCTCGTCTCTCATTTTTTCTTTTTCTTTAACTGGTTTCTTGTAATCCGGGTCGTACAAAAAAGACTGCTCGTGGTTTAGACAACCAACCGACAAGCCTAAAAGATGGTAGATTTGGCCCATCCAAACCGTATCCCTTCTGGCCAAATAATCGTTGACCGTGACCAAATGACAGCCTTTTCCTTCGAGGGCGTTTAAATAAAGAGGCAAAGTGGCAGCCAAAGTTTTCCCTTCTCCGGTTTTCATTTCCGCGATTTTTCCTTGATGTAAAACGATTCCGCCCATTAACTGAACGTCAAAATGGCGTTGTTTTAAGGTCCTTTTGGCTGCTTCTCTAACCAAGGCAAAGGCTTCCGGCAACAAATCGTCGAGGGTTTCCCCTTTTTTTAACCTTTCTTTAAATTCGGCCGTTTTTTTCTTTAAATTTTCGTCAGAAAGTCTTTCAAAATCGGGCTCTAATTTGTTTATCCGGTCAACCAAAGGCTGAATTTTCTTCAGATATTTCTCGTTTGGCTGACCAAAAATTTTTGAGAAGATAGACATAAGTTTATTATAAGAAAAAACCAAAAAATAAAAAACGAGGGTCGTTTTTTTCGAAAAAAAGTTAAATTAAGAAACCAACTCCTTTGGGAGGACAGCCGAGGCGAAATGAATTTCTGGTGAATAATACTTAGTTTTGATTTTCAGCCGGTCGTATCTTTTTTTAATTTCGGCAAAAGAAATCTTTTTAAAATCGAGTTCTTTTGAGGCCAGAGAAAATGTATGCTCGTCAAAAGGAAAACAGGGAACAAAAGCCCGTCGAAGTTGAAAATAGGGAAAAGTTTTCCTTATTTTTTCTCTGATCTTTTTGGCAAACTTTTCTATCCTGAGATAGGCGGTTTGGGCCGAAAAGATTCCGTTTTTCCCAAGCGCCTTTGAAACGTCGTTTAGAAATTCGGTTTGGGAAAGTTTTTTGGCTGGGCCAAAGTAATCGGTGCTGTCTAAAAAAATTAGGTCAAACCGGTTCTGATACTTTTTGATGAACTTCCTTCCGTCTTCGATAAAAATTTTTAACCGCTTATCAGAAAAAGCTCCCTGAGAAACGGAAGGGAGATATTTTTTTGAAATTTCGATTACCTTTTTGTCGATTTCAACCAAAAAAACTTCTTTTACCGGATATTTCAAGATTTCTCTTAAAACTCCACCGTCACCACCGCCAATAACCAGAGCGTTTTTTGGGTTTGGGAAAGAAAGCATGGCGGGATGGACAAGCATTTCGTGGTAAACATGTTCATATCTCGTTGAAAGTTGGACAAGACCATCTAAAACCAAAACTCTCCCTTGGTCTTTTGATTGAAGAATCTCTATTTTTTGAAGCTTGCTTCGGCTAGTATAAATTTTTCTCTCAACAAAAAAACCCCAGGTTTCGGTTTTACTCTCCCCGGGTTTAAATTTTTCAAAAAACCATTTTGAAGAAAAATTTTTTTTCATCTGATCAAAACCCTCTTTTTAATCTTTTTGGCTTTGAAAAACTTTTGGGTAAAGGAGGCAGCTTTTTCTTCGTCAAAATCTTTGCAGGAAAAAACGTTGATATAAACCTTCCGCCAAAGTTCAGAAATGTGGCCAGAAATCAAACTGGTCTCGATCAACTGAAGGAAAGAAAAACCGGCAGTAAAATCTCGACCAAAACCGAACCTCTTGGCCACTGGCTTTCCGTATCTTTTCATCTTGATCAAACGACAAATTTTTTCGAGATATTCTAAGATTTTTTTCTTTTGGGTGATGATTTTGGGGTCGCAATCGGAAAGGTCTAAAATCAATTCCTTCCCAAAAATTTTTTTCATTTTAATTTTCCTCGGACGATTTTTGTGACCTCGATTTTTTTTGGTTTAAAAACGCTTTTGAGATATTTTAGAGCTCTTTCGGGAAATTTTTTCTTTCCACAACTAAAAATATCGATGGCGACAAAACCAAACTCTGGCCAGGAATGCAAAGAAATGTGACTTTCAGCCAATAACAAAATCCCGGTAATGCCATGGGGGTTAAATTTATGAAAGGAAAATTCAAGGGGAACGTTTTTTCCTCTTTTTGCTGCTTCAATCAAAACTCTTTTTATTTCTTTCGGATCTTCGATCGTCTTTCCAAACCAAAAATCGGCAACGAGATGCATTCCTAACGAATTTTTGTTTTTTGTTTGGGTCCATAATTCAGACCTCTTTGTTTTTTTCATGTTTTTTTGTTGAATCGCTTACCTCTCTTTTAGAGAAGCTTCTCCCTTCCGGTTTTGGAAGAGAAAAACAAAGAGTAAAAAAGCGATTAACGGCCAAGGAAAAATTCCCCCACATTCTTTTCTTTAAAGAATGTGGGGGAGGAAGGTTATTTATTTTTTTTTCTTTTTTGCCATACTTAAAAATTTATAATTTTATTTGCAAATAGTCGGCCCGCTATTTGCAACCATTATTTCATTTTTTCATTCCAAGAAGGTTTGTCAAGATGTGGAAAACTTTAAAGGCCGGCGGAGTTGGTATCCCAATACTAGGTGTTTTGTGGATGCTTGCCGCCGGCCGGTTTCATTTTAACAAATTTAATATTTTTTGTAAAACAATTTTTAAAATTTCATTTCTAAAAAAAGAGCAGACCTTGCTTAAGTAAGGTCTGCTCCCCACCTAGTAGGGATCCAGGAAAAAATCCTGGAGCATCCACACTCCTATTTTAGCAAATTCAAAAACCCTTGTCAAGTCCTAACTAAAGGTTTAAAACCTCGACGGCTTGCTTGATAAAGGAAACGACGACCGGCTGGGGTAAAAGGGAAAAGGATTCTTTTCCTTCGTCGTCGATAAACTTCCAAGGCCTTTGTTTTGTAATTACTTGACCGTTTTCTAATTCAAAGTAGTATTCGGGGGTGATTTCGTAATCGTCGACAAAATCTTTTGCCACCTCAACCGGAATCGAATTTCTTAAGAGAATTTTGGGGATGCCATACATTTTCAAAGCCGCCTTCATCAACTCCTCTTCTTTTTTTAACCTTTCTTTGATTGGTTCGATTCCCATTTCGTCTCCTTCTTTCTTCTCCATTTTCAAACCGCAGTTGTCACAAATCAAATAAAACTCTCCGTTTTCGAAAATCACTTTTTTTGTTGGCAAAAGCTTTAAGTTTTTTGGAGTTTTGCATTTTGGACAAACCCTTCGCCATTTGATTCTTTCGTCAATCACTTTTTCTGGAACGTCGATGAAAACAAAAACGTCTTGGTCGTCTCGATGACCGATCAAATCCCGGAAAAACAGTGAAAAACCGATCTGGTCCAATTCCCTAGGAAAGCCGTCGACGAAAACTGTTTTTCTTTCCCTTTTTTCCATTTCCCTTTTTATCAAAGTCAAAATCAATTCAGTCGGTAAAAGCTCTTTTGTGCTTCTGTTTTCTAAAGAAGAAATTATTTCTTCCAGGGAAAGCGCGCCACGATAATTTTTTTCCAAATAAGTAAACAATTCTTTCCTTTTTTTCTCGTCTTTCAATTCCTGATCCACCTCCCTAACCATATCGCCGATCGAAAAATGGTCTATTCTTTCTGGCAAAACCACCTCGGCAAACATTTTGGAATAAGTTCCCTTCCCCGAATTTTTCTTTCCCAAAAGATAGGCAACGAAAGTATTTTTTTTCAGAAATTCTCTTAACTTTTCGATCTCTTTTCCTGCCTTTAATCGAAAATATTCCCTCTCTTCTTCGGGGTTGGTCAAATTAAATTTTTTTTCTAAGCCTTCGATTTTTGTTTTAAAAATCGGAAATTTCATTTTTGGTTTTAATCTTTAAACTATTACCGTCAGAAATTACTTTAATATCGCCGTCGCGGTCGGTTCTTAAAATTTTAATTCCTTGTTTTCCCAAAGTTTCTAAAACTTCCCTGTCTGGATAACCCCAACGATTTTTCCCTACGGAAACGACGGCGATTTGAGGTGAAACTGCCTTGATGAATTCTTCGCTATTACTTTTTTTACTTCCATAACGGGCGACCTTCAAGACGTCTGCCTTTAAATCAAAATTATCGGCCATCAAATCTTTCTCTTCGCTTTTTTCAATCTCGCTGGTAAAAAGGAAAGAGGTTTTTCCATAAACCAGTTTAAGGACTATCGGTTTCTCTTTGGTAAAATCCGGCCAAGGATAAAAAATTTCCAGAAACCAATCCTTTTTACCAAATCTTGGCGAGGAAATTTTTTCTTTATTTTGGGAGAAGATATTTTTTGCTTTTTCTTTTTCGAGCAAATCCTGCCATTCTTTAAACTCGGCTGTCTCTCTTTCTCTCGTTGGATAAATCACGCTTTGGACTCTGTATTTTTTTAAAACCTCCAAAAGACCGCTTATCCTTTCTGATTTTGGACTCGTTAAAATTACCAAATCGAGCGAACGGTCCCAAAAAGGCATTTCTTTTGCCAGTTTTTCTAAAATAACCGAACTCGGTCCGCCGTCGATCAGGATCTGGTAGCTCGGAGGAATTTTCAGAAAAACAGCTTCTCCTTGGCCAACGTCGAAAAAAATTACTTCTAAAAATTTCGGTCTGAGGAACTCAGCCACGACCAACCAAACCGAAAGGTTAGCAAAAATCAAAATCGCCAGAATGAAAAAAGCCAACCTTTCCTCTCTTTCGATCATTTTCAAAAAAATTCCTTAATCAGAAAATTTTCTTTTTTCGAAAAGTTTTTAAAAAGTTTTCTTCTCGGTTTTATTCTTTTCCTAAAATCTTGAACATCTTCGTTCCACAAACCGGACAAACTCCAGTCACTGCTTTTCTTTTTGTCCCTCCTTTTCCCTTTATTTCAATAATTTTCTCATCCTTCATCGGTTGTTTTTTCTTGCATTTTACGCAATATGCTTCAGTTGCCATGTCAAAAATAATTAGTTTAACTACGACCTTTTAGATTAAACTTTTTTTCTACCTTCCTTTAAATTAGAAAAACCATAAAATTAAGTCAAGCCCGAAAAAAATAGGGCCAGAATTGTCTTTGCATCCACAATTTTTCGTGTTTTTACCATTTTTAACACCTCTTTTCTCGAAAAAATCTTAACTTCCTCAATTTTTTCTCCTCTATCCAAACTTTGTTCTCCTTTTTTCAATCCTCTCGCCAAAAATAAATACATATATTCGGTTGAATATCCCGGGCTCAAATAAAATTCTCCGATCTTTTTCAGTTCTTTCGCCTCATATCCCGTTTCTTCTTTCAATTCTCTTTTCGCTCCAATTTCAGGTTTTTCACCTCTATCCAATTTCCCAGCCGGAATTTCCCAAATTTCTTTATTTATCGGAAATCTAAATTGCCTGATGAGAACAATTTTATCTTTTCCAATTAGAGGTAAAATTCCAACCGTTCTTGGGAATTTCACTACATCCCTTTTAATCTTCGTTTTCCCTATTTCTTCTTCAAAAACTTCAAACAAAACCACATTCCCTTTGCACTTCTTTAATAGTTTTTTCTTCATAATCCTAATTGATCTGAAATTTCCTGCATCGCCTTTAAAGTAATTTCAATAAATTTTTCAAGAGGCAATCCCAAATATTCTTCGCATTTTTTAATAATTTCCCTGTTCGCTCCCCTGGCAAAGGATTTTTCTTTAAATCTATTCAAAACATTTTCAACTTTTAGATCCTTCAATTTTTTTGAGGGCAAAACTAAAGTTGCAGCAACTATCAACCCAGTTAGAGGATCTAAACAAAAAAGGGCTTTTGCCATTCTTGTTATAGGTAAAATTCCGTGAGCTTCATTATGGGTTAAAATCGCCTCACAAATCTCTTTTTCAAAACCCATCTCTCTTAAAATTTCTGCCCCCAATTTCGAATGTAAATTTGGGTCTCCTTTTGTTTCTTCATAATCGATATCGTGCAAAAGCCCACAGATTCCCCATTTGTCTTCCTCTTCGCCAAAATACCTAGCCAAAGCTCTCATCCCCGCCTCGACCGCCAAAGAGTGTTTGATTAAATTTTGATTTTTTAGTTTTTCTTTTAAAAATTTTAAAGATTCTTCTCGGTCCATGTTTTATTTTAAACGATTTTTACCTCAAAATCTTCAGCCTTTCCCAAAACTTTGTTTGAAAGGGTTAAGTATTTAATTTCTCGCCAATCGAAACCAAAAATTTTTGCCAAATGGCTGTCTAAGGCAACTGGGTCAAAGGAGGCAAAAATTTTCCCGATCTCAAATCTTTCACCTCTCAACTCCCCTCCCTTTACCCCAAACCTTCCGTCGCAAACGACGAAATCTGGTTTTCGATAAAGGTTTAGATCGAAAATTGTCTCCTGAACTCCAAGAAAATGCAACTCTCCTTTATTCCAGCCCTTTTCCCAAATTTCTTTGGCAACAAAAATCCCTTTTTTCTCTAACTTTTCTTTATCGTATTCTTTAACAAAATTTTTCGAAAGATAAATACCAAACTGGTTCTTGAGAGCGCCGGTAAAAATCGCTTCGCCATGTTCTTTTGGTACCGGTAAAGAAATCAAATAAGAATCGAAAAGAATTTTTGGAAGCCAAACCTCTTTCAATTTTAAAGCATTTTTATTTTCAAATTTTATCCTTTCTTCTCGGTTCAAATCGAGCGTTTTTATTTTCCATTTCCTTGAAATTCCTTCGTAACCTAAATCCTGAAAAGCTTTTTTCGTATCGCAACCTCCGCTTCCTTCGCAAATTAAGATCTCGCCTCCAAAAAAACCTAAAAGGACCTTGACCAAACTTTCGACAAATTGAGGGTCGGTAGTGATCGGATAAGGTAAGTTGGTCGTTAAGTTTGGTTTCAAAATCACTCGGTTTTTTCCCTTCAAAACTTCCTTCAGTTTTGCCTCCTCAAAAATCCTTGAAATGGCTTTTTCAAAACTATCAAATTTTGTCGCAATAACTTTACTTTTCATCATTTTTATAATACAATTTATTAAACAATAAAAAAAGTTAAAAAGGTCTAGAAAACAAAAAAATAAAAACATGAACGAAATTTATTTTTCTTTCATCGTTTCTTTAATCTCTCTTTTGTTTGCTTTTTGTTTGATCAAAGAAATAAAAAAGGTTCCGGCTGGTTCTGGTAGAACGGCCGAAATTGCTCAAGCGATTAGAGAAGGGGCGATTGCCTTTTTAAAAAGAGAGTACCGAACGATCGCTCTCGTCGCCGTTTTTTTGGCCATTCTGTTAAAAATTTTTCTTTCCACTGAGGTGGCGGTTGGGTTTTTAATCGGTGCTTTTGCTTCTGCCTTGGCTGGTTTTATCGGGATGATGGTTTCTACCCAAACGAGTCCGCGAGTGGTTGAAGCAGCAAAAACCGGCCTAAAAGATTCCTTTGACCTCTCTTTCAAAGGAGGAGCGGTCACCGGTTTTTTGGTCACCGGCCTTGGTCTTCTTTCTCTTTCTGGGGTTTATTTTCTCTTTCACCGCCTTTCCGCCTTGATCGCTTTGGGTTTTGGTGGTTCTTTAATTTCTATCTTTGCCAGGTTAGGAGGGGGGATTTATACAAAAGCGGCCGACGTTGGGGCGGATTTGGTCGGAAAAGTGGAAAAGGGAATTCCAGAAGACGATCCCCGAAACCCAGCGGTCATTGCCGACCAGGTTGGGGATAACGTCGGTGATTGCGCCGGAATGGCGGCTGATTTGTTCGAAACTTACGTAAGCACTTTAGCGGCGGCCATCGTTTTGGGGGGATTATTGTTTCCAAACACGAGTGAGGCAATTTTCTTCCCTCTCGGCCTCGTCTCGGTTTCGATTTTGACTTCGATCCTCGCTACTTTCTTCGTTAAATCAGGAAAGGGTCGCTCGGTCGTTTTTCCTTTCACCAAGGGGTTGATCGTTTCTGGAATCTTGTCGGCTCTTGCCTTTTTCCCGATGATCAAAAAAAGCAGTCAAGCCTTTGGTTTGTCAGTTTTCCGTCTTTATCTTCCGGCCGTCCTTGGTCTTTTTATCGCCGCCGGCATTTTCCTCATCACCGATTTTTTCACCTCGAAGAAATACCGGCCAGTCAGGTCGATCGCCGAAGCTTCCCAGTCGGGCCACGGACCAAACATAATTACCGGGTTGGCCGTTGGGTATAAATCGACTATTTTACCTGTCCTTTTAATCTCTCTCGGAATTTTGGTCAGTTTTTGGTCGGCGGGGATTTACGGACTAGCCACGGCCGTGGTTTCGATGCTTTCTTTGACTGGTTTGATTATCTCCCTTGATTCTTATGGCCCAATCGCCGATAACGCGGCCGGCATCGCTGAGATGGCCGGCCTTCCAAAAGAAGTTAGGGAAGTAACCGACAATTTGGATGCGGCTGGTAATACCACTAAAGCAACGACGAAGGGGTATGCTATCGCTTCGGCTGGTTTAGCCGCCTTGGTTTTGTTTTCTGCCTACCAGCAAGAGTTGAACAGTTTGGGTCAAAAAATTTTGGACCAAAAAATTCAGTTCTTTTTAGAAGATCCGAAAGTTTTGGTCGGTCTTTTTCTCGGGGGGGTGATAAGTTATTACTTTTCCGCTTTGGCCATGGAAGCAGTTGGGAAGACCGCCTCAAAGGTGGTCGAAGAAGTAAGAAGGCAGTTTAGAGAAATAGAAGGGCTGATGGAAGGAAGGGCAAAACCAGAATACGGAAAATGTGTTGACATCGTCACCAGGGCGGCCTTGACCCAAATGATCTTGCCTGCTTTTTTACCGGTTATCTTTCCGGTTTTGATTGGCTTTATTTTGGGACTTAAAGCCCTGGGTGGGTTTTTAATCGGGAGTATTGTCGTCGGAATTTTCTTGGCTATCTCAATGACTTCTGGAGGGGCGGCCTGGGATAATGCCAAAAAATATATCGAAGAAGGAAATTTAGGAGGGAAAGGGTCTTTTGCTCATCAAGCCTCGGTCACCGGAGATACCGTCGGCGATCCCTTCAAAGACACGGCCGGACCAGCCATAAACCCGATGATCAAAGTGATCAACATCCTCGCCATCCTCCTCGTCGATTTGTTAGTTTAAACTAAAAATCAGAGCTCTGATTTAAGTTTTTTCACTAAGGTTTGGCTTTTCAAAACCCGGACCAAATCTTCGGTTTTGGCTTCTTTTATTTTTGAAATACTCCCAAACCCTGAATCAAAAAGGGCTCTGGCTCTTACCCTTCCGATCCCCCTCAAAGAAACCAAAGGAACCAACTCTTCTTTTATCCCGTAGCGAAGTCTCACCCTCAGCTTTTTCAACTCCTTTTTTATTTCCTGTTCAAAAGGAACCAACTTTGAAATCTCAAGAATCGAATACAATAACCAGTCTGAAATCTCAACCCTCGAATGTAATTCCCCAGGGGTGATTTTCAACTTTTCCATAATTTCTCCTTCTGTTTTTTCCTCAATCCAGAAACTAAAAATAGTGGCTAATTTTGCTTCTCTCAAAAATTCTTCGTATTCTTCGTCAAACTCATCTGGCATTTGAAAGAAAAAAAATTCTTCGTTTTTCAAAATCTCTTCTTCGACTAAAAAGGCATCCTTGGTTGTCAAACTTGGCGAAGGTTTCAATTCACCAGCCTTGGCCAAAAGACAAAAGAGAGTAAATTCGTTTGCTTTTTGACATCCCTTCAAACTTTCGATGAAAAGGTTTGCGCTCAGAGGGTCAAGATAAAGTTGGGAAATCCTTCTCCCAATTTTGGTGGCGTTAAGTTTTCCCTCTTTTCTTTCCAAAAAACCCCAACTTTCCAGAAGAAAAATCGTCTCTTCTATTTTTTCTTTTAAAACCGATATTTCACGGTATTTTTTGCCAAAAAAAGTTTTTTTGAAAAATTCAAAAATCTCCGTCTCACTTTTTAAAAAATGGTTGGAAACTAAAGATAAAATATGGATTCTCAAAGCAGATTCGGTCGAAATTTTACTAGAAATTTCTTCTAACTCTCCTTTGAGGTAATAACTTTCCAATTCTTCTACCTCTTTTTCGTTCTTTGCCACTAAAATTCCTTCTCCCCAATCATCATATTTTGGTCTACCGCTTCTCCCAAACATTTGTTCAACCTCTAAAACCGGCAAATAAATCGACCCTAATCCTGGATAGTATCTTTTTGCATCTCTTACCACCGCCCGGAAATTTGGAAGGTTGAGACCATAGGCTAGGGCGGTGGTGGAAGTGATGACCTTAATCAAGCCTTTCTTGTAGGCTTCTTCAACCAAAATTCTCTGGTCAAACAAAATTCCAGAATGGTAAAAAACCACCCCTTTCTCAACGCATCTGGCCAATTTTTTGCATTGCTCGGTTGGGATTTCTAAAGTGTTTTCGATTGCTTGAGAAATTTTTTTTAGTCCCTCAATCTCTTTTTCTTCCAAAAAATGAAAAACCAATTTTGAAAGTTTTTCCGCCAAAGCCTCGGTGTTTCTCCTTGAAGAAAGAAAAAATATCAGCTGTTTTTTCATTAAAAGAGTGTTTTCGACTATCGATTCTTCAAGCCCCAGACCTTCGCTCAATTTGTATTCTTTGAAACCAAAAAGCTTTATTTTCCCATCAAACGAAATTCCCTTGTAAAGAGGAACTGGCCTGAAATCTGATTTTAAAACTTTTGCCCCCAACCATTCCCCTATTTCCTCGGCATTTTGAATCGTCGCCGAGAATGCCAAAATTTGGGCTCTTGGCAAAATTTCTTTCAAAATTGTTAATAAAATCTCCAAAGTTGGTCCTCTATTCGGATCATCCAAAAGATGGATTTCGTCTGCGACAACTACACCAATTTCATTTATCCAAGGAGCTTCGTGCCTGATCAATGAGTCAAATTTTTCATTCGAACAGACTATCCAGTGAAAGCGAGAAAGCCATGGGTCAGAAGAATCATAGTTTCCAACAGAAAGAGCAACTTTAATTCCGTATTTTTGATATTTTCTCTTAAAATCTTCGTACTTTTCCCTGGCTAGGGCAACCAAGGGACAAAGATAAACCATCTTTTTTCTTTTATTCAAAGTAACATTCAACCCTGCCAATTCTGCTAAAAGGGTTTTCCCACTCGAAGTTGGAGAGGAGACCACCAAACTTTCCCCTTCTAAAATTCCCATTTTCACGGCCCTTTCTTGAACTGGATTAAGTTTTTCTATCTGGTTTTCAAAAATAACTTTCTCAACGATTTCTTTTTTTTCAATCATTTTTAAATTTTAAAATTTTTTTTCTTTCTTTTTCAAACTCTTCCATTATCTTTTTGGTGATCGGTCCTCTTTGGTTGGAAATTCTAATCCCGTCGATTTGAGAGATCGGTAAAATCCCTTTTGAGGTTGAGGTGAGAAAGGCTTCGCTGAAATTTTTGATTTCCTTTTTGAAAATTCTTCTTTCTTGAATTTTGATTTTTAGTTTACGACAAAGCTCAAAAACCACCTTCCGCGTTATTCCTTCCAAAACTTTCTCTTTTGGCGGAGTAAAAACTTTTCCTTCGATCACCACAAAAAAATTTGAAGTCGTCCCCTCTAAAATTTCTCCTTTTTTGTTTGAAATCAAAACCTCCACCGTTCCCTTTTTCTTTGCCTCTTTTAAATACTTGATCGACTCTCGATAATCCAAAGTTTTGGCCTGAGGTAAAAGCCTTTGAAAAACTTTAGTTATCACCTTTGCCCCTTTAAGATAAAAAGATTTTGGCAGTTTTTTTCTTTTTTCCAAAAATAAAAAAAGGTTGGGTTTAGCTGGGGTGATCGAATCTTTGCTTTCTCCGCCGGTCAAAATTATTCTTAAAAAACCGTTTTTAAAATTTTTATTCTTTTTCAAAACTTGAAAGACGATTTTCTCCAAATCTTCGAGCTTGTATGGGTGTTCAAGGTCAAGAGTTTTGGCTGATTTCAAAAATCTCTTCAAATGGTCTCGCAAACGAAAGGGGTTTCCGTTGACGATTTCAAAAAAATCAAAAACTCCGTATCCTCGCAAAAAACCGAGGTCCTTTGGCGAAACGAAAGTTTCTGATTCTTTTAAAAATTTTCCTTTAGCGTAAAAAATTTTTTCCACTTTTTAAAATTTTCACCACTCCCTTTTTAGCGTCGACTTCGATCAAATCATTATCTTTGATAACTTTAGTCGCAATTTTGGTTCCGATAAGACAAGGAATTTTTAACTCCCGGCTGACGATGGCCGCGTGAGATAAATAACCACCTTCTTCGTTGACGATCGCCCTGGCCATTCGAATGACTGGCAGATAATCAGGGGTAGTGCCGTGAGCAATAAGGATGTTTCCTTTTTTCATTTTCTTGAAATCTGCTTTTGACAAAATTATTTTTGCCAAACCCTTTACCCTTCCGGGAAAAGCAACCATTCCTTTTATCTCTTTGACCTGAGCCAGGTTTTTTTCAAACCTTTCTTTTTTTAATTTTTTAAATTCAGAAATTATCTTTTTGTCATAAATGAACCGCTTGTTAAAAACAAGAAATTCGCCCCGCTGGTTTGGTTTATAACCACGGAAATAACTCGGGATGTATTTTAAACTCCCCAAAAACAAATCTAATTCTCCACCCGGGACTAAAAATTTTTCCGTTTCCAAACGAGCCTTTTCACACTTTTTAAGCAAGGATCTATCTTTTATCGGTATTCTCAAATCCTTGTCGATATAATGGATGATAAAAGCTAAAGCTTCGAAAGCAAAGATTTTGGCGGCCAGGTCAAAAATTTTGGCTTTTTTGAGTGACGCCTTTTTCTGGATGAAAGTTTTAAATTGTTTTACCCATCGGTAATATTTCTCTACACCCTGGTGGAGTAATTTGTATTTTTTCTTCGCGTTGATTTTTTTAACAATCTTTGGCGTGTAAAGGTCAAAATCTACAAAAAACTCGAATTGTCTTTTTCTAAAATGTATCAGGACGTTGGCGATTTTTTCCCCGGTAATTTTTTTAAATTTATTAAAATAAGCGTCGTACAAAGCCAAAATCGTCGTCAGGTTAAAAGGCCTAACAAAAATAGAAGAGGTCTTGGGTTGGTTCAAAAATTTTTCTATTTCCTTGATTACCTGATTCATCAACTTTTCTTTTAAATTATTTTAAAATTCTTACAATTCCTTTGTTTGCATCCACTTCCACCAAATCGCCGTCTTTTAGCACTTTGGTCGCCACCTTAGTCCCGATGACGCAAGGAATGCCTAATTCACGAGAAACGATGGCAGCATGACAAGTTAAGCCACCCATATCGGTGACGATTGCCGCCGCTTTTTTTATTGCCGGCATCAGGTTCGGATTGGTCGCCTCAGAAACTAAAATGTCTCCCTTGTTGATTTTGCTTATATCTTTAACCTCGTTGACGATACAAACCTTACCTTTTGCCTTACCCGGGGAGGCAACATCGCCATAGATTTCTCTTGTCTCTTCTTTTTTGACTGCTTCCCAACTTAATTCTTTGATAAAACTTTTTGCCTCACTGCCCGTGAGGATTTTGATGTTTTTAGTTTCTCTATAATAGCAGAGATGATAACGATAACGCTCTTTCAGAATTTTGACGATCGATTTTTTCGAAAACAAACTTAAATTAAATTCCCAGGGATAGAGATAACGAAGGAATTTTATGGGAATTTTTGTTCGGCGGGAAATTTCTTTCAAAATTTTATCCCGGGTATAACAACCAAAAAAGAGCGAATCTTTCCGGTATCCCTTAAGAAAAACGAGATCTTCAAAAAATTTAAATAACAGCCGGTGTTTTCTATCGATCTTAAATTTTTTAAACAGCCTTTCGCGGTTTTTAACGATTTTTTGTTTTTTCAGTTTTATTTCTTTTAATAATTTTTTTGGTGGAACCCCGGTTTGAATTTTTTCTTTTATCATTTCGAGAAAATCTTTTTCTTGCCAACCCGGTCCTTCAAATTGATAGGTCAGCCAACCGTATTTTTCGGTATGTTCTTTTACTTTTTTGAGAAAGGTCTGATTTTCTTTTGTGAGTCTTTGGAAAATTTCTTTCGCTGGGTAATTTTTAAATAAACTTTTCAACTTTTGGTTCTCGTAAACTTCTTGAACAAGTTTTAACAACTCAATCTCTTGTTTTTCAAAATTACTAAAGGATGAAGAAACGGTGAGGTCAAAAAAGACTTTGTTTAAATATGCAAGGTCGGAGCTCCCTGTTTTCTTTTGCAAATATTCAAGAAGTGCCTTTTTTCCTTGCCCCTCGTGGTCGACGAAATTACTAAACCAACCTGAGACATGCATTAAACAAACTGCTTGGTAAAACTTCTGAAAAAGTTTTATCAAAGAAAAGTCGGAAAGTTTAGATAAATCGATTTTTAAAACTTCATGAGCCACCTTAAATAAGTTATCGCTTCGTCTTCTTATCTCAAGGTTGGCCTTTTGTCCAAAATCAGGTCGGTTTAAAACATTGGTTAAAAATTTTTCGGCTAACTTTTCTGAACTTTCTTTTTTATAACAAAGGTCGCCGTTGCCTTGGTAAAAGACAAAAAATGCTTCTTGAGGTGGATAATTTTTGAGTTGGAGAAATTTTGATAAAAATTGATGAAGATAATCTTTTTTGAAAGAGTAAAAATAGGAAACCCCCGTTAAAGGGTTTATTTTGAACATCGTTTCTGATTTCACCCAGGTATTTTTCTTCATGTTTTTAATTATAAAGTGGTGATCGGCCTTGATTGGACAATATAAAATTTTCCTTTTTCAAAAGCCCATTCGATATCGCAGGGAAATTTGTAATGGTTTTCGATTTTGAGGCAAAGCTTGGCTAATTCGATAATTTGTCTCCCGTCAAGTTTTTGTCTGTTTTGCAACTTTTTTGGAACTTTCACCCAAACGTTCCCCCCACCTGACTTTTTTTTCGCTATCATTTTTTCTTGAGAAGAAACGTTGACATCGATCAATTTCCAGGTTTTTTTATTGACAACGTAAGAATCGGGGGTGATGTGTCCGCCAACGATTGCTTCACCCAAACCCCAACCAGCCTCGATGATCAACTGATTTTTACTTTTGGTTACCGGATGGACGGTAAAGCAAATTCCAGAGATTTCAGATTGGACCATTTTTTGGACGACGACCGCTACCGAAACTTTTGATTTCCTCAAGCCCTTTTCGTACCGATAGACGATCGCCCGGGGGGTGAAAAGCGAAGACCAACAATCTTTGACTCGACCGATTAAATTTTTTTGCCTCACGTTCAAATAACTTTCTAACTCCCCCGCCCAAGAAGCAACCGAAGAATCCTCAGCCGTGGCTGAAGAACGAACGGCGACAAGTTTTGCCTTTAGTTTGTTGAAAGCTTCGAGGATTTCCTTAACTAAAATTTTTGGTACTTTAGCATCGTGGATTAAATCTCGAATTTTTTGGGAAGTGTAATCGATCGAGTTAGGGTCGTCGTAGTTGGTTTTATTTAAAGCAGCTTCAATTTCTACGTTTAAATCCGTTTGTTTTAAAAATTCTTTGAAGGCGCTAGCTAAGATCACAAACCCTGGCGGTACGGGAATGCCAATCCTTGTCATTTCGCCCAAAGAAGCCCCCTTTCCTCCGGCGATTTTTACATCCTTTTTCGATAGTTCATCAAAAAATTTAACGAATTCCATCACCATTTATTTTATAACTTAAAATTTTTATTGTCAAGAAAATATATTTTTTTTAACAAATAAATGGGGCAGACTTTGGCAAAATAATGATCGTTTGGATATTTAATCGAACGAACGGAAAAATGCTTCCTTAAAAATTTATCCAGTTTGTTTTTTTCAAATAAATACCATTTGTTTTTTAAAACGAATTTAAAATAATCAAGTAATTTATCGATAACTAATTTGTAAAGAGGGTTTTTTGTTGAATTTCTAAAGTGGCGGAGGTCCTTTTCGTAAGAAGCCAAAGAAGAAGCTCCGTCCTCCTTATAATAACTTGACCGCCACAAATCCGACTCCACAAACATCACCAATTGTTTAAAATTGATTTTTCCTTGTAAATAAAACCGGCTGTATTTTTTTAAGGATTTTTCGATTTTGAAATTTTTTAAATCAGGCGTGACAAACTGGAAACGAGAGATAAAATAACCTTCGTCTTTCAAAACCCTTTTGATTTCCTTCAAAAAATCTTCTTTTCTTTCTCTCGGAACGTTTTCTAAAACCACATCGCCCAAAACTACATCAAAGGTTTTATCTTTAAAAGGCATGTTCAACCAATTGCCAATCACCGCTTTTTCTTTAGGGTTTTTAAAGCCTAAAATCTCACTCATCGCTTTTATCATCACTGGGCTAATATCTAACAAATAAATCGTCGCTCCTCTTAAAATGGTTTGGGTAAAGAGCATGTCCCTTATTTCTGGCGTGGCTCCGAGTAACAGAATTTTAGGTTTTTTCTTTCCTTTTAGGACTTTCTCGACCATTTCTTTGTAAATTTGGCATTCGTTCAGAGTAGGCCTTAAAGGCGCGGGAAAAACCTGCCAGCGATTAGCCGTTTCTTGCCATTTAGTATAAAGGTTGGTTTTTGAAATTTTCTTTTTCATATTAAGATTTCTTTGGCTTTAATTTATAAACCGGGGCGATATCAGGATAAACAAAGTTGATTTTTGGGTCAAATTTTGAGTCTAAAATTTCAAAGTATTTCAGAATAAGTTTTTTCAAGCCTTCTAAGGTGTGAGTGTACCAGGTGCCGTTTAAAGGATAGAGAATTCCCCCCTTTTTTAAAATTCGAGAAATTTTTGGATGGGGATGAGTTTTAAGATATTTTTTTAAATTTCTGTAAAAAACTATCGGCCGAATTTCTCGGTCTTTATCAAACCGACCCGTTAACCAAACCCCTATTTCCCAAAACAAATTGATCGTTTGACGATTGACCAATTTGTCTTTAAAAAAATCAAAAATTTCTGAAATTGAAAAGGGCTTGTAATGAGGTTTGTAAGATTCACATCGCATGATAAAATAGCCGATCGGCTTTAACCAATTTTTGATGTTAGCGAGAAATTTATCTTGATATTTAAGGGGTACGTTGCTCAAAACAAAATCGCCATAGACGATATCGAAATAATTTTTTGGTAAGGGTGCTTCAAGCCAATTGGCTTTTATCCAAATTTCTTTTTCTTTCGCTTTTTTGTTTCGCATCAAAGAACTCATGGCTAAAATCATGTCAAGGTTAATATCCACCAGGACGACCTCGGCATTTTTATATTTGGCTAACATATCTCGCAATTCCGGAGTGGCGCCTAAAACCAAAACTCTGCTTTTTTTCTTTTTTAAAATTTTTTTAGCAAAATTCTCATAAAACCTAATCTCTGTTTGGGTAGGTCTGTCAGGACTGGTAATTCTTTGCCAGTTTTTAGCAAATTTTTGCCAAGGGAGAATCGTCGATTTTTTGAGATTCATATTAAGTTAAGATAGGAACTATCTTGAATTAATTATAAAAATAATTTCTGTCTGTTGTCAAATCGGAAAAAATTTAATAAAAAAGTCTAACCCTTTTAGGGTTAGACTCTTATTTTTTCACTCTTCTTCTCCCCGCCAGCGATCCTGATTAGGGTCGGGGAGAGAATTATTAACCGGGACTTGGTAAACCCCAGGCCGAAGCTGGGTCCGAATTCGATTCCCAAGAATTTTTTGAGCTCCGCCGCCGTCTTCCAGCTGTTTTCGCACCTGACGAAGAAGACGGGAGCAGCCCCATCGGGGCAAACTTTCTCGGCATAAGAGTGTTGAGGATGGTTCGGCAAATTTGGATAAGAAACTGCCTTTATCCCGAATTTACCGAGACAGTAGAAAGTTTCGTAGAAAGCTTCGGCCAATTTTTTTGTGTGGCTAAGAATTCTTCGATACCTGGATTCTAACTCTTCCTTGGTCATTTTAGGGAGTAGCTCCAAGGCAGCGCGCGGGAGGTAATTACCTGTCCGCATTCTCAACTCGTAGAGCTTCTTATTCACTTCTTGAGAGTTGGTGTACGCTAACCCCATCGTGATCTGATTCTGAGCCAGGGATTTCGTGGCAGAATGAACCACCACAACCGGAACCTTTACCTTTTGGATCTGCGCTGCCAAGGGCAACGCCGGAAGAGTATTATCCAGCACCAGCGAAACATCTTCCTCGACTATTTCAAAAAGTTCTTCCAAATTCACCATCGGCATCTTAAAATGGTTGCCGACGGTTTCAGTGAATATCACCTTCGCTTTGGTCCTTTTAATAAATTTCTCAAGTTCCTCCATCCTGGGAACTTTAACGACATTGACAAACCGACTGAAGTCACGTTCGATCAACTTTCGCGTCTCAGGATAAATGTACGGACTGTAGAGCAAAGTATCTCCCTTTCGAAGAAGACCGAAGAGCGCATCGTGGATGGCGGCCATTCCTGAGTTGTATAACAACACTTGCTTTATCCCAATTAATCGTGCGATCTCCCTTTCCATTTTCTCGCATTCGGGATAACCGTATCTTTCGTAAACACCAAATTTACCAGCTTTTTTAAACTCTTCCAGGGTTGTGTATGTACTGGCAACCCCTTTCATTAGAGAATTTCACCTCCTTTTCAAATTTTAAATGTGCTTCGCTCTTTAAATATACAACATTTTAAAACAATTTGTCAAGGGAAACTGAACAGTTTTTAGGATTGTATAAAAAGAAGGGTTGCCGAACCAAAACTCAAGAGGGCGGCAAAAACGAAAGCAAAAGTGGGAGAAATCGCTGACCAAAGAAAGCCAACTAAAAAGCTCGAAAGAAAATCTCCGAGACCGTCGATGGTTTGTAAAACGCCATATCCTGTTCCCCGTAAAGGCGAAGGTAATAAATCGGCAGCGTAAGCTTTTTCAAGAGCAGTAGAAGCGGCAGCGCTGATCCCAGAAAGAAAAAACAAGAGAATAAAAAACCAAAGTTTAGGAACCGGAAAAGCCAAACCCAACGACATCACCCCAAAAATAAAAAAGCCAAAAAAAGATAGCAATATCTTTCTGCTAAATGTGTCGCTCAAACGCCCGAGAAAATAGTCTGAAATCGCCTGGATAATATTCCGAAAAGCATACAGCAAAATAGAAAAGCTTCCGGCAATAGCCAGTCCGGTAAGCGGGGTTAAAACCTGCTGGGCGCGCAAAAGAAGTAAGGTTCGGTTGAAATTCCCGAGACCAAAAACGAACATCGCCAGCAAAAAAAAGTGAAAAGATTTAGGAAGCGAAATAATATCTTTCCAAAATCCCATCGACTGCTGTTTTCTGCTTCTTTGAGAAATTTCTTTGGTAAGGAAAAAGATGGCGAGAACGGCCAAAATACCAGGAATGAAAGAAATGAGAAAAACATTTTTTATGCCAAAGCTCGGCAAAGCAAAAAACACGAAGAGAGGAGCTAAGATTGCCCCAAGGGTATCCATCGCCCGATGGAAACCAAAAGCCCTGCCATAATACTCGGGCGAAACCGAATCAGCCAACAAAGCATCTCTCGGTGGTTCTCTTAAACCGCGCCCAATCCAGGCAAAAGTTCTGTAAAACAAAGCACCAACCCAACTTTTTGCCAAGCCCGTGAGGCCAGCAAAAAAACCAGTAATGGTATAACCAATCGTTATCAATCCTTTTCTTTTTTTGATTCGGTCGCTTATCCAACCAGAAAAAACCTTGACAAAGCTTGAGGCAGCGTCAGATAAACCGCTGATGATCCCAAGAAATTGGGGAGCCAAAGTATTTCCGACAAGGTTGACAAGAAATGTTGGAAGGGCGGCGGTTGTCATTTCGTGGCTAGCGTCGCTGAAAAAACTCGCCAACCCCATTCCGAGGATGTTTTTATTAAGCCAAGACGATTTTTTCGTTTTCTCTTCCATGTTTAATAAAAAAGCTTCTTTAATCAGGAGAAGCTATTAGCTGGTTACCAGCGTTAAGCGAGCCTCGCCACTTATATTAACCATATTTTTTATTTTATCAAAAAAACCGCCACTTTGGCGAGTCTAAAAATTGTCCAGCAATGGGCAGTTGTTTCGCAGAGTGAATGATGTTAGAACCTGTTTAGTGAATAGTTAATTTAAAATCCACTACCCTACTGCTACTCACTATTTCTTATTTGGAGAGGAGGTATCCAAAGTCGCGAAAATTTTCACTTTTAAAATATTAATCTAAAATTTTTAATATTCGGTGAAAATTTTCTTACCATACCATTTCTCAAGGAAAAAGGGGTTAAGAGTGTTACGAAAAACTAAAAATAAAAAAATAAATAGAAGAAAAAAGAATAGAAAAATAGGAATTGCGGGAACGAAAATTAAAGAAAGAAGACTTCCAATCTCACCTCCTAATTTAAGGAAGTATTTCTTTTTAAAGGAAGGTATTTTCACTAAAAGTTCTTTTTCCTCTTGGGATAGTTTATTTGGGTTTCTCCAAACAATTTCACATATTGCATAGCTTATTTGGTATACTCGACCTAAGCTTTCGGCTGGTGAAAATTGTTTAACAAGCATTCTTTTAATAGTGGGAATAATTTCTAAAGGGGTTTTTAGAGTAAATAGTTCAATTTCACCAATCTGTGCTTCACTCATTTCTTCCTCAAAGGCTTTGTGTCTTTTCTTTGCCCTTTGCATTGCATGGTATGTTTTTAAACCTGCTCCCTTCCCATAAAAATATCTTATCTTAGTAGAAGCAGAAGGAACTGGATAATCGCCAATGAAATGTAGGGCTATACCCAAATTATAGGCGCTTTGTTTTATATCTCCTTTTAAAAACTCTCCTCTTGCTTTAATAATGTATTTTTCAATTTCTTTTATTCGACCGTAATGGTGAGCTCTTTTGAGTAATCTATCTGAAACCCAATAATCGGGTCCAATAGAACCTTTTATTAAAGCCTCTTTTTCTTCATCGGAAAGAGAAATTGGAAGAGGTGTTTTATTAGCAATAAAATATGCTACTCTTTTATGACCGAAAGGCTTCATTTATTTATCTTACTAAAATATTCTTCATTAATAAAAATTGCCCAGTGAGGGTTTTCGATTTTGCTTTTAAAATTTCATTTTTTTCCTTTTACACTCTTTTCCAAAAATCTTTTTCTTCTATTTGAGCCAAATTTAAAACCCCTTTTATAGTGCCAGGGGCTAATTCTTTGTGAAGAGGAACAATAGTGGTAATTTCTTTCCCCTTAATTTGCTTTCTTAATTTGACATGGCTTCCTTTTTGAGAAACAAAATAAAAGCCGAATTCTCGGCATAAAATCTTGATAACCTGCTTCCCAGATAGGGGTTTATACATACTTTAGCTCAAGAGTAGTTACCAAGGGGGCTTCTTTGGGGAGAGATTTTTTAATCTTTGGCTGATCCTCTAAATATAATTCAACCGCCTCTTTGAGATTTTTTTTGGCTTCCTCAATAGTCCTTCCTTGGCTTACCACCCCTAATTCAAGACAACGGGCAACATACCATTTCCCTTCTTTATTAATAACTGTAGTAAATCGATAAGTCATATTTTTATGATACTCTGAAATAAAACCATTGTCAAATTTATTGATTGCTCCGGGGGTGGGACTCGAACCCACAACCTACTGGTTAACAGCCAGTCGCTACTACCAATTGAGCTACCCCGGAATGCTTAGTAGCCTTCGAGTTTTTTCATTCCTCGATGCTGTCTGATTTTTTCTAAGGCTTTGACCTCGATTTGTCTTATCCTTTCCCTGGTCACTCCAAACTCTTTCCCCACCTCTTCTAAAGTATAACTTATTCCGTCTTCTAAGCCAAATCGCATCGAAAGAATTTTCCTTTCTCTTGGGCTAAGGTCGTTCAGAATTTCTTTCAATCGCTCCCTGAGCAGACTCCTTGCCGCCTCGACCGAAGGGAGGGGTGTTTTTTCGTCTTTGATGAATTCGGCCAAGATCGAATCTTCTTCATCTTCGCCGACCGGCATATCTAAAGAAACCGTTCCCTGAGAAATCTTGATCAAATTTCTAACTTTATCGACCTCAACCCCCATCTCGGCCGCTATTTCTTCAGGTAAAGGTTCCCTTCCCAATTCTTGAAGCAATCTTCGTTTTGCTTTGTTAAATTTGGAAAGAAGCTCCCACATATGGACGGGAATCCTTGGTATTCTCGATTGGTCGGCCAAAGCCCGGGTGATGGCTTGTCTTATCCACCAGGTGGCGTAGGTGGAAAACTTGTATCCTTTTCGCCAGTCAAATTTTTCGACTGCCCGGAAAAGCCCCAAATTTCCTTCTTGGATCAGGTCTTGGAAGCTTAAGTTGGGAGATTTTCCGATGTACTTTTTGGCAATGGAAATAACCAACCTCAAGTTAGCGGCAATCATTTCTTCTTTTGCTTTTTCATCTCCTTTTTCAATTCGCTTTGCCAGTTCTCTTTCTCTTTCTGCAGTCAGGGGAGGAATCTGGCCGATTTCTCGAAGATAAATCTGGACTGGGTCCAAAGTCGTCGTGGGAGTAATTTTTTCTTCCTTTTCTAAAGTCAAAAATTCTTTGGCTTCGTGGATTTTTATCCCTTCTTTTTCCAAAGTATCGTAAAGTTTTTCCAACCCTTTAATGTCTCTTTCGACGTGGGGAAAGAAAAAGAGGATTTCTGGAAAAGTAACAAAACCGCGTTCTTTTCCGCGTCTTATCAATTCTTGAAGTTTGTCCTCAAGGAAAACTTTCTTGGGTCTGCCCCTTTTTGTCTTCTCTTTTTTAACTTTTCTTTTTTTTGTTTTCTTTGTTTTTTTCATTTTAAACTTGGTTTAGTTTTTTGGAAAGTTGATTAAACTTTTCGATCAAATCCTTGGCTTTTTCAAAATTTTTTTCTTCTTCCGCCTCTCGAATCTCTTGAGAAATTTGGCTTAGTTCCGTTTTAATTCTTGAAACCTTAATCTCTCTTAAACAAAATTTTATTTCTGGCAAAATTTTTTCCTCCTCGATTTCTTCGATTTCGCTCTTCAATAGATTTTCGTTGTAGATTTCTTGAGCCTGAGGAGAAAGGTCTTTGATTTCTTTTGCCGGGTTTTCTTTTAGTTTTGAAAAAATTTCCTGAAACTCCTGATCGAAAAAAGAAAGGTCATCTAAAAATTCGATTTTCTCTGGTGATTTTAAAATTAAAAACAACAAACGTTCTTGTAAAAGTTCCTGGCGTGATTTTTGAGGGAGGTTTGAAATCTCTTCTTCCTCAAGCCCAAGTTTTTCTTCTTCGGTTTTTATCTTTTCCAGCTCATGCCGGAGGTCTTCTTCTCTTGCCTTTAGCTCTTTTGCCAAAACCGAAAGCCAGTGCGATTTTTCGATTTCGTTTTGGATTCTTTTAATCACTGGTAAAAGAAACTGGCTGATTGCTTTTTTCCCTTCGATCGTCTTTTTGTCGAAACGAGAAAAGGCGGTTTGAAAATAAAACTCAAGGATCGAGAGGGCCTTCTCAATTGAAATTTTAAACGTTTCTGGGTTTTTTGCAAGGAGGTCAGCCGGGTCCATCCCTTCTGGCAAAAGGACGACTTTAATCTCGAAACCTTTTAGTTGGGCCAAATCTATTCCCCTTTTGGTTGCCAGTTCGCCAGCCAAATCGGCATCAAAAACAAAATAAATTTTTTGCGAATATCGTTTGAGGATGTTAAGTTGGTAAGGAGTCAAAGCCGTGCCCGAAGCGGAAACGGTATTTTCGAAACCTTCTTGATGGGCCAAAATGGTATCGGTATAACCTTCGACCAAAATGGTAAAATCTTTTTTTCTGATCTCAAGCCGAGCTTTATCTAAGCCATAGAGAACTTTACTTTTATCGTACAAAATAGTGTTTGGCGAATTGAGATATTTTGGACCCTCTTCGGTTTTAAAAATCCTTCCGGCAAAACCGATCACTTGAGAATTTAAATCGAAAATCGGGAAAACGATCCTTCCTCGAAAAAAATCGATTTCTTCACCGTTTTCTTTTTGAAAAGCAAGGCCGGCCTTTCTCACTTCTTCTTTTTTGTAGCCTTTCTCAGAAAGAAATTTTAAAAGGGCGTCCTTTTTTTGTGGGGCCCAACCAATCCGCCATTTTTTTATCGATTCTTGGCTGATTTTTCTTTTCAATAAATACTCCACTACCTCTTTTCCGGTTTTTCCTTCCAACTGTTTTTCAAAAAACCTCGTCGCTAACTCGCAAATTTCCGTCATCCGTTTTCTCTCGGTTTTCCATTCTGGTTTCATTTTTTTCAGCTCAACCCCGGCTCTTTGAGCCAAAATCCTCAAAGCATCTCCAAACTCAACCCCTTCGATAAGCATTACGAATTTAAAAATATCACCTGAAAGCCCGCAACCAAAGCATTTAAAAATTTGGAGTCGAGGAGAAACGAAAAAGGAGGGTTTTTTCTCTGAATGAAAAGGGCAAAGGGCAACGTAGTTTGAACCCATTTTTTTTAGGTTCAAATAAGAACCGATGACCTCAACGATATCCAGTCTCGATTTAATTTCTTCGATCGGAGAGAGCTCCATAGATCTCAGAAATATGATAAAATAAAAATGAAAATTTTTCAACATGAAGATCGCTCAACTTGCCCCACCCTGGATTTCTATTCCGCCAAAAACCTATGGGGGAACAGAATTGGTAATTTCCTGGCTTTGTGATGAATTGGTAAGGAGGGGGCACGAAGTTTGGCTTTTTGCCACCGGAGATTCGAAAACGAAGGCAAAGTTGGTTCCGGTTTGGCCTTCTTCTTTGTGGAATGCCAACTTGAGAACTCCCCACGCTGTTTTTTCTTTGATGTATCAAAAGTTTTTGGAAACAAAAGAAAATTTTGACATCATCCACGACCACTGCGAATGGTATACCTGTCCTTTTTCAAAATTTTTGAAAGCGCCGATCGTCACTACCTTACACCACCCCCTCACCGAAGAGGCGATCACTCTTTATCGAAAGTTTCCAAACATCAATTTCGTCGCCATCTCTCGCCACCAAAAAAAACAGGCGCCCGGGGTAAATGTGGTCAAGGTGATCTATCACGGCCTTCCTTTGGAAAAATATCCCTTCAACGAAAAACCAAAAGATTACCTTTTGTGGCTTTCTCGGATCGGGCCAGACAAAGGAACGGCCGAAGCCATCGAAATTGCCAAACTGACCGGAGAAAATTTGATCATCGCCGGTCCGATCTTGCCTCAGTTTGCCGATTACTTCGAATTTCGGATAAAGCCCCTAATCGACGGAAAAAAAATCCGGTTCGTTGGTTCAGCCGATTTCAGGAAAAAAATAGAACTTTTTAAAAACGCCAAGGCCTTTTTGTTTCCGGTGAAAAGGCCAGAACCTTTTGGCTTGGTGGTCATCGAAGCGATGGCTTGCGGGACACCGGTTATCGGTTTTAAACAAGGTTCTTTGGAAGAATTAGTCGAGGATAAAAAAACCGGTTTTTTGGTGAAAAATCTTGAAGAAGCTTGCCAGGCAGTAAAAAAAATCGGGGAAATTAAAAGAAAAGATTGCCGGGCGAGGGTGGAAAAAAATTTTGGTTTGAAGAGGATGGTCAACAGATACGAAAAACTTTACAAAAAAATCATAAAAAAATGGCAAAACTCAAAATTGCCCAAATAGCGCCTATTTGGTATCCTGTCCCGCCCCAAAAATACGGCGGGATCGAAAGGGTCGTTTACTATTTAACCGAGGGTTTAAAAAATTTAGGCCACAAAGTTACTCTTTTTTCCTGCGGCGAATCAAAAACTTCGGTCAGCCTCAAATTTTGGAGAAAGCATTGCCTAGCAAAAGATAAAATTCCTTGGTCTGATTATTTTTTAGAACTCGAACACTTTGCTTTTTCCTTTTCAAATTTGAAAAATTTTGACATCGTCCACTGCCATACCGGCCCAAAAACCTTTTTCTTTTTAAATTTTGTAAAAATTCCAGCAATTTTCACTTTTCATAATCCAATAAGAATCGAAAAGAAAACTCCTTTGTTGGAAGTAGCCAAAAGATACAAAGAAAAAATCAACGCCGTTTTTTTATCAAAAGCCCAGAGAGAATTTTGTCGTTTTTCTTTTAAGAAAAATTTTGTTGTCTATAACGGCGTCGATGAAAATTTATTTAGGTTTTCAAAAAAGCCAAAGGATTACTTTTTGTGGGTCGGAAGAGTCGAGTCTTACAAAGGGATCGAAAACGCAATTTTGGTTGCGAAAAAGAAAAAACTAAAACTCTTTTTAGTCGGAAAGTGCGACCCAGAGAAAAAAGAATACTTTAAAGAAAAAATCGCGCCAAACTTAAACGAAAAGGTCAGGTATTTGGGAGAAGTTTCGCCAAAAAAATTGGTCAAACTTTATCAGGGCGCAATCGCCACTTTGTATCCGATCGAATGGCCAGAACCCTTTGGGTTGATTATGGCTGAATCGATGGCCTGCGGAACGCCGGTGATTGCTTTTGATTTTGGTTCGACAAAAGAAGTGATCAAAAACGGAAAAACTGGGTTTGTCGTTCCTTTTTTAAATAAAAGAAAGGAGAAAAATTTTGAAGGATTGATCGAGGCGGTAGAAAAGATAAAAGAAATTAAAAGGGAAGATTGCCGTTGGTGGGTTGAAAACAATTTCACGGTCAAAAAAATGGTAAAAAACTATGAAAGGGTTTACTTTGAAATCTTGTAAGTTTTGTTTTGTGGCCAGAGGTCCTGGGGAGACGGGCCAGGCGAGGGCTTTGGCTAAATTTTTGAAAAAAAAAGGAGGAAAGGTTTTGTTTTGTTTGCTCCAAGAAAAAAATTTGTTTTTTTTGAAAGACGATAGAGAATTTCAGGTTTTTTTAACCCCAGAGCCAAAAGATTTGAAAAAAATTGTCGAAAAAGAAAAACCCGAATTTCTGCTTTTGTTTAACTCAAAAATTTGGGATAAAAATTTCAAAAGGGAATGCCCTTTTAAAAAACCGAAGTTTGTTTTTTGTTTCGATTCAAACTGGCTTTTCAACTCAAAGGAATATCCTGACTATGACTTTTTAAAATGGGCTCAAAAATATTTTGTTTTATTTCCCGAAAAAATTTTTAAACTGGGGTTAAAAGAATTTGGAGGAAATTTTAAGATCGAAAAAGAAGTCGAAAATAAACTGATTCCGATAGGCTTTATCCCTTCTTATTTACCACCAAAGAAAAAAAAGAGAAAGATGATAAAAATGAAATTAGGGATAAAAAAGGGAGAAAAACTGATTTTTTGTTATTTCTCTGGCTTTGGGGCCGGATACAGAAATTGGGCTTTCGAAAACTTCCTCAGAGCGATTGATCTTTTAATCAAAAAAGGTAAAAAAATTAAAGCGGTCTATATCGGACCAAAAACTGAGCTTCAAAAAAATTGGTTGGTCAAAAAAGAAGGGGTTTCGGCAAAAGAATATTTTGAAATCTTGTCTGCGGCTGATTTGATTTTTATGCACCAAGGGATGGTAACTTTGGCTCAAGCAATCTCTTGTCAGATTCCGGTAATTTGCAACGTTTCACTGTTGAAAAAAGAAATGCCAAAACTTCATTTTTGGGAAGTTTTGCCGTTTAAAAGAGCTGGGGTTTGTGAGATGTTTTCGAAAACAACAAAAATTAAAAAAATTGCCAGAAAAATAGATGAACTTTTGTTGAATATGAAAAAGATCACAGAAATGAGAAAAAAACAAAAAGAAATTTTTGAAAAGGGTGAAGAAAAATTTTTTAAAGAATTGGGAAAAATATGCGCAAATTAAGAATTGGACAAATTTCTCCCTTGAATTTACCGATTCCACCCCAAAAATACGGCGGAACAGAAAGAATAATTTTTTGGCTTTGTCAGGAATTGAAAAAAATAGGACACGAGGTTTTTCTTTTTGGAAGTGGAGATTCAAGAGTTTCTTGCAAATTGATTCCGATAGTGAAAAGAGCGTTATGGAAAGACAAAAAAATTAAAGAATATTCACCTTACTATGCTTTGGAAATGGCAATAGTTTCGAAAATGGCAGAGAAATTAAAATTGGATATTTTGCACGACCATTTAGGGCCCTGGAGTTTAACTCTTTATGGAAAATTAAAAATACCGATTTTGCATACTTTGCACGTTCCTTTTCAAGAAAGGGAGGACAGAATTTTTGTTTACGAAAAATTAAAAGCAAAACTCGTTTCGATTTCTTTTTCCCAAAGAAGACCGGCACCAAATTTAAACTATGTGGCAAACGTTTACAACGGAATAGACATTTCAAAATTCCCTTTTAATAAAAAACCAAAAAATTATTTTATCTGGGTCGGCGAACTTTCAAAAAGAAAAGGAATTTTGGAGGTGATAAAAATTGCAAAGAAAGCAAAAATCAACCTTTATCTTGCCGGTAGAATTCCTCCACCAAAACAAGCCGAAGATTACCATTTTTTCAAAAAATTCGTTGAAAAAAAACTAAACAAAGGAAAAATTAAATACTTAGGAGAACTTTCCCAAAGAAAACTTTCTTTTTATTACAAAAACGCGATTGCCTTTTTGTACCCTTTACAATGGGAAGAACCTTTTGGTTTAACGATGGTTGAGGCGATGGCTTCTGGAACGCCGGTAGTTGCTTTCAAAAGAGGTTCTGTGCCCGAAGTCGTCAAAGATAAAGCAACCGGTTTTGTGATTAAACCATCCAAAAAAGGAAAACAAAATTTTGAAGATTTCATTTCGGCAATAGAAAATATTTCCGCCATTAAGAGGGAAAATTGCCGGGAATGGGTGGAAAAAAATTTTACAAAAGAAAAGATGGTAAGGGAATACGAAAGAGTTTATTATAGGATATTAAATGGTTAGACTAATTCCAAAAATTGCAAAAAAAATAAATGAGATTTTAAAGAAAAGGGGGCTTTTTCCTTTGGAATCTCCAGAAAAATTTATACAAAGAACAAAAGGAAGAAAACATAGGTATTCGAGCGTTTGCCAAGATAAAAAAGGAAGAAAATTTATTTTTTATGCGAGGTTGCACGACTCCCCTTTTGAGAAAGAAAGGATGGTTACTGAAGTGAAATTGGCAAGGGTTTTAATGAAAAAAAGATATGATTTTTTTCCAAAATATTTTGACGGAAAAATCGAAAAAGATTTTGAGTGGCTTTTAAGAGAATATTTTAAAGAATCACCCTTAGAAAGTAAAAAGGAGATAGAAAAACTAAAAAGGCGAATTAATCGAGCTGAAATTTTAAGAATTTGTGAAACTCTTTATGAGCTCCAAAAAATTAAAACCTCAAATTTTCCTTTTTTGAAAAAGTTCAACCTTAAAAAATATCTTCAGTTAATAAAAGAAATCAGAAAAGAAAAAATATTTTCAAAAGAAGAAGAGAAAAAATTGAAGGCATTTTTGTCAACGCATTTCAAATTTTTGAAAAAGGAAAGTAAGTATTTTTGTCACGGCGATTTGCAAATCGGGAACATAATCCTTTTCAATAAAAAAATAAAAATAATCGATTTAGAGTCTGCTCAGGTCGCAAACTTTGCTTTCGATCTTTGTTTTTTATGGGCAAGGCTCTGGAGAGAAAGAAAAACAGCAAGAGAAATTTTGAATAACTTTTATAAAATTTTGCCAAAAAGCAAAAGAAAAAAATTTGAAATCCTTTTTAGGTTAAATTCCCTTTTCATTGGCTTTCATTCTTTTACCCAAAGTCCGAGAGAATATAACAAAAAAATGGTCGAAAGGAGGAAAAAGTTTTTCTTGAAGGTTTTGAAAGGCGCTCTTTATTCTTTTGAGAAATTGAAGGTTTTATGAAAATCGCGATCATCGCCGACACCCACGACAATTTGGAAAATTTAAAAAAGTTTTTCGATTTTACGAAAAAAGAGGAAATTAAAATTTTGATCCATGGTGGTGACGTTTGCAAAGGTGAAACTCTAAAAGAAATTGAAAAAAATTTCGATGAAATTTATCTTTGTTTAGGGAATGCCGATATCAAAAACTCTCTTTTTAAAGAGGCGAGGAAAACAAAAATTTTTGAAAAAGAAGGGCAAGTTGAAATCGAAGGGTTGAAAATCGGTTTTTGCCACATGTTCAACCTAAAAGAAAAAAAATTGGGCGATTTTGATTTTTATTTTTTTTCCCATTCTCATTGGCCGTTTTTGGGAAAAGAAGGAAATTGCGTTTTGGCAAATCCTGGAAATTTAGCCGGACTTTTTTACAAGGCAACTTTTGCCATTTTGGATACAAAAACAAAAAAATTGGAGTTAAAAATTTTAGAAAAGATCAAAATTTAAGATTTAAATATTTTAAGGAGTTGACAAAAAAGTTTTGAATGGTTACAATAAAAAAAGGAGGTGAAAAATATGCGAAGATGTTTACACCCCGAATCCCAAAGAAGCACAATTTTTGAAAGAGAAAAAGAAAACTTCAAGAACGGGAATCGGGAAAAGAGTCGTGGGAAACGCCCCAAAAAGTAAAGTAAATAGGCCTTCCCTTTTCATCTTTCAGGCGGGTTGGCCTTTTTTTATTTTAAATTTTGTTTTAAACTATGACCCTTCATATAGTTTCTTTTTAAAATCTAAAACTTGACAAGAGTTTTTGAATAAGTTATAGTAAAAAAGGAGGTGATAAAAGTGAAGTACATTTTTATTGGGCTAATTATAGCAGCCCTGGTATTGTTGCTAGAAGGAATTCGGCTGGAAAAAGCCAAGTCACCCGTGGTTGTTGATCTGAAGAGCCGAGTGGAGGCAATGGCTACAGAAAAAAGGGTGCCTGTGATAAAGGTAAAAAGGCTGGAAGTAAAATTTGTAGAACGTGCAGGCCGTGGAGGGGCAGGAGGTTTGGGTGCCCCCGTTGTGGAGACAGAAAGTCCACAACAGTTTTTTGAGATAGGGAAACCTAAGTATATTCTCACAACCCTCCGCCCAGAGACAACTGCAGAATATGTAGAGAAAGAGTATTGGGCCGTCAATGGAAATGAAAACAGGGAAGTAGTGGTGCAATTCACAGAGAGATACTATCCTCCCTCCGGGCACTATATAGAAAGGGTGGAAGGTAATGCGATGGTTTGTTATTCATACCACGGTGATGATGTACGGGCTCTAGTGTGGATTCTTTTTGCTGTGGTAGCAGCGGGGATATTCATGTGGATTTTAGATAGGGGATTATCATCGTAGTAAAGTATGGGCTAACTGCTTTTACGGCAGTTGGCCCTTTTTTATTTAGAGAAAATCGAACAAGGCTCCAAGGCTCCAGGCTTGAAGGTAGCAGGGAGGGTTTGGTAAATCGACACTGATTTTTCCATCAATTACTCCATAATATTCTGGCAAGTATCCAAGTTCTTTATACGCTTTCAAAATCGCCTTTCTGATTTTTTGATATTCTTTTTGGTATCCCAATTTTTTGAGCCCTTGAGCGATTATCCAATTGTCGTGGGGCCAGACAGAACCTAAATGATAAGATTTTGGGTCGAAATCCTCTTCCAATGCAGAATGGGTTCTAATCCCATAAGGGGTAAACATATCTTTTTCAAAAATTCTTTTTACCACCAAATCGATTTTCTCTTTTTCCCTGATTATTCCGGTAAACAGAAGATGGCCGGGGTTTGAGGTGATCGCCCTTCTTTGTTGCTTTTTGCCGTCTAAAGCCAAAGCAAAAAATTTTTTTTCTTCTATCCAAAATTTCTCGTTAAATTTTTTCTTTAATTGCCAAGCCCTTTCTTCCAGTTTGTCGACCAAATCCCAATCTTTTCTTTCTTCAGCCAAATTTGCAATCTCTCTTAAAGCTAAATATTGATAGCCCTGGACCTCAACCAAGGCAACCGGTGGCTCGATCTTTAATTCGTCTTCAAAAGAATCCTTCCAGCCTTGGTGGAAAAGTCCTTTTGGATTTTTTCTTTGATACTCGATAAACAAATCTTTGTCTTTGTCCCCGTATTCTTCGAGCCAATGAACTGCCTTCAAAATATTTTCCCAATGTGAATCTAAAAATTTTTGGTCTTTTGTTTTTTGATGATAAAAAGAAAACAAAATTAAAAAAAGCAAAGTAGAATCGACCGAGCCATAATAAGGAAAGGGAAAATAGTATTGAGGATGGGATTTTAGTTTAAAATCTAATTCATGCAAAATTTTTCCAGGTTCTTCTTCCCTTTCATCGTTAATCACCTTTCCTTGATACTGTGACAAAATTTCCAAAGTTGCTTTTGCAATGCCTGGTTTTTTATCTAATAATTGCCAGGCAGAGATCAAAGCATCGCGACCAAAAAGCCGGTCGAATTTTGGAATACCGGCTTTTAAAAATCCTTTTCGGTCTTTGAGTTTTTTGATTTCAGAAAAAACTTTATTTCTTAAAAATTTCCGGCGGAAAAAGTCAAAAAACATTCTTACTTATTTTTGATCTCGCAAAACTCGCTCAAAATTTTCATTGCCTTTTTTAAATTTTTTTCTTCGACGAAAATGTAATTCGTTCGGTAGGTTGAAATATCAAAAATCGGAATTTGATTTTCAGCTAAGGGTTTGGAAAATTCGGCGATGATCCCGACGGCATGTATTCCTTCTTTTAATTTTTCGATTCGAAAAGCCCTCCAGTTTCCTTCGTACAAAACCCCTGCCGGGATTTTTTCTTGAGGATAAACGATCGAGAGTTCTTGGTCGGTTTGAGTGATAGAAAAAAATTCTCCGCTTTTTGCCCAGTCGGGAATTGGAGTTTTCTTTTCAAAATGGCAAATCCCAAATTTTTGAGGCAAAACCGAGATGGCAAACTTTTTTTCCATATTTTTATTATACACCAAAACCTGGCGGAAGGGGTGGGATTCGAACCCACGAGGGGATTTCTCCCCACGGCGTCTCCAGCGCCGCGCACTCGACCACTATGCGACCCTTCCCTGATTTACTCCACCACTTAACCACTTAGTCACTCGATCACTTAATCACTATAACCCTTATAAACTCATTTCCCTCAATGCCTTAATTCTCTCTTCTATTGGTGGGTGAGTTGAAAATAAATTTGCAATTTTTGAACCTCTAAAGGGATTGACGATAAATAAATGGGCGGTAGCGTTTGAGGCAATTTTCATCGAACGAGGGTAGGCGGAAATTTTCTCCAAAGCTCTGGCCAATCCTTCAGGATATCTTGTCAAAAGAGCACCTGTGGCGTCGGCCAAAAATTCCCTTTTCCTGGAGATGGCCAACTGAATTAGGGTAGCGGCGAGCGGAGCCAAAATCGCCGCAACCAACCCAAAAACGGCCAAAATAGCGCCGAGCGAATCTCTCTCTTCTCTTTTTCTTATCCCCCCCCAATAACTCATCCTCAAAAAGAGGTCAGACAAAATAGCCACAATCCCGACCAAAACGACGACGATCGTTTGCAAGAGCATGTCTTTGTTTCTAATGTGAGAAAGTTCATGGGCGATCACTCCTTCCAGTTCTGGTTTTTCCAACCTTTCCAAAAGTCCTTTGGTCACGGCGATGACGGCATGTTTTTCGTCGCGACCGGTGGCAAAAGCATTCGGTTGGTCTTCCTCGATGAGGTAAATTTGAGGAGTGGGAAGACCGGCGGCAAGAGAAAGGTTCTCAACGATTCGAAACAATTCCGGATAATCTTTTTTCTCTATCTTTTTCGCCCGAGCCATTGCCAAAACGATTTTGTCTGAATACCAGTAGCTGAAAAAACTTTGGAAAATTGCCAAACCGACACCAAAAATCAAAATACTTGGGTTGTTAAACAAATAACTGAAAAGCCAAGCCAAAAAAATGCTAAAAATCAAAAACCCACCCATCAAAATCCAGGTTCTTTTGATATTTTTTTCAGCTTGGGTATAAAGCGTCATACATTTTTATCTTATTAAATTTATCAAATTTTACCAACTTCCACCCCCTCCTCCACCTCCGCCACCACCACTAACTCCTCCGGAACCAGAAATAAAACCAGAGAAAGAACGATTGATCGAATTCACAAATCCTAAGGTTGAAAATTTAAGGCCGAAATCGCCTTCGTACCAAGAAGGGGGATTTTTACATATTCCTTCAAATGCTCTTGCCCATTTTTTAGCTAAACCAAAGACAATAGCATAAGGTAAATATTTTTCAAAAATGCTCTCTGTTTCATAAAATTGTGCTCTATCTTTTTCTGCAGTTTTAATATATTCTTTAAAACCGAGAATCTTCCAATAAAGCTCAGCTCCTTTATTATTTCTTTTTGGGATAAAAGGTGCAAAAATACCAAATAAAATTCCCGAAGTTAAAAGAGAGAGAAAGAAAGAAAAGTCAAGAAAATGAAAACCTTTTAAGGTGTAACTTACAATAATTATCGCTATTCCGATATATAACCACCTTTTATAAACTTTTTCTGGATCAGCAACAAAGTACTCCAAATGAGGAAGTTTTGAATATATTGTTTTAATGACTTTTGATGGCCCCAACTCTTCCTCTAACTTAGAAAGTAAAACCGTCGGTTGACTGGAAGCATTAGATAAAGTTTCCGTTTTGGTTTTTGAGGTAAAAATAATTTTCATTAATTCTCTTTCATAATCGCGTAGGCTTTGGTCATTACAATCTTTTAATTTTATCAACTCGTAATCATCGTTTTTGAAAATGCCACTCTTTTTTACTTTCTTAATTTTAATAAAATCTCTGACGGCTAGGTCGATAAGCGTTGCCCCGATACTTTTTGCTCCAACCGTTTGATTTAGGATTAAATCAACTTCGGCTGGTCTTAAATTATCGGGGGGTTCGTATTGAATAACGATCGGTTTTTTAATCTTGGGGTCTTTTCCCTTCCTTAGCCATTCTTCAAAAAGATAAATGAATAAAAGAATCGGAATTAAAAAGGATAAATGAAAATAGACTTTTATTGTCCAAAGGAATTTCTGGAAAAAGCCAGGTTCATTAATTATTCTTTTTGGCCAACCCAAAACAATCGTCAACCCTTTCCCTGGAGAAAATTCTTTCTTTGATTCAAAAATAACATTACCATCCTTATTTATCTGAAAACCACAGTCTTTTTCTTTCGAACCAAAAAAACCAGTGAAACAATCGATTTTTAAGTTTTCTTGAGAAATTTTTTCTGGGAGAAAAACCAAGGCCTGAGATTTTTCTATCGGAACGTGCCATTCGTTTCCGGTTACATTCCAATAGATCTCGTCATGGTCCTTAAAAAAACCTAATCCGTTAAAAACCTGATAAAAAATATTGTAGGTGTGTTGGCCGGTTATGAGTTTTTGGGGGTTGCCAATTTTTATGTTTAAATAACCGCCCATCCCTGTAGTTTCAAATTGATATGGATTACCAAACTCATCAACAACTTTTAAAACCTTAATTTTAATATTATTTAATGGAATCGTTCTGTAAATCCCGTGTTTTAAATTTTCTCCAAAATCATAAACAATACTTTCTTTAACGAGAAAAGAACTATCTTTGTTTATTCTAATTTCAACGCTGAAATTTTTAATCTTTTCAGAAAAATAAACTTGACCAAGAGAAGTTCCAAAAATAATCAAAAATAAAATCGCCGCGGATATCCCTATTCTTTTCCACATAGAAAATAACTTTTAAAACTTGACTTTTGGCGCTTCTTTTTCTTCGAGGCCACCGATTTCGAACAGCTCCAGCTTTTTGAAACCAAAAATCGAGGCAACGATGTTTGTCGGAAAGCTCTCTATCGCAATGTTCAAATCTCTGACGTTCGCGTTGTAAAACCTTCTGGCATACATTATTTTATCTTCGGCATCGGTCAGTTCCCTTTGCAATTCGAGAAAATTCTGCGAAGCTTTCAGGTCTGGATAATTTTCGGCAACCGCAAATAAGGTTTTAAGGGTTTGGGCCAAATAATCTTCCGCCTCAGCCATTTTCTTTAGATCCCCACCTCCTCTCGCCCCCATCGCTCTTTCTCTCGCTTCAGCTACTTTTTCAAAAACTTCTTTTTCGTGAGTGGCGTAACCTTTGACCGTTTCCACCAAATTTGGGATTAAATCGTGCCTCCTTTTCAGTTGGACGTCGATATCCGCCCAAGCTTCTTTTGCTCTGTTTTTTAAAGTGACAAGCCGGTTGTAGCTTAAAATGGCCCACAGAAAGATCAACCCTAATAAAATTAGAATTATTAACACTAATGACATCGAATTGGAAACTCAATTTTGACCTTTAGAAAATCATACCAAAAAAATAAGGTCGCCACAAGGAGAGCGACTTCCAAATCCAAATTGAAAATTGTAAATTGAAAATTGAAAATTAGTTTTAGTATTCCTCAGGAATTCCCGGCGATTCTTTCTTTTCTTTTTCTGGCTCTTCAGCCACGACCGCTTCGGTCGTCAAAAGCATCGAGGCAGCCGAAGCAGCATTTTCCAAGGCGGTTCTTACCACTTTTGTCGGGTCAATCACGCCGGCCAAAATCAAATTCTCGAATTTCTGGTTTTGGGCGTTAAAACCAAAATCTCTTTCTTGCTTTTTCACTTCGGCCACCACGATCGCGCCATCCATTCCTGAATTTTCGGCAATCTGTCTGATTGGCATTTCCAAAGCTCTTTTCAAAATTAAGACCCCGGTTCTCTCATCCCCTTCTAATTCTTTTTCAAGTTTTTCAAGCACTTCCTGTCCCCTCAACAAAGCCACTCCGCCGCCTGGCAAAATTCCTTCTTCGATCGCCGCCTTGGTCGCGTTGAGGGCGTTTTCTGTCTTTTTCTGTTTTGCCTTTTGTTCGATTTCCGTCGCCGCTCCAACTTTGATCACCGCCACACCGCCAGCCAATTTTGCCAACCTCTCTTGAAGTTTTTCTTTATCAAATTCAGATTCGGTCTTTTTTATTTCCTCTCTGATTTGTTTAATCCTCGCCTCGATCTCTTCTTTTTTCCCTTTTCCTTCAATGATCGTTGTCTTTTCTTTTTCTGCCACAACCTTCCTTGCCCTTCCCAACTGGTCCAGCTTGATGTTTTCCAATTTCAAGCCCAATTCTTCAGAGATTACCTGAGCGCCGGTGACGATGGCGATGTCTTGGAGCATTTCTTTTTTTCGGTCACCAAAACCAGGAGCCTTTACCGCCAAGGTGTTAAAAACCCCTCTCAACTTGTTGACGACCAAAGTGGCTAAGGCATCACCTTCTACCTCATCGGCGATGATCACCAAATCTTTTTTTCCAGTTTGGGCAACCTTTTCCATCACTGGTAAAATCTCGGTCAAGGCAGAAATTTTCCTGTCGGTAACCAAAATGTAAGGGTCCTCTAAAACCGCTTCCATCCTCTCGACGTCGGTGATCATGTAAGGAGAAATGTATCCCCTATCAAACTGTAAACCTTTGACGATTTCCCTCTCCAAACCAAATTTTTTAGACTCCTCGACGGTGATTACTCCATCTTTTCCGACTTCAGAAATGGTTTCAGCAATCATTTTCCCAACCTCAGCATCCAAAGCAGCGATCGTCGCCACCTGGGCGATCTCTTCTTTCTTTGAAATCGGCTTGGAAATTCCTTTGAGATATTCAATTACCTCTTTTACTCCTCTCTGAATTCCTTTTTTCACAAAAAGAGGATGAGCACCGGCAGCAACGTTTTTTACGCCTTCGGAAGCGATGGCATAAGTCAAAACCATGGCGGTGGTCGTTCCGTCACCGGCTGCTTCCGATGTTTTTTCCGCCACTTCTTTCAAAATTTCAACTCCCAAATTTTCTACCTTATCTTTCAACTCGATTTCTTTCACGATCGAGACTCCGTCATCAGAGATTTCCGGCGCCCCAAAGCCTTTATCCAAAACGACGTGTCTCGCTTTTGGTCCGAGGGTGACCTTTACCGCCTCCATTGCCTTTTTTATCCCAGCCATCAACTTTTTCCTGGCTGTTTCGCTAAAAATGATTTGTTTTGTGGCCATGTTATTCGACGATGGCTAAAATATCTTCTTCTTTACAGATCAGATATTTTTTCTCATCGACCTTTATCTCGTCGGGTCCGTATTTTTTGAAAAGAACTTTTTGACCCGGTTTTACTGAAAGGGGAATGATTTTTCCCTCATCGGTCATCCTCCCTGGTCCAACTGCCACAACCTTGCCTTCTTCTGGTCTTTCTTTTTCCGCCGTCTCAGGTAGCAAAATCCCGCTTTTTGTTTTTTCTTCTTCTTTGATCGGTTCAATAAGAACGTAATCGGCTAGTGGCTTGATCTTCATGGTTTTTGATTAAATTAGCAGTCCGACCTTTTGAGTGCTAATCAGTTTAATTTTATTCAAGCAAAAAGAGTTGTCAAGTCTAGGGGAAAAGGTTTTTAAAATCTTTTTCCCATTGCGGGTTTATTTGTATCGCTTCTTTGATTTTTTCTTTAGCCAAACCTTCTTTTTTCGCAAATTTTAAAGTTTGGATTAAAACGAAATGGGAAGTTTCTAACTGAGGTTCTAGGTCGACTGCTTTTTGAGCAATCTCGATCGCCTCATCGAATTTTTCTTGAAAAATAAGATTTTGGGTCAAAACCCAATACCCTTTTTGATTTTTGGGAAACATTTCAATCGTTTCTCTCATTATTCTTTCCCCCTCTAAAAGTTTATTTTTGTCAAAAAGAGAATAAGAATTATAAATTTGGCCAAGGTTCCATCTGGCTCGAAAATCGAGAGAGCATTCGTTGATACTTTTTTTCAATTCCTCGATCAAAAAATCAAACTCTTTCTTTATTCCTTCGATGTTTTGAAAATTGTTTTGCCTTCTGAAATTCTCTAAGGAATTTTCCGCCAGAGATTGTCTGATTTGAAACTTACCGAGAGGAGAAATTAAAGCCCTTTTAAAAAACTCCAACCTCTTTTCAGAAAAAGGGGAAGAGAAACTGGCTAAAATTACCCCTCTCTCAGAAAGAAGCGGCAAGTAAATAAAATTGTAAAAAGTAAAGAAGAAAACGAGAAAAACGAACAAAAGAAAATATGGGTTAGGGGCCCTGGGAAGAGAAAATTTTGTTTCGCCTTCTTTGAGAGAGGCGACAAAAGAAAAAGAGAGAAAAAGCACCAAAAAAGAAGAAACCATATCAAAAACGGTCAAATTTTGGATGAAATAAGCCGCAAAAAGGCTGAAGAAAACGCCAAAGGGAAAGAAATCTTTTTTTGAATTTTGCCACAAAATGAAAACGGCTGAAAGAAAAACAAAAAAGTAGGAAACTAATCCCAAAATTCCGGTCGTGACCAAAGTATCGAAGATAACGTTATGGGCTCGGTCGTACCAAGTATCAGAACCGCATTTTTCTGTACCAAAACAGGGGTTGTAGTTTTTGAAAAAGGAAAATTCAAAATTCTCCGGACCCCAACCCAAAATCGGCCTTTGGAAAAAACCACGAAGGGCGCCCTCCCAAACAATCAACCTACCGCCAAAACTTCCGACCTCTCTTTCAAACAATTTTCGAGGAAGGCTTTCAGGAAGGAAATGGACAGAAAAAATAAAATAAAAAGAAAAGATAAAACTGAAAAACAAAACGGAAACGGCTAGGGTTTTTAAAACTTTATTTTTGGAAAAAGAAAGCCAAAGGAAAAAAAACAAAACAAGGCCAAGATAAAAAGAAATTTTTGCCGCCCTGGCTCCGCTAGCGTATAAAATGGCTGAAATTTTTTCAGAAAAAGGAAGGCCTTGGAGGTTGACGCCGGTGAACAAAATCGAGAAAAAGAGGATGAAAAAAGAAACTAAAGAAAATTTTCTTAAAAAGCCGTCGGTTTTGAAAATCAAATAGAGACTAAAAAAGAGGTTAAAAAGCAAATAAGTCCCTAAAAAGGATTCGTTGCCCAAAGTCCCTCCCCCTCGCATTGCCGGGTTTTTTACGTTTAAAACTCCGTAAAGCCCGGCGATTTCGGCAATAAAAACAGAAAAGGCAAAGAATTTTTTGAAATCATCTTCTTTAAAAGTAGAACTCAAAACTAAAAAGAAGGCAAAAAGATGAAGGTGCATCAAAATTCCAGTCATCCTTTCGTACTTTGACCAAAAGCTGTAAGATGGATTAACCCCAAAAATGGCGGCCAAAATCAAAACGAAAAGATAAACGAGCAAACCGTAAAAAAGAGGGTTGGGCTTTGGACGATATTTTGCGTCGATGTAAATCAAAACTAACCAAGAAAAGAAAATGATTTCGGATACCCCCATAAAAAACAAACTCTTCGGCCCAACAAAAGGAAAAAAATAATTCCCGTTGACAATCAGGGGAGTAAAAAAAATCAAATAGGTTAAATAGCGAATGAGGTTCAAGAAAAAATTGCCGTTTTTATTCTGTTTTATTCTCTTGGCTTTCATAAAAAGGTATCAAATCTTTGATTATTTTTCTTATTTTTTCTTTGTTGCCTTCCGAAGCTGCTTTTTTTAAGTTTTCTAACCCAACGTTTAATTTCTCTTCGTCTGGCTCTGCCAATTTGGCGATTAAAATTTTTTTGTATTTGGTGGAAACCGTCTCTTTTTCGTTAAAAATCTCTTCAAAAAGTTTTTCGCCGGGCCTTTCTCCGATAAAAGTAATGGGAATGTCTTTGTCTGGTTCCAGCCCACTTAATTTTATCATTTCTTTTGCCAAATCCAAAATTTTAATCGGCTTCCCCATATCCAAAACAAAAACCTCCCCTCCTTTGCCGATCGCTCCCGCCTCCATCACCAAAAGACAGGCTTCAGAGTTTAGCATAAAATACCTTTTCATTTCAGGATGGGTCACGGTTACCGGTCCTCCGGATTTTATTTGTTCTTTAAAAATCGGAATGACGCTTCCTCTTGAATCTAAAACGTTTCCAAACCTTACCGAAATAAATTTGGTTTTTCCTTTTTTGTTCAAAGCCTGACAAATCATTTCTCCAATCCTTTTTGTCGCACCCATAATAGAAGTTGGGTTTACTGCTTTGTCGGTACTGATGAAAATGAATTTTTCGCAACCATTTTCCAAAGCTGCCCGACCGACGATTTCCGTACCAAAAACGTTGTTTTTTACTGCTTCGTCGGGATTTTCCTCCATCAAGGGAACGTGTTTGTAAGCGGCAGCGTGGAAGACGATTTGGGGTTTGAATTCTTGAAAAATTCTTTTTATTTTTTCTTCATCACGAATGTCACAAATTAAAGGTTTAATTTCTTGTTTTGGAAATTTTTCTTTTAAATCGTTAAAAAGGTTAAAAATTCCGGTTTCGTCTTGGTCCAAAATCAAAAGCAAAGAAGGAGAGAAAAAAGCAACCTGTTTTGAAAGTTCAGACCCGATCGAACCGGCGGCGCCGGTGATCAAAACTGTTTTTTTTCTGATAAAATCAGCAATCGATTTTCTGTCCAAATCGATCGGTTCTCTACCCAATAAATCTTCGACGTCGATTTCTTTTAACCTTGTCAAGGGCACCTCTCCGGAAATCAAGTCACCGATCGAAGGTAAAATTTTAATCCTCTTTATTTTTGCTTTTCTCCCCAACTCAACCGCTTCTCTGATTTTTTTTGAACCAAAAGGCAGAGCAATTATCATTTCCTCAACCAAATTTTCTTTTGCGATTTTTGGAATTTCTTTTATCTTTCCCAAAACCTTCAAGCCGTGAATTAAAATTCCTTGCTTTGTCGGGTCATCATCAACAAAACCGACCGGAAAATATTGGCTCTTTGGTAAAGATTTGATTCCTCTTAAAATTTGTTCCCCTAGGTTGCCAGCCCCGACTATCAAAACGTTTATTTTCTCCTCTCTTTTTCCTCTTGGAAAAATTTCAAGGTAAATTCTTTTAGCAAAACGCAAAGCCCCGCAGAGAAGAAAAATGAAAAAATAAGTAATGAAAAGGGTCGACCTCGGAAAACCGGAAAAGAGATGGTGGTCTCTTAAGATAAAATAGGTGGCGGTCAAAAGCAAAAAGCTCAAAGAGGTTGCTTTTATTAAATTTATCAACTCTTCCGTGCTCACATAAGCCCAAGAGAAAAAATAAAGTTTAAAAAAATAAAAAACCGGAATAGTAAAAAGGACGGAAAAGAAAATTAAACCGGCAATGTTTAAAAAATATCTTTCGGGAATCGAGCCCTCAAACCTGATCAAAAAGGCTAAAAGAACCGAAAGGAAAACTAAGATTATGTCTGAAATCAAGAAAAAAAATAACCTAAAAAAACTTCTTTTTTTAACCAAAATTTCTTTAATCATTTTGAATAAAATTTTCTAATACAATCTATTACATATTCTATCTGCCAATTTTCCAGCTCCGGATACATTGGGAGAGAAATGATCTCTTTGGCAAATTTTTCGGTGTTTGGCAATTTAAATTTTTCAAGTCCCAAACCTTTCTGCCAATGGTTGGGAATAGGATCTTTGACTAAGGTTTCAACTCCTTTTTTTGTTAAAAATTCTCTCAGTTTGTCTCTTTTTTTCGCCCTGATGACATAATTTTGATAAACATCGAAATGAATTTTGTCAAAATCAGGAGCCGGGGGGCAAATCACTTCAGGAATTTCTTTTAAACCCTGATCATAAATTTTGGCGATCTCCCTTCTCCTTTTTATCCACTTTTTCAAATATTTAAATTTCAAATTCAGAACCGCTGCCTGAAGGTTATCCAAACGGGAATTAAAACCATAACAAACTATTTTTGTTTTTGTTTTTTGGCCGTGATTTCTTAGCAAGCGAATTTTTTCGGCAATTTTCCGGTTATTCGTCACCACCGCTCCGCCGTCCCCGAGCGCGCCCAAAATTTTTGCTGGATAAAAACTGAAGCAACCTGTCAAGCCAAAAGAACCAGCCATTTTTCCTTTATATTTAGCCCCTAAAGATTGGGCGGCGTCTTCAATCACCATTAAATTATATTTTCTTGCAATCTCCATTATTCTATCCATTTGACAAACTCGGCCGTTTAAATGAACAGGAATGATCGCTTTTGTTTTTTTGGTAATTACCTCTTCTATTTTTTCTGGATCCATCAAGAAATCCTCCCCAATGTCAACCAAGATCGGTTTTGCCCGACAACGATGGATGACTTCGATCGTAGCAAAAAAAGTATGGGAAACGGTAATCACTTCCTCTCCTTCTCTGATCCCAGCTGCTACCAAAGATAAAATCATCGCATCAGTACAAGAATTTACCCCAACCGCTTCTTTCACCTCTAAAAAAGAAGCTAAATTTTTTTCAAACTCCGTAACATCTTTTCTTAAAATCAAATCCCCCCTTCTTAGCACGTCTTTGATTGTTTTTTCTAATGGCTTTTTTAGTTTCCGATACTGAAGAGGATAGTTAACAAAAGGGACTTTGTATTTCATTTATTTTTTGAGTTTTTCTAAAATTTTTTTGCAAATTTCGCCTTTGGCTAAACCAAAAAGTCCACGTAAATAATCTGTTCCGCCCACCTCCGAACAATATTTATCCGGGATGCCGATTCTTTCGAAGTGTCCTTCGTAGTTAGATTCGGCCAAAATTTCTGACATCGCCGAACCTAAACCGCCAAAAACGTTGTGTTCTTCTACAGTAAATATCAGTTTAAAACCGGCAATCGCATTCAAGATTTCTTTTTTTTCAATCGGTTTTAAAGTATGGAGGCTAATCAATCTAAAATTATAATCATTTTTCCTTAATTCCTCAACTACTTCTAAACAAAGATTAACTAATATTCCAGTGGCGATAATCAAGCCGTCTTTCCCTTCTTTTAAAATTGAAGGTTTACCAATCTCGATCTTTTGAGGAAAACGGTAAAGGATTTTTTCACCGCTTTTGTGCAACCTAAGATAGGTAGGGCTTTTTCTTTGATAAGATTGAAGGGTCAATTCTTTTGTTTCGACTGGATCGGCCGGAGAAAGGATGATCATGTTGGGTAAGGTTCGTAAAGTCCCGATATCCTCGATGGCGTGATGGGTGGGACCTAAGGGACCGTAGGCTAAACCTGAACCGACCCCAACGATTTTGACATCCAAATTTTGATAACAAACATCGTTCCTAATCTGTTCAAAACATCTCATCGTCACAAACGGAATGATCGAATAAACATAGGGTTTTTTTCCACTCAAAGCTAAACCAGCAGCCAAACCCATCATGTTTTGTTCAGCTACTCCGCAGTTGATAAATCTTTTGGGAAATCGCCGGGAAAAAGGTTCCAAAACCGAAAAACCGAGGTCGCCGGTCAAAAGATAAATGTTTTTGTCTTTCTCGGCCAGTTTGATTAAGGTCTCGATAAATGCTTTTCTCATTTTATTCTAATTCTTTGAGCGCCTCTTGGTATTCTTTAAAATTTAAGTTTTTGTAATGGCTTTCTAATTTGTTTTCTAAAAAAGAAACTCCCTTCCCTTTTATCGTATGGCAAATCAAAAGCGAAGGTTTTTCTTTTTCAAAAGGAATTTTTGAAAGTCTTTTTTCTAACTCTGAAAAATTATGGCCGTCTACCTCTTTTACGCTCCAACCAAAACTTTCCCATTTTTCCTTCAATGGTTCTAAGTTCATAATTTCGTTTGTCCAACCAAAAGCTTGAAGCTTGTTATAATCGATGATGCCGATTAGATTATCTAATTGATGATGACTGGAAAATAAAGCTGCTTCCCAAACCGAACCTTCTTGACATTCGCCGTCTGACATTAAAACAAAAACCCGGTACTTTTTTCTGTCTTTTTTGGCAGCTAGGGCCATCCCTGCTCCCATCGAAAGACCATGACCGAGGGAGCCGGTTGAAACTTCTACCCCGGGAACGCAATTTCTGGTAGAATGACCAGGTAACTTTCCCCCGTCTTGGCAATAATTGTCTAAAATTTTTTCAGAAAAGAAACCTCTTTGAGCCAAAGTTGCATAAAGAGCGGCGGCGGCATGGCCTTTGCTTAATAAAAATCTATCTCTATTTTCAGCCGTCGGTTTTTGGGGATCTATCGAAAGAATTTTAAAATAAAGGACGGTCAAAATATCGACACAACTCAGACAACTCCCCAAATGGGCAGTCTGAGAATCGTAGATCATTTTTAAAACTTTTTTTCTAATCTCTTTAGAAATTTGATGATAATCCATGTTTAAAAAAGCGATTTTATCGTTTTAAGAATGATTACCAAGTCTAACCAAAAACTTCTTTTTTTTACATACTCAACGGCCAATTTTAGTTTCCGAGGTTTGATCAATTTCCGATAAGTTTGGTGAGGATCTTCGCTTCCTTTTAAAATTTCTTCCTCATGAAGGTTAGCCAAGGTAGCTAAGTCGGTCATTCCAGGTTTTACGCTTAGTATTATTTTTTTCGTTTCTTCATTATAAGTCTCCACCTCAGAGGGAACTTCCGGTCTCGGCCCAACCAAACTCATTTCCCCTTTCAAAACATTGATCAATTGAGGAAGTTCGTCCAATTTATATTTTCTCAAAAATTTTCCAAATTTAGTTAACCTCGGATCATCGGCCGAAGTTGAAGGCCCTCCCATTTTTTCAGCATCTTTTACCATCGTTCTAAATTTAAAAATTCTAAAGGGCTTTCCATCTTTTCCAACTCTTTCTCCTCGATAAAAAACAGGTCCCTCAGAATCGAGTTTAATCAAAATTGCAATTATCAAAAATAAAGGAGAAAAAATTATCAATCCAAAAAAAGAAACTAAGAAATCAAAGATCTTCTTTATCATCTTTTAAATTTTAACCTCTTTTAGAAATTTGATCAATCCAAAAATCGAACCCAGACCATAGCCAAAATGTCGACAGAAAAAAGCAATTGGCATTAAAAAAAATAATCTAAAATCTTTTTCAAGAATGGCAATTTGGGCAGAAAAAAACAAAGAAAGCAAAATGTAGGGCCAAATGCTAATTGGCAAAGTCAAAACAAAAAATAAAGGAATTAAATGTCTCAACCCAACAGCTCTCAAACCAATTTTAAAAGAATAAGTTGTCCAAAACCCATCAGAAAAATTATGCTTGAAAAAATCTTTTAAATTAGATTTTGGATAATAAAAAGCAACTATTTCTGGCACCAAAAGAATTTTTCCTCCAGATTTTCTTATCCTCGAATTTAACTCCAAATCTTCGATCCTTTCTGCCTTTTCATTGTAAAGACCAAGGTGGTCAAAAATTTCTTTTTTATAACAACCAAAGGCAACGGTATCGACAAATTTTGGCTCTTTTGCTCCCCGTCTGAAATAGGAACTGCCAACTCCAAAAGGATGGGAAAGAGAAAGGGCGATGGCTTTGGCTAAAATCGTATTCTCCGAAGGCAAAGTTTTGATTATTCCTCCTACGCAATCTGCTCCAGATTCCAATAAATATTTAACACATTTTGAAATGTAATTTTTTGAATAGGTAGAATGAGCATCGATTTTTATTATAATTTCCCCTTTCGAATTTTTAATTCCAACATTCATCGCTGCTGGGGTAATCTTTTTCGGATTATCAATTAATCTTAATTGAAAATTGGGATTTAAAAATTGAAAATTCTTAATCTTTTCTCTTGTTTTATCTTCTGACATTCCATCCACCACCAAAACCTCCATTTTCTCTTTTGGATAATCTTGATTTAAAATCGACTCTAGGCATTTCTCGATAAACTTTTCTTCATTCCGACAGGGAATGACTAATGAAACAACTGGTAAATTATTTTGTTCCATATTTTTTTGAGAAAAACTCTAAAATGATACCTTCTATTTCGTTTAAAATTTCTTCTGGATTTTTTTCACAATCGATAAAGACCGTTGACGTTAATTTTGAAATCGAGGGATTTTGAAAAGCGTTGAGCTGTCGTTTTATTTCGTTTAAACTTAAATCTTGTTTTCTTTGATAGATCGTCTCGGGTTTCGCTAAAAGAATAAAGAGAATATCAGGTCGAGGAAGAATTTGGAGAATAAAAAAGAATAACCAAAAACTGATTTTGTAAGAAACGTTGGTCGCAAAAAAATCATAAAAATAACGATCGAAAATAATCAAATTTCTCTTAATTTTTAAAAAAATGAAATATGGCCAAGATAGAAAATTTTCTAAACCATAATAAAAAATATGTAAAATAGCGCGGAAAAATCCCATCGGTTTCTCTTGCAAAATAGAATTTTCTGAAAATTGCTTTTTGAAAAAAAATTTATAAATTTCTCCCAGTTCAGGAAAAAAACCAAAATGGCCGTGGTATTTTTTTACTCTTTTAAAAAATAAATTTTTAAATTTCTCTGCCAAGCCATCGGAGATTGTAGTTTTACCAACACCATCTGGGCCAACAAAGGCAACAATTAATCCTTTTTGAGTAAAAATTTTTTTAAATTGGCTGAAAACAAAATCAAAAAAATGCATCATTTGATTTATTGGGTTTTTTAAAAAATTGTTCAAAATCAAAATTTTCAACCATTCGTTTCTTTTTTTCATTGCCTCTTTCCATTTTTCCTTCAAACAAATTTCAAGCATTTCTTTAATAATTTTTGGATCAAAATATGGCTCTAAGGTTTTCACAAAACCAATCTCATCCTTTCTAACTAAACTTGGGATTTTTAAAAGATACCTTTCTTTAATAAACCCTTGAGTTAAAATGTCTTTTAAAAATAATGTCGCTGCTTCTCCTCCAGGAGGTGGAATAAAAAAATTTTTCTCGTGTCTAATCCTTTTTTTTAATAAATAATTCTCATTAGCAAATTTAAATCCCTTAGTCGATATTTCCCAAAAGGCATCGACCCAGGTACCTAAAGGAAATGGCTTTTTTTGATAAACAAAAAAAGAAAGGCAGTTTGATTGACGGAATCTAAAAAGGATGAGGCTGCCAGATTCCAAAATAGCATTTTTAAGTATTTCTGAATATCTTTTTTCATCTTCTTTATTTATTAAAATGTCAACATCGCTTCCTTCTAAGGGTTTTTCGGGAAGGTTTTCATAATTTCTCAAGACAAGGTAGGGAATTTTTTCTTTTTCCAAAAGCTCTAACAATTTTGGTAAAAATCCATTCATAATTTGCTAGCTTTGAGAGAGAGAAAGATTATATTAGATAGCATTATCAAAAATTGGAGAAAAAAATAAAAAAGAATATATAAACCCAAAAAATTAAAAATTATGGCTAAAATCAAAATGGGTTGGGCTAAACTATAAATTCCTGAAAATTTAAGGATTGTTTTATAAAAAATAGAAATAAAACCTTCTCCAAATAAAGTTTGGCTTTTAGTTTTTTCTTCTTTCGAAAATACCGCATCGAAATAATTGAAAATTAATTGTCTAAAAATGACAAAAAATGAGGTCGATATTCCAAAGATTACAAAATAAATAGAGGGAATTTTTTGAAGAGAAATGGGGAAACCAGGAAATTTTGAGGCGGCAAATCCGATCGATGAAAAAAATAAGGCGGCAATCACCGCGCCGTTTAGTTCTTCCAAAAATTTTCCAAATGAAGAAATGCTTTTTCTATAACGAGCGATGAACCCATCGGTTTTGTCAAGGATCAACCAAATTTGAAGTAAAATTGCACCCAAAAGAATTTGCCAAAAATTTCCGACGGCAATTAAGATAGCGCCAACGATTCCAGTGATGATCGATAAAATTGAAACTTGATTGGCGGAAATTTTTAATTTTAAAAAAAACGGCAAAATTAAAAAGGCAATTTTCCTGGCAAAATAGTGTTCCCAGATTGTTTCTTTGTTTGCTTTCTCTTTTTCTGGAGGATAAATCTCTGGAGAAATTTCAAAATTCATTTATTTGTCAATTTTTAACTACTAATGCCGATAGCAAAATATTTTCCTTTATATTTTTTAGGATCGAGTATTCTCCAACAATCGAATAGAATTGCCCCATCTTTTAGCCAGTCAGGTTGTATCTCTTTAAACTCTTTCCAGGGAACAGTAATTAAAATAAGATCGGCTTGCTCGACTGCTTCTTTTAGAGAATTGGCAAAAGAAACTTTATTTAAAACTTTTTTTGCGTTTTCCATCGCCTGAGGGTCAAAGGCGATCACTGAAATCCCCTTTTCTGAAATTTCTTTTGCTATTTCAACGCTCTGCGATTCCTCGATTACGTTTGTCTCGGGTTTGTAAGAAAGGCCTAAAATACAAACCTTTCCATTTTTTGGTAAAAAAGATAGAACTTTTTTTACTAATCTTTGCACTTGATGCCGATTAATTTTATCTGTCGCCTCGGCTATCGGAAGTTCCACTCCAAACCTTTTTGCCGTAAAAATGAGGGCTCGATTATCTCTCGGAAAGCAAGGGCCGCCGTATCCCAAAGCTCCTTTCAAATATTTATGACCGATCCTTCTGTCGCAACCTAAAGCATCGGTTACCACATCGATATTTCCACCGGGAATTTTTTCGCACAACTCAGCCAGCATGTTTGAATAAGAAATTTTTGTCGTCACATAAGTGTTGAGGGCAATCTTTGTAATTTCGGCATTGATTATACTCATTCTTTTGATCGGTGGATTGTTCAAGCAAAAATCTTTATAAAATGACTCTAAAATATCGCCGCTTCTTTTGTCTGACTCTCCGATTAAAACAAAATCAGGGTTTAAAAGACCGTTAATGACAGAACCCAAAGCAATAAATTCTGGGTTATAGCACAAACCAAAACCAATTCCGCACTTTTTACCAGAATATTCTTCCAAAACCGGTAAAAGGTCGCCCTCAGTGGAACCAGGAGTGACAGTGCTGGTCAAAACCACTAAATGAAAGTTTGGTTTTTCCTTTAGCGCCTTTCCGATCTCTTTTCCTGCCTGGACGACGTATTGGGTGGAAAAGTTTCCGTTTTTTTCGCTCGGCGTAGGAACGATAATAAAAGTAATTTCTGAGTTCAAAACTGCTTCCCGATAATCTTTGGTGGCTGAAATTCTTTCTTTATTTTTCTTTAAATACTCGTCTAAATCTGTTTCAAAAACCGGCGGCTTTCCTTCGTTGATCAGACGAACAAACTCAGAATTAACATCAACCCCAATAACTTCAAAACCTCTGGAAGCAAAAGCCGCCACCATCGGCGAACCAAGTTTTCCCAAACCAATAACTGAAACTTTCATTTTTTATTTATTGAATAAAATTTTTGGAGGGCTCTCCCTTTTATAATCTGTTGCCCTCACCCTTTCTAAAACCTTATTTACCAATTTTTGATTAAAACCTTTTTTAATTATTCTCTCTTTTGAATATTTTTTAAGACAATGAAGGTAAAGAATCGGGTCTGCTTCTTCATAAGAAAAGCCTAATTCATTTTCAGCGGTTTGTCCTTCCCAAAGGCCAGGGCTTGGTTTTTTCTCCAAAAGCCAGTTTGGCATTTTCAAATATCTTGCCAGTTCTTTTACCTGAGTTTTAAAAAGACCGGAAATCGGAGAAATGTCGCAGGCCTGATCACCATGAAGAGTAAAATAACCAAGATAATATTCACTCAAATCTTCGGTTCCGACAACCAAACCATTCAACCTTCTGGCAAAAGCATACTGGACGATCATCCTTTGGCGGGCCATGATGTTTCCTTTATCGATTTTATCAATTTTTATCCATTTAGAAAAATCTTTAACTTGCGAATCAACCACTGGCCCGATGTCATAAATTATAACCCGATTTTTTGGCAAATTTAAAAAACGAGCGATTTTGAGCGAATCATCTATATTTTGTTTTCGATAAGGCAAAATCAAAGCAAACAAATCCAATTTGGCTTTTTTGCACAAAAAAGCAACGACGCTCGAATCCAACCCCCCAGAAATTCCCAAAATTGCCTTAGTTTTCTTTCTCTTTTTAAACTCTTCTTTTAAAAAAAGAACGATCTTTGAGGTTATTTCTTTGTAATTTAATTTTAGTAAATCCATAAGAAATAAAATTTTTATTTTTGTTTGTTGAAGGCGTCGACGACCTTTGCTGCCTCCTCAATGTTATTGAAGCCGTATTTCTCTCCTCTTAGGATTTTCATACCACGAATTATCGATTCAAAATTATGGAAAAAACGGTTTGAACGGATTATTTTCACGCCTTTCCACTTCAAAAATGATTTAATTTTTTTTAGAAAAATTTCAGTTTTTAAATTTTTATGATATCTCTCGACATAATCATCAAAAATTTTCCAATAATTTTCTATTCCTTGAGCACCGTATACTTTAAGTTTTGAAAGACTATCAACGATTTCCAACAATGCATTTTTCATATTTATTTCCGGGCAATCGGGATAAAACCTTCTCACATTTTCTAAACCTTTGATAATGAGAGAAGCGGTGGTGTATATCCCCAAGAAAGCAATTTCTTCCATTTTCTTTCCTTCAAAACCTTTTAAGAAATCCTGAGCACTCTTTCCTAAATTAAAACTTTGACTGGCACCGATATTGAAAGAAGTGAGCCCGGCTACAAAAAGAGGTTGATCAATGAAAACAAAATTCTCTGTATTGGCAAGCAAAGTAGCAGCAGAAGTGTGATCAGGAATGGGATATAAAAAAAATCGCCCTTGTTTTGTTATTGCTTTTTCGATAATTGACCGATGACACAGAGAATTTATAGATTTTGGAATTATTGGCTCTCGAATATTATTATAAAATCTTTTCAAATATTCTTTGCTATTTAAAAAATCGGATTTATTAGTGAATTTTGACAAATACAATGTATTTTTTCTTTGGATCTCAAACCAATCTTTCCCGATATAAATGCAATTTTTCCACATTACTAGGTGTGAATTAAATTTTTTTAATTCTTCCATTGCTTTGCTTATACACTTTGGCAAAAGATAGCAAGTATCAGTAAGAAAAGTTATATATTCACCGTTGGCTTTACTAAGAGCAAATTCGAAAGTATCTGGCATATTTAGACGCTCATCCGTCCGAATGTAAATTATCCTCTTATCATCGAGCGACTCTACTACCTCGCTGGTATTATCATCCGAAAAATCATCACAAACCACTATCTCCAAATCTTGATAATCTTGCTCTACAGCGCTTTTTAAAGCAAAGCGCAAAAGCTGCGCTCTATTTAGGGTCGGAATTATAATCGAAACCTTGGACATATTTTAATTGTTTTTAATTTCCTTAACGGCAAACAATTGAAAAGCGAATTTTGGATAATAATAAGTTATTTTTTGAGTTAAATCTGAAATTATTTGCCATAAAAATTTTGGCTTATATTTGATTGTAGCTGCATATCCCCTTAATGGTTTAAAACCGTTCAATCCTCTGACTTTAAATCCCAAATTTTTTAATTCCTCAACAGACCAGCCAGATTTATGCTCTTGTAAAAGGTTACCATCAACTTCAGTTTGATAAAGGTAACCGTTTGGGGTAGAAATTATAATTTTTTTTCGTGCCCATCTCTCCATATTTGCAATTAATTTATGTCCTTCTTCTTTTGTTAAGTGTTCTAAAACCTCAACTGCAATAACCGCATCAAAAGATTTTGGTTTAAATTCAATTTTTCTAATATCTGCTTTAATATATTTATTGTGAATTCCCTTTCTTTTACTTTCTTTTAGATAAGGTTCGAATAGTTCCACTCCGACTGAAAAAGGAACCTTACAATATTGGATTGAAGAGTTATACCCGCAACCTAAATCCAAAACGCTTTTACATCCCTGAAGTTCCTTTTTTAGATATTCAGTAACACCCGGGAAAATTTTTCTGTAAATTGATTTTAAAACTAACACATTATTAAATTTTCCGCCTTAACTTAAACGCGGGAATTCTTTTGCTGATCAAACTCATATCCTGGGTTAACGGTGGACCGGAATACTCAGCCAGGGTCATGGGCTGGATATTAGGGGTAGTTATTTTAGCTAATTCATACATACTTAGTTTTTCCTCCCCACAAATATGGACTACCCCCGTTAATTTTTGATCTATTACTTTCTTAATTGCTTTAGCTAAATCATCGGCAAAAAGATAGGTCCCCCACCTGTCGATAAAAGCTTTTGGATAGGGCCATTTTTCTCTTGGCACAAAATTTGTTCTAATAATAAGCCATTTACTTCCCTCGCCATAACATTGAACCATTATTTCTCCAAGAAATTTGGTTAAGCTATAAAAATTTTTTGGATAAGGTATATCATCCTCAGAATAGGGCCCTTTGTCGCCATGGAAAACACAAGCTGTAGACATATAAATGAAATAACAATTTTTATTAAAACGCAAACAGGCTTTGATTAAATCCCTTGTTCCTAAAACGTTAGTTTTCCAGGCAAGTTCCTTATCCTCTTCGCACTTTCTAATATCGGTTAAAGCTGCCAAATGAATTACGACATCTGGTTTTTGTTTTGAAATGTAACTCAAAATGCTTTCTGGATTGGTTATATCCATTTCCTGAATGGTTGGAGTTAAAGCATCAGGAAAAATTTTTATTAGTTCTTTACCCAATCTGCCAGAAGCTCCGGTAATCAAAGTTTTCATGAATTTATACCCAATTTTCTTTTTTTAATAAAGAAATAATTTCCTTTACAGTCAGAATTTGTGTATTGTCGGATGAATATTCTTTTAAATCTCTAATTAATTGTGGTGTTTTTAATCTCCCATAAGGATAAATTATATAATAATTCTCCGTCTCAACGGCCCTCCGCATTTCTTCTTCAGAAACTAAAACTTCGTGAATTTTTTCTCCTGGTCTAATTCCCACTTCTTTTATTGGATAATCTTCCCTTCCAGTTATTGCTTTTGCCATTGCTTTTGCCAAATCAACAATATAACAAGCTGGCATTTTTTTAACAAACAATTGACCGGTTTCGCCTTCAATGGTTGCTTTAAAAACCAATTCCATAGCCTCTTTTAGCGTTATTAAAAATCTTGTCATTTTAAATGAAGTTACCGGAAGGAATTCTCCTTTTTCAATTCTTTCTTTAAAATAAGGAATAACGCTCCCCCTACTTCCAATAACGTTTCCGTACCTAACACAAACGAATCTGGTTTTGTATTTTCCGTTGGCTGGATTTAACATTATTCTTTCTTGAATGGCTTTTGTCATGCCCATGACGTTTACCGGCTTTACAGCTTTATCGGTACTAATCGTCACTACTACTTCAACATTATTTTCGATTGCCGCTTGTCTAACATTTTCAGCACCAATCACGTTTGTTTTTACCACTTCAAAAGGATGAGATTCGCCCATTGGAACATGTTTTAAAGCAGCAGCATGATAAACAATATCAATGTTTTTCGTTGCTTCAAAAACTCTCGAATATTCCCTAACATCCCCAAACATGAATTCTAAAACATCACCATGTTCTTTAAAGTCTTCTCGCATATGGTACTGTTGATCCTCGTCGTTGCTAAAAATTACAATCTTTTTAGGTCTAAATTTTATTAGTTCTGAAGTAATATAATGGCCAAAACTACCAGTTCCACCTGTTACCAAAATATTTTTATTTTTGAAGTATTCCGCCGGATTCATTTTAATATTTTAAATTAGCCTTTTCTGGTATTTATATTTTGTGATTTCTCTGATTAGTTCTTCAAAATCATCGAAAATCATTCTGTCCGATACTTTTTTATACCAATTTACCGCATTTTGGGCAATATGTTTGAAATCATCATACTGATCTAAAAAATAGGTCAATCGCTCAGGGTTATCTTCTATCTCAGAAAGTGGAATATAATGCTCAAATGGTTTGACTCCTAAAAGTTTTAAATCTGGCACTTCTGGAAAAATTGGAATCGCTCCAGAACCTAAAACTTCGTAATATTTGCTGACCAAAATCGGGAATTTCATTCTGCCAAAAATGACATACCTTGCTGAACCCAAATATTCTGACCATTTATTTAAATAGTAAACCGAAGATTTAGTAATTGGGTCTAAATAATAAACTGGCCCTTCCCACTCAGCACTGAAAACACCAGGAAGATGGAAAAATTCAATTTTATAATTTTTACTAACCTGAGAAATTTTTTCGTTTAAAGAAATTCTCGGTCCATAAACCGGAGAAGATAAAGCGCCAATAACCAATAAATCTAATTTTTTATTATTTAAATTTGGCCGAGCAAAAAATAAAGAGTCAAAAAATGGATAAAAAACAACTTTCGTTTTTTGAGGTAATTTAAAATACTCTTTCCATTGAGTTGGATAGGGGGTTAATAAAATTTCTGGTTTTAACCAATCGATCATCCATTGATAACTTTTATCTTCGAGGGGCCAGAAATCGTGACTATACATAATGACTGGCAAAGGAGGACGAGGAAATTTCCAATTTAATCCGATATTAGGAACAAAAACAAAATCGTAATTTGAAAAATTTATTTGAACGGGATTTTGGATAATATCAGCCTGGCAAGCAAAAGCTAATTTTCGACGGAAAACTCGCATCCACTGTTCACAACGAGGACTTTTAAAGCGTTGATAAAAACCGCCACCGATGCTGTTTTTGTCTTGAGGAGAAATGATTAAACATTTTGGAGCAGGTAAATTGGGATCACAACCAATGGAAAAATCGAAATTTTGGTGGAAGTTTGTCCATAACTCGTCTCCTTGTCTCGAACACAAAATTTCACATTCTTTTGCCTGAGGGCAATTATGAGGTTGAAATAAATTTTTTTGTCTTATTCTCGATAGCCACTCAGATTTTTGACAAATCGGACAAGTAAATTTGGGATTTGGACCGCCGTAAACGAAAATATCTCTTCGGCTAATTTTTTCACCATCTAAATCAAAATCGCCGGGAATGTTTGCATACCAAAAATAACGAACTCTTTCAACCAAATCGCTTTTCGGAAATTTTAAAAATCCAGAATCAATTTTGAAAACTGGTAATTTTTGCCTTAATTTTGGCAAAGTTCCATAAAAAAATTCTATCAAAGCTCTGTTTCTTTTGACCAAATAATAAAAAGGTCTGAACAAAAAAAGGATTATTCTTTTGAAGGTAAATCCAACCCCTTTTTCTTTTAAATCTCTTTTTAAAACATAAACTTTGTGAGAAAAATAGGTAAAATTCATTTTAGACCAATCCCATAATTTTAAACATTTTTTTAAATCTTTGTTCATAAGTGTGATCCCTTACAGTACGTTCGTAACCAGCCGTAGCAATGGCTTCTCTTTCTTTTTCATTGACTAAATAATATTTTATTTTTTCAACTAATTCTTCGAAATTATGGAAACATTCGATTTCTTTTCCAATTTCATAAAGCTCTTCCAATTTTGGAGCGTAGCCTGTTAGTAAAAATCCTTTACAAGCAGGAATTTCAAAAACTCTTCCTTTGATTTGTTTACTTTTCATTTCTGGCAAAAAAGTTTTCAAATGGTCTAAAAATTGTCGAGGCGAATTTAAATGCAAACTTCTATCATCCTTCCGATGAAAAAATAAAAGTCCGAGTTGTTTCAAAAAAGTGCCCGAGGCCTCGCTAAAATTGAGGTTGATTTTAGTTTGGGAAAAAACTTTTATCATTTCCTCTTGCGAAATATGACCAGAAGGCCAATCTTCACCAAAACATTTGACCTCGATCCCAGCTCTTTTTAATTTTTCTATCATTTTTTTTCTGACCCCATGAGGCCTGCCGACAAAACTCACATCGTAAATTTTTGGTAAATTTAATGGTTTATAAATATTTGGATTGCAACCCTGGGGCAAAAAAACTGCGTTTTTGTAACCAATTTTTCGGTATTTTTCTGGCGCTAAAGGGTCAGTGGTCGCCACCCAATGATAAAGAGGTCCCCAATACTTTGAATAATTATCAAAACGCCAATGGTCATCGTAAAACCAATTTAAAGTTATTGTTTTTTTCCCGATTTCTTTGATCGTTTCTTTCCTAATCATCGTCCCGCCATAAACAAAAAAAACTAAATCCGGTTTCTCTTTTTCCACTCTCTCCAACAATCCCTCATTCAATCCCCTTTCTCCTTCTTTCATCATAATTTCATCGGTCGGAAAATAAATCACTTTGTGTTTTCCTCCATCCATCTTCACTAAAGTATCGTACAAATTGTAATGCTCGTAAGAGAAACCTAACTCCGGCTTTCCATAATCATATTTATTTGTCACATAAAGAATTTTCATGCCTTTTTTAAAATCCTACTAATTGTTGAGAACAAAGGAGGAAGGTACTTTTTAAAAAAATTTGGAATTTGAGGATATTTCCATCTAAGATAGGAAATTTTCATTCTAAAAGGAACAGGATAACCATAAGCCCTGATGAGATCTATGCCCGCTTTTGTGGCTCTTGCTGCCTCTTTAACACATCCTCTTTCAGGATGGTGACCAACTATAGCCAAAAGAGTATCTAAATATAAAGCTTTTGCACCTTTTTGAAGCATCCTCACCCACCAATCAACATCCATTACAAATTCGATATCTGGATTTAAAGGACCTACTTTATCGATAATTCTTCTTCTATAAAATAAAGATTGTTGAAAAAATGTCTTTTTACCATACAAAAGATCTTCGACGGTAATTGATGATATAGCCTCCTGTGTAGTTTGGAAAATTGTTTCATATCGTTTAGTTTGAAAATTAAATTCCTGAGTTTTACCGAAAACTAAATCGACATCGGGATTTTCTAAGAAAGCTTCAACAATTTTTTTGATGGCGCCTGGTAGATAATAATCGTCAGAATGACAGTAACCTATGATTTCTCCCCTTGCCATTTTTAAACCTTTATTCCAAGCCTCTGTCTGGTTTTTATCTTTTTCAGAAATCCAGCGCAAATTATATTTGCCTTCGTATTTTTTTAAAATTTCAACTGTATTGTCAAAAGAACCGCCATCTACAACGATGTGTTCGAGATTATCATAATCTTGTCCCATAACACTCTGAATTGCTTTTTCTAAAAATTTTCCTCGATTTAAAGTTACGGTTATTATTGAAACCAAAGGTCCTTTTTGTCCTCTTTGATTCACGATTTTTTTAAAAAGAGATTTATGACCTTGTTTTCTTTACAAAAGTCTAAAAGTTCATCGAAAGTTTTAATTTCTCTGGTCTTTAAATGAGAAGTTCGGTCATCGATAGCTAAAATTTTAAAAAGTTTTAAAATTTCATCAAAAAATTCTCTTGGGTTGCATCCCATTTCTTCAATCGCTGGAAAGTTAAATTCAATAAACATCTTTAAGTTTTCATTTGTATTAATTATATTTTTCATTCCTTTAAAGATTAAAGGTTCAGCCCCTTCCACATCCATTTTAATAACATCAATTTTTTGATTTTTGTCTTTAAAAAATTCGTCCAAAGTCACTGAATCAACTTCGATGAACTCTTTAAACTCGTTTTTGTTTACACGTCGACGAATATTATGAGTTCCACTATTCTGACTTGAGAGATTTAATTTAACTTTGCCATTAAAATCGGAAACTGCTTTTTGAACAGGAAAAACATTGTTATAACTATTTATTTTTACATTCTTTACTAACATGTGATAATTTTTTGGTTCTGGCTCAAAAGCATAAACACAACCATTTTCACCAACAAGCCTTGCTGCCAAAAGCGTATAATGTCCGATGTTGGCTCCGATATCCACAACAACATCTCCCTTTTTGACTGTTTTTTTAAATATCTCAGTAGTGAGTGGCTCAACGTTCTGAAGAGTAATGCAATCTTGAAAAGAAGAAATATAGGTTTTCAATAACCCCTCGTTGTTAAAACACATTTTACTCCCTTGGACCTCAACGATTCCTTTATTTGGCCAGAGAAATTTAAATAAAAAAGTGTAAATTTGAGTTACACCAGGAATTTTTCTTAATCCTTTTCCTGAAAAAAATTGACAGACTTTCCGAAAAAAATTAAATAAGATTAACTTGAATTCCATAAATGTTCGAGAAAAAATTTTATTCCAGATTTTCCGGTTTTACCATCTTTTCAATCCATTGGTACGTTCTTTTTAATCCTTCTTCTAAAGAAATTTTTGGTTCCCAGCCAAGGACTTTTTTGCAAAGGGTATTGTCTGAATTCCTCCCTCTAACTCCCTGCGGGGCTGAAAGGTTGTATCTTTTTTTAATTTTCTTTCCCGAAATTTTTATGATCATATCGGCCAATTCATCGATAGTTACTAATCTATCTGAACCGATGTTTAATGGTTCTTTCCAGTCAGATTCCATAAGCCGATAAGTTCCTTCCAGGCAGTCATCAATATAACAAAAACTCCTTGTTTGCTTGCCATCTCCCCAGATTTCAATTTCATCGCCATCTTTGGCTAAAGCCACTTTTCGACACAAAGCAGCCGGCGCCTTTTCTTTTCCCCCTTCAAAGGTTCCTTCGGGACCAAAAATGTTGTGGTATCTGGCAATTCTGATATCCAACCCAAAATTTTCGTGATATGCCTGATAAACCCTTTCTGAAAATAATTTTTCCCAACCGTATTCATTGTCTGGATCAGCCGGATAGGCATCGCTTTCTTTCAAAGGAATGACCTTAGAATCTTTTTGTCTGAAGGTAGGATAGACACAGGCGGATGAAGAAAAGAAAATCCTTTTTACTCCAGCCAACCTCGATGCTTCAGCCATATTAACATTTATCAAAACATTGTCTCTCATTATCTCTGCTTTTACTGAAGTGATGTATCCTATCCCTCCCATGTTGGCAGCCAAATTGTAAACTTTATCTATTCCCTTTACTGCCTCCATCGCGTTTCTAAAATCTCTTAAATCTAAAAGCAAAAATTCATCGGCTTCGTCGGGAGGAGAAAATTCCGGATATTTAATATCCACTCCCCTCACCCAATATCCTTTTTTCTTTAGAAACCTGACTAAATGATGGCCGATAAAACCACCCGCCCCCGTAACTAGAATTTTTTCTTTCGCCATAATAAAAAATTATAAGCTTTTTTTGAAATAAAAGCAAGCCGTTGATTTTTTGGGTAAAATTTAAATAAAGGGCTAATAAAATTTTTGTAATTTACCGATCAGTACCGCCGATTTTGAGGAGGGACCCCTATTACCGAGATAAAACTTTATTCCTTGAATCACTACCTTGGCGGTTAAAAGAAGGTTTTTTGCCTTCTTTTTTTATGCTCGCCAAATTTTCAGCGCCTCTTCGTATCTTTGCCACGTTCCGCAATCTAACCATTTTCCGTTGAATTTAAAACCGGCCAACTTTCTTTCTTCTGCCAGTTTAGGGAAAAGGTCGTTTTCGACCATCGAAAATTGGGGACCGGGATGGAATTTAAAGATTTCCGGAGAAAAAAGATAAAGACCAGAACTTATGTAATTTGAAGGAGGGGTTTTTGGTTTTTCGATAAATTTTTCAACCAAACCATCTTTACATAAGACCACACCATAATTTTGTGGGTCGGGCACCCTCACTAAAGCAATCGTGGCTAAAACAGGATGACGAGAATGGAATTCAGCCATTTTTTTTAAATCGATCTTTTTCAATTCGTCTCCGTTGGTTAAGAAGAAAGGGGAATTTCCAATCCATCTCTTTAAATAAAAAAGCCCGCCCAAAGTACCAAGCGGTTTTTTTTCTTCTAAAAATAAAATCTTTCGTTTTGGATAGTATCTCCTTTTCCACCACTCAAATTCTTCTCTGAAATTTTTTTTTATTAAAACAGCGATATTCTTTATTCCATAACTTAAAAAGAGGTCGACTAAATAATTTATGATCGGCTTTCTTTTTACCGGAAGCAAAGGTTTAGGAATTTCGTAAGTAATCGGATAAAGACGTGTTCCTTTCCCCCCAGCCAAAATGACTGCTTTGTAATTTGATAAATCCATGCTATTTAAACTTTAATAATTTTTATAAAAAAGTCAAGCTTTGAACAGAATTTAACCGATCAAACGCAATTAAAGATAAAAAACGTTTTTGTGTTTTCTTGATTTGATGGCATTTCTAGTATCGATGACTAATTTTGAATTTTTTGCTAATTTTTCATAATCAAACCCAGAATGGTCGGTTAAAATCAAAACTAAATCGTATTTTTTAATTTTCTGGAGCGAATATTTAATCGATTTTAATTTCGCAGGAGTTTTCAAGATTCTATGTGTTATTTCAAATTCTTTAACGTAAGGGTCGAAATAATCTACTTTTGCTCCTTTTCGGATTAAATCAGCGATAACATCATAAGCAGCGGATTCTCGTGTGTCGCCAACATCTTTTTTGTAGGCAACTCCCCAAACTAATACTTTTGAATCACGCACCGGTTTTCTTTTCAAATTCAACACCCAAATGACCTTTGTCATCACAAAATGGGGCATTTGTTCGTTAATTTCCCCTGCCAATTCGATAAATCTCGTCCAGAAGTGGTATTCTTTTGCTTTCGAAGATAAGAAAAGGGGACAATTGGAATACAATGACCGCCACATTTTGGTGAAGGGTAAAAAGGCATAAAACCAAAAGGTTTTGTCTTTGCTGCTTCGATGACTTCCCAAATATCAATTCCCATTCTTTCTGCCAAAAGCGCCATTTCGTTTATGAAAGAAATATTAACCAACCTAAAGGCATTCTCTAAAAGTTTTGTCATTTCGGCAACTTCTGGCGAAGATACCTCGATAATTTCTACCCCAAGAAAAGTTTGATAAAACACTTTTGCTAAGTTTGTACATTTTTTTGTTATCCCTCCAACAACTCTGGAAATATTTCTTGAATTCCATTTTTTATTTCCAGGATCAATCCTTTCTGGACAATGAGCTAGATAGAAATCTTTCCCCACTCTCAAACCTGTTTTTTCTAATTCTGGCAAAATTAGTTTTCTTGTCGTTTCTGGTGGGCAAGTACTTTCTAAAATTATTAATTGCTCTTTGTGTAAATGTTTGGCAATTTCTTTGACCGTTTCTTTAACATAAGTTAAATCCGGATTTTTTACTTTGTCTAAGGGCGTCGGAACGCAAATTAAAACGACATCAGAATTTTTTAAAGGAAGATAATTGTTAAAGGCTTTTAGTTTTCCAGATTGAACAACATCTTTTAATTCCTTTGATAAAACATCTCCAATATACGAATTGCCAGATTGTATTTTTTTAACTTTTTCTTTTTTAATATCGATTCCAAAAACTTCAAAGCCTGCTTTGGCAATATGAACGGCAGTTGGCAAACCAACATAACCCAAACCCACAACCGCCACTTTTGCTTTCTTTTCTTTAATCTTTTTCTCCAAATTCATAGTTTTATGATACAATAAACTTAATGAATCTAAAAGAGAGGGGATATCGTTTTTTAAATTGGACTTCAAAATACACCAAAACAGATATGGTCTACGTGGCAAAAGGGAGTTTTTGGTTGATCCTTGGGAAAATTTGCGGTGCTTTGGTTTCTTTTTTGATTTTAGTAGCTTTCGCTCGGTTTGCTTCAAAAGAAGTTTACGGTGCTTACCAATACATAATTTCAATGGTGGCAATGGTTGGAATTTTAACCTTACCGGGAATCGATGCTGCTTTAATTCGAGTAATAGCCAAAGGAAAAGAAAGAACTTTTTTCCTTTGTGAAAAAGAAAAGCTAAAATTCGGTTTTTTTGGTTTTTTAATTTTTTTAGCCATTTCGCTCTGGTACTTTTTTAAAAAAAATTTTGACCTATGCGTTTCCTTTTTAATTGCCGGAATCTTTTTCCCCTTGACCGCAATTTTCAGTTTATACGCCGCTTTTTGGCAGGGAAAGAAGGATTTTAAAACCCAAAATAAATACTTTATTTTTCATAATCTTATAGCCACTGTTCTATTGTTTTTGATAATCCTTCTAAAACCCAAATTGGTTTGGGTGGTTTTTGGATATTTTTTTAGTTTTTGTCTGGCTACTTTTATTTTTTATCTCAAAACAAAAAACAAAATTGACAAAAAAACCGAAGAGGATAGAGAAACAATCTCTTTCGGAAAACATTTAACGATAACGTATTTACCGAGCACAATTGCCGCCCAAATCGATAACGTGATTTTGTGGCAATTCGCTAATCCTTTAGCTGTCGCTGTTTATGCTTATGCTTTAAGAGTTATTGAAAGATTGAATGAGTTAATTCCTTTTTATTCGCTAGCACTGCCAAAAATGGCAGAAAAAAATTTGAGAGAGGAGCGAATTAAAAAAAGCATTTTTGATAAGTTTTTAAAAATTTTTTGGTTTTCAATCCCTTTTACCGTTGTTTACATTCTCCTTTGTCCGGTTTTTTTCAAAATTTTCTTCCCGACTTATCAAGAATCAATTATCTACTCTCAAGCGTTATCGTTAATTTTGATTTTTACACCTTTTTCTTTTTTGTCTGCTGCCTTTTTAGCTGAGGCGAAAAAAAGGGAACTTTATATTTTAAACTTTGCTCCTCAACTTTTAAAAATCGCTTTATTTTTCATTTTAATTCCGTTTTTTGGCATTTGGGGCGGAGTTTTAGCAATCTTGATTTCTCAAATTTTCTCTTCTTCCCTCGTTCTTTACTTTTTCAAAAAACTTTAATTTTTGATTTTTACCAAAACTTCTTTGGTGGCGGAAATTATTTTTTTGATCTCTCGTTCCTCAAAATAATTTTGGAGAGGAAAATTAACAATTCTTTTTGCTGCCTCGATTGTGTTTGGGAAATCGGTTAAATTGAGCTTGTAATCTTCTTGGACGTTTTTGTTTAAAATTATCGGGTCTTTCCAAATTCGAGTACAAAAAACATTATACTTTCTCATCAAAACCACAAATTGGTCTCTTTTTTCTGAAAACTCTTTTGGAATTAAAGCCGAAAGATAACAGAAAACATTTCCCTCCCCCTCTTGAACTTCAAAACCGAGCGATTTTAATTCTTTTTGATAAAATTTCGCCAGCTCAATTCTTTTTTCCAAATTTTTTTCAAAATCTTCTAAAAATTGAGAAAAGAGACTCAAAGACACTTTATTAATCCCAAGTGGCTCTTTCGACTTTTCTTTCCTGATCATTTTGGGAGCGATTTCTTTTCCGAATTTTTTGAATAAAAAGGCAGATGGAGAAAAAGAATTTAAAAAAGAAATGAAATCCCTGAAATTGAAATTTGTTTTTGGTAAATCGATTTTCCAACTTTTTGGAAAAACTAAAAGACCGCCTCTGGCAATCGGGAATTGTTTGTAAAGAGAAAAGAAAGAAAGGGTGCCAAAATTTCCGGTCGGAACTTCTCGGTATTTTGCACCGAATGAATGGGCGCAATCTTCGATGATTAAAACTTTTGAATTTTGGAGGGCGAAATAAAGTTTTTCAATATCTAACGGCAAGCCGAAAGTGTGGCAAATTAAAATGGCTTTTGTTTTTGGAGTGATTTTTTGAGGAATTTCTTCGATTTTGAGATGAAAAGTTTTCAAATCGATGTCTAAAAAAATTGGTTCGATATTGTATTCTTTTAAAACAAAGTAGAAAATGTCGCAAATGAACGCCGGAAGCAAAATTTGGGAGTTTTTTAGATTCAATTTCTCAACGATGATTCTGAATGCCGACCTTCCCATATCAGTGAAAGCAAAACTTTTTCCTGGAAAATAAACAGATAACTTTTTTCCCAAAAACTCAAAATCTGGTTTTCCAAAAAAACCTTTTAAAACTTTTTTCAAATTTTCTCTGTTAATTATGATCTGAGGATGAACAAAATGCATTATTTTCTTTTTCGTAGCCGAATTTCTCTTAACAAAATAAAAACCAAAACAGAAATCGAAAAGAGAGTTGGAATGACTATTCTTGGCCTAGTTATTGTTTCTTTTAAGCTTGCCAAAAGAAAGGGGGTGAAATCTTGAGGTTTGGGTTGAATTTTGGTTTCGGTAATTTGCTTAGCTTGAGGAGTCTCTTCTTTGGTTTCTTTTTTCTCTGGTCTTTCGATTTTCAAAATTTTTGTTATTTTTTCTGGTTTTTCTCCCTCTTTCTTTATTTCCTTTTGGGGAATTTCCTCTATCTTTTTTTCTTCTGTTTTTTCCTCTTTTGAAATTTTCTTTTCCGTTCCAAAAGAAACAAAACCGCCAACGCCCGATGAAGATAAAATTTTTATGGTAGCAGTAGCAGAAGAAGAAGCCATTCCGTCATCGACTGTGAGAGTGATTAAATATTCACCCTGATTTTGGTAAACGTGAGAAACTTTTTCGCCATTTCCAGAATTTCCGTCGCCAAAATTCCAACGAAAATCCAAAGGGTCGCCGTTTTGATCAAAAGATTGCGAACCATCGAACAAAATTTCTTGACCAACATAACCTTCAGAAGGAGCCAAAATTTTTACCTCGGGTCCAAAATTCACTCCCGCTCCCCCATTTTCAAATCCCAAAATTGCAAAATATTCTTTTCCTTCATATTCGGTAATCGTTAAGGTCATCTCATAAGTTGTAGTTTCGCATGTGCTCGTTACAGTTTCTGCCAAAATCAAATCAATTCTACATTGGCATCTCGGATTTATCTCCTCCATACTCTTTGCCAAAGGACAAACATAAACACTTCCTTCCTCATAAGGAATTTGCGCCAAAACAAAACTCGCAAAAATTAATCCAATCAAAACCATTCCACTTTTCCACAAAATTGGAATTCTTGAATTTTTTGTTTTGATACTTACAAATTTCATGAATTCACGAATTCGTGAAATGTCGAATTTCAATTACACTCCCCTGGCTAAACCAAATAAAAGCCAGGCAATAAATATAGCAAAAATCAAATTAATTGAATTGAGAACAATGGCAACGATGACTGGTTTTTGTTGAGGAGAAGTAAGAGACTTACATGCAAAGAAAATACCCACGGGAGAAAGAAAAAGAAATATCACAAATGAATAACCTATACCGCCTTCTAAAACAATTCTTGCCCAAAAGGGCAGGTTCTTAGTAATGCGATAAAAGAAAACAGCAATCTTACCAAGAAATGTGTCTGAATGATAAAAGAAAAGCATTAAATTCATTCCCAGTAAAATAATTCCGATTATCCCTATAAAAAACGAAAATAATGCTACACTTTTCATCGTTTTGGTAAAAATAAAATCTTCGACCCTTTAACTTCATTTGGCCAATTTTTCATATAAAGAATTGATTTGCCTTTTTGGATATCTGAATCAGCGATTAATTCTTGGAGGTTGATATTATTTTGGGCTTCACCGAAATTGACTGTGATTATCCCCACAGGCGTTGAGGGAGAGTGATTAACATCGATTAAAACTTCGATTCCGTTCCTATTTTCTGGGATAACTGTTAATTTCTGATCATTTCTTAAAGAAGTAAATTGATTGACAGAAGGTCCGATAATCAAATAAGCAGGAGCGAAATAAACTTTTTCTTTTCTTGGAATATCTTCGTCTTTGCCTGTTTTTTCATCGATCAGGGTCAATTTTACTGGAATTTTCACTTCGTCCCCATTTTTTTCATAAGTTCCTAAACTTATTCCTTGTTGGATTTTCTCGATTGGGACGAAAACTTCTTTGCCTGTTTTTTGCCCAATTGGAGGACCAAAATCCCATTTGAACTCTGCGATTTTTCTCTCTGAAAAGTATTTCGCAATAAATTGATAACCGATTGGATTTCCACCTCCTGCAGCAGTTACTGGATAATAATCGAAATTTGGGTTCAAACCAACGAATTCATCTCCAGTTTCTGTTGTTTCCCAATTATTCGGTTCAATTTTCTCTTTATTGAAAATCTTAACAATCCTTACAATTCCTTTTTTACCATCAACAACTCCGTTTTCTCCTGTTTCTTTTTCTATTCCTCTTCCGTTAGAACCAACCATTAATGCTTCAGTGGTTAAAACATTTGTAGAAGCTACCGGATCGTATTTTTTATTTGCATTTGCAGGTGCGAATTTTCCATGCCATTCTTCGAAACTATGAATATGACCACTAAAATCAAAAGGTGCTAAATTATTCTCTAAAAGATTCTCAATTTTTAAAAGTTCAAATGGAGAAAAAGCATATGCAGGACCTAAGGGAAGTTTATCCATCATTGGATGGTGCGAGAGTAAAATTACAGGTCCTCCTTTAAATTCTTCTAATTTTTTCTCTAACCATCCCTTATTTATCTCATTCAATACTGCGTCAGCGCCGACACCTTTTCCAAATTTCATAAAGAGGTTTCTTGAATTGAAATCTAAACCGATAAAGTTTATTCCACCGTAATTGAAAGCGAAATTTTTGTAATTTTTGTGAATCTCGTCTCTTTCCCAATTTAGAATTTCTTTCATCAATCGTGTGTTTGTCGCACTTTCTGACCAAAAGATTTCGTCAAAGTAATTTTCTCCCAGGGGTGAGTTAGCCTCGTCATTTTCGGTCCAGGGCCAAACGTCGTGGTTGCCAAAAACTGGAACGTAAGGAATGTGATAATCGTTCAGTTTATCCAAAATTTCTTTTGCTTTTAAAAATTCTGATTTTTCGGCAGAATCGGCAATGTCTCCCAAAACTACCAAAAATTTAATCGAGCAAGTGACGTTTTCACATCGAACGTTGTTTCTGTTTTGGATTATCCAATCGACAACATTTCTTAATCTTTGAGTCAAGTAATACTCTTCGCCGTTGTAGCCATCTCCAAAACCTTCACCATCATAATCAAGATATCCTCGACCGATGTGCAAATCGGTGATGATGGCAAAAGACCATTTGGTAGGAAGAGAAGGTTTTGATAATTTTGGCTCTTCTAAATCGAGGTTCAAAATTGTCTCAGCATGACTAATAAACACTCCTTTGACAAGATTTTGGACGGGAGCATCTGTTGAATCGACGATTTCAGAAGATTCAATATTTAGGTCTGGGGTCCAAACAGTATCAGCATCAGTAACTACTACCTCCTCTGCTTTCCCAAAGTAAGGAATGGAAAGCAATAAGGTTGTAAACAGAATAATTACTGGATTGATTTTCATAAAAGTTACTCAACCTCAAAATTAATTTTTTGAGATCAAAACGGTGGCAGTATGGGTAAGCGAGAAATCGGCACAACCATTACGAAAAACAACGTGATGGGTATCATTCGTGCTAAAGAGCGAAAGGTCGTAATACCCATAAGAAGAAAATGGAGAAGTGCATGTCCAGGAGCAACCCAAATCGGCACTGTAAACGATGTTGTCGTCAAGGTTTAACGTTAGTTTTCTACAACTGAAACCACTACAACAATTGTTTGTCATGACGATTGCGTAGGAAGCTTCGTAAATTGTTCCGGGAACTCTGACATAAAAATCGTTGCTGGCATTTTCTAAATCTTGAGTTTCTACAATCACTGTCATTTTATTTGCCTCTGGAAATTCGAAATCATAATACTTAATCGGCGTTGAATAACCCAACCCAGTCTTTTGACAAATAAGGTCTATCGCATCTTTAAGCGTTGTGCTCTCGAGATTATTCCCTTTTTGATATCCTTTCCATTGGATAATTCGACTCGCTTCTTCTGTTTTTAAATAATAAGCCACGAGCCAACCGTCAGCTCCGATATATATATGGGGGTAATTAAAACCAAAAGCATTTTCAATTTTGACTGTACCGATCACGTAACTTTCTCCTAATTTCTCTATAGAATCACAGGCATTTGCCACCGCCTCAAGGTTGATATTTTCAGAATTATCTATTTTTACATAAGCAGCGATTCCTGCTTCGTCTACTGGAAAAGTTGTTGATGAGTTTTCGCCAACCACCGATTTTGCGAAAAATAAAAAGGCTACACAAATCAAAAAGGGGAAACAATTTTTCAGAAGGGATTTAAATTGTTTCATCTTTAATTTTAATTTTTCGTCCGACCTTTGTTCATTTTATAAACGGGGGTTTAACAAGTTCGATCGATTTATTCTTTGTCTCTATCTTATGTTTTTGACTTGCCTCCTGACTCGATTTTGTTTTTTGTGCATTTGTTTTCGTTTCTAAAAAATGCTCAAAATACCAACAAAAAAAAGTAAGAAATAAAAGGATGACTACCGTCAAAGTAATCGTTTTTGAAAATTTCTTTCTGTTTTGCGATTTTTCCATCGATTAATAGGAACTTAAAATTTGGTTGATTTTGGTTCTGGTGGTTGGGCCGACAAAGCCAGTAGGTCTGGTCAATCCCCAGGGGGCTAAAATTTCTTGCCAGTATTTTTGCTGAAACCTTTTGACCGCAGAAAAGGTTAAAGGACCAAAATAGCCAGTAACCAAACCTTCAGGATAAATTTCTTTTCCCTGACTTTTTAAAAATTCTTGCAAACATCTGACATCTTTTCCGCTCATTCCGTATTTCAAATTTCTTTCTAATTTTGAACAAGTGAAAGAAGAAGTTGAGGAAGCTAAAGAGGTAGAAGAAGCCGACTTGAAAGAAATTTTGAAAGAGAAAGAGTAGTTTGGAAATTCACCTTCAGGCGGGTTTAAATTTTTCTTTGAAAAAAGGATTAAAGAAAAAGAGAGATATTGTTTGTCAAAATTTTCGATCTCGATTTTTCCCCTTTGGTTTTGGTCCAAAGGCAAAAATTTTATTTGGCAATTTTCAGAAGGGTCGCAAACCACATAAGAAATGTCAAAATTGCCGTCGGCCTGGCCGGTGAATTCAAAATTTAAATTTCCTTTTCCGCCGTAAAATCTCTGCCAATAGCCAGAAAAGTCCTTGATTTGGCGAGAAAGAGAAAAAAGACTTTCCCCGCTTATTGGTAAAAATTCGATCTCTGGCAAAACTCGAAAATTTTTCAACCCTTCTTGCTGATAGCAATACTCTCGACCAAACCGACAATCGTTGAGATAGTTTGCCAAAAGCCAATTTCGAAAAATTTCTTCAAATTTCTTTCCAGTCGCCTTCTCGATGGCCGAAATTCCTTTTTCTTTCGAATGCAAAATGTTGACGAAAACCTGACTGCCAAACTGGTCCAAAAGATAATGGCCAAAGACCGAAATCGAACCATAATCGGGAGGTTCGTTTTTCCATTCCAACAGCGGGTCTCTCGGGTTTTGCCTAAACCTTTCTATTCGTCTTTGAAGATGGTCTTGGTAGCCGAGCAGGGTCGGGGAAAGGTCGGCAATCATCTCAATCAACCAGGTTTCCTCTTCCACGCCTAAAATTAAGTTTTTTTGGTTGAAAATGATGAGATGGGTGAATTCGTGGGCGAGGTTTGGTTTGATTTGGGGTTGGTCAAGATAAAGAAGGTTTAAATAAACCATTTCCCTTTCGTTTGAAGAAGGAAAAAGTCTTTTTTCGTAATTGTCGCCTTCACGAAAATAACCGCCGGCCTCTTCTCTCATCCGATGCAAAAGGATGGTTACCCTTTCGTCTTTGTCGATCCCTGGTTTGTTTTCTGAACCGTAAAGAGAAGTTAAAAAGGGGTAGATTTTCGAATCGAATTCGTTGGCTAAATTTTTTATTCCATCGATTGCTTTTTGTTTTTCTTTTGAAGAAAGCTCGTTCCACCAATCATCTTCCAAATAAAAATAGGCGTGTTGGGAAACAAAAAAATCGGTAGCGGTCAGTTTTTCTCTTTTGAAATCGTCGTAACTACTTTCGACAAAAAAGGTTCTCTTTTCCAAATAAGAATCGGCCGAGGCGAGGCTTGGCAAAAGGAAAAGAAAGAAAAAAAGAAAAAGAAATTTTCGCTTCATTTTTTTTATTTTATTAAAAAGAGAAAGAAAGTCAAAAAAACCGCCACCGAGAGGTGGCGGGTTTTCTCCCCACAAGGAAAGGGAAAATTAAAGAGAAGAGTCAATCTTAGTTCGCAGCCAAACCGACAAAATCTGTCTTTAGGTCGCGGAGTGCCCAGTCGTAGGTCCAGTTATTAGCCGGTGAAGAAGTATCACTCGTATCCCATTTCAAGTGAGTGATCTTGGCTCGGTATTGATCAGCGACGGTGGAAGAATAGGTGGCGACCACCGAGAAAACGGCCGTCTGTCCTTCTCTCACTAAATAGGTGTGGTCCTTTTCAGTGGCTCCGCTAACCGGAGTGAGAGTCACTGAATTCGGATCAGCGAGAGTGGTGGTAGCACTTCTTTCAATCTTTACTGCTAGATTGATGGCCGTTTTGGAGATATAAACATCTCCACCTTGGGCAGTCACCTTGAATTTGATGGTGAACTGGCCGTATTCGTTTCCACCGGTCGCGTTCTGGTCAGAAGCAGTGACGCTCTGGGAATCGAGAGCCAAAGCCGGAGCGACAGTGTAGACGTAGATGGTATTAGCGGTTACTCTATCCGAAGCGTAAACGGTGTTTTCGTTGGTGTCTTCGGCTTTGGTCGTGCTTGTCGCCAGGGTCACTGTGTAGCTATTTCCGGCAGCTTCTTTGGCAAGCGTTGCTTTCACGGTCAAGGTCTTGGTGGTGTCTTTGGCCACATCGACGTTCACATCCTCGATGGTCACGCTGGTGGCGACCGAAGGGACAGAACCAACTTGGGTCGAGCCATCGTAAAGTTTGATGGCGTTTACCTTAGTCGTGGTTGGAATTTCCAACCCGACGGTTTTTATCGTCACCCCAAGGGTCTGAGCCTTAAAGTCGAACTTGGCTAATTCGACTTCGGTCTCGTCAGCGGTGGCCGAAATGATCGCCACTCCATCTTTACCACCAACCGGTGAATCGGCGTTCAAGGAGGTCTTCAGAGTAGCCGTCTGGGTTGAACCAAGGGTAAAGCTCTTTCCAGAAAGGTTACCGCTTGGTTCTCTTTGTTCAACACCTGCCTCATCGATTGCCCTGACGCCGTTTTGAGGAACGTAAACGGTCACCGAACCAGAGCAATCTGTTGGGTAGGCAGCCGGAGCACTCACTTTCAGGGTGATGGTCTTTGTCGTGTCTTTAGCCACGGTGTAGCCAAGACCGGCCAATCTCACCTGGTAAACACCGGTTGAGACTTCGGTCGTCTCTTCTTTGGTCGGTGTCACTCCTTTGATGGCGTTGTCGCCGTCATAAAGAGCGACGTAGGTCAAACAGCGATAGGGTTTCTTGTCAAAATAAAGGTCTACCCTATCCACCTTCAAAGAAGAGCCGGTGGCTTTGATCGAGAAAGCCATCACTCCTTTGTTTGAGTCTCCGGGATACAAAGTAACTCCAGATGGCGCTCCGACATCCTTGACCGTCATCATTCCTTCTGCTCCAGGGCTTGGACTTGGACTGGGAGACGGGCTTGGACTGGGAGAAGGAATCGGTGGAAGTGGCGGAGCAGCCAACATTGAGTTGAGCTTTGCCCTGGTCGCTGGACCGACATAACCAGTTCCCTTGGTCAAACCCGAAGGTGTTAAAATTTCAGAGGCGTATTTTTCCTGGAATTTGATAACGGCCGCTTTGGTTTTTGGACCAAAGTAGGTAGTTTCTTTTCCAGGAGAACCAGCCCCGGAAACCGCCACCTGGGTCTCAGGGTCCTGGTTGAGCAAAGCCTGCAAGCATTTGACATCTGCTCCACTCATCCCAACTTTTAAATTCCTCTCAAAGGTAATACCAGTACAAGCCGAAGGTCCGCCGCCAAGAATTTTGGAGCCCTGCTGGACAACCTGCTGGACGACTTGGGGGTTTTGCTGCAACCAACTTATCACTTGGTTGAGCAAAGCGTTCCAGTCAATCGTCTGAGCAAAAGCGACACCGGCTAACAAGCTGAAGATTCCTGAAGCCACTCCAATCTTTTTGATGTCCATTTTTTCCGTTTTTGTTTTTAATCGCGCCGACCTTTAAAAGCTCGCGACTTAACGTTTGAGCCACGAGCCAACGCGATTATTTACTCAAAGACAAGATTTTTATCAAAGCCTCGGTGTAATTTTCTTTAGCAAAATCCTCTTTGGCTTTTTCAAAAATTTCTTTCTCTTCTGGAGAAAGGGTTCTCTTTTCCAAATCTTCGATCATCGATTTTACCACGATTTTGGTTGGGTTTTCACTCTCTTTTTCTTCCAGTTTTGTCCCAAGGACCTTTTCCACTTCCTGTTTTGTTTTTTCGATTTCCAAAGTTTTTTCTAAAACCGTTTTATCGACTTTCCTCAATTTGGTCAAATTTCTGCTAACTTCGGAAACGTTTGCCTGAAACTCGTTCAGGGCCGGAGGCAATTTTTTCACTTCGTTCATCTTAGCAATTTCTTGCAATTCGGCCAACCTTTTGTTTAACAACTCGAGGTTGGCTTTGGGTTTTTCTTCTTTTGGCAAAAGAGCAAACTCGATTTTTTCAGTCAGTTTTTTGAGCGGATAAAGAGTTTCGCCAGGTAAGGCTTTTTGGGCGGTTTGGAAAATTCCGGTCAAAAGTAATAGGAAAAAAACGAAGGCATAGATCGGCCGGAAAAAGGGGAAAATTTCAAGGCCTCTTTTTTCCGGACCTAAAATTTCCTCCTTTAAAGAAAAAACCCATTCTCTTTCGGGTTTCAGTTGACGTAATTTTTTGAGTTTTCTGAAAAAATCTTCTTCTTTCATTCTAAAGATGATGACGGATTTTTCCTCTTTTTGTTACATTAAATTTCCTTGATTTTTTCCCTTAAAGATTTAAGGGCGCGATGAAGAAGGACCCTCGTCGCCCCCTCAGATTTAGCCAAAAACTGAGAAATTTCTTTCAAAGAAAAACCCTCAAGATAGCGCCAGACGATGAGGTCTTGGTAATCTGGTTTGAGTTGGGAAATGGCTTTTTGGACTCTTTCCATTTCCAGGTCTTTAAAAATTTTTTCTTCGAGGTTTTGTTTTGGGTCAGGGAGAGAAGAATAGTTTTCAAGAGAAGCGGTTTGGTTTTTGTTTTTTTGACGGTAATGGTCGATGACCAAATTTCTGGCCGTTTGATACAAAAAAGCAGAAAAATTTTCGATCTCATTTTCTTGAAAAAATTGCCAGGTTTTGAGAAAGGTTTCTGAAGTTAAATCCTGGGCGACCTCTTTCGAGTTCACCTTCAAAAGAATAAAACGATAGATCTTTTCGATGAATCGATCGTAAATTTTTGAAAATTTTTTCCTTTTTTGCATTTTTTTAAGATACCAAAAATTTGAGAAAATGTCAAAATTATTTGACGCAGGCTAAACCTTGGTCTTTGATTTTTTGAAGAGTCACTTCGCCAATTCCTTTTACTTTGATCAAATCGTCGAGCGAAGAGTAGGGGCGGTTTTCAACGATCCTTTGGGCGATGGTTGGGCCAACGCCGGTGATTTTTTCTAATTCCTCAACTGAAGCATGGTTGATATCGACACATTCTTTTTCTTGTTCTTTTTCTTGAGGGAGGTTTTGAGGGCTGACAAAAATTGTCGTTTGCAAAATTTTAATTTTCTCTGAAAACTCGGCCACGATTTTCTCTGAACCAGACTCTCTGACTTTGGCTGAAATTTGAGCGTCGCCGACGATGTTTTCGTTTTTAAAGATTAGTTTAAAATTCCCAGAGAAAGAGGGGCCTTTAAAAATTTCTTTCAAATAATAGTTTGAGGATTGCCAGGTTTTTTCTTTTGGGTTGAAAATTTCAGAAATGTTTTTTCCTTCAAACAAAAGAGAAATTTTGAGGTCATAATTTTTTTCTTCAAACTGCCAAGCTGAAACCGAAACTTCAAATTCTTGGTTGGCAAAAACCTCTTTTGGAAAAGAAAGAGAAAGTTGGGGAGTTTCTTTTTGCTTTTCTACTTTCTTTTCCTCTGTTTTTGTTTCTTCTTTTTTCTTTTCGGTCTCTACCGGCCTTCCTTGACTGTTTTCTTTTTTGGGCGTCCCGCCTGGGTTTTCGCTCGTTTGCCAGGAAAGGTCTTTTTTTCTCTCGGCCGTCAATTTTTTCTCTTTGTCTCCGGCTTCCCATTTAGGGTCGGCTTTGACAAAATCTTCTAAGTCACAATTTTGGTCGAAAAGATAAAGGTTTTCTTTTTCGTTTTTAATCGAATTTTTGAAAAGAAAATCTGGTTTGACCCCAAAATTCGTTCCTTCTCTGGCTAAAAGTAAAATTTCTCCTGGTAAAATTTTTGCCCCTTCTGGGAAGGCAAACTTTATTTTTTCAGAAAGAACCTGCCAACCAGAAAGGTCGATTTCTTTTTCGGTGAGATTTTTGATTTCCAACCATTCATTCTTGAAAGATTTTTCGTCCCCCATCCAGCAAATTTCGTTAAAAATCACTTCTTTTTTTGTCTCGGTCTCATCAGGAATCTCACAAAATTCTTGGTTTTCTTCTTTTGCTATTTCTTTTTCTTCTTTGCTCTCTTTTCTTGGAGAAAGATTTTTAAAATCGGAAAAATTTTGGTAAAGAGAGTCAAGCCTTGAGGAAAAAGAATCGAGTTTTGAGTTTAAAGAATCGAGTTTTTCAGAAACCGCTTTTAAATTTTCGTTATCTTGGGTTTTGGGAATTTGAGAAAGGGAAGCGGTGGAAAAAGGCTTCAATTTTAAAAAAGAAAAGGAGAAAAGAGAAAGGAGAAAAAGGGAAGCCAAAAATGAAAAAACGATTTTTTTCATCAAAACCCAGAAAACGATTTGATTTTTTGGACCGGGATAAAAGAAACTTTTTCTTCTTTTAAAACGGCTATTCCCAAAAGGTTGCCCTCTAAATCAAAAAGAGGAGAGCCGAAAATTTCTGGTCTTTTGACAATGTTTGTCTCAAAAGATTCAGAATCCAAACTTCTGATAATTCCTTCGTCAACCATTTTTTTCACCGTTCCTTCTTGAAAAAGGCCAGAAACCAGAAAAACCCTTTCTCCCAAACGCTTTTTGGTCAAGTCAGCGAAACCACAACTCGGTAAATCTTTTTTTTCGATCTTTAGCAAGGCGAGGTTTTCTTTTAAATCTTTCTTTATTATTTGGAAAGGCAAAATTTCTTTTTCAAAAAAAATTTTGGTTTTGGGGTCGACCAAATCGGCCAAGGTTAAAACCAAGCCGTCGGAAGTTAAAATTAAGGCCGAACCCTTTTTCCCTTTGCCTGTCTCAATGGCCAAAACCGATTTTTCAACTTTGGCCACCGATTCTGGAAGAACGTCTTTTTCCCCAGTTTTGATTTCTTTTTTTTCAACGATGAAAACCGGGTTTCTTTCCAAACGATATTGAGAAAAAAGAGGCTTTTCAACAAAATAAGGCCATAAAACCTGGCTACCAAGAATCCCACCAAAAATTCCGACAAGAAAAAGAAAAATGAGGTTAAGAAAATTTTTTGCCATCAAACCTTGACGCTTTCTCTTTTTCTCAAACGCTCTTTTTTCGGAGAAAAGGTGAATTTTCCTTCTTCAAAATCGATTTTTACCTTATCCCCTTCTCGGATTTCTCCGGAAACGATTTTTAGCGCCAAGAAATCCAAAACTTCTTTTTGGATTACCCTCTTTAAAGGTCTGGCACCCAAATTTTGGTCAAAACCTTTTTCCGCCAAAGCTTCTTTTGCCTTCTCGGTCAGTTCGATTTCGATCCCTTTTTGAGAAAGTCTTTTGGCCACTTTTTCGATTTCTAAATCGACAATCTTTCTGATTTCTTCTTTCCCTAAATAGTTGAAAATGATGATTTCGTCGATCCGGTTCAAAAATTCAGGCCGAAAACTCTCTTTCAAGGCGGTCATCACTTTCTCACGAAGAGCCTCCTTTTGGCTTTCTTTCTCTTCGCCGGTGACAAACCCAAGTTTTGCCTCTTTGGCGATGACGTCTGAACCGACGTTTGAAGTCATAATCAGAATGGCGTTTTTGAAAGAGGCAACCCTTCCCTTGGCATCGGTCAACCTCCCGTCTTCCAAAATCTGCAACAAAATGTTGAAAACTCTGGGATGGGCTTTCTCAACCTCATCCAAAAGGACGACCGAATAAGGTCTTCTCCTAATTTTTTCTGTCAGTTGCCCACCTTCCTCATAGCCGACGTAGCCAGGCGGAGAACCGATCATTTTTGCCACTGAGTGTTCTTCCATGTATTCTGACATATCCAACCTGATCATGGCGTTTTCGTCGTTGAAAAGAAACTCGGCTAAGGCCTTGGCGGTTTCGGTTTTCCCGACGCCGGTCGGCCCCAAAAACAAGAAACTACCCAGAGGCCTTTTCTCTTCAGAAATACCCGCCCTCGCCCTTCTGATGGCGTTGGCGATCGCTTTGATCGCCTCGTCTTGGTCGACGACCCTTTTGTGGAGTTCGCTTTCCAGTCTTTCTAGTTTTTTTGCTTCTTCTTCTAAAAGTTTTGTCACCGGAATTCCTGTCCACCTTGAAACGACCTTGGCGACGTCTTCTTCAGTCACCTCTCCTTTGAGCAAACCTTTGTTCTTTTGAATCTTAATCAATTTTTTCTCTTCTTTTTGAAGTTCCTTTTGCAAAAGGGGGATTTTGCCGTATTTTATCTCAGCCACTTTTTGAAGGTCGGCTTGGCTGCTGGCTCTTTCGGCTTCCAAGTTTAAACTTTCGATTTCTTTTTTTAGATTCTTTATTTTCTCGACCGTCTCTTTTTCAGCTTGCCATTCTGCCTGGATTTCTTTTTCTTTTTCTTTAAGTTCAGCCAAACGTTTCATCAACTCATCTTTTTTGTCTTCGACTCCTTTTTTCTTTTTCAAAACTTCAAGCTCGATTTCTATCTTTTTGATTTCATCTTTCAACCTCGCCAATTCTTCTGGTTCTGATTCCATTTCCAACCTCAAAGCTGACATCGCCTCGTCCATCAGATCGACGGCTTTGTCTGGTAAGAACCTATCGGTGATATACCTAGCGGCTAATTGGGCGCAGGCGGTCAAGGCTTCGTCGGTGATCTTTACGCCGTGGTGGAGTTCGTATTTCTCTTTGATCCCGCGCAAAATGTTGATCGTGTCTTCGATCGAAGGTTCGGAAACATAAACCGGCTGAAACCTTCTTTCCAAAGCCGGGTCCCTTTCGATGTATTTTTGGTAATCTTTCAAAGTCGTCGCCCCGATTGCCCTTAATTCTCCTCTGGCCAAAGCCGGTTTTAGCAAGTTTGAAGCGTCGATCGCCCCTTCAGCCGCCCCGGCGCCAACCAAAGTGTGAAGTTCGTCGATGAAAAGAAGATAGCGGCCGGCCGAGCGTTGGATTTCCCTTAAAAGGGCTTTGATCCGGTCTTCAAACTCTCCCCGGTATTTGGTTCCGGCCACCAGGGCTCCTAAATCGAGAGAAATCAGTTCTTTATCCTTTAAGGATTCAGGTACTTCACCGCTGACGATTTTTTGGGCCAAACCTTCGACGATGGCCGTTTTTCCCACTCCAGCTTCGCCGATCAAAACTGGGTTGTTCTTTTTCCTCCGGGAAAGGATTTCCATCAACCTTCTGATTTCGTTTTCTCTGCCGATGATTGGATCGAGTTTTCCTTTCCTGGCCAACTGTGTCAAGTTTAAAGCATACTTTTCGATCACCTGGTATTTTGTTTCTGGCTCAGGGTCGGTAATTTTTTGCCCCCCTCTCACTTTCCTCAACTCTTGGAAAAAATTTTCGTAAGTTAATCTGCCAAACTCTAAAGAACTCACCCCACCTCCTTCCTGGAAAAATTTCGCCTCCTCGAGAATTTCTTTGGCTTTTGTTTCAGTAGCCAAAAGGGCTAAAAAAAGATGCTCGACCGAGATGTATTCATCTCCCATTTTTCTCATCTCTTGCCTGGCTCTGTCTAAAACTTTAGCCATGTCCTGGGTCAAATAGTACTGACCAAAAACCTGGGGAGTAATAATCGTTGGGATTCTTTCTAAGTAAGTTTCGGTTTTTCTTTTGAGATTATCGACGTCAACGCCCATCCTTTCTAAAACAGCAACGACGATGCTTCCTTCTTGATTTAAAAGAGAAAAAAGCAAATGGAGAGCGTCGATTTGCTGTTGACCCTTTTCCCTGGCTAAATCTTGAGCTGAGAGCAAGGCTTCTTGGGCTTTGTGAGTAAATTGTCCGTCCATATTTTTAAAATAGCAAAAATTTGAAAATCAAACAAGTTCAATAAAAAAGAGTGGCAAAAAACCACTCTATGCCTGGCAGTGGGGAAAGATTCTTTTGGGGAATTTTAAGTTTACTTTTTTCCCGTTGGTAAGAATCATCCCCCATCTAGCCGGGGTGTGTCTTTGGCAGCCGCCGTTGTAAAAAACACAATTTTGGCATCGCCGGTGGTCGACCCTTATCTCTGGCTTTCTCAAAATTTCTACCTCTTCTTCTTTAAACTCCGTTTCCATCCCTTCACCGTCCCATTCTACCATCAGTTTTCCGGAAGGGCCAGGGACGACCATTCCCAGCTTGCCAGTTTTTTTGTGGCGGACCAGCCTACCCAACAAAGAGCTTTTCATTTTTAAACACCTCCTTTTTAATGAACTAAAAAAGCCTTCCCGAAAGAGAGGCTGGCGAAATTTTATTTTGTTTTTAAAATCAAACCAGCCCCTCGCTCAAGAAGGCGAAAAAGAATCGATAAAATTTAATTTCGGTTTTAACCATGTTCATAATTTAAAGACGAAAGAAAAATTTTTTTGTTACATTTCTCCCCCTCTCTCTCCTAAAACAACCTCAAAAATTTTTTCTTTACCGTTTCTCAAAATTTTTAAGGTTACTTTCTCCCCGGGCTGGTATTTCATGATGATTTTGGCCAAAGGATTTTCAGGGGTGATTTTTTCTTGGTTGAGTTCCAAAATGATATCTCCTTCTTTCAAACCGACTTTTTCCGCCGGGGAATTTGGAAAAACGGCCGGTTCTCCTTTGTCTCCTCTCACTACCAAAGCGCCATAATTAACCGGAAGGTTTCTTTCTTCTTTAACTTTTTCGTCGACGATCAAATACCTCACCCCCAAGAAAGGATAAACCACTTTTCCTTTACTTTTAACCTGTTCGATCGTCTTTTTGGCCGAATCGATCGGGATGGCAAAACCGATGTTTTCCGCCCCAGAAGCCATGGCAAAGTTAACCCCGATCACTTCTCCTTTCAAATTCAAAAGGGGGCCACCAGAATTTCCTTGGTTGATGGCCGCGTCGGTTTGGATGACATCTTCTAAGGTTTCGATCACCCCGCCGCCAGAAGCAGTCACTTTTCTTCCCAACCCCGAAATCACTCCGACCGAAACGGTGTTTCTAAATTCACCTAAGGCGTTGCCGATGGCAATGACCGTTTGCCCAATCTGGAGATTTTTTGATTCGCCAAACTTTAAAGTAGGGAAATTTTCTCCCTCAACCTTCAAAACGGCCAAATCCCTGATTTTATCCCTGGCTAAAACTTTGGCTGGATATTTTTTGCCGTCGTTAGTCAAAACGGTATATTCGGCGGTTTGGTCAGAAACGACGTGGGCGTTGGTCAATAAAAGGCCGTCGGGAGAAAAGAAAAAGGCAGTCCCACCTCCAACCTCTTTTTTCTCGTAACCTTCTTCTTTCCAGCGAGGAATTTTAAATTCAAAGGGGCCAAAAAACTCTTCAAACTCAGGAAAGGGTTCTTCGTAATAAAGTTTCAGTTTTGGGATGTCTTTGGTGATGATGACTGAAACGACCGCCGGCGAAGCTTCTTTGACTACTTTTATTATCGCCTCCTCTTGGGAAGTTTGAGGGAAATAGCCTTCCTCTTTTTTTTCTGGTTTGTTTGTTTCTTTGGGGATTGGCTGAATTTTGAATTGATTCAGGGCTTTTTCGATTTGACCGGAAAGAAAAAATTGAAATAAAAGACCGAGGCAAAAACCAAAAATGAGAAAAAAGCCGGCTAAAAGGATCAACCTCTTTTTTTGAAAAAAAGAAGGTTTTTTCAATTTTGGGAAGTCCATTTGAAAACCTGGTTGGGGTAGTTCTGCCATATTTGATTTTAGTTTATTTTTGGAGTTCAGTAAACCATCGAAACGGTACTCAAAGAGTTTCTTTTTGGGAGGACCAAAAAGCCCCATATAAATTCCGGCCAGAAGGTATTTTCCGTAAGTTTTTAGCCTTCCGTCTACCTCAAACCTCCTTGAGGAAGTTAAAACTGGCTCGGTTTTGATAAAACCAAACTTTGAAATTTTGGCCGCTCTCTTGGCCAAGTCGTGGTCTTCGGCAATAAAAATTTTTTCGTCAAAACCACCGACTTTTTCAAAAACCTCTCTCTTAATTAATACGCAGTTTGTGGCAAAAGCGGTCCAATTTTGGAAAGTTTCAACAAATTTGTTGTAGAGAAAATAACAAATTTTATCGAGGAAATTTCCCTTGGGGTAAATTGGGAAGGAGGCCACCCCCAAATTTCTTCTTTGAAACTCAGAAATTAATTTTTCCAAAAACCCGTCAGGCAAATAAATATTGTCGGCGTCCATAAACAAAAAAATCTCTCCTTTTGCTGCTTTTGCCCCCTCGTTCCTTCCTTTAGCTGGCAATCCTCCCTTCACCACTCGGCAACCAAAACTTTTGGCGATATCTACTGTTTTGTCAAGAGAACCGGCATCGGCGACGATGATTTCATAATCTGAAAAATTTTGTTTTTTTATTTGAGAAAGTAAAATCGGTAAATACTTTTCTTCGTTTAGGGTTGGGATGATAATCGAAAGCATATTTTAAAATATATTCCATCTTTGGAAAAAAATCAAAGGTCGATTAGGCTTTCCAAAATTTTAGGCAAAGCCAACGAAGTTTCTAAACGGTCGTGAAAAAGTAAAATCGAATTTGGTTTTATCTTTCGAAAAATTTTCTGATCAACCCTTCCTCGCCAATCTTTCGAATCGAGGTCCCAAAGGACAATTTTATATTCATTTTTCAAAAGATAGCCTTTCAACCAAAATGGCAAAAAACCATAAGGGGGGCGAAAAAATTTTGTCTCGATTCCGGTTATTTTCTTTATAATCTGATTTGTCTCTTCGATTTCTCTTTTAAAATCAAAGAAAAATTTTATTGAGTGGGAAAAAGAATGGTTGCCGATCGAATGACCATCTTTCGCGATCTTTTTCAAAATCCGAGGGTATTTTTGACAATTTTTTCCGACAACAAAAAAAGTTGCTTTCAAATTGAATTTCTCTAAAGCTTCAAGGTTCTTTAAGGTATATTCGTTTGGTCCGTCGTCGAAGGTGAGGTAAATTTTTGACTTTTCTAAATTCATTTTCAAATTTACATTTAAATTTTCTCTCGATAAAGACCATTTTGTTTAAGTCCTTTCTAATTATGTTTTTGGCTATGGCGATTTTTGGTTTTGAACAACAAAAAAATAAAAAAACGATGAGAAAAAGGGATAAAAGGAAGGAAAAATTTCCAACAAAAGATTCTTCTTTTCTCTGGGAAGAAAAAATCTGAAATTTATCGAACCTTTTAAAAAACCATCTAAAAATTGTTGTCGGCGCATAATTTGCTATCCCAAAAATCAATCCCCGAGAAAACCTTCTTCCAGAAGTTTTGACTTTGAAATTTAAATCAAGTTTTACTTTTCCTATCTCCCTCAACCTATAAGAAATCTCAACATCTTCGTTTAATTTTAAATTTTCATTGAAACCACCGACCTTCAAAAAAGCTTCCCTTTTTATTGCCATGTTGCATCCCATCAAATTGAAACCTCCAGAGAAAAATTTATCCAAAAATAAAAATGGCTTTAAAAGAAATTTACTCGCCAACCTCGCAGAAATCGGACCAGAATAAAATTGGCAAGAGCCCCCAAGGGCAACCAATTTTTTATCGTTTTCAAACTCTTCTTTAATCCTTGATAACCAATCTTTTGGTAAAATTGTGTCGGCATCAGTAAAAACCAAAATTTCTCCTTTTGCAATCTTTGCTCCTTTATTTCTGGCAAATGCCACTCCTTGTTTTTTCTCTGAAACCAAAATTGCACCAAATTTTTTGGCAATCTCTCTCGTTTTATCAGTCGAATTATTATCGACAACAATAATTTCAAAATCCTTGAAATCTTGCTCTTTCAAGCTCGAAAGACAATTTCCTAAAAATTTCTCTTCGTTAAAAGCCGGAACGATGACTGAAACTGCTGGCATATTTTTGGTTGCGGGTCAAAAATTTGTATTTGACCCGCAAAATAAATTTTTTGCCTCTTCCCATATTTTGGGATCGCCCTGTTTTGTTTTCATCCAATACCACCATTCCCCTCCCCAAAGGTAAATTGTATCTATTCCAGTATTTTTTGCAAATTCGATGTTTTTTTTGAATTGCTCAGAATCCATGGTGATTTTTTGTTCTTTTAACGGACAGTTGTAAATTAAATTTTTACACCAAGGTTCTGCCTGCAGTTCTCCAATAATTACTTTTTTATGAAAAAGAAAATCGATTAATTTTGCTTTTCTCCAGTAATAAATAGGCGGAAAGGGATAAGTGATGTATTTTTTAATTTCTTTGAAATAAACTTTCCTGTGCAATGTCGTTCCGACAATATCTCCAAATTTTGCTGCCTCGATCCAAAATGAAAATTCTCCGCTGTCTCCAAAAATTATTGGCCTAAAATCTAAAGACCTTACCAATTCTATTTCTTTTTTCACTGAATCTTTGGTAATTTTCGGACATTCACCAAAAGGAAAAAATGGCTCGTTCTCCACTTGCCACGCCCAAATTGCCTTTGAATTTTTATATCTTTCAACCAATACTTTAATGTAATCCAATAATTTCTCGTTTAAAAATTTGTCATTAGAAATTAGAAATTCCTGACCCCAGGCCGGGATATGGCATTCTGGCCATCTTCCGGTTTTCATCCCAATTACCAAGATTATTTTCGCGTTTCTTTTCTCTGCTTCTTTTATTTGCCAGTCCAAATCATCAAAGAAATATTCGTTTTCTTTCGGTTCTACTAAATCCCAATGGCTGATGATTTTTAAATTTTTTACTTTCAAACCATCCAAAATCGCCAAGTAATTTTCTTTCCAATCCAATCCCAAAAGCTGAGCATGTTTTTGAGAAAAAACCATCCCCCAATCGATCCTTTTGGCGGGCGAGGGAGTACCGATAAAAAAATAACCGACGGAAATTAGGAAAAAAATCGATAAAACCAATAAAAAATGTTTAAAAATTTTTTTCATCTTAAGTTTCCTTTTTAAAACGCGTAATTATTCGAGAAATGTTGAAAGTTCCCATTTTTTCACCCTCGATAAAAGCCTCGAAAGCGCATTCAGCTAAATATCCCCTTTCTATCCAATCAAAAAACCATTGCTCGAGATAGTTTAAATTTTCCTGAACCATACCAAAACCGGATTTAACCAACCACCTCAAATTGAACTCTTCTTGAGAGCCGATCGGCGGTGAAGCAACGATCGGTATTCCCAAAGCCGAATAAAACGAAAGCTCTGAAGGTTTGGTCCACAAAACGTCGGTTTTCCTCAGGGCTTGGTTAAATTTTTGGAAGTAATCTTCGATCTTCTCTTCAAAAATTATTTCCAAGTTTTTTCCTAAAAGATTTTCGATTTTTAATTTTTTGGTTAGGTTTGAAAAATAGTCTCTGACCCATTTTTTTATCCCAGCAGAGATGATTATTTTTATCTTTCCTTCTTCCATTTGGCGTTTCAGCTTTAGCAAAATTTTTTTTCCGATCTCTCGCTGGGCCCCCGCCCCTCCGATGGAAAACAAAATTGTTAAAGGATGGTCGGACCTTTCTGGCAATTCGCCCAGTTTTTCCTTAACCAAAACTTCATATTTCTCTAAATATTTTCGGTTTGGGTCCAGATTCAAAATTCGGTTTTTTAAATCAGCTTTTAAAACTTCGAGGTTTTCGCCGATGTTTTCGGTGGGAAGAGGGTAGCCGGTAAAAAAGATGTTTTCGTTTTTTACCCCGTAAAGTTTTAGCCTTTCGACTACCCTTTCTGTCGGGGCAAAATATTTGATTTTGCTTTCTCTTGGTTTTAAGGGGGCCCAGGTCCGGGAAATATCGGTATCGCAGACAACACAAAAAATTTCTCCGGGATAACCAAAATATTCAGCCATAAAAGCGGGAACGAAAAAGGTAGAGACAAGGGGAAGATAGCCTTTTTCCGTCTTGCCTTTTTCTTTGAGTTTTTGGACAAGCTCTTTTCCCCACCCCTTTTCAAAAAAGGAATAAATTTGACAAAGGGCAAAATTTGGACTGGAAAGGTCCCTTTTTGGATAAAACCGAGAGATTTTCTGAAAAAAATCAAAGATGGAAAAACAAACCGGTCCTAAAACCGGAAAATTTTTGAAACGAGAGACAAACTCGTAACCAAACTGGCTACTTTTCCAAAGCCTTTTTTCCTCTTTTGAAATCTCCGGATAATCGTTGGCATTGATTATTTCACCAAGTCCCCTTAAGGGAAAAGCCGTTCTTTGGTGGCCATAACCGAAACTGACGGAAACGATGATTGCTTTCTTTTCCATCATTTAATTTTAGCAAAATTTAAGGAAATAAAAATTTTGTTTTTTGTCTCTCCCTTACTTTCCAGGCAAAGAAAACCAAAAGAAGGTAAGAAAGGAAAAGGAAAATCGGAGAAATTTTAAAAGAAAGGGAGGAAAAAGGAAATTTTGAAAAAAGTCCGATCAAAAAAGTAAGGTAAGAAAGAAAAAGATAAACCGGAAAAGAAAAGAGAAAACCTAAGGGGTAAAAAAGGATGACCAAAAGGCCAAAGAAAAAAATAAGGATGGTGAGGTGGGGTAAGAAGGGGACGATAAAAAGGTTGGTCAAGGGAGAGTAAAGGGGCATTTTTCCGAAATTGTAGACTAAAAGGGGAAGGGTAAAAATTTGGGCGGAAAAGGTGGCGGCCAAAGTATTTCTGGCTGGAAAAAAGCTGGGGTTGGGAACTTTTTTCAGAAGGTCAAAAAAATATTCTTGAAAATAAACCAAACCTAAAACGGCTAAAAAAGAAAGTTGGAAACCGAGGTCTGATTTTAAAAGAAGAGGGTTGAGAAAAAGCATAAAAGCGGCGGCAAAAACAACCGGTCGAACGCCAAAAGAAAACCGGCCAAAATACTGGGCCAAAAGAAAAAGGGAGCCCATTATCGCTGCTCTGAGGGCTGATGGAGGCATGCCGATCATCAAAACATAAAGGAAAATCAAAAAAAGGGAAATGAAAATAGCCTCTCTTCGCCAAAAACCAAAAATCAAAACGAAATTTAAAATAAGATAACAAAGGATGGTGATGTTCATTCCAGAAACGGCGGTGATATGTCTGGTGCCGGTCAAATTTAATTTTTCCTTCCAGTCTTTTGAAATTTTTGTCTCGTCGCCAAAAATTAAAGCTTCCAAAATTCCGATTTGGGGCGGTGGAATGAATTCTTCAGATTTCTCTTTGAATTTTTCTTTGAAAGAAAAAAGCAGACCCCTGAAAGAGCTTTTTCTTTCTCCGACTTTTTCGATTTTGGGAAAATCGACTACGGAAAAAATTCCTTCTTTGGCCAAAAAATCGGCGTAGTTAAATTCAGGAAAAGAAGGGGGCTCTTTTAGATTTCCAAAAATCTTTAGCTTGTCGCCGAAACGGTACTCGGGATATCTTCTGGTGGTGACCAAAACCTTTCCTTGAAATTTATCAACTTTTACCACTAGTTTGGTCGTTTTCCCTTCGACCTTTGGTTCTTCGTCTACTTGACCGACCAACTCGATTTTTTCTTCTGAATGGTTTAGTTTTTTTAAGGGGTTGCTGGAAATTTTTGTTTGATACTGCTGGTGGCGTAAAATTCCAAGAAAGAAAAAAGAAAAAACGATCAGGAAAAAGAGGATTTTCTTTTCTTTAAAAGAGAGAAAAAGGGAAAGGAAACCAAAAAGGGAGAGAAAAAGAAAGAAAAATCTGGGAAGAGAAAAAAAAGAGTCTAAAAAAATTCCGGTAATGAAAGCAAGAGAGGAATAAAAAACAAACTGGGAAGGTTTCATTTTTTATTCAAAAAAGTCAAAGCCAAAAGGCCGGTCAAAAACCCGCCGATATGTCCCCAGTAGGCAACAAAAGGGTCGGTCCCAATGTAAAGAAACTGGTAGAGAAACCAAAACCCGATGTAAAAAACGGCTGGGATGGCCAAAATTCGATAAAAATAAAAAAAAGGAACTAAAGTAAAAATTCGGTTTTTCGGAAAGAAAATTAAATAGGCAGCCAAAATCCCAGAAATCGCGCCCGAGGCGCCAACGACTGGAATATTTTTGTTAGAAGCGGTAAAGGAATAAAGAAGGGCAGAGCCAATTCCAGAAAAAAAATACAAAAGCAAAAACCGCAGTCTTTTTAGTTTGTGCTCAACGTTGTCACCAAAAATCCATAAAAACCACATGTTGCCAAAAAGATGAGAAAAACTCCCGTGCAAAAACATCGAGGAAAAAAAAGTAAAAAGACGCTTTCCTTTTAAAACCTGGTTTGGAATGAGGCCAAATTTTTCGATAAAAAATTGGAGGTCGAAAAAAGTATAAAAAAAGATGAGAAAATTTAAAAAAATTAGAAAAACGGTCATTAAGGGGAATTTCCTTTTTTTTCTCTCTTCGTCGTAAAGCGGAAACATGCTAAAACCTGGTGGCGATTAATCTCAATTTTATTTCCCCTTCTTTCATCTCTTTTTCTTGGTTAGCGCCAAAAATGATTTTGGCTTGGGGGTCGACTTCCTTTTTGATTAAGCGGCCGATCTCTTCAACTTCAGAAAGAGAAAAATCTTTTCCCGAAATGTAAAACAAAACCCCTTTTGCCCCTTTTGGCTGCCATCCCAAAAGCGGAGAGGAAAGTGTCGCCTGAACCACTTTTTCTACTCTCCCTTCCCCGCTCGCCTGCCCAAAACTGAAAATCGCCCTTCCCGAATCTTTTAAAATCGATTTCAAATCGGCAAAATTAACCTTGATCACACCACCAGCAGAAACCAGTTCTAAAATCGTCTTCGTTGCCTCAATCAAAATCTGATCAGAAAAAAGAAAGGCTTCTTCAAGGGAAGTTTCCGGAGGAAGGATTTCTAAAAGCCTCTGATTGCTGAAGGTGATCAGACTGTCAACCTTGCCCTTCATTTTTTCAAAACCTTCTTTAGCGATTTCCATCCTTGTTTTTCCCTCAAAAGAAAAAGGAGAGGTGGCGACGACCAAAGTCAAAATTCCTAAATTTCTTGAAATTTCGGCAATGACTGGGCCGGCTCCTGAACCCGTTCCTCCTCCGCCACCAAAGGTAATGAAAACTAAATCCGCCCCTTTGAGAATGTTAGCAATTTCTTTTTCGTTCTCTTTGGCCGCCATCTCGCCGAGCTCTGGTTTCATTCCCGTTCCCAAACCCTGGGTAAGTTTTTGACCGATTCTCAGTTTAAAATCGGCGTTTGCTTTTTTTAAGTCTTCAAAGTCGGTGTTGACGGCGATTAACTCCACTCCTTCTATTTTCAGTTTTTTCATCCGGGAAATGGTGTTTCCACCCGCCCCGCCAACGCCAACGATCTTGATTTTTATTCTCATAAATCAAGGTAAAAATATTTTGAAAAACCTTTTGATTTTTGAAGCAAAACCTATCTTGGAAACTTCTTCGCCAAAATCGGTTCCGGCCAAAACCAAACCCGCCACCACTGCCAAACTCGGGTCGTCTTCTATTCCTGAAATTCCTTTTGGTCTTCCTAAACGGCAATTCAGAGAAAATTTCTTTTTGGCCAACTCGAGCAGTCGAGGCATTTTTGCCCCGCCTCCGGTAAGGACGATTCCGGCCGGAAGTCTTTTCTCTAAACCGATTTTTTTCAACTCCTTGGTTACTTCGTTAAAAATTTCGATCAGCCGAGGCTCAATAATCCTTGTCAAAATTTTTTGAGAAAAAATTAAAGGTTCTTCACCGTCGATTTCAAGTTTGTATTTTTCGTCTTTTCCTTTCCGAAAGGCTACTCCGTACTCCAACTTTATCCTTTCGGCAATCTCTGGCTCGATTTTCAAACCAATGGCCAAATCGTTGGTGATGTTGGAAGAACCTACCGGTAAAACCGCCAAATGGACCAAATCTCCTTCTAAAAAGACGGCTAAAGAAGTCGTCCCTGCTCCAAAATCGGTCAAACAAACCCCCAATTCCTTTTGTCTTTCGTCTAAACAAGAACGAGCGGCGGCCAAAGGATGGAAAACTAAATCTAAAATCTCAAGGTTGGCATCTAAAACTGCTTTTTTTAAATTTTCGAAATAGGGAGAAAAACCAGCTAGGGCCAAAGCTTTTACCTCCAGTTTTATCCCTTTCAAACCGACTGCCTCTTTTATTTTCCCTTCCCCATCGATGACAAACTCTTGGGGAAAGATATCAAAAATTTCTTTGTTAGTACCAAGGTTGATCGCCTGGGCTTCTTTCAAGACCCTTTGGACGTCTTCTTCTGAAATTTTTTGATCAGCCCGGGAAACAGAAATGACTCCTTTGGTTGGGATAGCAAAAAGATGACTTCCGTTTAAGCCGAGAACGACCGAATTAATTTTCTTTTTGAGATCTCTTGAAGCCTGAGAAAAAATCTCATTCAAAATTTCTGAAACTCTTTCTCCGTCGACAACCACCCCCCTCCTCACCCCCTCCGATTCTCTTTCGTATTTCCAGACCAATTCTAAATTTTTCTCTCCTTCTTTGGCCACCAAAACTTTGATTCTTGAACTCCCGATATCCAAACCGGTAATAAATTTTGCCATTTTATTCTTTGAGAATTTTTTGAACGATTTGACTGACTAAACCCATTTCTGCTTTTCCCTTTATTTTCGGCACCAACTCTTTCATCACCAAACCCATTTCTTTTTTCCCAACTTTCTCAATCGTTTCTCTAACCATCTTTTCGACCTCTTCTGGCGAAAGTTGAGGGGGCAAATATTCTTTTAAAACCTTTATCTCCTCTTCTTCTTTTTTAATCAAATCCTCCCTTTTTCCTTTCTTGAATTCAGAAATTGCTTTTTCTCTTTCTTTAATTTCTGAGAACAAAATTTCGATTATTTCTTCGTCTTCTAACTCGCTTTTTTCTCTCAATTCTTCTTCGGTGAGATTTTCTTTTTGAGAAAGCTTATATCTTTTTCTCTGTTGAAAATCAAAAAGGCTGGCTTTGAGCAGTTTTAAAGCCCTAATTTTTACCGAATCACCCCTTTTCAAAGCCTCCTTAAAATCTTTTTCGATTTTTTCTTTAAGCCTCATTGGATTTTCCCCAATTTTTTCAGTCTCTCGTAATACCTTCGCATTAACTCTCTCCGGAGAGCCTTCCTCTTTTTCTTTTCTTTCGATAAGTTTCGGTCCTTGAACATTCTCTCCCTCGCCTTGATCAAAATTCCGCTTCTTTTCACTGCCCGGGTAAATCTTTTTAACAAACTTTGAAGGCTTTCTTTTTCTCTTCTTTTGACTTCGATGGCCATTTTAGATTTTCTTTTTTATAAAGCTGACGACCCTTTTTAAAGGAATGATTTTTTGTTTCCCAGAAATCATGTCTTTTACCAAAATTTTCCCTTCTATCGCTTCTTTCTGACCCAAAACGAGAGTATATTTCACGCCTAAGGCATCGGCCACTCGCATCTGAGATTTGAGCGAATCCCGACCCAGAGATTCGACAACGGGAATTTTTGCCTCTCTAAAAACTTCTAACAATTTTAAGGCTTTTTTCCGAGCCTCACCCCCTATTTGGGCCAAAAAGACCTTCGGTTTTTTTTCAACCGGAGGTTTCATCTTTTTTTCTTTCAACAAAATGATGATCCTTTCTATTCCCCCTGCTCCTCCAGCCGCCGGAATCTCTTCGTCTCCGATAATTTTGGCTAAATTGTCGTACCTCCCCCCTCCAGCTAAAGCACCGACGGCTTTTCCCTTTTCGCCTTCTTCAAAAATCTCAAAAACCGTCCGGGTATAATAATCCAAACCTCTTACCAAAAAAGGGTCCAAGTAATAAGAGATGCCTAAATCTTCTAAAAATTCTAAAACCTCTTTGAAATGAGCCTTACAAGCTTCGCAAAGATAATCCAAAATCTGGGGGGCTTGAGAAACGATTTGTTGGCATCTTTCTTCCTTGCAATCTAAAATCCTTAAAGGGTTTTCTTTCAACCGCCGTCGACAATCTTGACAAAGGACGTTTACCTTTGACTTGAAATAGCTCGTCAGCACTTTCCGGTAGTAAGGCCGGCAGTTGCTATCGCCCAGACTGTTTATTTTCAAAACGAGGTTTTGAAATCCTAACTCTTTTAAAATATTGGAGAAAATCAAAATCAGCTGGGCATCGATCACCGAACTTTCTTCGCCGATGACCTCAAAACCAAATTGCCAAAATTGTCGAAAACGACCAAGCTGTGGTCTTTCGTAGCGAAAAAATGGGGAAAAGTACCAAAGCTTGACCGGTTGGGGTAGGTTTTTAAAACCGTGTTGAAAATAGGCGCGGATGATCGGGGCGGTACCTTCTGGTCGGAGAGTTAAAAAATCTCCTCCTCTCGTTTTGAAAGTAAACATTTCTTTTTGGACGATGTCGGTGGCCATCCCAATCCCCCGGGAGAAAAGTTCAGTATCTTCCAAAATTGGCGTTTCGATCTTTTGAAAACGATAAAAGTCGGCTATCTCTTTCACCACTTTATAAATTTCCTGAAAATATCTTTCGTCCTCTGGTAAAATGTCATGCATTCCGGTTGGGGTTTGGAATTTAAGTTTTTTCATTTGGCAAAGGCAGGAATAGGACCTAAAGAATCGAAAGGCCAAAGCCTAAAAAAGACTCGACCGATGATATTTTTCTTGGGTAGGGGGCCAAAATACCTTGAGTCAAAAGAAGAAAGGAAATTGTCGCCCAGGACGAAATATTCGTTTTCTTTTAGAGTGACCCTTTCTTGAGAAGGAACGGAAAATGCGAGGTTTTCTACCTCGGTCAAATTTAAAACCTCGTTTCCCTGAGAATCAAAAACGGTCACCTTGCCGTTTTTTATTTCAACCGTGTCTCCGGGTAAACCGATAACTCGTTTGATGAATTTTTGGGAAAGGTTCTGAGGATTTTTGAAAATGATAACCTCCCCCCTTTTTGGCTCTCGAAACCTAAAAGAAATTTCGTCAACCAAAAGATAATCCCCGGTTTTAAAAGTCGGTTCCATACTTTCTCCTTTGACGATAAAAGGTTGGAAAAGAAAAAAGCGGATGGGCAAGACGATAACCAAGGCTAAAATGACGATCCTGATGATTTCAAGAAAAAAATCTAAAACTTCCCTCATACTTTTATAGGTTATAAAAAATTTTTAAAATTGGCAAGGAATTTGTAAAATGGAAAAATGGCTTTGATCGTCGGCCTGGGAAATCCCGGAAAAAAATTTGAAAGGACAAGGCATAATCTTGGCTTTTTAGTAGTTGAAAGCTTAAAGTCAAAAATCAAAAGTTTTTCCAATTGGAAAAAAAGTAAAAAATTTTTATCAGAAATCAGTGAGGGAAAAATCAATAACGAAAAAGTTATCTTGGCAAAACCTCAAACCTTTATGAACAATTCAGGAAAAGCCGTAAAACCCTTAATTGAAAATTGTAAATTGAAAATTGAAAATTTAATCGTGGTTCACGACGATTTAGATTTACCTTTGGGAAAAATCAAAATTTCTCTTGGTAAAAGTTCTGGGGGTCACAAAGGAGTTCAGTCGATAATTGAAGAGTTGGGGACAAAAAACTTTGTCAGGTTGAGAATTGGGATCCAACCAAAAAACGGCAAACCAGAAAGACCAGAAAAATTTGTCCTTCAGAAGTTTAAAAAGGAGGAGGAAAAGATCATCAAAAAGGTAATTAAAAAAACGATCGAGGCGGTCGAGCTTTTGCTAAAGGAAGGTTTAGAAAAGGCGATGACAGAATTTAATAAATAAAAAGGGGGCTAGCTTGACCCCTATTTTTCCTTGGCGAGCTTGGCTTGATCTTCAGCCACGGCCTTTTGGAAGGTTTCAGGTATGGCGCCTATTGCCGAGAAGAAGGCTATTGTTACCCTTTTGCCGTTTTCGATTCGTTTAAGTATGAGTATAAGCCCCTCTTCCTCGACTTCGTAGTTTTCGGGGAGGTAAGGTAGTTTAAATGTCGGCATCGTTTTTCACCTCCTTGCGAGTTCTCTTTCTATTTTCTTTAAAATTATTTCGCCAACTTCGAGTAAGCAGAAGTTTGTTTTTTTCCATTTTCCTATTTCTTCTTCCCCATACTTCAAAATTAAATTTTCCCCTTCTTCGACTAAAGTAAACCCATGCTCGCCAAGAAAACGGTTTAATTCCCTAACGGAACTTTTAAGGAACATTGTCTCACCTCCGGTTTACCGGCGGGCTGCAGGAAGATAGATTACTACCTCCCCGCAATTAGGCATAACCCCGGAGGTGAAAGATTATGCCGCTCGCCGGCAAACCGGAAAAGAGATTGTTTAATCCTTCTTTTAGGATAATATCAAAATATGGAAGGGATGTCAAACGTTTTGATCGCCAGCCTTTCGCCTTATTTTTTAGAAAAGGAGAGTTTTTGGTTTGAGAAAAATTTAAAAGAGATTTTGGAAGCGAGGAGAACCCAAATTTTTTGGCAAGAAAATACCTTGTTTTTGGAAAAGGGTTTAAAAATCCCTCTTTCTTTTTTGTTGAGGAAGCTGGATGAGATGGGGTATGAGAAGGTTTGGCAGGTTTTTGAAATCGGAGAGTTTTCCCAGAGAGGCGGGATCGTCGATGTTTTCCCGATAAACTTGAATTTCGCCATCAGGATCGAATTTTTAGGAAACAAAATCGAAAACATTTTCAAACTTCCCGTCGGAATAAAAGACGAAAAAGAAGCAAAAGAAATCTTAAAAAAGAAGTTAAGGTCGCAAAAAATTTTTTCTGACCTCAAAAACCTAAAACCGGGAGACTATTTAGTCCATCTGGATCACGGCATCGGAATCTACAAGGGGCAAACGACCTACCATCAGCAAAGGTATTATCTCTTAGAATACGACCAGGGAGACAAGCTTTATGTTCCATTTGGGTTGGAGCGAAAACTTTCTCGGTATGTTGGATTTTCGGAACCAAAAATTTCGAGGCTGGGAACTTTAACCTGGATAAAAACAAAAAGAAAGGTAAAAGAAGAGGCGGAAAAATTTGCCAGAGAACTCTTGAAAATCTACGCGAAAAGGGAAATTGTCAGCCGGCCCCCTTATTTAAAAAGCGAAATGGTGAAATATTTAAAAGAGAGTTTCCCTTTTGAAGAAACTCCCGACCAGGAAAAAGCGATCGAAGATTTGGAAAAAGATTTAGAAAAAGAAAAGCCGATGGATAGGTTAATTTGTGGGGATGTTGGTTTTGGAAAAACTGAGGTTGCCTTGAGGGCGATGGTAAAGGTTGTCGAATCCGGGTACCAGGCGGTGATGCTTTGTCCGACGACAATTTTGGCAAACCAACATTACCAAAATTTTAAAAAAAGATTGGAAAATTTGCCGGTTGAAATCGGAATTTTAACAAGGGTTCAGTCAAAGAAAGAACAGAAAGAAACGATCAGAAAAATAAAGGAAGGGAAAATCGATATTTTAATCGGAACCCACCGGATTTTATCAAAAGACGTCGAATTTAAAAAACTTGGGCTTTTGGTCATCGACGACGAACACAAATTCGGGGTCAGGCAAAAAGAGAAACTAAAAAATTTAAGAGCGGAACTCGATGTTTTATCGCTCTCAGCCACCCCCATTCCCAGAACTCTTTATCTTTCGCTTTCTGGCTTAAGAGAAATTTCTTTGATCCAAATTCCGCCGGCTGGAAGGTTGCCGATCAAAACTTTCGTCTTGCCATTTTCTGAAAAAATAATCAAAAAAGCGATCGAAAAAGAAATCGAAAGAGGGGGCCAGGTTTATTATTTGCACAACCGGGTAGAGACGATCGAAACCGCCAAAAGGTTTTTAGAAAACTTATTCATTCACCCGGGCGCATTCAGAGATTCGGACGGAACCCAAAGGGTGAAGCGAGATTACGTTTTTGGCATACCTAGATTTGGAATCGCCCATGGCAGGTTGAAAGAAAAAGAGTTGGTAAAAGTGATGGAGGATTTTCAAAATAAAAAAATCGATGTTTTGGTCGCGACGACAATCATCGAAGCCGGATTGGATTTACCAAACGTCAATACTTTGATCGTCGCTGATTCGACAAAGCTCGGCCTTTCCCAGGCTTATCAAATCAGGGGAAGGATCGGCCGGTCTCATCTTCAAGCCTTTGCCTATTTTCTTTATCCTCAAAAACTAACTCCTTTAGCAAAAGAAAGGTTAAAAGCTTTGAAAGAAGCGGAAGAATTGGGTTCTGGGTACAAAATTGCCTTGAAAGACTTGGAGTTGAGAGGGGCGGGAAACATTTTGGGAAAAGAGCAGTCTGGAAACATAAACAAGGTGGGGTTAAATTTGTACTGCCAGATGCTTTCTGAGGCAATCGAAAAAATAAAAAAGGACGTGGCATAAAAACGCGCGCGTCCTATATTTTTGGTCGTTTTAAAGCAACTACCATTCCGAATGTTTCGCCTATCCTGAACCAGTGAGGGATGGAAAAAGCTTCCCAGCCTTCTTTACCTAACTCATTCATTTTACGCTCAAACTCCTCGATGAATTTTCCATCGTTAGCTTCTACGACAATAAGTTTATACTCCCATTCTTTCACTTTCTATCACCTCCTTTTTTCAATTTTGGGGTTAAAAACTCTACTATTAAAATATAACAAATCAAAAAAAACTCAAGCTCCCAATGATTTTTGGATAAAAGCTTAAAAATTTTTTAAAATAGTGTTAGATAAAAAAATGGCTGAAGAAATTAAAAAGATAGGCATCGAAGATAAAAATTATCCAAAACTTCTGAAAAAAATCAAAGACCCGCCAAAGGTTCTTTATTTTTTAGGAGAAATCAAGGAAAGGGAAGATTGTTTTGCCATCGTCGGCACGAGAAGATGTTCAACCTACGGCAAACAGGTTGCCTTGGAAATGGCTGGAGATTTGGCTGAGGCCGGTCTGACGATCGTTTCTGGTTTGGCCCCGGGAATCGATACCTTCGCCCACCGAGCGGTAGTAGAAAAGAAAAAAAGGACGATTGCCGTTTTGGGAACCGGCCTCGATGAAAAATCAATCTACCCAAAATCAAATTTGAAATTAGCAAAAAAAATTTTAGAAAACGGCGGTTGTTTGATTTCTGAATATCCACCGGGAACGAGAGGAACGAAATTTACTTTCCCCCAAAGAAACAGAATCATCTCTGGACTCTCGTTGGGAGTGTTGGTTGTTGAGGCAAAAGAAAAATCTGGAGCTTTGATCACGGCTGAGTATGCCTTCGAGCAAAAAAGACCGGTTTTTGCCATTCCTGGTTCGATTTATTCTTTAAATTCGAGAGGATGCCATCGTTTGATAAAGAAAGGGGCAAAATTGGTTGAAAAAGCCAAAGATATTTTGGAGGGATTGGGTATTGAGAAAAAAATCAAAAAAGAGAAAATAGAAGGGAGAAGTGAAGAAGAGAAGCTGATCCTAGAAATTCTGAGAGAAGGGGCTTTGGAAATCGAAGAAATAATCGCCAAAACGAAACTGCCGCCGGCAAAAGTCGCTTCCCTAATTTCTGTTTTGGAAATTGAAGGAAAAATCAAAAATTTAGGACAAAATTTTTATGCAATTGTTAATCGTTGAAAGCCCAAGAAAAGCAAAAACGATCTCTCAATTCCTCACCAAGGATTTTAAGGTCTTGGCTTCTTTTGGCCATGTCCGGGATTTGCCAGAAAGAGAATTTGGGGTTGATCTCAAAAACAATTTCAAACCGACTTATGTCATCATTCCGAAGGCAAAGGAAAGGGTAAAACAATTAAAAAAAGAGTCAGAAAAAGCAAAAGTGGTCTATCTTTTCACCGACCCCGACCGCGAAGGAGAAGCGATTGCCTACCATCTGATTTATTTACTAAATCTTGGAAAGAAAAAGCCCTATTTAAGAATCACCACCCATGAAATTACTAAAGAGGGAATCGAGAATGCTTTAAAAAACCCAAGAAAGATCGACATGAACCTGGTGAACGCCCAACAGGCAAGAAGGATTTTGGATAGGATCGTCGGCTATCAACTCTCTCCCCTTTTGTGGAGAAAAATCGCCAAAGGACTTTCGGCAGGAAGGGTCCAATCGGTCGCTTTGAGGTTGATCGTTGAACGGGAAAGGGAAATTCAAAACTTCGTTCCAAAAGAATACTGGACGGTCGAGGCGGTGTTAAAAAAAGAAAAAGAGTTTAGGGCGATTTTAGTCAAAAAAGATGGGAAAAAATTGGACCAATTCGCCATCAAAAACGAAAAAGAAGCAGAAAAAATCGTCGAAGATTTAAAAGGAGAAAAATTTAAAGTTTTAAAAATCGAAAGAAAAGAGGCAAAAAGAAATCCGCCAGAACCTTTTACCACCTCAACGATGCAACAAACTTCTTGGCAAAGGTTTTCCTGGCCGGCGGAAAAGACAATGCAAGTGGCTCAACAACTCTATGAAATGGGGTACATTACTTACATGCGCACCGATTCGGTGAATTTGTCGGAATTGGCTTTGAAAATGGCCGAGGCTTTTCTCTTAAAGAATTTTGGAAAAGATTATTATCAAAAAAGGGTTTACAAAACGAAGTCAAAAGTTGCCCAAGAAGCCCACGAGGCAATCAGACCAACCGAGGTTGAAAGAACGCCGGAAATTTTGGCTGAAAAATTAAATTCCCAAGAGCTAAAACTTTATGATTTGATTTGGCGAAGGTTTTTAGCTTCACAAATGACCCCGGCTATTTTTGACCGAACGGAAATAGAAATTTTAGCAAAAAATTATGAGTTTTTGGCAAAAGGACAGATTTTGAAATTCGACGGGTTTTTGAAAATTTACCCGATGAAATTTGAAGAAGAAGACTTGCCCGAACTGAAAGGGGGAGAAATTCTTGAAGTTTTAAAAATTTTACCATTGCAACATTTCACCCAGCCTCCGCCAAGATACACCGAAGCAACTTTGATCAAAGAACTGGAAAAACATGGGGTCGGAAGGCCTTCAACCTATGCCCCAATTTTAACAACCATCCAAGAAAGAAACTACGTCAAAAAAGACGAGAAAAAAAGGTTTTATCCTACGGCCGTTGGCTTTGCCGTCAACGACCTTTTAGTAAAACATTTTCCAGAAATCGTTGACATAAATTTTACGGCGAAAATGGAAGATGATTTAGATAAAATCGCCAACGGAAAAAAAGACTGGGTTGAAACGTTAAAAGAATTTTACGACCCTTTTAAGGAAAACTTAAAGAAAAAATACAGGGAAATAAAGGGGGCAGGGGTTTTAGAAAAAACCGAAAAGAAATGCCCGAAATGCGGGGCCCAACTTTTGATCAGGGTCTCAAAATATGGTAGGTTTTTGGCTTGTTCTAATTACCCAAAATGCAAATATACTTTTGATTTGGAAAATTCAACCGGAATTTCTTGTCCGCAATGCAAAAAAGGAGAAATAATAAAAAGGAAAAGTAAAAAAGGAAAAACTTTTTGGGGTTGCTCAAATTATCCAAAATGCGATTTTGTTTTGTGGTCAGAACCAACCGGGGAAACCTGTCCAAAATGTAATTCGCTTTTGGTAAAGGAAAATAAAAAAATAAAATGCTCAAACAAAAACTGTGATTTTGAAAAATAAATTTGAAAACCAAAAAAATTTTTGATAACCTAAAATCAGCCCGGGTGGCGGAATTGGTTTACGCGCACGACTCAAAATCGTGTGGGGTTTATCCCCGTGAGGGTTCGAGTCCCTCCCCGGGCATAAACTAAAACCAAAATTAAGCAAATTTTCAAAAAATTCTGTAAAAAAAGCCCCTTTTTTGTTTAATTTTGGGGCCTTTCTTTTTTTGGTGGTTAAAGTGCTATTTTCGTTTCCTGGGGATAGATTTTCCTGTGATTTCTTTCCTTTCGGCAATTTTTCTTTTAAGCTCCTTTACCTTTCGCTCGCATATTTCAACACGTTTCCGAGCCTCTTCTATTTCTTTAGCGTAGAGCCTTTCTGCGTATATATTTCCCGAGACACTAACATATCCGCCCGTGTTCTCATCGTAGGTCTCTAAACGAGAAGGGCTACATAGCTCAATTCCTTGTTGGTACATTTCCAAGGCTTTTTCGAGATTCCCTGCTTTCTCATAATATTGAGCAGCTTCAAAAATTTCTGGTGCATAATATTTACCGCTATGCCATCTTTCTAAAAGCCTGGCTGCAATGTCATAATGTCCTTTCCTTTTTGAAAGCTCCAATATCAACATATTACCTTCGTCTTTCCAATATGGATTGGGATTTAACTTCTTCAACTTCTCAAGTGTCGTAATTAGAACATCAACTAACTCCTTGCCGTTTATACTTTCTAAAAGTTTGGCCAAAATCTCCAACCGTTTCTGTTTTTCCTTTTGACAATCTAACAACTCGTTAATGAGGTCAAAAATCGCTTTTTCTTTTTTTGCCTCAGGCATCAAAGCTACCGCAAAAACGATTAAGTTTTTAAGAAAATAAACCACCGTTCCAGGTTGTTGTATTGCTAGTCCGCGCACTAAAAAATTTACAAGGTCATACTTCATCTGAATCTTGTTTGGGGGGAGGGATAAAATCCGATTGGTAATCTGAACAAAGGGATCTTCGTTTTTCACATCTTTGCTGGGAGGTTTATAAACTATTTCACCTTTTTCATCTCTTATTTCATCGATTTCAATTCCGATGGGTTGAGAATAAGAATCTGCTAAAGTTCTTTGTTTTGTCTGCAAAATAATTTTCTCGATTGCCTCCTCTAAATTCTCCGCCTCGACTTCTACCTCGCAGGGAATCTCATTCTGAACGTCGAACTCATCATAAAAAGTAAACTTGGTTTTACCGAAATATTTCACAATCTCACCTCCTTTCTTTTTATTTTTTAAATGTGCGATGAGTTAAGGTTTTACTTAACTCTATGAAGATTATAACAAAAAAAGAAAAAAGTTAAGAGGTCTGGGTAATCTCCAAGCACATATAGGGATCAGATTAGGATAAAGGTTGCTAAATTTCATACTTCAAGGACCTATATGAAAGAAGAATTAAATTTAATGCTTGCCAATTATAAACTAAAGTGGGTAAATCTGGTTTTGCAAAAAGGTCTTTCAAGAAGAGAAGTGGCAAGGTTGTCTGACCATAGTCCAAACACCATCTCCTATTGGGTAAGGAACTATCAGTTAAGAGGATTGGAAGGATTGCTCAACAAGATCTTAAGCTCCAAAATCTCATCCTAATCAGTATTCAAAAGAGGTCGTTGAGAAAATTTTAGAGATTAGAGAGAAAACCAATTTTTGTGCTCGAAAGATAAAACAAAGATTACTCAAAGAGTATGGAATAGAAATTTCGGTCAGGGGAATAGGTTATCTCTTAAAAAAGAGGGTAAAACAAGAAAATACAAGAGAAGACTAAAAAAGAGAGAATTTCAAAATTCAAGATAAAAGAAATATGCTAAAATGTCCTAAATGTGCTTGCCTAAAACAAGAATTAAAAAAGTCCCCTTTGGGTTTTAGTTACTAGTGAAAATCCACCGGGGACTAAAAATTAGAAATAGCACTCAGAAGCTCCTAAAATAATCCCATAGCTTGAGAAAATCCAGAACCGCAGAAGTAACCATCGCGCCCTTTCTTGGATACAATTCGATTACTTTTTGGTTTTCGATAAACCTGAGGCCGCCTCCTCCGGTTGCGGAAATGATCATATTTTTGCGGAGATTTTCATCTTTTGGTAAATCTTTATCTTCTCCGACAAAAACGATCTGAATGGTTTTCCGTTCCAAGGTTTGGGCTATGACTGGTTCGAACGAAGGAGTGGTAAAATCAAAGTCTGCTAGGCCATCTCCAAAGGCAACGGTTCGATTAATAATCTCGTCCAAAGTAAAAGTTCTACCCAACTTTTCCCATAAATGAAGTAGAGCCACACCAGCTGCCCAGCTTTTTCCCAACCGAAGATTATTAATCTTTGGTACAATGTTTAAGGCGGTCGAGACTATTTCTACTTCGATTTGATCAGCAAACCCCTCATTTTCAATCATGCGCTGGAGTTTTTCAGCCCATGGCACTTGGTCGAAATATAACGGCTTTCCCTCAGCATTTCTTAAATTCTCAAAAGTGGCAAAAACTTCTTTATAAATACTCCAGATATGTTGAGGAAAATCCGGCGCTGGTTGTTTGCGAGGAACTAGCCAACCAACCCTATCGGCGTCGTAAACCACGAAATATTCCACCGGGTTGAACATTTCTCCTTCGTTTAGTTTTTGGAGATTCTCAGGATTGTAGGTCAGGTTTTTCAATTTATCTCTGATGTTGTTCGTATTCAACTTCAGGGGATGATTTTTTACTTTTGGATGGATCCTCTTGGTGATTGTTCCCTGAGAATCTACCGTAAGAATGACACAGCCCACCTCGGCAAAGAAAATTATATTGTCATGCATCCGAGGGAAGCTATAAAATTGTGTCATCGGTCGGATAACGTTTCTTATTATCCAATTGGCATCTCTACCGGTGATGAAAAGGTGGTAAATTCCGTTCAAACCGAGGTTAATAATTTTGGCAGCGACCTCGTGGTTTATTTCGCCGTTTGGATCAGTAATCGTACCGTCGATATCCCATATTATCGTCGAAATGTAATGAAGACTGGGAAAATTTAAGATTTTAAACTCGGACAACCTATTCACCTCCTTTCTTTAGTTTTTAAGGTAGGTTAAGCTTTGGCTTAACCCTCTATTTTAGTTTACAAAAAATCAAAGAAAAGGCAAGGGAAATAGGTGAAAGATAAAATTTGACCCCCTTGACAAAGATTTTGTATTGTTATATACTAATTTTAGTTCGAAATTAGCTCTTTAATTTTAAAAAGAAAGGAGGTGAAAAAATTGGAAAAATCCCTAACGATTGAGGAATTGAGAAATCTTTTAATCGCCGATTACTGGGGAACTCTACAAGAAGAGAAAAAGTTGTGGAAACGTCTAAGAGAGGTTGCAGGTGAAGTCACTCAGGAACTCCCCAAAATTAGTGAAGTGTTCAACAATCAAATAGTTAGTCGATTGGCGGAGATCACAGCTAACCACCTTTTGAATAAAACACCTGCTGCTATCCCCGTCCATTTCTTGTCGGTAGAGGATTTGAAGTCGGCTGCCTTGGAGGAAGAAAATCCTGAGACGCAAATGGTGATGTTGATAGCTCTTCACATAGCAGGTGAAGAAGTGGTCGAACTTGCAGAAAAATGGTTTTGGCTACAATGGCTAAGATTTCCTCAAGAAAATTTTTATGAGACATACTGGCGATGGATAGAAGCAGTTCTGGAACGCTCTGAGGAGCAGGGCATTTCGCCGATTGAGCTTGTTAAAAACCAAGAGGAGAGAGATGAAATTACTCGTAGAATTTTTAATCCCGAAGAGTTCTCCCAATATTATGAGAGAAGGTTTAAAGAATGGAAAGAGTATGTGGAAGAATCGAGTGAGAAGCAGATAAACATTCTGATCTCTCGCAGGGAAGAACTCTTTGCAGAAGTCGACGAAGATGAGGAATATTTGGACGAAGATTTTAAAGAAAATTTTAAAGAAGAACTAGAAGAGTGGAAAAGGAAGATGCGAGAATCGCTCTCGGGGGTTTGGGAAAAAGTAAACGAAGAGGTCGAGAAATTTGTCCAGGAGAGAATAAGGGAAATTTGGGGTTAATGTCATATCGACCTCTCGCAGATTCGTTTCTCCGAATCTCGCGAGAGGTTTTTTTATGTTGAAAAATATTCTAAAATGAGTTATGATTGCTTTATAGAAAATGAGTAACTACTTTAATAAAAAATTTCCCCAAAAATGACGGAAAAAATAATCAAACCACTGAAAAAAATAAAAAAAGAGGCCGAGATTTTAAAAAAAGAATTAAAAAAGAAAACTTTGGAGCTCGTTTTGGCGGCTTTTACTTTTGTCGCTGCCTTGGCTTGGAATGAAGCGATGAAAAGTTTTTTTGAGGCGATTTTTCCTCAAAGAAAGGCGTTGATGGGAAAATTTTTTTATGCCCTAGTTGTTACCTTTATCATTGTCTTTCTTTCTCACCAGCTTAATAAAATTTTGAGCGAAGAAAACGAAAACACAAATTAATTTCAAAGCTTTTGATAAAAATAGGATTTGTCCTCAATGTTTTTGATAACCAAGGAATTGGGACCGATTTTGCACTCAGACCCGATAAATTTTCCTGGCATGATGTTTACTTTTGTCCCGATGTAAGTGTTTTTTCCAATGACCGTCCCGAAAGATTTCAATCCAGTGGCAATCCTTTCTTTTTTCACTTCGGAAAAGATCTCTCCCCTATCTAACCTCACGTTTGAGGTGATCGTTCCCGCCCCGATTTTTGTTTCCTGGTCGACGATCGAATCACCAAAAAAACCAGAATGGGTAGTCGACCCTTTTTGGAAAATCGAACGAGTGACCTCGGCAAAAGCGCCGATCAAAACTTCGTCTTCTAAGTTGGTATATTCTCTCACCAAAGAATTGTTTCCGACAAGACATTTTCTCCCAATGTAACAAGGGCCTTTTATGATCGCCCCTTCCAAAATTTTTGTTCCTCGGCCGATGAAAACCTTGCCTTGGATGATGGCATCCTTTGAAATTTTCGCTCCCTTTTCGATTTTTGGTTTTAAAAATCGGTCAAAAAGGTACTTTCTAAAATTGAAAAGATGCCAGGGATACTTGAGGAAAGAGGGGGTTTCTTCTTCTTTTCCTTTTACTAAAACCACCCGAGTTTCGATTTTTTTCACGTAAAGGGAAAGGGCGTCTTCAAAATCGTAAATGTGCTTTTTTACTTTTTTATAAAAATCAAAAAATACTGGTTTCAAAAAGTAAACCCCAACGACTTTAATGTCTGATGGTGCTTTTTCTTTTTTTGGTTTTTCGACGATCTCTAAAATTCTTTCTCCTTTCAATCTCATTATCCCAAAGATCTCTGGGGTTTTTGTTTTTTGACCGGCCAAAAGGGAAGTTCCTTTTTTTATTTTTTTCTTCATCATCTCAAGGATCTCTTTGGTGTTTAAAACATCAGCGTTAAGGACAAAAAAATCGCTCTTTAAATAATTTCTTGCCTGCCAAAGGGCGTTGCCCGTTCCCAGTGGTTTTTCTTGGGTGATGAATTTAATTTCTAAACCATCGATTTTATTTTTTTTGAGCTCTTTTTCGATGTCTCGCTTTGGTGATTGGACGATAAAAACTTTTTTTATCTTCGCCCTTTTTATCCCTTCTATCGTCCACCAAATCAAAGGCTTGCCCATCAAATAAAAGAGGGTCTTATGTTTTGAGTTTAGAGGCCAAAACCTTGAACTTTCTCCGGCGGCTAAAAGGACGACTGGATACATTTTTTTAAAATCGCGGTAAACTCTCTTTTTAACCTTTCTAATTTCCTTTCGTTTTTGGCTTCCAAATAAAGCCTGATTTTTGGTGAAGTGTTCGAAGCCCTGATTAAAATCCAACTGTCTTTAAAAATCACTTTTACCCCGTCTAAAGTATTTACTTTTTTATACTTTTTTTTGAATGTTTTGATTAAATTTTCCATCACCTTGAATTTTTTTTCATCTGGACATTCAAAGTCGATTCCTTCCGAAGGATAGATTTTGATCTGAGAAACGATTTCTGACAATTTTTTATTTTCTTTCAGGAGAATTTCGGCAACTTTTAGGGGAACCAAGACGGCGTCATCGAACAAGAAATATTCTGGCATCACAATATGGCTTGTTTCTTCGATTCCCAGAATGGCTTTTTTTTCTTTGCAACTCCTGATTACCCAAGTGTGGCCGACCGGAACCTCAAAAATTTTTGCCCCCAAGGGTTTCAACTCTTCCTCAATAGCCATCGAACAAGAAACGGTTTTGACGATCTTTTTGTTCTTTGAATTTTTTAATAATTCTTTTCCCAAAATAATCCCAAGCTGATTTCCCGTCAAATATCGGCCTTCGTCGTCAACGATTACCGCTCTGTCTCCGTCGCCATCAAAAGCAACGCCAAAATCTGCCTTTTCTTTTAAAACTTTTTCTCTTAACTTTTTTGTTGCCTCAAAAGTTGGTTCAGAAGGGCGGTTGGGAAACCTTGGGTCCGGTCGGCAGAAAAGCCCGATTGATTTGAATCCAAATTTTTTAAAAATTTCTGGGGCAAGAAAACTCAAAGAGCCGTTTCCACAATCCAAAACGATTTTTAACCTTTTCCCTTTGAGCAAAGGAAATTTTTCCAAGAGGGTTTTGATGTATTCTTTTTTAAAGTCTACTTTCTTAAATTTCGGTTTCTCAAACTTCAGCTCTCTTTCCTCTATCTCCAAAACCATTTTTTTTATTTTCTCGATTTCTTTTTGGGAAATCGGTTCTCCGTCGCCGAAATTTATTTTCAAACCGTTCCATTCAGGGGGTAAATGGGAAGCGGTGATAAAAATAGTTTTTTCAACTTTTAACTTAAAACCAGAAAAAAAACAAAGGCCAAAAGGAACTCGGCCAGTAAAAAAGACTTTCGCTCTTTTCTTGTTTAAACCAGAAATCAAAGCCGAGGCTAAAGATTCTCCAGATTTTCTGATGTCGTGACCGACTAAAAATTTCTTTTTTTTCTCTCCTAAGACAAAACCGATTTTTTGGAAAACTTCTTCGGTCAAATCTTTCCCGTAAATCCCTCTGATGTCGTAAGCCCGGAAAATGTAAGGGTTGATTTTCATTCTTCTAGTTTAAAAAATTTGCTAAAAGAAGTCAAAATTTGTTGAAAGAGAAAAAATTGGTAAAGTAAAATATGGCAGATAAATTTTTGGTCAAAGGTGGGGTTTCCCTTTCTGGTTTAGTTGAGATTTCCGGTTACAAAAATTCGGCCGGGGCGATTTTGGCCGCCGCTTTACTTTCAGAAAAAGAGTCGTTGATCGATAACCTTCCCCTTTGTTCAGACGTTTTGGACCAAATCGAAATTTTAAAAGAAATCGGAGCAAAGATCGAATGGCTAGGAAAAAGGAAAATAAAAATAAACCCGGAAAATATCAACCCGGAAAAAATTCCCTTCGGTTTATTTGAAAAAATGAGGGTTTCTGTCTTGTTGATCCCTCCTCTTTTAATTAGGTTTAAAAAATTGAAAGTGCCCCACCCTGGCGGAGATAAAATAGGTTTAAGACCGATTTTCACCCACCTCGGCCTTTTCAGAAATTTTGGCGCAAAAGTTAAAGAAAGGGGTGGTTTTTATTTTTTTGAAGGACCAAAAAATTTTGAAGGAAAAAAAATTGTCTTAAAAGAATTTTCGGTCACTGCCACCGAAAACGCGATGATGTTGGCCGCCTTAGCCAAAGGAAAAACAAAAATCGAAATTGCCGCGACCGAACCCCAGGTTCAAGACTTAGGAAAATTTTTAGAGAAAATGGGGGTAAAAATCAAAGGAATAGGGACCCATACCATCGAAATCGAAGGAAAGAAAAAACTTGAGGGGGCAGAATTTACAATTTGCCCAGACTGGACTGAAGCCGGAACTTTTTTAATCGCCTTTGCTCTCACTAAAGGACAAGGAAAAATAAAAAATGTCGAACCCGACCACTTAACGATGTTTTTAGAAAAAATGAGAGAAATCGGGGTAAACTTTAGAGTTTTGAAAAATGAAATTTTGGTTTTCCCCTCAAAGAAATTTAAGCCAACAAAAATCCAGGTTCTTCCCTACCCTGGTTTCCCAACCGATTTGCAACCCCAGATTTCGGTTTTGTTAACCCAGGCCGAAGGCAAAAGTTTAGTTCACGACCCGCTTTATGAAAACAGGTTTCAACATTTACAAGAACTGAGAAAAATGGGGGCAGACATCGAAATTACCGATCCCCACCGAGCGTTAATTTTTGGAAAAAGAAAACTGAGCGGAAACAAACTAAACGCTTCAGACATTAGAGCGGGAGCGGCTTTGGTTTTGGCCGCCCTGGCGGCCAAAGGGAAATCAGAAATTTTGGGAATCGAACAAATCGACCGAGGTTATGAAAATTTCGATCAAAAACTAAAAAAACTGGGGGCAAGGATCGAAAGAGTTTAATTTTGGAGAATTAATTCTTCAAAAGTTGGTTTTTCAACTTGGTAAAAAAGGCCGATGGGAATTTTTGAAGAATCGTTTTTATAATCCCATTCTGAAATTTTCTCTCGCGCTTCCTCTTTGGAAAAAGGACCTTTTATTTCGTAGATTCTCTCTTGATAAAATTTCCGGTTGTCAAAGAAGGTAATGCAGGGTTGTAAAACTTCTAAAAAAGAAAAACCTTTGTGGAGAATTGCTTTTTTGATCAAATCTTTCAAATGGTCGATCTTTAAAGCATACCCCCGAGCAAGGAAAGTCGCGCCCGAAGTTAACATCAAGTCTAAAGGATTGAAAGGTTCTTCGACCGAACCTTTTGGGGTTGAACTTCCTTTAAACCCTTTGGGAGAAGTGGCGGTGAACTGGGAAACGGTTAAGGCAAAATTCCGGTTGTCATGGACTAAAACGGTAATGTCTGAGTTCCTTTTTGCGCCATGAATCAAATGGGAAATTCCTTCGTTGTAAATATCGCCGTCTCCGACAAAGGCAATCACTTTTAAATTTGGGTTGGCCAGCTTTATCCCCTGGGCGGTAGGAAGACATCTCCCATGTAAGCCGTAAAAAGAGTTTAAATTTAAGTAATCGACAATTTTCCCATGACAACCAATGCCACAAGTCAAAACAAAATTTTCTTTTGGTATCCCTTCTTCAATTAATTCTGAAATCGCTTTTTTTACTGCTTCCAAAATCCCAAAATTAGGACAACCCGGACACCAAGTTTTTTGGGAATAAGTTTCTAAATCCATTTTTTTAATTTTTCTTCTATTTCTTTGGCCAAAAATGGCCGGCCGTCGTATTTTAAAATTTTTCCTTCGACCGTTATTCCGTTTTGATTTAAAAGTTTGGCCATTTGTCCAGTCGAATTCAACTCAACACTAAAAACTTTCTTTACTCCATTTAAAGCCTTTTCTATCTGTTTCTTGGGAAAGGGTTCAATAATGATTGGTTGGACCAGTTTTATTTTTAAATTTTCGGCAACTTCTTTTGCCGCTCCTTTTGAAATCCCGAAGGAAATCAAGGCGATTTTTGAATTTTTGTTTCCATAAACTTTGACGGTGGGTAATTTCTCAACTTCTTTTTTCATCGTTTCGTATTTTCTCAATCTTTTTCCCTGCATTTTAACCGCTTCTTCTGATTCGACGGTAATCCCAAACTCATCGTGCTCGTAACTTGTTGATTTAACCACCGTCTTCTTTTCTCCGGGAAAAGCTAGGGGGGAAATTCCGTTTTTGGTAATCTTGTATCTTTTGTATTCTTCTTTTTTATTCCACAAAATTGGTTCTTCTTCCTCAATTTTTGTAAAAATTTTTTCATTAACTGAAAAGGTATTTTCAGAAACATCCTTGTCTAAAAGCAAAATGACTGGCGTTTGGTATTTCCAGGCCAAATTTAATCCTAGGGCAGAGTAAAAAAGGCATTGTTCAGCATCTCCCGGGGCAATAACAAACCTTGGAATATCACCGTGGCCAGCGCTCAAAACAAAAAGTAAATCTCCTTGTAAGTTGTAGGTTGGCATTCCGGTTGAAGGTCCAGCTCTTTGGCTTTCGACGATCAAAATTGGAGTTTCAGACTGAGCGGCCAAACTCAAGGCTTCGACCATCAAAGCAAACCCCCCACCGGAAGTTCCGACCGCCGCCCTTTTTCCGGCAAAAGCCGTTCCCAAAGCCATGTTAACCACCGAAATTTCGTTTTCTGGCTGGATGACTTTTACTCCTAAATCCTCTCTTTTGGCCAAATAATTCATGATCGAAGTCGCCGGGGTCATCGGATAAGCAAAATAAAATTTCAAACCCGCCTTTGCCATTCCTAAAGCGGTGGCTTCGTTCCCGCTCAGGAGGAGCCTTGGTTTCTTTTTTAGTTTTCTGACTTTCAGTAAAGTTTTTGCCTCATCAAAAGCTTTTTTCCCGATTTTTAAATTTAAATCTATCTCGTGTTTTATTTCCTTTTTTAGAATTTTTTCTAAAACTTCCCAATCGAAGCCGATGATCTTTGAAAAAGCCGAAATTAGAACGGTGTTGACCATTATCGGTTTTCCGGCTATTTCTTTGACGATTTTTTCTGCCGGAATTCCGATTCCGTTTTTAAAAGAAACTTTGTCGCGGTTGAAAACTAAAATGCCATTTTTTCCTAAATTTTTTTGGTGAAGGTCGACCGTCTTTTGATCCAGGGCCAAAAGAAAATCGATTTTTTCTTTCCTAGACTGAAGGTCGTTTTCGCTGACTCTGATTTCTGAAAAATTATGCCCCCCGCGGATCAAAGACTGGTAATCCTCGTAAACATAAACGTCGTAACCTAAAAAATTAAAAATTTCGGCCAAAATTCTCGCCGCCGCTCTTGAACCTTGTCCGGCTTCTCCCCCAACTAAAATTGAAAAATCTTTTAACATTTTAAAGTTATTCAAACCTCACGCTTTTCGTCAGGTTTCTTGGTCGGTCGACCTCCCGACCCAAAAAAGTGGCCAGATAATAAGCAAACAAATGTAAAGGAATGACAGAGATTATCGGAGTCAACATTTCTAAGGTCTTGGGAATGTAAATCACCTCGTCGGCTAATTTTTTAATTTTGTTGTCTCCTTTTGTCGCAATCGCCAAGACCGATCCCTTCCTTTGTTTGACTTCGCGAAGGGTCGAGATCATTTTATCATAAACCGAATCTAAAGGGCAAAGGGCGATGGTGAGAAAATTTTTGTCGATCAAAGCCATCGGCCCGTGCCTTAATTCTCCGCCGGCAATTCCCTCGGCATGTAAATAGGTCACTTCTTTTAATTTTAAAGCCCCCTCTAAGGCAACCGGAAAATTGTATTTTCTTCCGAGGAGATAAAAGTTTTTAAATTTTCGATATTTTTTGGCCAGTCTCTCGATTTGAAAAGATCTTTTTAAAACCTCCTTGGCGAAATTAGGTATTTTTAACAACTCAGAAATGATTTTTCTTCCGGTCGCTAGAGACATTTCTCTTTGTCTTCCGAAATAGACCGTAAGCATGGCCAAGACGACGATTTGGGCCAAAAAGGTTTTAGTTGAGGCAACGGCTATTTCAGGTCCGGCCCGAAGATAAATCCCGGCTTCGGTCTCTTTCGTTTGGGAGGACCCGACCACGTTCGTTATCCCCAAATTCAAAATTCCTTTTTTCTTTATCTCTCGGAGGACGGCTAGGGTCTCGCTGGTTTCGCCAGATTGGGAAACAGAGATGATGACCGTGTTTTTATCTAAAATTTGTTTTTTTAACCTAAATTCTGAAGCGATTTCAGCTCTTGCTTCGAGACCAGCATATTCTTGAAACATCGTTTCCCCGATTTTGGCTGCGTAAAAAGAACTTCCGCATCCGATTAAAACTACCCGGTCGACCTTTTTTAACTTTTCTTCCAGGGGATCCAAACCTCCAAATTTCACCGTTCCTTTCTCAAGGACCAAACGTCCTTTCATCGCGTTCTCGATTGCTTCTGGCCCTTCAAAAATTTCTTTTATCATGAAGTGAGGGTAGGGTCCTCTTTCCGCATCCTTTAAGTCCCATTCGATTGTTTCCACCGGTTTTTCTTTTAAAATGTAAAAATCGTTTGGTTTCAAAACGGCGATTTCGCCGTCCTCTAAATTTATCACCTTTTTCGTTCTGATTAAAATTGCCGTTGGCTCTGAGGCAATCAAGAATTCATCTTTGCCTATTCCTAAAAATAAAGGAGAGGAAATTTTCGTGGCGACAATTTTTTGAAGCTCTTTTTTTGAAACTAGAGCAAAGGCATAAGCTCCTCTAATCTCTTTTATCGTTTTTCTCACCGCTTCCTCTAAATTTCCCCGAAAATATTTTTCGACTAAGTGAGAAATCACTTCGCTGTCAGTTTCGCTTGAAAATTTATGACCTTCTTTAATCAGTTTTTCTTTTAATTCTTTGTAATTTTCGATTATTCCGTTGTGAACTAGAAAAATTTCTTTTTTACAATCAAATAGAGGATGAGTATTTTTTTCCTTGACCTTGCCGTGGGAAGCCCATCTTAAATGACCCAGCCCGATTTTTCCTTCGATTTTTTGCCCCTTCAGCTTTTTTTCCAAATTTTCCAAATTTCCCACCGCCTTCACCAAAACCGCTTCTTTTTCGTTTAAAACAACTACCCCGGCTGAATCATAACCTTTGTACCTCTCTCTTTTTAGCCCTTCGATCAAAATGGGAAGGGCCTCTTTTTTACCGAGATAACCGACGATTCCCGACATTTTAGACAACGATGTTGATTAATCTCTGGGGAACGAAAATGACCTTTTTTATTTCTTTCCCTCCGATCCATTTCTTTATTTTTTCTTGAGAAAGGGCCAACTCTTTTACCTCTCTTTCGGAAATGTCTGCCCTGACCTCTATCTTATCTCTTATTTTCCCGTTAACTTGGATAACTAAAGTAATTTTTTCTTCCTCGATCAGCCTTGGGTTCCATTTAGGCCATTTCTGCTTGTGAACCGAGGTTTTATGACCGAGCTGGTGCCAAAGTTCTTCGCTCAAATGAGGAGCAAAAGGAGCCAACAAAATCAAAAACCTTTCGATTACTTCTCGGCCGATTTCTTTTTTGTTGGAATTAGCAAAGTTGGAAAATTCCATAAAAGCGGAAACGGCGGTATTAAATTTCATCATTTCCAAATCTTCTTCGATTTTTTTGTTCAATTTGTGGATTTCTTTAATCGCCCTTTGACTACTCTTTTTGTTTTTTCGGCACTCTAAAACCAAATTCCAAACTCGGTTCAAAAATCTGAAGACCCCTTTCACCCCTTCGCTCGACCAGGCGATCGTCTGATCGAAAGGACCCATAAACATTTCATAAACCCGAAGGGTATCGGCACCGTATTTTTTGATGATCTCGTCTGGGTTGATGACGTTGCCGAAAGATTTTGACATTTTTCTTCCGTCTTCTCCCAGAACAATCCCGTGAGAAGTTCTTTTTTGGTAAGGTTCTGGAGTTGGGGCAACTTTTATGTCATACAGAAATTTGTAGATGAACCTTGAATATAACAAATGGAGGGTCGTGTGTTCCATCCCGCCGTTGTACCAATCGACCGGAAGCCAGTATTTTAATTTTTTGGGATCGGCCAACTTTTTGTCGTTTTTCGGGTCGCAATATCTCATAAAATACCAGTTTGACCCAGCCCAGTTTGGCATGGTATCGGTTTCTCTTTTGGCGAGATGACCGCACTTTGGGCATTTCGTCTCTACCCATTCTGAAACAAGAGCCAAGGGCGATTCTCCGGTTCCACTCGGTTGGTATTTTTTAAGATAGGGTAATTTTAAAGGAAGCTCTTTTTCAGGGAGGGCTATCCAACCCGGGTTTAAAATTTCTCCCTGGCTAAATTCATTTTTCTTATAATTTCCGCTTTCAATCCTTTTTTTGCAATTTTCGCAAAAAACCAGAGGAATGGGTTCTCCCCAATAATGCTGTCTTGAAAAAACCCAATCTCTTAGTTTGTACTGGACCGATTTTTTCCCTAACCCTCTTTTTTCTAACCAACCGGTGATCTTTTCCATCGCCTCTTTTGAGTTCAAACCAGAAAATTCTCCAGAGTTTACTAGGGTCCCGTAATCGACAAAAGGTAGATCCTTTCCTCCCTCGATCACTTTTTTTATCGGCAACCCATAATTTTTGGCAAAATCAAAATCCCTTTTATCGTGGGCCGGAACAACCATCACCGCCCCGCCACCATAAGTTCCGATGACGTAATCTGCTACCCAAACCGGAATTTTTTCTTTGTTGAGAGGGTTTTGGGCAAAGATTCCTTTTAAAGGAACTCCGATCCTTATTTTTTCAAGTTGAGTTCTCTCAAATTCGCTTTTTTCTTTTGCCTTTTTGATATATTTTTCGACCTCAGGCCAGTTTTCGACCTTTTCTTTTATTTCTAGAATCAGGGGATTTTCCGGAGCCAAAACGAGAGCGGTGACGCCAAAAATGGTATCGACCCTGGTCGTAAAAACTTTGATTTTCTTTTTCAAATCCAAAACCGGGAAATCAACCTCAGTCCCCTCGCTCCTTCCAATCCAGTTCATTTGTTGGATTTTTATCTTTTCCCAAAAATCAACTTTGTTTAAATCTTCGATCAAACGATCGGCATAGGCGGTAATCTTTAGCATCCATTGCTTAAGAGTTTTTTTGACCACTTTTTTTCCGCATCTTTCGTGTTTTCCTCCGATCACCTCTTCATCAGCCAAACCAATTTTGCACTGAGGACAGAAATTGATCGGGATTTCAGCCTGGTAAGCCAACCCCTTTTCAAAGAGCTTTAAAAAAATCCATTGAGTCCATTTGTAATATCTTGGGTCAGAAGTGTCTATTTCTCTTGACCAATCGAAAGAGAGGCCCAAGCTTTTTAATTGTCTTTTAAAATTGGCGATGTTTCGGTCGGTGGCAACCCTCGGATGGATGCCGGTTCGTAAAGCATAGTTTTCGGTTGGTAGGCCAAAAGAATCCCAACCGATCGGATACAAAACGTTAAACCCTTCCATCCTTCTTTTCCTGGCGATGACATCCATTGCAGAATAAGAGCGGACGTGGCCGACGTGGAGCCCTTCTCCAGAAGGATAAGGAAACTCAATTAAAACGTAATACTTTTTTTTCTTTGAAAAATCCTTGGCCAAATAAAATTTCTTCCTCTCCCAAAACCTTTGCCACTTAGGTTCGATTTTTTGGGGTTGGTAGGTCATCTTTGAATTTTAGATTTTTTCTTTCCAAAAATCAACTGCTTAAGTTCTCTGGCATTTTCTATGGCATACCCTCGAGCGTCGTTGTTGAAATAAACGTAAACCTCTAGGTTTTGCTTTTTCCATTTTTTTATCCTCTCGGCTAAACTTTCTAACTCTTTTTTTGTATATTTTGAACCAAACAAAATTTTAGAACCGTGCATTCTGAGATAGACAAAATCGGCCGTCACCTGATAAACTTTTGGCCAAGAAGGGGAATCGGCTATTACCAAAGCACAATTTTTTTCTCTCAAGATTTCATAGATTTCTTCTTTACACCAAGATTCATTTCTGAATTCAAAAGCGAATCTGAGTGGTCGAGTGACTGAGTGGCCAAGTGGTTGAGTGATCGAGTTTAAAAAATCTTTCAATTTCTTTGGGTCTGCTTTCAAAAATGGTGGTAATTGAAACAAAAAAGGACCTAATTTTTCTTTTAAAATCAGTGCCCTTTTTAAAAAGATTTTCCAAGCTTGGCTGCAATCTACCAATTTTTTGACATGAGTAATAAATCTCGAAACCTTTACAGCAAAAATAAAATTTTTTGGAGTTCTTTTTCGCCAACCCTCGAATGCTTTTTCACCTGGTAACCTATAAAAAGTATTATTTAATTCAACAGTATCAAAGTGCTGAGAATAATATTCGAGCTTTTTTGATTTTGGCCAATCTTCAGGATAAAAAATCCCCTCCCAATGGGGATAAATGTAACCTGATGTTCCTACGTAAATTTTTGGCATAATTTTTGAAATTTTTGCGCATCTTCAAACATATTGAGGTTGTTGAACAAAACATAATTTTCTTTTTTGTCGCAAAATTCCAAAAGCTCTTTCAAATCCCTCTCTTTGTATTTATAAGTGAGGTTATAATCAGGTTTCCCGTGAAGCCTAAAATAATTTATTTTTCCAAAAAGTGGCTTTTGTTTAAAGGGGTCTACGCAATGGACTAAATTCAATTCTTGACAGAGGTTTTTTATCAAATCCTCTGGCCAGTTTCCTCTTGGTTCCCAAACAAAAATGAAATTTCTTTCTCTAATTTTTTTAAAAAAGTTCCTAAAATTTTCAATGTTTTCTCTCTCTGGTTTAAAAGACCCAGGACATTGAAAGAGAATGATTTTTGACCCCAAGGCTTTGGCAATTTCTCTAGTCATTTCCCAGGCCTCAAAAACTTCTCTTGTGTTTTTAAAAAATCCGTAGTTTTTCGAGTTTCCAAATTTTCTTTTCAATCTTTTGTAGGTTGGACTTTTTGCCTCATGGGTGATTACTTGAAAAGCTTTAAGAGTAAACTCAAAATTCCTTGGTGCCTCTTCTTTCCATTTTTTGGCGGTTTCGATTTTTGCCGGAATTTCGTAAAAGGTTGATTGGATTTCAACCAAGGAAAATTTTTTAAAGTATTCTTTTTTGTTTATCGGAAACCCGCAACAACCGACTTTAATCACAAAATTTTTTCATTTGCTATTTTGACAGAATTTATTTTCTAAAACTTTTACAAAATCGAGTAAAACCGGGTCATCTACGTTCTCTTTTATCCATCTTATCCAAAGTTTGTGTTGAATTTTTCCATATTTTTTCCAATAACTCATCCCCTGAAAGAAATTTATTACTTTGTCAGCTTGTTTAACGAACCTTGCCTCTTTTGTTAACCCCTTCTCTAAATCTTTCCAAAGGGCTTTTATTTCTTTTTTTAAATCTTGAGGTAAGCTCGCCACCAGGCGATTCATACCCATTTTTTCCAGTCTAGATTTTTCTTTTTCTTTTTTAACCTTAAGTACCGGAGTAAATTGCGGCCATTTTTTTAAAACTTCCATTATTTTCTTTTTATCTTTTGGTAAAAGAGGGTCATAGGGAGTAAGGTCGGGTGCGTAAACCTCGCAAAGGTCATGAATCAGGGCTATCTTGATTGCTCTTTCGACGTTTAACTTTTTCTTTTCTCCTAAAACCCAAACTAAAATCGCCAAATGAAAGATATGTTCGGCGGTTGTTTCTGGATTTTTTATTTGATGGACTACCCAACCCCTTCTTTTTTTATTTTTTAGTTTTCCGATTGCGATTAAAAAATTGAGGATTTTTTTCATTTTTTATGAAATTTCTTTTCCATCTCTTTTATAAATTCCATCAAAAGTGGGTCGTCTACCAATTCCTCTATCTGAACCCACCAGGGACCGATCGGAAATTTTTTATCCTTTTGCCAGTATTCCAAAGCCTGTAACAAATTTTCAACTCGGTCTACTTGCTTAAGAAACCTTCCTTCTCTGCTCAAACCCTTTTCATAATCTTGCCAAAGATGTTTGATTTCGCCTTTGAGCGAAAGAGGTAATTTTGAAATGATTTTCTCTAGGGCGAGGCTTTCTTTTTTGTATTTTTTCTGAAAAATCTTTTCTTTCTCTCTTTTAGAAAACCTCGGCCATTTTTTTATTATTTCTCCGATTTTTTTCTTATTTTTGAGGAAAGGATCGTAAGGAGTGGTATCTCCGGCATAAACTTCGCAGAGGTCGTGGACGAGGGCGAGTTTAATAAGTTTGTTTACGTTAAGCATTTTCTTTTTCCCCAAAACCCAAGCCATCATTGCCACTCGAAAAGTATGGGAAGCGATCGTTTCTGGATTTTTCACTTTCCTTAATACCCATCCTCTTCTTTTAATTTCTTTTAACTTTCCTACCTCGGTTAAAAAAGTAAGTATTTCTTCCATAAATTTATTTTTTTTCTCCTTTTTCGATTTCTTTTAAAAGTTTCAAAAGGGCTGGGTCATCGATAACCTCTTCGGCATGTTGCCACCAGGGTTGGGTAGGGAAATTTTTGTTTTCCTTCCAATGTTCAAAAGCCTCCAAAAGATTTTCTACCATATCGATTTGAAAAACAAATTTTGCCTCTTTACTTTTTCCTTGATGATAATCAAGCCACACTTTGAGAATTTCTTTTTTTAGTTTTTCGGGTAGTTTCTCGGTCAATTTTTTTATCGCCTGATATTCTTTATGAAATTTCTCGAGATATCGTTTTTCTTTCTCTTTCATCGGTAGTCGTCGCCACCTTTTTACAAATTCCTCCCTTTCTTTTTTGTCTTTGGGCAAGAGCCCGTCATAGGGAGTGATGTCCCCGGTCAAAACTTTAGAAACATCATGAACTAAGGCCATCTTTAAGGCTTTAAGAAGGTCGAATTTTTTCTCTTGGTCTAAAAGCCAAACCATCATCGCCATCCTGAAAGTATGGTCGCTCGTTCGGGCTGGTTTTTTAACTCCGTAGAAAGTTATTCCTTTTCTTTTGATCTCTCTTAATTTTCCGATTTCGATTAAAAATTTAAAAATGGCCTTCATCGTTTTAAAAAAGCCATTCAGATGGCTTTTAATTTTTTCAAAAGGGGTTTCAGCTCCTCGGTTTTCTCGAGATAAATCAGGATTTTCTTTACATCGGTCTCAATTTCTGCGGGTATTTTTTTCTCTCTCAACAATTCTTTAATGGCGATCAACCTTTTTAATTTTCCACGCCCAAATTGGCAATTCCATTTAATATAAGCTAGTTCGCTAAAAGTTCCACTACTCAATCCAAGACAAAGACAAAAATCTGGCAGGGTGACAACATCATAATTTGTCCAAAACCAATTTGGTTCTTTTTTTAAAAAGTCAGCGTTTTTTATGTAAGCCTTAGCGTGTTTATGGGGCCAGGGTTCTCCCTTAACCGGGAAAAGGATGACCAGTTTCTTTCCGTTATTTTTTTTGTATGACCTCGCCACTCTTTCGGCCATACCCTTATCGCTGTTTATCCATAATTCACATCCAGCCTCGGCCAATATTTTTCCGATTTCTTCGGCTTTTTTTAAAAAAAATTTTACTGGTTTTTTGGTCAACTTGCTCAGTTTCAAAAGATTTGTTGGCCCGATTAGACCTACTTTTAGGCTCATACATTTCTATTTTAAACAAAAAATAAAACACCAGCAAGGTTTTTGCTCGCTTTAAAAAACAAATTGTTAAAAATCCGAAATCAGACCTAAGAAGAGAGATATTTTATTTTTTTGATTTTGTAAACGGTGTTTATCGGAGAAGAAACGATAACTTCATCACCCACTTTGTGACCTAAAAGGGCCTTCCCCACCGGACACTCGTTGGAAATTTTACCTAGGGCCGGGTTTGTTTCTAAAGTGCCGACGATTTGAAATTCGTCGATTTGTCCGTCAACTTCGACGACCACTGTCGCCCCTAAACAAACGGTGTCTTGTTTTTCTTTTGGGGGAGGTTTAATCAATTCGTAATTGTTCATAATGTATTCGAGTTCGTTTATCCTCGCCTGAAGAAACTCTAAATCTTCTTTGAAGGCTAAGTATTCTGGGTCTAGGTCCTCAGAGTGGATCATTTTTGGTGATTCACCCCGGGTCTTGGCCAATCTTAACTCTTTCAAAATTTGGTATTCCTTTTTTAACCTTTCCAGACCTTCTTTGGTTAGGTAAAATTTTTTTTCCATTTAAGTTAAAAATCCCCTTTTTTCAGGGGAGTTTGGCAGGTTTATTTAATTTTTTCTCAGTTTCTCCTACCAACCCCCCGATCATGTTTTTTCAAGGCACAGCCAAAATAGCCGACCATTTTGACGGTGGGGAGGATGAAAGAAATTGTCAAGATTAGGGAATGCATATTTTAATTTTAAGCCCCCAAAAATCCTTGTCAAGACCCTTCCTAAGGTTTCCCAATTGAGAAAAGATTTTAAAATTTTCAAAAGTTAAACTAAAATAAAAAAATGATCGAAATCGACGGGAGTTATTTAGAAGGCGGAGGGCAAATTTTAAGAACGGCAACTGCCCTGGCGGCGGTGAAGAAAATTCCTTGTCGGGTTTTTAATATCAGAAAAAGAAGGGAAAAACCGGGACTGATGGTTCAACATCTTTTAGGGATCGAGGCCCTGGCCGAGCTTTGTCAGGGGAAGCTGGAAGGAAACTATTTAGGTTCGGAGGAAATAAAATTCTATCCGGGCGAGATAAAAAAAGAAAAAATTTCGGTCAAAATTCCGACTGCCGGCGCGGTCACTTTAGTTTTGCAAATTTTGATCCCTCCCTCCCTTTTTTCAAACAATCCAGTCGAAGTTTCTTTTGAAGGGGGAGCGACCGATACCTTTTTTTCTCCGACGATCGACCATTTCAGGTATGTTTTTTTAAGAACTTTAGAAAAGATGGGGGTGAAGACAGAAATCGAGATTTCAAAAAGAGGATATTATCCAGAAGGTGGCGCAAAATTAAAAGTAAAAATTTTCCCGGCGAGATTAAAACCGCTCAATTTAAGCGAGAGAGGTAAGTTCAAAAAAATTTTGATAATTTCCGGAGCTTCGCTTTCTTTAAAAAACAAAAAAGTAGCAGAAAGACAGATTGCCGGAGCGAAAGCAATTTTGGGAAAATTGAATTTACCGATCGAAGAGAGAGTAGAATATTATGAAACCCAATCTCCGGGAAGCCAGATTTGTCTAATCGCCGAATTTGAAAATACAATCATCGGAAGCGACAACCTCGGAAGGCTGGGAAAAAAAGCAGAAGATGTCGGGAAAGAAGCAGCGTTTGAATTGTTAAAAGAAGAAAAAACCAAAGCCTGCCTAGATAAACATTTAGCTGACCAAATTTTACCCTACTTAGCTTTAGCCTCAGGAAAATCTCAGATAAGCATTTCTGAAATTACCGATCATTGTAAAACAAACATTTGGGTGATCGAAAAATTCATCGGGGGAAGGTTTGAAGTAAAACAAAATTTAATTACTTGGCTTCGTCAATAAATAATGTCTAAAGTAAAAATGTTTTACAAGTTCGTTTGACAGAAGGTAGGCAAGGCTAAGAGAAATTATGATTAAAATTGTTGGGAGGGTTGGGGAAATGAAATGGAAGTAATTTTGGCCAAATTTTGTGAAAGGTAAAGCGAATGAAACAATAAAAACTAGAATTGAAAGAGAAACTAAAATCGAGCTTGGAGATTTTGTCCAAAGGAAGAATTTTCTTGTTCTCACTGAAAAAATGATTGCCAGTTCAGTTAAAATTGAAAGTAAAAACCAATGGGTTTGGATTGATTTTTCTCCTTGTTTAAAGAAAATTCCAAAGAAAACGAAGTCAAACAAAGAAGAAACTAAGGCTAAAAGAAAAATGTAGGGAATGATTTGGGAAAATTTTGGGGCTTTTGGCCTTCTCAATTCTTCTGGGTCGAGAGTGTCAGTAGCGATTGAAATTAATGGTAAATCAGAAAGTAAGTTCTCGAGTAAAATTTGAGTCGGGAGCATAGGTAAAAATGGAAAAATTAAAGAGATTCCAGCCATTGAATACATGTTGCCGAAATTTGAAGATAAGGCTATTTTAATATACTTTTGAATGTTCGAAAAAATATTTCTTCCTCTCCTTATCCCCTCGATTATCGTTTTCAAATCATCCTTCAACAAAATAATATCTGCCATTTCCTTTGAAATTTCAGCCGCCCCTTTAACCACAATTCCGACGTTCGCCTCTTTCAAAGCCGGAGCATCGTTTATCCCTTCCCCAACAAACCCAACTTCATATTTTTTCTGCAAAGATCTTATAATTTTCAACTTTGTTTCTGGCAAAACCCTGGCGAAAACAAAATATTTTTCACAAGCTTCATCGAATTCTTTCTCAGAAAGATTCTCTAAATCTCTTCCCAAAATCACCTCACTTTCTTCCTTTATCAACCCAATTTCTTTTGCTACTTGAGTTGCCACTTCCTTTGAATCCCCAGTTAAAATTTTAATTTGAATTCCCAACCTTTTTGCCAAATTCAGTGTCTTTTTTGCATCTTTCTTTAAAGGATCAAAAAAACACAAAATTCCCAAAAATTCCAATTCTTTCTCGTCTGATTCCGAGAATGAATCTCCGTTGAATTCTTTAAAAGCAATTGCTAAAACTCTTTTTCCTTCTTTTCCTTTTTCTCTTACAATTTTCAAAATTTTTTCTTTTTCACTTCCCTTTGAAATTTCCAAAATTTTTTCTGGCGCTCCTCTCGAAATTAAAATTTTTTTTCCTTCAAATTCAACCAAGGCAGAATTCCTCAACCTTTGCGGAGAAAATGGGATTTCATAAATTAATTTTGTTTTTTTTAATTCCTTAATTCTTGATTTAACTTTTTCATAAATTGCCAAATCGAATGGGTTTTGAACAACATCAATCTCCTTTTCCAAAAGAGAGGAGGTAAAAAATGCAAAATTTAAACATTTTTCTTCATCTTTTGAGAAAACTTCAGTAAGAGTTAATTTATTTTCAGTAATCGTTCCTGTTTTATCAGTGCATAAAACTTCGATATTTCCTAAATCTTCAATTGCCTCTAATCTTTTTACTAAAACATTTCTCCTTGCCAACCTTAAAGCTCCGTTTGAAAGCGAAACTCCAACAACAACAGGAAGGGCTTCTGGTACGAGACCAACGAGTAAAGCCAAACAAAAAATCAGAAAATCAATTGGGCTTTGCTGCCTTCTTAAAAAAAGATTAACAATAAAAATAAGAAAAATTGTTAAAACAACAAATCTGATAATTACTTTTGAGAAATCTAAAATTTCCTTTTGATACAAACTCGGTTTTTCAATTTTTGCTATTAATTTTCCAATTTTCCCAATTTCAGTTTCTTTTCCAGTTGAAATGACAATTCCTTTTGCCTTGCCAGAAACAATAGAAGTTCCAGAAAACAAAATGTTTTTTGCCTCAAAAATTTGATTCGTTTCTTTTTCTAAACTTTCTGAAATTTTAACGACGGGTTCTGATTCCCCAGTTAAAATTGATTCATCAACCAAAAGATTCCTTTCTTCGATGATTCTCAAATCGGCCGGAACGATATCTCCGGTTTGCAAAATAACAATATCTCCTGGAACTAAAAATTTTTTATCGATTATTTTTTCTTTTCCATTTCTCAAAACGTTAACATCTGGGGGAAAATAAGATTTCAAAAGAGAAAGGGCTCGATGGGCCCTGTATTCTTGAGAAAATCCCAAAATTACATTCAAGGAGGCAAAAATTACAATCAAAAGAGAATCGATTTTCTCTCCAACAAAAAACGCTAAAATTGCGGCAATTAATAAAATGTAAAAGAAGGGAGATTTTAATTGTTTTATAAAAATTTCAATTGCCGAGACCTCTTTTCCTTTAATCTCGTTCAAACCATAAGTTTTTTGTCTTTCCTCAACCTCCTCTTCGCTCAAACCACTTTCTTTACTCTTTAGAATTTCAAAAACCTCCTTTATTTCTTTTGTTGTAAATTCTGAAAATGCCATAAAATTTCTTTTTTAATTTTCTCTCTATTTTCCCTCGTCAAATAAAAAACCTTTGTATCCTTCCTTTGTTTTATTTTATCACAAAACGAATTCAGTTTTATTGTAATTGTCCCCAAAATTGAAATCGGACTGTTTAGGACGGTTTCAACCACCATTTTAAATTTCTCAGATTTCATTTCCATCCTCCCAATTTCATCGATAACACAAATTTTATTTTCTTTTATTGCCTTTAAGATTGCTTTAGCTCCGATTTCTTCTAAATCTTTTATATTTACCCCATATCTCGAAACTCTGTAAGGACTTTTGATGTCTTTGTGTGCCAAAATTCCTTTTTCATCATCTAAAGTAACAATTTTGAATCCCATCCTCGCTCCTTTTTCTCGAATCTCTTCAGTGAAGAACCCCCCAGCTTTCAATTTTAACTCTTTCAAGATTTCCTTTATCAAAGTTGTCTTTCCACAACCTGGCAATCCAGTGATGAAAATATTTTTAATCATTTAAAAAACCGAGAAATTAAATAAAAAATGATCGAGAAAACAATGCTAATTAAAATACAAGTTCCTAGAGGAAAATAAAAAGTAAAATTTTCTCTTCTAATCAAAACATCGCCCGGAAGTCGACCAAAATAAGGAATTTTTCTGCTAGAAGAGAACATTAAACCGATTAAAATCAGTAAGACGCCAGTGAAAATTAAAATTTTTCCGAAAAGGGAGAGCATATTTTATTTTACTAATTCAACTTGAAAATATCGATTGAGTTTAGTCTTAATCGGGAAAATTTCTTTTATTCTTTTCCCCACAACTAACACCTTCAACGCCATCCCTTCCATCGTTTCTTTTGAGAAATTTTGGTCAAAAACGAAATTACCAAGAGAATAGGCAATGTATTTTCCTTTATAATTTTCGATTTCTTGAACTACATGCGGATGGTGACCTACTACCAAATCTGCTCCCAAGTCAATTGCCAAATGTGAGAAATATCTTTGGGTTAAGTTTGCTTTTTCTTTGTATTCGTCTCCAAAATGGAACAAAACAACACTAATATCTGCCTTGTCTTTCGCCTCTTTAATGCCTTTTTTTAAATTTTCTTCGTTGAGCCAACAAATTCCAGAACTATTTTCTTTTGCTTGCCAAAAAGAAGAACCCAAGTTTGTAAAAGCCAAAAAGGCAATTTTTGTGTTTTTTGTTTCTTTAACCTTTGGAAAACAAGCCTCTTTGAAATTTAAACCTGCGCCGACGAAATCTATGCCAGCTTCCTTTAATCTTAAAATTGTATCTTCCATCGCTTCTCTGGTGTAATCAAGGATATGATTGTTCGCTAAGGTTAAAATGTCAAACCCGGCAAATTTTAATCCTTCTAAAGCCATTGGGTCCATTCTAAAAGAATAAATAGACCCTGCTTTTTTGCCTTTGTCTGAAATCGGCCCTTCTAAATTTCCTATTAAGAGATCGGCTTCGTTTAAAAATTGAGAGGTTTTTAAAAAAGGAAATTTAAAATCCCCTTGTCCATAATTTTTAATTTTGTTCTTTACTCCCCTGTCTAACATAATGTCGCCGACAAAAAGGAGTATGATTTTTTCCCTTTTGCTTTCAAAAAATAGTGGAGGTAAAGAGGCTAAATTTTCAATTTCCCTTTGAGTTTTTTGCACTTGAAACAAAACAAGAGTTAAAATTAAAATCCAAAAAATTAAAAAAATTATTGAATTTAAAAAAGATTTTTTCATTAAATTTTTAATTAAAAATACAATCTTTCTAATCCAAATTTCTTTGCTAACTTTATTGCTTTTTTGAACTCTTCTTCGGTAATTCTCCTTGAAAGCTCTGAATATTCACAAGCTTTGTAAGCTGGCCAGTATTGATCCATTATGTTTAAAAAAGTATTTTTTGAAATTTCTTTTGAAATAAATTCAAAAATTCTTTCAGAACCTGCTAAATTGTTTGGCAAAACTAAGTGACGTACTATTAAACCCCGAACCGCAATTCCTTCTTCATTGATTACTAAGTCGCCAACTTGCCTGTGCATTTCTTTTATCGCCGACTTCATTATTTCAAAATAGTTTGGGGCGTTTGAATATTTTTTCGCAATTTCATCATTTGAATATTTTGCGTCTGGCAAATAAATGTCAAATATTCCATCTAACAATTTTAAAGTTTTCACAGAATCGTAAGAGTTTGTGTTATAAACTAATGGAATTTTTAAACCTCTCTCTATTGCGATTTCCAAAGCCTTCACAATTTGAGGAACTTGAGGGGTGGGAGTAACAAAATTAATATTGTGGCAGCCTAAATTTTGAAGTTCGATCATCATCTCAGCCAACCTTTCAAAAGAAATTTCCTCACCGGTTCTCAATTGGGAAATTTCATAATTTTGGCAAAAAACACAAGACAGATTGCAAGAAGTCATAAAAATTGTTCCAGAACCGGATTTTCCAACTAAAGGAGATTCTTCGCCAAAATGAGGATGGAAGGTAGAAACCATCGGTAAATATCCCAATTGACAAAACCCTTTTTCGCCCCTCAATCGATTAACTTGGCATTTTCTTGGACAAAGTTCGCACCGTTCCAAGATTTTAAACAGTCGCTTTATTTTTAGATTAAGTTCTTTTGGAGAAAGATTAAGATAACTTGGATAGGTCATATTTTGATTGTATCATACATTAATGCCTAAATTGACTTTTTAGAAAGTTATTCCTAAAAATAAAAAAATTAAATTTCACTTTAGCCTCAACAAAATTCCTCTGATTGACAGAAAATAAAAAATAACGAGAGAAGGGAAATGATTAATTTTTGGTTCAAAAAGCTAAAAAAGCGAGTTTAAGGGAATATCTTGTTAAAGCCTTTAAGTTTAGGTTAATTCCTCTCCATCCCCTGAAGCATTTGAATTTACTTAAACCGCCGGGGATTAATCAAATGTGGAAGTTTTTTCTAAAAAGGAAAATCAGATAGATTGGAGCAAAAAACCGAAAAAAATCTTTAAAAAATAAACAGAAAACCGCCTTTTTAGGCGGTTTTCTTGAGGAGGTCTTATCTCTTGAATCTCTCTGCTCTCCTTTTCGCCCAACAATCAGGGCAATAAACTGGTCTGTCAGGAGAAGGTTCGAATGGTAATTCGGTTATTTCTTTTCCACAATCTGAGCATTTCCAGTGTCCTTTAAACATCTGGCGAGGACCGAAATTTCCCCTCCGTTCGAATTTTTTGAACGTCATATTGTTCGCGAATACACACTAATTTGGCACGAATTTACGCAAAGGGGACTCGTGTAAATTAGTGAATTATTCGTGTAAATTCGCGATGAAACTTAAAAGCGACCTTTCACCTCGGTCGCCACTTAATTGGGTTTCAAAAGAAACTTACTTAAATATGTCGACAGAGGACAGTTTAATTTTAGCAAAAGAAACTAGCATGTCAAGTGAAAAAGCCCGATGACTTTTCTTTGTCTTCCCTCTTCTTCTTTCGACTCTTCTAAAATGATGTTAAAAGTTTTTACCGCCTCCTCAGTTTTATCAATTATCAATTCAATTCCCTTTTCTTTTATATAATCTTTACACCCTTGAGTCACTTTGCAAACGCCGTAGGCCCCTGTTCCCAAAATAATCGTTTCTGGGTTTTCTTCCACCGCCCTCTTTACATCGTCTACATCGAAAACGTGTCCTTCTTTTCTCCACCATTTCAAAACCTTACCCGTCCAACGAACTTCAACATCATGAGTATAAGTTTTACCATCGACAGTTATCGAACCGAATTTATATTCTTCAATCATATTTCAAATTTGACCATTTGCCGCACCTGTCTCCCCAACGGGCTATAACTTTTTCCTCAATTCTTGCCTCAATTACTTCACATTGATTTGGACAACCCTTACAAATGAAAGAAGTACATTTTATTTCTTTATCGGAAATTTCAAAACCTAAGAATTTAGTTTTTTCTGGCGGATTTTCTTTGACCAAAAGTGCAACTCCAAAAGCTCCCATCACCTTGTTATATTTTGGAACAATAATTTCTTGCTCCAGAGTTTTTTCAAAAGCCCATCTCATTCCAACGTTTTCTGAAACTCCACCAACGAATAAAATCGGAGGTAGAATCTTTTTTCCTTTAGCAACGTTTGCCAAATAATTTCTTACTAGACCCTGACAAAGGCCAGCTACAATATCTTCTATTTTGTGTCCGATTTGTTGTTTATGAATCATATCAGATTCGGCAAACACCGTACATCTTGAAGCAATAGTTGTCGGATTTTTGCTCATTAGGGCTAATTCTCCAAATTTTTCAATGGGAATTCCTAACCTGAATGCCTGAGCATCTAAAAAGCTCCCTGTACCAGCGGCGCAGAGGTAATTCATTGCGAAATCAACTGCTACTCCATTTTCTAAAATGATTATTTTTGAATCTTGGCCTCCGATATCGATAACTGTTCTGACATCAGGAGCAAAAAAGGCAGCGCCTTTGGCATGAGCGGTAATTTCGTTTTTAATCAAATCTGCTCCGACGATTACTCCGGCCAAATATCTTCCAGATCCTGTCGTCCCCACTCCAGAGATTTCAATTTCTGGATTGTGTTTTTCGGCCCAATCTCGCAATTTTCTCAATCCTTTTTGAATCGCCTCAATTAACTTTCCTTCAGTTCTTTCGTAGGTCCAATACAGAACGTTTGCATTTTCATCGATTAAGACAAATTTTATCGTCAGAGACCCAATGTCAATTCCCAAGTATGTTTTCATGGATCTTTCCACGAATTACGAATTTTGTTGTTTAATATTATGAACCTGTTTTATTGTTCGCATATTCGTAATTAATTCGATACTCGTTGATGATAATAATTTTTGACCACGTCAACAAATGCCTCAATTCTTGTATCAATTCCGGCTTCGGCCACTTGTTCATCTAAAGACAAAGATAAAAATGGAATTCCGGTTTCTTGATGAATCTTCTCTAAAATAGGTCTAACTGTAGTTTCTGGCATACACATTGCCGGCAAAAGCTGAATCACGCCATCGAATCCTTCTTTTACATATTTTAGCATTTCATAAATTGCATCCCGGCCGTGACCTCCGACACCAGATTTCAAATACTTTTTGATTTTCCTTTGGATGAAAAAATCTTTAAAAAATATTTTCTTTTTCAAATGATAAAGGAGGGTCATCTCTCTTTTGACTTCTACCCCGAGATTGCCAAGTTTTTTCTCGATTTCAAAATTGATGGCGTGGTCTGAAACGGTGTAAATTTCACCCACGATACCGACTTTTGGCACATCTTTTTTTTGAATTTTGATTTGGTCTAACTCTTTCAAGACTTCCTTTCTAAATTTCCAAAGCTCAGAAAATTTTTCGATTTCTCTCAACCTTCTAAAAGCATAATCCAAAACCCTGTCGGTGTCTCCTTTCTCGATTTCTCTCGGTCTCAAATAATGGGCTTTTTTTTCAAGCTCCTCGATAAAGCTCAAAAGAAAAAGAGAAAAAACGGTCGCTTCTAAGATTTTGAAAAAGCCGGCTTTTGAAACTGCTTTTAATTTTGAGTAGATGTCAAAGAGATTTTGGTCAAAGACGATAAAATTTACCTCTTTGCCGTTTTCTTTTAAAACCTTATCCTCGACAAGGGCATAATATCTTAATCGGCAAGAACCTCCCAAGGAAGTGACCATCAAAATGGTGTCGGCTCCTTTTTCTAAAGTTTCTAAAAAATTTCCTAAGTTCACTTTTAAAGGAAAACAATACATTTCTGGGGCTAATTTTGCCCCTTTTTCGATTGTCCTTGGACTTGTTCTTTCTGGGGGGATGACTTCTAGCCCCAGTTTTTTGGCAAACCTCTCAAAGAAAATTGTGTAATTTCCCCAATAGGGAAAAGTAATTTTTGGTTCCATCGAAATCCTTTAAATCTTATCACTTTTTTGAAGAGATGACAACTTTTTTAATTGTTTTATCAAATCTCTGATTTGGGCCGCTCTTTCAAAATCTAAGTTTCTAGCTGCCTCTTTCATTTCTTTTTCCAAAAGCTTTTCGTCTTTGACCATCCAAAATTCGGCGGAAATCTCCTTTTCCTTTTTGAGAAATGGCCATTCTCTTATCGGTTTTAAAATCGGGCGAGGGGTAATTTTGTGTTTTTTGTTATATTCAGCCTGGATTTTTCTTCGCCTTTTGATTTCGGCGATTGCTTTTCTCATCGATTTGGTTATTTTGTCAGCATAGAGAATACAATGGCCTTCGGGATGTCTAGCCGCCCTCCCCATCGTTTGAATTAAAGTCGTTTCTGACCTCAGAAATCCCTCTTTGTCCGCATCTAAAATCCCGATCAAGGAAACCTCGGGTAAATCCAAACCTTCTCTTAAAAGGTTGATCCCAACCAAGACGTCGTATTTTCCTTCTCTTAGCTCTTTTAAAATCTGAGGCCTTTCTAAGGTCTTAACCTCAGAATGAAGCCATTGACAAGTTATCCCCTCTTCCTTTAAATAATCGGCCAGAGCTTCGGCCAACCTCTTGGTTAAGGTTAAAACCAAAACCCTCTGTTTCTTTTTTACTCTCTTTTTGATTTCTGAGATTAAATTTTTCACCTGATTTTCAGTCGGCCTCACCTCGATCGAGGGTTCGAGCAAACCGGTCGGCCTTATCAACTGCTCGACGATGTATTTTTTTCCGGCTTTTTTTCTTTCGTATTCGTCGGGAGTAGCCGAAACGTAGATTATCTTTTTAACTTTTTGGTTAAATTCTTTAAAAGTTAAAGGTCGATTGTCTAAACAAGAGGGTAAACGAAAACCATACTCAATCAAACTTTTCTTTCGCGACCTATCTTGGTTGGCCATCGCCCTCAACTGAGGGATGGTTAAATGGGATTCGTCGATAAAAATTAAAGGGTCTTCTTGAAAATAATCCAGCAAGGTCCAGGGTGGTTCTCCGGGTTTTCTAAATTCCAAATGTCTGGAATAGTTTTCAATTCCATGACAATAACCGGTTTCTTCGATCATTTCTAAATCATAATTTGTCCTCTGTTCTAACCTTTGAGCCTCCAGAAATTTCTTTTGTTTTTTTAACTCTTTCAACCTTTCTTGAAGTTCCAACCTGATATTTTCTAGGGCAATTTTTAATTTTTCTTGAGGGGTAACCCAAAAATGGGCTGGATAAATTGAAAATTGTAAATTGAAAATTGAAAATTGTAAATTTACCGGGTCTTTGGCAATTAAAATTCTTTCAATTTCATCTCCAAAAAATTCAACCCTTAAAATTTCTTTTCCGGTAACCAAAAAAATGTCGATTGTGTTTCCTCTTACCCTAAAAGTCGAAGGCGAAAATTCGTAATCGTTTCTCTGATAACCAAGGGAAGTCAAATGGGCTAAAAAATCCTTTCTTTTTATTTTTTTCCCAGGCTTAATCTCTAGGGCAACTTTTTGATAATCTTCAGGAGAACCAATGTTATAAATACAAGAAACAGAAGCGCAAACTATGACATCGTTTCTCGTCAAAACATCTTGGACTGCCGCATGCCTTAATCTATCAATTTCCTCATTTATCTTTGCATCTTTTTCGATGTAAGTATCGGTTTCTGGAATGTAGGCTTCGGGTTGATAGTAATCGTAATAAGAAACAAAAAAGTGCACAGCATTATCAGGAAAAAATTCTTTAAATTCCTGGTAAAGTTGAGCACAAAGGGTCTTGTTGGGTGAAATAACGAGGGCTGGTTTTTGTAAACTTTCAATCGTTTTTGCTATCAAAAAAGTTTTTCCGCATCCAGTCACACCCAAAAGGACGTGGTGCTTTTGACCAGTTTTTAGGTTTTTTACTAACTTTTCAACTGCCGTTTTCTGAGGAGGGGTTGCTTTAAACGGTGCCTTTAATTTAAACATGTTAAAGCTCTCAAATTTATTGTATCATTTTTTGAAAAAGAAGAATTTCTATCTTGACAAGCAATTTTGCGCTTGTTATCCTGGAAATGAAAATGAAAATTAGATTTCCAGAAAGAAATATTATCATCATTATCGAACCTCTTTCGGGGAAGGGGTAATTTTAATAATTTAAAAAATTCAAAATACCCCTTCCCTGAAAGGGGTTTTTAAAATGAAAATCGAAATTTATGATACAACTTTAAGAGACGGTGCCCAAAGGGTAGGAATTTCTTTTTCTGTTTCGGATAAATTAAAAATTGCTCAAAAATTGGCTGAGCTCGGTTTTGATTTCATAGAAGGAGGATGGTCGGGTTCAAACCCAAAAGACAGTGAATTCTTCCAGAAAGTAAAAAACCTCAATCTTGGAAAAACTATCGTTTGCGATTTTACAATGACTTGTAAAAAGGGGGTAGAACCCGAAAAAGACCCGAATTTTTTGACCGTTTTAAAATCAGGGACAAAAGTAGTAACCGTTTTTGGAAAAAGTTGGGATTTACAAGTAGAGAAGGTTTTAAATGCCACTTTAAAAGAAAACCTTTCCCTTATTAGAAAAAGTTGCCAGTTTTTTTCTTCAAAAGGGAAAAGGATTTTTTACGATGCTGAGCATTTTTTCGATGGTTTTAAATCAAACTCAAATTATGCCCTCGAGACCTTGAAAGCAGCTGTGAAAGGAGGGGCAGAGAGAATAATTCTTTGTGATACAAACGGGGGTTCGATGCCTTGGGAAGTAGCAGAAATTGTCAGAGAAGTTAAAAGAAAAATTTCCGTTCCCCTGGGCATTCATGCTCATAACGATGGTGGCATGGCTGTGGCTAATACCCTGACCGCAGTAAAAGAAGGAGTCGTTCAAGTGCAGGGAACGGTCAACGGCTACGGTGAAAGATGCGGAAACGCCGATTTGATTCAGGTCATTCCAAATTTGCAACTGAAAATGGGATTCGATTGTTTGTCCAAAGAAAAACTTCGTCTTTTAACAGAAATTTCACGGTATGTAGCAGAAATTGCTAATCTCAACCCAGATCCTTTTCAACCTTTTGTTGGTTCAAACGCCTTTTCCCACAAAGCAGGGGTTCACGCCGATGCTATTTTAAAATGGAAAAATAGTTATCAACACATAGATCCGGTTTTGGTTGGTAATTATCCAGAAATCACCATCTCTGAGCTTTCTGGAAAGGCAAACATTTTGGCTAAAGCCAAAAAATTCGGATTTTTTCTTTCCCCCGAAGAGGGAAGAAAAATCGCTAAAAAAATTAAAAAATTAGAAAAAGAGGGTTTTCAATTTGAGGGCGCGGAAACATCTTTTGAACTTTTTCTTCGAAGGTCTCAACCAAATTATCGAGCGCCTTTTAAACTTTTAAATCTTAAGGTCGTTGTTGAAAATCAAGATTCGAAAATCGTCTCGAGGGCGCAGGTGAAACTGAAAGTGAAAGATAAAACCGTTCAGACATTAGCCGAAGGTAAGGGTCCGGTTAACGCTTTAGACAAGGCTTTGCGAAAGGCAATTTTACCATTCTATCCTAAATTAAAAGAGGTTCGGCTTTCAGATTATAAAGTGCGAATTTTAGACAGTAAAAAAGGAACGGCCGCAAAAGTTCGGGTTTTGATAGAATTTTCAGACGGAAAGGGAAAAACTTGGAATACGGTCGGTAGTTCTTCAAACATCGTTGAAGCCAGTTGGCAAGCCTTGGTCGATAGTTACGAGTACTTTGTTTTTCGGTCTTCAAAAATTTGTTAAAAATAAAGTGAATGGAAATAAAAGAGTTGATTAAAAAAATTATTCCCGATTTTTTATTAGACCTTTATCATTTTTCCCTTTCCTTTTTTGGTGCCATAATCTATGGATTTCCTTCCAGAAGATTAAAACTAATTGGAGTTACAGGAACGAACGGGAAAACGACGACCACTGAAATGATAGCTTCGATTTTCGAAAGCGCTGGAAAAAAAATCGCTCTTTTGAATTCGGTGAGGTTTAAAATCGGAGAAAAAGAAGAAATTAATAGGTTGAGAATGACAATGCCAGGAAGGTTTTTCATCCAAAGGTTTTTGAAAAAGGCAGTAAAAGAAGGTTGTCAATATGCGATTTTAGAAGTAACCTCGGAAGGAATAAAACAGCATCGCCAGAGGTTTTTAGATTTTAAAGTGGCAGTTTTTACAAATTTAGCCCCCGAACATATCGAGGCTCACGGTTCTTTTGAAAATTATAAAAAAGCGAAAGGAAAAATTTTTCAGGCAACGAAAGAAATCCACGTCATCAACCTCGAAGACGAAAATTCAGATTATTTTTTAAGATTCCCAGCGAAAAGAAAAATCACTTATGGATTAAAAAAAGGAGAGATAAATTTAGAAAACACAAAACTAAAACTGAAAATTCCCGGCGAATTCAACCTTTACAACGCCCTGGCGGCAATTTCGGTTGCTGTTTCTCAAGGTATCGATAAGGAGTTGGCAATAAAAACTTTAGAGGAATTTTTAGGGGTGCCCGGCAGGATGGAAGAGGTAATATCTCAGCCATTTAAAGTCGTTGTCGATTATGCTTTTACCCCGAATGCATTAGAAAAAGTTTATCAAACTTTACGAAATTCCAAATTCAAAAATTCAAATTCCAAAATGATTTGCGTCCTAGGGGCTTGTGGCGGAGGTCGTGATAAATGGAAGAGGCCGGTTTTGGGAGGTTTGGCAGCAAAATACTGCGATGAGGTGATTGTGACAAATGAAGACCCTTACGACGAAGACCCTTGGCAGATCATCGAACAGGTGGCAGCTGGGGCAAAAGGAAAGGCGAGAAAAATTTTAGACAGAAGGGAAGCAATCAGGGAAGCATTAAGGCTAGCAAAAGAAGGAGATTTGGTTGTTATCACCGGAAAGGGTTGCGAACCCTCGATCTGTTTGGCCGGAGGAAAAAAAATTCCCTGGGACGATAGAATAGTAGTAAAAGAAGAAATTCAAAGGTTGTATTCAAAATTCTAAAAAATAATGCTAAAATCAAAAATATGGAAAAATACATTTTTTCTTTCAATCAAGAAAAAACAGAAGGGGAGGCAAAAATGAACGACCTCTTGGGAGGAAAAGGGGCGAATTTGGCTCAGATGGCAAAACTCGGCCTTCCCGTGCCTCCTGGTTTCACCATCACCACTCAGGTCTGTAATTTTTTTTATAAAAACAACTACCGCTATCCTCCGGGATTGGAAGAAGAATTAAAAAAAGCGGTAGCTGAAGTAGAAAGGATTAAAGGCGCAAAATTTGGGAACCCAGAAAATCCTTTGTTTTTCTCGGTTCGTTCTGGCGCAAGAATTTCTATGCCCGGGATGATGGATACGGTTTTGAACCTTGGGTTTAACGACGAAATCGCAAAAAAACTGGCTGAAAAAAACTCTCGGTTTGCTTGGAATGCCTATTGGCGATTCATCTTCATGTTTGCCGACGTGGTCATGGGAGCGCCAAAAGAAGAGTTGGACGAAGTTTTAGAGGGGATAAAAAAGGAAAGAGGGTTGAAATCTGACTTGGAACTTTCGGCTGAAGACTGGAAAGAAACGGGAGAGCGGTTAAAAACAAAAGTTAAACATTTAACCGGAAGAGAAATCCCTCAAGATCCTTGGGCTCAACTTTGGGAAGCGATCGGCGCAGTTTTTAAATCCTGGAACACCCCTCGGGCGGTTACCTACCGAAAATTGAACAAAATTCCCGATGATTGGGGAACGGCAGTCAACGTCCAGTCGATGGTCTTTGGAAACTTTGACGAAAGGTCAGCCAGCGGAGTTGGTTTCACCCGCAATCCAGCCACGGGGGAAAAAGAACTTTATGGCGAATTTTTGATTCAAGCTCAAGGGGAAGATGTGGTTGCCGGGATCAGAACGCCCCAACCGATTGAAAAAATGAAAGAAATTTTTCCCGAATGCTATCAAGAACTTTTAAGAATTTCAGAAATTTTAGAAGGATATTACAAAGACATGCAAGACATCGAATTTACTATCGAGTCAGGAAAACTTTGGATGCTCCAAACAAGAACAGGAAAAAGAACAGCTCAGGCGGCAGTGAAAATAGCCTTAGACATGGTCAAAGAAAAACTCATCGACAAAAAGGAGGCGATTTTGAGAATCGACCCAGAATCGATCGAAAGCTTCTTCCGTCCTTCTTTCGACCCAAAAATAAAAAAGGAGGTTTTGGTCAAAGGTTTACCCGCTTCACCGGGAGCAGCCGTGGGAGAAGTGGTTTTTGACCCAGCCGAGGCTGAAAAACTGGTTGACGAAGGTCATAAAGTGATTTTGGTTAGGGTGGAAACCTCGCCGGATGATATCCACGGAATGGCGGTGGCCGAAGGAATATTGACCAGTCGAGGAGGGATGACTTCCCATGCCGCTTTGGTTTCCCGTGGGATGGGAAAACCCTGTATCGTCGGAGCAGAAGAAATGTATGTCGATTACAAAAACCAACAATTTTCGGTCGGGGGAAAAGTCGTCAAAAAGGGAGAAATAATCAGTCTAGACGGAACCCGAGGAGAGGTTTATCTGGGAAAGTTAGAAATGGTTCCGCCTCAAATTCCAGAAAGTTTAAAAGAAATTTTAAGTTGGGCTGACAAAGAAAGAAAATTAAAGGTTTTCACCAATGCCGACACCCCGGAACAAGCAAAAAAGGCCAAGGAGTTTGGGGCCCAGGGAATCGGACTTTGTCGAACAGAGCATATGTTTTTTGAAGAGTCGAGGATTCCCGTCTTTCGCCAAATGATCATGGCGGAGAACGAAAAAGAAAGAAGAGAAGCTTTAGAAAAAATCGAACCTTTGCAAAAGGGTGACTTTTTAGAAATTTTTAGGGTGATGGATGGCCTGCCAGTGATCATCCGACTTTTGGATCCGCCGCTTCACGAATTTTTACCAAAAACCGAAGAAGAAATAGAAAGGTTTTCCAAGCAAAGTGGTTTACCTAAAGAAGCAATCGTCAAAAAGGCTGAACAACTCAAAGAGCTTAACCCGATGCTTGGCCATCGGGGTTGTCGTTTGGGGGTGACCTACCCTGAAATTTACGAAACGCAGGTTAAGGCGATCGTCGAGGCCGCTTGTCAAATTAAAAAAGAAGGAGGGAAAGTAAAACCAGAAATTATGATTCCTTTGGTCTTTGACGAAACGGAATTTGCGATTTTGCGATCGATGATTGAGGAAAAAATAAAAGAAGTTTTAGAAAAAGAAAAGGTTGATTTGGAATATAAAATCGGAACGATGATCGAACTTCCAAGGGCCGCCCTTCGAGCCGGAGAAATCGCCAAAGAGGCGGAATTTTTCTCTTTCGGGACTAACGATTTAACTCAAACAACCCTTGGGATTTCGCGAGACGACGCCGGTCGATTTTTAGTCAAATATCTGGAAAAGAAAATTTTTAAAGACGATCCTTTCAAAAGTTTGGATGAAAAAGGGGTGGGAGAGTTAATAAGAATCGCAACCGAAAGAGGAAGAAAAACGAGAAGAGATTTAGAAATAGGAATTTGTGGCGAACACGGCGGCGATCCCAAGTCGATTGAATTTTGCCATCGAGTCGGTTTAGATTACGTCAGCTGTTCGCCCTATCGCGTGCCGGTGGCGAGGTTGGCTGCCGCCCAGGCGGCTTTAAAAAATAAAGAGTAAAGTGAAAAAGTTTGAAATTTTAGAACACAAAGCTGATTTGAAAATCAGAGTTTTTGGAAAAACGAAAGAAGAACTTTTTGAAAAGGCAATGGTTGGGATGTTTGCAGCGGCAGAATATCAACCCAAAGTTGAAGGCAAAGAGAAGAGAATAAAAGTTAAGATTTCCTCGCTGGATTTGCCATCTTTGCTGGTTGATTTTTTAAACGAAATTTTATATCTGACCGAAACCAAAAAGTTGGTGTTTAAAAAAGTTAAATTTAAAAAATTCTCTGAAAGAGAAATTGAAGGAGATCTGACTGGAAAACCGTTAAAAAGGATTGGGGTTCATATCAAAGGAGCGACTTATCACGATTTAGAAATTCGCCAGAACAAAATGTTTGAGGCAACAATCTTGTTTGACGTTTAAAGGGGTATGATCTCAAAAAAAGATTTTAAAAAAATTTCAGATTGGCTTTGGGAAATCCCAAAAGATTTTAGGCCTGATATGAGAGTTCCTGCAAGAGTTTATCTTTCCGAAAAGATGCTCGAAGAGGCGTTTAGAGATAGGTCGATCGAACAATTGATTAACGTCGCAACTTTACCTGGAATTCAAAGATACGCCTTAGCGATGCCAGATATGCACGAAGGTTACAGCTCACCCATTGGCGGAGTCGCCGCTATCGATACCAAAGAAGGAATAATTTCCCCTGGAATGCAAGGTTATGATATCAATTGCCTTTCTCCTAAAACATTTGTTTTGTTAGAACACGGAACTTATCTTCCAATTTCTGAATTAGAAAAAGTTTGGAAAGAAAAGAAAGTGAAATTTATGGATTTTAAAAGAAAAGAATTAAAAGAATCTGAAATGATTTATTTTCTGAAAAGATACAACAATCCTACTATTTATCGAATTATCACTGCTTCTGGGAGAGAAATTGAAGCAACAGGCGATCACCCAATTTATACCCAAGAAGGAATGAAAGAAGTTAGATTTTTAAATGAGGGAGAAAAAATTGCTATTTTTCCTTTCGAAGGAGTTGCTTTTGAAGAGCCTTCTAACGAAATCATTCTTTCTAAAAAAGATTTCGAAAAAACCTTAAAAGAATTAGGGAAAACAAACAAAGGTTCTTCAGTCCAGCAAATTTTAAAACAAACTGAAAAGCTTAATCTTCTTCCTTTAAGATACAATTCCTGGCAATTACCTTATCTTTTGAAAATAATGGGATTTGTGTTTGGTGATGGTTACATTTCAATTACCAAAGATGGAAAAGGAATTGTTGGGTTTAACGGAAAAAGAGAGGATTTAGAGAAAATCAGAGAAGATATTAAAAAAATTGGTTTTAACCCTTCACCAATTATTGCCAGAGAGAAAAAACATAAAATAAAAACTCAATATCAAAAAGAATACCAATTCAAGACAAAAGAGGAATTTTTCAGAGTAAGTTCTTTTGCCTTCGCTGCACTTTTAATAGCTTTGGGCACTCCATATGGAATAAAAACTGAAAAAGAATATCGAATTCCAAAATGGATCTTTAAAGCTCCGCTTTGGCAAAAAAGATTGTTTTTAGCTTCTTTCTTTGGAGCAGAACTTTCATCTCCTAAAACCTTGAATAAATACAACTTTTATGCTCCTCAGTTGAATATGTCAAAGGCAAGAGAATTGGAAAAGAATGTGAGAGAATTTTTAGAAGACATTGCCAATCTTTTAAAAGATTTCGGAATTGAAACTTATCCAATAAAGAAAGTACCTGGATACAATTTCGAAGGAAAAAGGGGAGAAACAATAGGTTTGAGGTTGCAAATTTCAGAAAAAATTGAAAATTTAATAAGGTTTTTTGAAACTGTTGGTTACGAATACAATAGACAAAAACAAAAAGAGGCTTCTTTGGCAGCAAATTATTTAAGATTAAAACTCAAAGTGACAAAAGTGAGAGAAAAGGCAAGAAAGGAAATAAGGGCCCTTTACAAAAAGAAAGGAGACTTTAAAAAGTTAGCCCCAAAGATTTTAGAAAAGTACGGCGGAAAATATGTAACTTATCAATTCCTTTATCATTCCCTTTTTAAAGAAAAGAGTCACGGTGTAATTAGAAAAAGAGGAAAACCAAGGATAGCTTTTAACTTTCCATCTTTTGAAGAATATAAAAAAGAATGTGCTTTTGGTGAAAATGGGTTGGTTTGGGATGAAATTGAAAAAATTGAAAAAATTCCTTACCGAGATTTCGTTTTCGATTTCACTATTAAAGATGCAAATCACAACTTTATCGCAAGCAATTTCGTTGTTTCAAATTGTGGAGTTAGAGTTTTAACTTCAGAATGGAAAGAAAGCGATTTAAAACCTTATTTGGAGAAATTGGCAAACGAAATTTATAAAGAAGTTCCTTCCGGGCTCGGAAGAGGAAGGCAACTTAAATTTTCGATTCCAGAGTTAGACAAAATTTTAGAAGGAGGAGTACCTTATTTGGTAGAAAAAGGATACGGGGAAAAAGAAGATATTGAAAATTGTGAAGCAGGAGGAAAGTTGCCATGGGCTGATGCTTCAGCAGTTTCAAGTCATGCAAAAAATAGAGGAAGAGATCAAGTCGGAACTTTGGGTTCTGGCAATCATTTTTTGGAAATTCAAAAAGTTGCTGAGATTTTCAATGAAGAAGTTGCCAAAACCTTTGGAGTGTTTAAAGATCAAATTGTGGTAATGGTCCATTGTGGATCTCGTGGTTTGGGTCATCAGGTTTGTTCTGATTATCTAAGAGAATTTATTCCTTTAATGCTTAACAAATACAAAATCAAGGTACCCGACCGGGAATTTGCTTGTGTCCCTTTCAATTCTCCAGAAGGAAAAAGAGCTTTGGCTGCTTCTGGTGCTGCTGCCAACTATGCCTGGGCCAACAGGCAAATGATTACTCATTTTGTGAGAAAAGCCTGGAAAAACGTTTTAGGAGAAAGAGGGGGTAAGTTAAGTTTGCTTTATGATGTTGCTCATAACATCATAAAGATCGAAAAATATAACATTGGCGGAAAAGAAAAAGAGGTCGCGGTTCATCGAAAAGGAGCGACACGGGCATTCCCCCCAGGACATTCTGAAATTCAAGAAAAATACAAAAACGTTGGGCAGCCGGTAATCATTCCCGGGTCGATGGGAACCGCTTCCTATATTTTAGTTGGAAGAAAAGAAGGAGAAGAAGCTTTTTACTCCACCTGTCATGGTGCCGGTCGGACGATGTCAAGGCATGCGGCCATCAGAACTTTATCAGGAAAAGAAATCGTCCAGGCTCTTGAAAAAAAAGGAATAATCGTTAAATGTTATTCATTGAGGGGAATAGCCGAAGAGGCCCCTCAAGCATATAAAAACGTTGACGAAGTTGTGGAAGTAGTTCACAACGCTGGTTTATCAAAAAAAGTAGCCAAAATAATACCCTTAGCCGTAATTAAGGGTGAATAAAATGAAAATTTTTTCCAAAATTTTTTATCATGAAAGAAATTCGATTGCCAAAATCGATCAGAAAATTTATTCGAAAAGAGAAGGCGCGGATTCGCCGAGAAGTTTTGGATTTAAAAGAACAAGAAAGGTTGATCCAAGAACTTTATCAAAAAATTTTAAAACAATATGAAAACAAAAGAAATATTCAACTTAGCCATTGAAATGGGAACTGAGGCAGATTTCAGGGGAAGGGAGGGGGTAAAAAAAGTTTTAGAAAGAAAAAGAAAAAAGTATGAAAAACTCTCCCTGAAAGAAAAAGAAATTTTTGACTTGGAGGCCTTAGAAAACCCTTACTTGGATTCCAGAGTTTACAACATCGCCGAAGATAAAGAAATAAAAAAAATTTTGGCTGGAATCCACATCGAGGTTGAAGAAATTTTATTGGCAAAAGAACTAGGAGACATCGATTTGGTAATTTCTCATCATCCGATAGGGAAAGGGTTGGCAAATCTGGCCGACGTTATGGAATTGCAATGCGACGTTTTGAACTATTACGGCGTCCCGATAAACGTTGCCGAAGGATTGATGAAAGAAAGGATCGAAGAGGTGGCAAGGGGGGTGCATGCCTTAATTCATGAAAAAACAGTCGACGCGGCAAAACTTTTAAAAGTTAATTTGATGAACGTTCATACTCCTTGCGACAATTTAGTGGCCAAATTTTTAAAAGACCTAATCGAAAAAGAAAAACCGGAAAGACTGGGAGATTTATTAGATTTGCTTTTAGAAATTCCAGAATACAAAGAGGCAGCAAAAATTGGGGCAGGACCAAAAATCACCGTAGGTTCCCCGGAAAATAGATGCGGAAGGATTGCTTTAACCGAAGTGACCGGTGGGACAGAAGGCTCGCCAAAGCTTTACGAAAAAATGGCCATCGCCGGGATTGGGACGATCGTTTCGATGCATCAATCAGAAGAACACTGGAAATCAGCCAAAGAAGCGCACATTAACGTAATCGTCGCCGGGCACACCCCTTCAGATTCTTTAGGAATGAATTTGTTCTTGGACGAATTAGAAAAAAGAGGGATCGAAATCATCCCCTGCTCAGGGTTGATCAGAGTTTCGAGAGCGAAAAAATAAAATCATGAGAACCGGAATTGCTACAGTTCCCTTAGATTATGGCAAATGTCCAAGATGGCTTTTTGAAAGGATGAAAAGGTTGGCAAGAACGATTACTTTATTAATCATCCAAGAATTCGGCCCAGATGAATTTTTGAAAAGGATTTCTGACCCAGTTTGGTTCCAAAGCTTAGGTTGTGTTATCGGTTTCGATTGGAATTCCTCAGGATTAACTACAACAGTGATGGGAGCTTTAAAAGAAGCACTTCATGGATTGGAAGATGATTTGGGAATTTACGTTTGCGGAGGAAAAGGGAAAACTTCAAGAAAAACTCCAGATGAAATTAGAATGATCGGTTTAACTAGGGGGTTTGATTTTTATGAAAATTTGATCTACGCCTCGAAAATCACCGCCAAAGTTGATTCCTGTTTGATTCAAGCCGGATTTCAAATTTATCATCACAACTTTATCTTCACAAAAGACGGAAAATTTACCGTCATCCAGCAGGGAATGAACACTGAAATTCAAAAGGCAAGAAGATACCATTGGTTATCCTTAAAAATTAAAGATTTTACTGAAGAACCACATACCGGTGTTGTTTCCGACGTCAAGCTAAAACCCTTAAACTTAACGGCAAAAGAAAGCAAAAAAAATAAAGAAATTTCGGTCGAATTAGTGAAAGAAGAACCTAAGACTTTCTTGCGCGATGTAAAATCGATTGTAGAAAAATCAGATTCCTTGATAACCCAAAAAAGGCTCCCTGGTTTTTGTGAAATAGAATTGAAGAGTCGCGAATTTTATCATCATCCGGTTGAAAAAGAAAGGTTTGATTTAAAGAGACTGAAAAAAACGGTAGAAAAAGCCCACTTTTTAAGGCCGGAGAATTTTGAAAATCTATTAATGACAGAAGGAGTCGGACCAAAAACTATTAGAGCCTTGAGTTTAGTTTCAGAAATAATTTATGGAGCGAAACCTTCTTACGAAGACCCGGCAAGATATTCCTTCGCCCACGGTGGAAAAGACTCTACACCTTATCCAGTCGAAAGGGAAATTTATGATAAAACAATTTCTGTCCTTGAAAAAGGTATCGAAATGGCTAAAATTTCTTTAAGAGAAAAAGAAAAAGCAAAAAAAAGGCTATGGTGGCAAAAGAAACTCCTGCTCGGAGAAAATTTTTAATCAAGAAAAAACAAAAAAGGAGAAAGAAAATTAAGAAACTGAAAGAAAAATATTTGAGGGCGAAGACGAAAGAGGAGAAAGAAAAAATTGTTGAGAAAATTTTAAGGATTGCCCCTCATTATCCGATTGAGGAAATTTTGAAATTGAATGGAACAAAAAAATAAAGAAATAATTTCTCTTCTCTCGACCGAGGTGATTTTATTCTTTTTTACCCTTGCCTTAGGGATTTTTACCGCCCAAAAATTGCGAAAAATCCTCAAGCCTCAGGTAATCGAAATTCCTTCGGTTTCTTTTTTCGATTTCATCTTTTATTTTTTGCTCGCCACTTTTTCTATTTTTCTTGTCTCCCGCTTTATTAAAAGGGGGGTAGTCAAAGAAAAAATATATAAAACGCTTTTTATTTTCACCTCCTTTTTTGGTTCACTGATTCTCTTTGAGGCCTTTTTTTCTGAACCCTTTTCCCTTTTTTTGGTTTTTCTTTTGGCTCTTTGGTGGATCAAAAAACCGATCGTTTTAAACCAAAACCTTTTGATAATTTTTTCGATAGCCGGGATCGGCGCCACCCTCGGTTTGGCTTTAAAGCCAGAAATGATGGTTTTGATTTTGCTTGTCCTTTCAGTTTATGATTTTATCGCCGTTTACAAAACAAAACATATGGTCACAATGGCCAAAGATATGATCGAGAGTGGAACGATTTTAGGTTTGGTCTTTCCGGTCGGTTTTTCAGGTTTTTTAAAAAACCTAAACGCGGTAAAGCCAGGCCAAGGAGAATTTTTAATTTTGGGAGGAGGAGATGTCGCCTTTCCTTTGATTTTTTCAGTTTCCCTTTTAGAATTGGGAATTTTAAAATCCTTTCTCGTCGCCCTCTTTTCTCTTTTTGGTCTTTTTACCAATTTTTTCTTTTTCCTCAAACAAAAAGAAAGAAAACCAATCCCCGCCTTACCTCTCATTGCTTTATTTTCGATAATCGGTTATTTATTAACCATGATTAAGGGCTGATCTTGTTTTTAATTAATAATGAGTGAAATTATAAAAAAAGAAAAAAAGCTTGAGAAATTAAATCGAGAAATTAGAAAATGTAAAAAATGCCCCTTGTGGAAATTAAGGAAAAATGCGGTTCCGGGAGAAGGACCGGTGAATGCGAAAATAATGGCAATTGGAATGGCGCCGGGAATTGAAGAAGACAAATTAGGAAGGCCGTTCGTAGGAAGGGCGGGCAAATTTTTGAACGAACTGTTTAAAATAGCCAAAATAAAAAGAGAAGAAATTTTCATAACGAGTCCTTTAAAATGCCTACCTCAACCTCCACCTAATCGAAAACCAAAGAAAGAAGAAATTGAAGCTTGTTTGCCCTATTTAAAAAAGCAAATCAAAATCATCAACCCAAAATACTTTATTTTACTTGGTGAGGTTGCCTTTTCTGTCTTTTTTCCAAAAGAAAAACTGAAAAAATTTCGAGGAAAATGGATTAAAAAAGGAGGGGGATTTTATTTCCCAACTTATCATCCAGCAGCTGGTTTAAGGTTTCCAAAAATCAGAAACATTTTAGAAAAAGATTTTAGAAAATTAAAAGGGAACATTCCTTCATCTTAAGAGAATTAATCCTTAACGCGGAGGAAGCGACGAACGTTTTTTAAGACTTAAATTTTAGGAAAAAGAATTTCTGATTTTGTCGGATTTTTTGTTTGGTTGAGAATTTTTTTTGAGGTTTTTGGTAAAAAAGGTTCTAAAAGCTTAGCGATTTCGACCAAAAGAGATAATAAATCAGAAATCACCGGTTTTGCCTCTTTTTGCTTTAGTTTGAACAATTCCCAAGGTTTTTTCTTTTCAAGGTATCGGTCGCCAAAAGAAATCAATTCCCAAATAGAAATCAACCCCTCGTTGAATTTAAATTCCTCCAAAGATTTCTCCCATTTTTCTTTCGCCTTGGAAATTTCTGTTTTAAGCTCTTTATCTTCGATTCTCAATTTTGGGCTTTTAACATTTAATTTTTTCGCCAAAGCGATTATCCTCGCCACAAGGTTTCCAAGACCGGAGGCCAAATCAGAATTGTATCTTTTTTTGAATTTTTCAAAGGTAAAATCTAAATCCTCAAAAGGGGGGGTTTCTACCAAAAGAAAGTATCTCAAAGAATCGGCTCCGTATTTTTCGATTATTTCTAAGGGATTGACGATGTTTCCTAAACTCTTTGACATTTTTTGCCCCTCAACAGTGATGAAGCCATGACAAAGAATTCTTTTGGGAAGGGGCAGTTTTGCTGAAAGAAGCATGGCCGGCCAATAAACGGCATGGAATTTTAAAATATCTTTCCCGATGATATGTAAATCGGCCGGCCAATATTTTTTAAATTTTTTTTCTTCTCGCCCGTAGCCGATTGCGGAAACATAGTTTATCAAAGCATCAAACCAAACATAAATTATTTGGGATTTGTCCTCGGGAACGGGAATCCCCCAACCCTTCATCCTTTCTTTCGGTCTGGAAATGCTAAAATCTTCCAACCCAGATTTAATGAAGTTTAAAACTTCAAACTTTCTCTCTTCAGGAAAAATTTTAATTTCGTCTTTTTCGATTGTTTTTTCCAATTGTTTTTGGTAGCGAGAAAGTCTAAAAAAATAATTTTCTTCGGAGACTAACTCCGGTTTTTTCAGATGATAGGGGCAAAGGCCGTTTTTTAAATCTTTTTCTTTTATAAACGCTTCACAACCAGAACAATAAAGTCCTGAGTAGTTTTTTTTGTAAATATCGCCGTTTCCTTTACACTTTAGCCAAATTTTCTTTACGCCTGGCCAATGAACTTTTTTGTTTGTCGTTCGAATAAAATAATCGAAAGAAATTTCAAATTTTCTCCAAAGTTGTTTGGCAAAGTTAACGTTTTTATCAACAAATTTCTTTGGAGAAATGTTTTCTTTTTCTGCGGCCAAAACGTTCTTTTGGGCGTTTTCGTCAGTTCCGGTTAAAAAGAAAACATCTTCTCCTAAAATTCGATGGTATCTCGCTAAAACGTCAGCCTGAACTTTTTCTAAGGAATGGCCCAAATGGACAGGAGCGTTAGCATAATCTATGGCGGTAGTGAGGTAAAATTTTTTTCTCATTTTTTCCTAACGATTATCACAAATTCTCCTTTTATCTTATCTTTTTCTATTTCTTTTACAACCTCTTCGATTTTCCCGCGATAAATCGATTCAAATTTTTTTGTCAACTCCCGACAGACCACAACTTTCGGTTCGATTTTAAGCTCTTTTGCTTTTTGCTCCAGTTCTTTTAAAGTTTTGATAATCCGGAAGGGTGATTCGTAGAAAATTACTGGATATTTCGATTCTAAAATTTCTTTGAGAAATTTCTCTCTTTTTTTCTTTTTTGGTAAAAAACCAAGAAACAAAAATTTATCCATCGAAAAACCAGAAACGGAAACGGCGGCCGTAAGGGCGCTTGGCCCAGGGATTGGGATGATTTTTACTTTGTCTTTCAATTCTTCAACCACTACCTCAACCAACTTTCCCCCAGGGTCAGAAAGACCTGGCGTTCCAGCTTCTGAAACTAAAGCCAAGCTTTTTCCTTGTTTTAAAAGTTCCAAAATGTAGTTTATCTTTTTTAATTGAGTGTGTTGATGAAAACTTAACAAGGGGGTGTTTATTCGATAATATCTCAGCAATTTTTTTGTTTCTCTGGTATCTTCAGCCAAAATCAAATCGACTTCTTTTAAAACAGAAAGGGCACGAAAAGACAAATCGTTTAAATTGCCGATCGGCGTAGCCACGATATAAAGGTTAGTCAGCTTCGAATTCATCTTCTCTTTTCAGAAAAATAAGGACGATTTCTTTTAAAACGGCGGTAAAAGGGATGGCTAAAATCGCTCCCAAAATTCCTAAAAGTTTTCCGCCGATGATAAGAGAAAGCAAAACCAAAAGAGGGGATAAACCAACAAACCTTTGGGTTAAAATCGGAAGGAAAATGGTACCTTCGATTTGTTGGATGAGAATGAAGGCAACTAAGCTAAAAACGGCCTGCCACCAACTTTCCAAAAGGGCGAAAATAAAAATAACAAAACCAGCTAAAATCGGTCCCAAAATTGGCACGAGGTTTGTCATTCCAGCAAACAAACTGAGAGAAAAAGCATAATCCACTTTAAAGAGAAAAAGGGAAAGGTAAGTCAGAAACCAAACGAGAAGACAACCTAAAATTCGAGAAAAAAACCAACCCGAAACTTGAACTTGAATTTTTTGCCACAAACCCAAAATCGCCTCGGCTTCTTTTGGGAAAAAAGACCTGATCGCGTTTTTAACTTTTTTTTCTTCGAGCGAAAAAAAGAAAGAGAGAAAAAAAATGGTAAAAAGCGTAAAGACTCCACCAAAAATAGTCATCAAAAAGCGAAAGATATTTTTAGCCATCGGTTCAAGTGCCTCTTGCAGGTTTTTTTCAAAAACTTCAACCAAGCGGAAATTACCAAAGGGCAATTTTTCAAACCATTTTTTCACCTCTGTCAAATAAGAAGGTAAAAATTTAACAAGGTTTTGCAGTTCGTCAGCCAAGGAATTGCTGATAAAAAAGATTAAAAGAGCAAAGGTCCCCAAAACGAGAAAATAAACAAGGAAAGTGGCAAAGACCCTTGGTATTTTTTTTCTTTCAAAAAACTCGATGGCCGGTATGGCTAAAAAAGAAAGGATTAAAGAAAACAAAAACCAAAGAAAAATTTCTTTGAGAGAGTAAAGAAAATAAACGATTAAAACGGCAACAAGAATTTTAAAAATCGTCGACCAGCTGATTTCTATTTTTCTAACTTCCTTCATAGTTTTAAAAGTTTTTTCATTTTTTCTTTTTCCTTAAAAGGCCCGATCAGGGCAAGGTTCAGTTTTTCTGGCCGGAAAATTTCTCTGGCCAAACTCAACAAATCATTTTGAGAAACTCGGTCGATCTTTTCAAAAATCTGTTTCGGCGTCAAAATTTTTTTCTCTAAAACCTCTTGGCTGGCATAGAAAAAAGCTTTGGCGTCGGAAGATTCTAACAATAAAGTAGTTTTTCCTTTTAAATAATCTTTTGCTTTTTTTAATTCAGAAAGAGGAACTTTTTCTTTAGAAATTTTCTTGTATTCTTCCAGGATGGCTAAAATTCCTTTTTCCACTCTTTTATTGTCCAAACCCGCCCTGGTTACCAAAAAACCGGTATCGGGGTTCATTTCTGTTTCGGTAACGATGTAATAAGCGAGGCCGAGTTTTGTCCTTATTTTTTCAAACAACCGCGAGCTCATCATCCCTCCTAAAATCACCGCCAGTAAATCTTGGGCGTATCTTTTGGGATGGAAAAGGTTAAAAGTTCTCACCCCCAAGCAAAGATGGGTTTGATCGGTTTCTCGAAAGTGGAGTAAAACTTCTGGCTCTCTCTGTTTTTCGATTACCTTTTGTTTTTTTCTCGGCTCCCCTTTTTTGATTTTTGAAAAGTATTTTTTGATTTTCTCTACGGCCGCTTTTTCCTCAAAATTTCCGGCTAAAGCAACGATCGTGTTTTTTGCCACGTATTGTTTTTCCCGATAGCCAAGAAGTTTTTTTCTGGTTATTTTTGAAACCGTTTCTTCTGTCCCGGCCACGTCCCAACCAGCCGGTTGGTCGCCGTACAACAACCGAGGCCATAAAACCTGAACGTATTCCATCGGATGGTCATACCTCATTTTGATTTCTTCGATAACCACTCCCTTTTCTTTTTCGATCTCTTTTTCTGGTAAAGTAGAATTTAAAAAAATGTCAGAAACCCAATCTAGGGCTAAATCAAAATGGGGGACGGCTACCTTGGCAAAATAACCAGTATATTCTTCGGAGGTAAAGGCATTGTAAATCCCGCCAACTTTGTCTAAAGTTTCGGCAATGATTTTGCTCGTCGGTCTCTTTTTTGTCCCCTTAAAGTACATGTGCTCCAGGAAATGGGAAATACCATTTTCTTCTTTTTCCTCATATTTCGAACCGGTTCCAACCAAAACCAAAACCGTCAAAGATTGGGTATTTCTTTGAGGGACGGTAATAATCCTTAAACCGTTTTTGAGGGTGATTTTTCTAAACATCGTTTTCTAATTTTTCTTTTAAAACTTTTATTAAATCTTTGATTTTTACCCTTTCTTGATTCATCGTGTCGCGATCTCTGATCGTCAAATCATCTTGTTTTAGGCTTTCAAAATCTATCGTCAAGCAATAAACCGTGCCGATTTCGTCTTGTCGTCGATAACGCCGACCGATCGAGCCTACTTCATCGTACTGGCAAACAAAATGGGGTTTTAACATTCGGTAAACTTCTTTGGCTTTTTCAACTAACGCTGGTTTGTTTTTGACCAAAGGTAAGACTGCTACCTTAACCGGAGCGATTTTTTTATTCAATTTCAACAAAACCTCAACTTCCTTTGTTGGTTTTGTCGTTTTTGTCCTTCCGCCAGGAATCTCTTCATAAGCCTCGACCAGAAGCGCCAAGACCAACCTCTCGACACCGACCGAAGTTTCGATAACAAAAGGAAAATACCTTTCTTTCGTTTCTGGGTCAAAATATCTTAAATCCTCACCCGAATGCCGCGAGTGGTTTGATAAATCCCAATCCCCACGATTATGAACACCCTCGATTTCTTTCCAACCGAAAGGAAATTTATACTGAATATCAACCTGTCTTCTGGCATAATGAGCCCTTTCTTTTTCCGGAACCTCAAAAATTTTCAAATTTTCCTTTTTTAAGCCAATAGATCCTAACCATTTTAACCTTTCTTTCAACCAAAAATCAAAAAATCTATCTGCCTCTTTTGGATGGCAGAACCATTGCATTTCCATCTGTTCAAACTCTCTGATCCGGAAGATAAAATCTTTTGGCGTGATTTCGTTTCTGAAAGCCTTTCCGATTTGGCAAATGCCAAAAGGAATTTTCATTCTCATTGCGTTCAAAACGTTTTTGAAGTTGAGATAGATCCCCTGGCAGGTTTCGGCTCTCAAGTAAGTCAGAGAAGCGGTTTCCTCTACCGGTCCGACAAAAGTTTTCATCATCAAATTAAATTTTCTGGGTTCGGTTAAGAGCCCGCCGCATTCAGGGCATTTTTTTCGCACCTCTTCTGCCTTAAACCTTTTATGGCAATTTTTACATTCTCTCAGTTCGTCGGCAAAACCAGCGCTTAAATGTCCCGAAGCCTCCCATACTTTTGGCGACATCAAAATCGAAGCATCCAAACCGACGATGTTTTCATGATTTTTTGTCATTTCGTCCCACCAGGCCCTTTTGAGGTTTTTTTTCATTTCTACGCCCAAAGGCCCAAAATCATAAGAGGAAGAAAAACCCCCGTAAATTTCAGATGAGGGGAAAATAAACCCTCTTCTTTTACAAAAAGAAATTATTTTTTCCATTTTATTTTACTGTACCCATTTCCGGTTTTACGTTTTGGTCGTAAGGCAAGCTGGTATCGACAGGTGGGGCGCTGGTCTCTAAAATTTTTCCCGTCCAGCTGTCTTCCCCAGAGGCGGTTGCTTCGCCAACTAAAATCGCTTTTGTTCCTCTTTGATTTTCCTTTGGGGAAAAAGAAATTTGGAAGGCTAGTTGGGGTGAAGTCGCTCCTCCCAAATCACCGACTGTCCAAACGACCTCTCTTGATTGAGGGTCAAAAGAAAACTTTGAAGTCAACTCTTCGGGGAAAATTTTGCCGGTCAAACTAACTTCAGGGGGAAGCGTTGCCTTAACCGTTACTTCTTTGAAAGAGGAATAGTAGCCATTAACTCGCCAGACGATGGTATAGGTAGTTTCCTTTCCAACTTCTGGTGGCAAAGGACCGGAATTGCCAAAAATCTCGTCGTAATAATATCCTTTTTGGACGATTTCCAATTTGGCGCTAATCTTTGTTAAAAACTCTTCTTTTACTTCGCCAACAAAAACCTTGTTTTTCAAAATGGGGGCAGACAAGGAAGAAAGGTCATCTTTTACCTTAACCCAAAAATCAACTTTTCCTTCTTCGCTCGGAAGCAAACGTTGAAGTTGAGGAACGTTTCGCCAGTCAAATATCACTGAAGTATCAGCCGGCCGACATTCTCCCAATTCTGACTTTAAACTTTGAAAATCAAAAGCCTCTCCCTCTAACTTATCGATGATCGAAAGGTTGGTCAATTCTTCGCCGCCGACGTTTTTAAAATAGATTTCGTAATGGAGCCATTCTCCGGGCGAGGCGACGTATTCTGGGTTGCCGTTTATTTCTTGCCTTAAATAGAGAGAGGGTTTCATCAGGCCGATCCCTTTTTCGGTTTCTTTCAGGGGGATAAGTTTTCCTTCAAGAAGGAGGCTCAATTTGGCTCGAAAAATTTTCGTCTCGCCAACGTTTCCTAAAATCTTTCCCAAAATTTCCACCCTCCCCCCATCTCCCCTGGTCAAAAGAGGAATTTCCCATTCGTTTTTTTCCATCGATGGCGGGTTTGAACTGATAAACTCAAAACCCGAGGGATATTCGACTTCTATCCTCAAATTTGAAAGAGGGAAATCGACGCTTGAAAAATAGTTTATCCTGAGATTAAAATTCCTTCCGGGCTCGACTTTTGAAGGAAAATCGAATTCGAAAGTAAGGGGGTGAGGCTTCAAAACCGTGGTGAAAGAAGTTTGAGAAGTGTATTTGGCCATCAAATTTTTAGGCCGATAGGAAAGAGAAGCTTTGGCTATTTTTGCTTCTCCTTCTTTGCCAAAAAGACGAAGACGAAAAGAAAAACTCTTTTCCTCGCCTGGGTAGATGGCCGAGCCCAATTTTTCTTCTTTGAAAATTTGGGTTTGGGCAACCTTTTCCTCAGAAAGAGAATTTTCTGGCGGTTCAAAAATCAACTCTGGATTTTCTAGCCGAAAATTGCCGTTGTTTTTGTACTTTACGACATACTCCACCTCTTGACCCAAAACGGCCTCAGTCGGCCCGATGATTTCCAAACGTAAAACTTCTTTTGAAAAAAGATTTCTCTTCCAGAAAATAAATCCTGAAAGAAAAATCAGAATCAAGAAAAGAAAAAAGAAAAATTTTTTTGACAATTTTGTTTTCATCTTTGGCAAAACTTAATGTATTCCTCCGAAATCGACCGTAAGAAAGAAAGCCATTCTTTTTTTATTTTAACTTTCAAAAGAAAACCAAGGTCTTTTTCAAAAATTAACCTCAAGACTTTCAACTCTTGAAAACCGATCGCTTTTCCTCTCATTTCTTTTTTAAAGCAATTTTGGCAAACTATTCCTCCTTCTAAAGAACTGAAGAAATTTTTCTCTGGTTTCAATTTCTTTCGACAAACAACGCATTCTGAAATTTCTGGCTTGTACCCTAGCAAGGAAACAAAATTCCAAAAAAAATATTGATAAATCAAATTTTCTTGATCTGGTTTCAAATTTTCTCGGTCAAGTCCTTCAAAAACTTCTTTTAAAAGGTTCCAGCATTTTGGTTCCCTCCCTTCTTTTAAAAAAAGGTCGAGGATCTCGGAAATTTTGTAGGCGGTGGCTAATCTCTTTAAATTCCTCCTCAAATTTTTAAATTTTTCGATCGAAACCGCGTCGGTTAAAGTTTTGAAAATTTTTCCCTGGACAAACTCGATTTCAGAAAGATAAAAAATTTCAGTCGCCGACTTTAACTTTGAAGAAATTTTTCTTATCCCCTTTGCCAAAATTTCAACCCGGCCGAATTCTTTGGTCAAAAGAGAAAAAACTCGACTGCTTTCGCCAAAATCCTCTTTTTTGAAAAAAAACCCAAGACAACGTTGCTTGACGAACATTTAAAAATCGCCACTTTTAATTCTTGCAATCACATCTTTAATCGTCCGAATAACTTGTTGCTCCTCAAAAGACCCCCCTCTCTCGCGTCTAGCAATTTCTTTCTCTACTTGTGAAAGATTCTCCCATTTTAGGCCTTCAGGGCAAATTTCTTTGAATTTTCTTAAAACCGGCTCGCCATATCGTGCTAAGAAGTTGTCCATTATGTTAGGAGGAATGCCTCCAGGGAAACGTTGACGAGGATCTGGGGTTTTTTGATCCATATTTTTTTATTTTGAAAGAAATTTTTTTATCTTCGACCTTTATTTCTCCTTGAAAATCAAAATTTTCCATTTCTTCAAAAACAACCTTTTCGACCTTCCCTTCCTGGCAAATTTTCTCTCCATATTTTTCCAAAAGAGGAGAAATTTCTGAATCTGGGGCAAAAGAAACAACAATTTTTTCTTTTGGTTGCAAGCCCAGCTCTTTTCTTTTTTGTTGAATCTGCCTGATTATCTCCCTGACCATTCCCTCTTCTTTCAACTCTTTCGTGATTTTCGTCTCAAGAAAAAACTTCTTTCCAAAACCGATTTCTTTAACGTTAACTTCTTTCTTTATCAATTCTAACAAATCGCTATCTCTTTTCAACTCTAAATTTGGGATTTCCAGACGCAAAAGGGGTTGTCGGACCTTAATTTTTGCTTTTGCCCTTTCAGCCAAAGCCAAACTGGTTATTTCTCTAATTTTTTCCATTTTCTTTTCCAAATTTTTATCGATCGCTTTTTTGTCTGGCTTTGGCCAACTTTCTAAATGGATGCTTTCTTTTTTCGAAACTTGGAGTTTTTGATAAAAAAACTCGCTCAAAAAGGGAATAAAAGGAGCGCTTAGTTTAGACAAAGTCAAAAGCAGGTAACCCAAACAAGCTGAGGCCTCTTCTAATTCTTTTTTGTTTTTTGGTTTTTGGAATCTCTCTCTTGACCTTCTAATATACCAGAGAGAAAGGTCTTTGATGACAAAATTTTCGATGCTTCTGGCTGCCTCAGTGATCTCGTAATTTTCTAAGTTTTTCGTCGTTCCCAAAATCAAACCGTTCAACCTCGATAAAATCCATCTGTCCAAAACGTTTTTCGACTTTTTGCTGACTTTCTTTTTGATGGCATAAGTCTGGTAAAAGGAAAAACAGTTCCAGAAAGTTAAAACAAAATTTCTCAAAGCCTCTTGAACATCTTTTTCAGAAAAAAGTTTCGGCTCGCCGGGCTGGTTGATGGTGAAAAAATACCAACGGGTGGCGTCAGCCCCATATTTTTCCACAATCGTCCAGGGGTCGACAACGTTTCCCTTCGATTTCGACATTTTCTCCCCTTTCTCATCCAATACATGACCCAAAGAAACGACGTTTTTGTAAGAAGGTCCAAAACCCAAAAGGGTTGAGATGGCCAAAAGGGTATAAAACCAACCTCGGGTTTGGTCAATGCCTTCGGCGATGTAATCGGCGGGAAAAAGTTTTGGTTTTTTTCCGTCATCAAAAGGCCAATGGTTCTGGGCAAAGGGCATCGCTCCTGAATCAAACCAGCAATCGATCACTTCGCTCACCCTTTTCATTTCTCCGCCACATTTTGGACAAAAGAATTTTATCTCGTCGACATAAGGCCGGTGAAAATCGAGGTTGCCTTTTTTATCGTAAGGAAAAAGTTTAAACTCAATCTCCCTCAATTCTCCGGTTTTCATTTTTCTAGGTTCGATTTTTTCTGAAAATTCTTTGACCAAATAACCCTTGACCGCCCCTTCGAGCATCGCCCAGGGTCTTTGATGACCAACCAAAAGAATCGTTTTCCCATGGTATTTTTTCTCCAAGTCTTTTAAAAAATTATAAACCCTCACTTTCACCTCCAGATAACTTTCCCCTCCCTTTGGCCTCTTTAAAAACCTCTCTTCATAACTTTTCCAAAAACTGGTATGTGCTTTTAGGCTTTTTCCCTCAAAAACTCCAGCCTGGATGTCTCTCAACCTTTTATCAAAAATCGGCTTGATTCCCAACTCTTTTCCCACAATCTCTGCCGTCTCTCTTGTCCTTATCAAATCCGAGGCGATGATCAAGTCAATTTTTTCTTTTTTCAAAATTTTTGCCACCTTTTTAATCTGGCCCCTTCCTTTTTCAGTTAAAGGACATCTAACCTTCTCTGGCAAAGTAGAAACGATGATTTGTTTAACGTTCATCAAGGACTCGCCGTGTCTCAAAAGAAAGTACCGGTTTTTTGAAAATTTTTGCCTTCTTAAATCTTCCCGGCTTCCGAGAACTTCCAAATTTTTGCAGTTTTCGCACTTCCAAATCGGCAAGGGAGTCCCCCAATATCTTTCTCTTGATAAAGCCCAGTCTTTAACTTCCCTCAACCATTCGCCAAACCTTCCTTTTTTCAAATGAGGAGGCACCCAATTTATTTTCTCGTTGTTTTTGATTAAATCATTTTTTACTGCCGTCATTTTAATGAACCAACTTTTCTTTGCATAATACAAAAGAGGAGTTTTGCATCTCCAGCAGAATGGATAGTCGTGCTCGTACAATTCTTCTTTAAACAAAAGCCCTCTTTCTTTTAGATCTTGAATTATCAGGGGATCGGCATCTTTCACAAAAAGTCCAGCAAATTTTTTAACTTCCAACTTAAATTTTCCTTCCTCGTCAACGTTCAAAATTATCGGAAACTTCTTTTGGTTTTGAGTTTTAATCAATTCCATATCTTCCTCACCAAAGGCCGGGGCGATGTGGACCAATCCCGTCCCTTCTTCCAGTAAAACAAAATCCGCTCCCAAAACCTCCCAAACCCTCTCTTTTTCCAGGTTTGGCTGATAAAAGTCAAAAACCGGCTGATATTTCAAACCGAGCAAATCTTTTCCTTTTACTTCCTTTAAAACTTTCCCTTCAATGTTTAAAACTTTTGCCCTCTCTTTCGCCAAAATCAAAACCTCGCCTCCCTTTTCCAAAAACAAATAATCAAATTCTGGGTTCACCGCTATCGCCACGTTTCCTGGCAAAGTCCAGGGGGTTGTCGTCCAAACCAAAAGAAAACAATTTTTGTATTCTGGGTTTAAAACCCTAAATTTTACATAGACGGCCGGTTCTTTTATCCTCTTGTATCCTTGGGCGACCTCGTGCGAAGATAAAATCGTTTGACAGCGAGGACAATAGGGAGAAACCTTGAAATCCTCATAAAGCAAACCCTTTTCATAAATTTTTTTTAACAAAAACCAAACCGATTCGATGTATTCATTGCTGCAAGTAATGTATGCATTCTTTAAATCGATCCAGTAACCTATCCTTTCAGTAAATCTCTCCCATTCTTTTTTATAGAGAAAAACGTTCTTTTTACATTCTTTGACAAACCTTTCAATGCCAAGCTTTTCAATTTCTTTCTTGTTTTTTATACCTAAAATTTTTTCAACTTCCATCTCGGTAGGCAACCCATGGGTATCCCATCCTGCCTTTCTCAAAACTCTAAACCCACTCATTGTTTTGTACCTACAAACAATATCTTTGAAAGCACGGGCCAAAAAATGATGAATCCCAGGCCTTCCATTGGCATAAGGCGGTCCTTCATAAAAGACAAAATTTCTGGCTTTCTTTCTTTGCCAAACCGACTTTTCAAAAACCTCCTTTTCCTTCCAAAACCTAATTATTTTTCTTTCTAATTCAGGAAATTTTATTTCCATACTTATTATCTTATCACATCGGTTTTGAGAGAAAAAGAGGAGAAACCCATTCCCATTTGACAAAATTGGAAAAATTTGCTATAATAAAGTAGACTGCTCCTGAGGGCAGGCAGGAGCGGGGAAAAAATTTAAGAAGGGAGTGAATATGGAATGAAATGGAGCAAATTTTCGAAGATAGTTTCCCAAGCGATAAGGGTTTTGGGGCGAGAGCCCCAAAACTGTAAAGTTTCTTATTATGGAGAACGGGGAGAAGGGGAAGCGGAGATTTATTTCCCAGGGGGAGGGAGGAGAGTAAGTTGGAAACCGGGGGAGGCAAGAAAGAAACTCGAGTGGATAAGAAAAACCACAACGGAAGAGGGGGTAAAGATAGTCCTGTGGGCACCATTCATTACCCCCAGCAATGAGATAAGAGGGGTGGACCCTCCTTCCGAGAGAAAGGGAGCGGTGTTCTTCCAGGAGGGGTTGGTGGTGAGGGAATTTGGAATCCGGTGGGAAGAAATAGAAACCCCAAATGAGATAAGATTCACATTCTGGTCACAAGAAGAACTAGACCAAGTCGTGGCACAAAGGAGACGGTATTATAAGATGCCTGACAATTGGTACAAAAAGGACATTGCCTCACTGATAGATATGTGGCTCCGCGGACCCTGCCGGATCCAGATCCGTGCGCGGTAGGGCGAAGGTGGGAGCCTGCCCCTCCCACCTCGGGTTAAATGGGGGATAATCCCAAAAGGATATCCCCCTCCATTTTTTTATAAAACAATCGCTCGTTGAAAAGAGTTACATTTTCTCTGGGGTTTGAATTCCCAAAAGGGAAAGGGAATTTTTGATGATTTGGGCGACTGATTTGGTGAGGGCTAAGCGAAAGTTTCTTGTGGTTTTTTCTTTTACTTTTAAAATCGGGTGGAAATCGTAAAAGAGGTTGTATTTTTTCGCCAGATCGAAAACAAAATTGCAGATTAAGTTTGGCGAAAATCTCTTGGCCGATTCCTCGACTACCTCTGGAAACTTGTAAATTTCTCTCAAAATCTCGATTTCCTCTTTTGTCATTTTTTCTTTTTGAAAATTGAAAATTGAAAATTGAAAATTTTTCACTTTTTTCAAAACGCTCTGGCATCTGGTGTAGGTGTATTGCAAATAAGGTCCGGAATTTCCTTTCAAATTTAAAATTTTTTCCCAGTCAAAAACGATGTCTTTTGAATAATGCTGGGACAAGTCGTTGTATTTTACCGCGCCGATCCCGACCATTTTTGCCACCCTCTCTTTTTCCTTTTTTGACAACCCCCTTTCTGTCTCTGACTTTTCGATAATCTCTTTTGCCCGCCAAATCGCCTCTTTCAAAACTTCTTCCAAGTGAACCGTCTCCCCTTTTCTGGTTGAAAATTTACCAGTCTTTGTTCGGTACAAGCCGTGGGCGACATGAAAAAAATTTGTTTTCCAGCCGAAAAATTCTGCTGCTTTAAAAAGTTGTTGAAAATGGAGTTTTTGGTCTGCCCCGACCTCGTAAATTATCAAATCCGGTTTCCACCTTTTTATCCTGTATTTGATCGTTGCCAAATCCCTGGTGAAATAGGTTGTCGTGCCGTCGGATTTTAAAATCATTGCCGGCGGAAGGTCTTCAAATTCGATGATTAAGGCGCCCTGGCTTTCTTTGGCGATTTTCTTTTCTTTTGCCTCTTTGATAATCTCTGGCAACATCGGCTCATAAAAACTTTCGCCCAAAAGAAAATCGAACTTTACCCCCAGCAGTTTGTAAATCCTCTCAAATTCTTTCAAGGAAACCTGAACGATTCTTTTCCAAATTTTTCTGGCTTCTCTATCTCCTTCTTCCAACTTTTTAAACCATTCTCTTCCCTCTTCTTCTAATTTTTTCTCTTTTTCTGCTTCTTGATGAAACTTAACGTAAAGCCTTTCCAAATCTTCGACCGAATATTCCTCGATTTTCTTTTTCCCCCATTTTTTTATCGCCAAAATCAAATTCCCAAACTGCGTCCCCCAATCTCCCAAATGATTGTCGCCGATCACTTTGTATCCCAAAAATTTGTAAAGGTTAAAGAGAGCCTGGCCGATGATCGTCGACCTCAAATGACCGACCCCAAAGGGTTTGGCGATGTTTGGCGAAGAGTAATCGATAACAATCGTTTTTGATTTTCCGATTTTGCTCGAGCCGTACTTCTCTTTTTCTTTTAAAATCCTTTTCAACTCCCTAACAAAAAAATCTTTCGAAAGAAAAAAATTTATAAAGCCGGGTTTGGCTATTTCAACTTTTTCAAAGATTTTTGGCTGAAGCTTAAGGATTTGCGACTTAAGGCTTTCGGCTATTTCCATCGGGTTTTTTTTCAAAACCCTCCCAACGACCATCGCCAAATTCGTCGCATAATCGCCGTGAATTTTTTCTTTGGGATGCTCGATTTCGATTTCTCGAATTTGAAATTCGGGGAAAATCCCCTCTTTTTGAAGTTTTTCTATTGCCTTTTCGAGCGATTTTTTGATTTCTTCTTTCACCATCTTTTCTTAATTTAACTCAATTTTCACCAAATTTAAAGAAAACGTTTTGAGGCAAGAAAATAAAGGGGTATACTAAAACTGACGAAAAATTTTCGGTTTATGAAAATTTTGGCCCAAAACAAAAAAGCCACTTTCGACTATGAAATTTTAGAAAAATTTGAAGCAGGAATCGCTCTGACCGGCCAGGAAGTAAAATCTTTGAAAACGCGCGGGGTAAGCCTGGCTGGAAGTTATGTTGTTTTGATCGGCAAAGAGGCTTTTTGGATTGGGGCAAAAATCCCTCCCTATCAACCCAAAAACGCTCCAAATTATCAACCAGAAAGGTCAAGAAAGGTTTTGTTGAGAAAATCAGAAATCAGCTATTTAATCGGAAAGGTAAAAGAAAAGGGCTTGACTTTAGTCCCTCTAAAAATATACACTAAAAACGGGCTGATAAAACTGGAGTTTGGGCTGGCAAAGAGAAGAAAAAAGGTTTCAAAAAAGGAAATAATAAAGCAAAGAGAAATCGAGCAGGAAATGAGAAGGGAAATGAAAAGGTATATGTAGGGGGTGAAAATGGGATTGACAGAGGCTCAGCTAAGATAAGCAGGCCGAGCGAAATCTCGTAAAACTTTCAAAAGAAAAACTGCCAACTTATCTTTACAACCTGTCTTAGCCTAAGCATAAAGACAGGCATCCTCTTCCCGATCCTCGATAGGGAAAGAGCGGTGTCATAGATCGAGGATAGTTCTTTTCGTCAGGTTGAAAGCTTTTCGTCCGATTTTTGACTTTCAGCCTTCCTTAAATCGGACTAAGCCTGTAGATTTATCTTAGCGAAAACCTCTGGACTGGGGTTCGATTCCCCACACCTCCAAAACTACCAAAAACAACTCGAGCGAAAAACGACAGCTTTACTATCGCGGTTTGAAATTTTTTTGACTTACTTCAAAACTCGAAAATTCTTAAATCTTTAACCCTTGACAAAAGATTTTAATAATATATAATTGAAATAGTTGTTTAAATTTCAAAAAAGGAGGTTAGAAAATGAGCATTGAGGATCTTTTGACTGTCATTGTCTCTTTGTGCCTATTCGCCGTAGCTTTTTTTCTCGGAGCTTCGTTAGTTACTCTCCAACACGAAATTCCCTTGTGGCTCCAGATCTGGTTGGGAATTGACGTCAACGTTTTAATTCTGCTTGGATTCGCAGTTTTATGGATAGGCACAAAACCGAATACGTCCAAATAGGGGGAATGTTCACCCCTTTTTATTGTGGACCGATTTTATTCAAATTAAATTTTGAACATATATTAAAACATATAAAAAAATTTTCAGCTATTGACAAACAAACTTCAATAACTATAATAAAGATGTAGGCACTTTAAAGAGAAAGGAGGTGACCTAAAATAAAAGAGTTCAAAAAAGAGTTTTTAGAATGGATTATTGAAAGAGTAGAAGCACGATTGAAAGAAAAGAATGCGATGGAACAATGGACGCAGGAGTGTTTAAACCTATATCGGAAGGAAATAAATGACACAGACGTAAAGGAATTAACTCCACACATTCTACGAATTTTACGCCTATTACCCACTCGGGGTAAACATCGAGTGTCGGTAATAGAAAGTAGGGGGCTCTACGGAAAAGTAATGGTGGGGTGGGATCTGTATTCGGGGAAGCCCATAATAAAGGCAGAATTGAATGGGGTGGAAAAAAAACTAACACCAGGAGATATGGAATGGGGTTTCCGGATAATTCTCAAGAATTTCGAGGAGGCGCGAATCAGAGGAGTTGGGGAAACAACCTTATATCTATAAACGTGATAGCGCTTTATGAGCCTCCTTTTTTATTTTTCTTCAAATTTAGTTTTTAATTTCTCATCTAGGGATTTTTTAAGTTGCTTCACTTTATTTGTCGATGTTAAGATGTTTAGAATTGAAACAGCTTTAACGATGCTAAGGAATTGAAGTTTAAATTTGACAAATAAAATTTATTGATCACAATTGAAGTAGAAGCTTAAAAAGGAGGTGAAAAATATGGAACGTGAGAAAGAATTCCTGAAAGAGTTAATATTAGCGGTTAAATTGAAGCTTATGGAAATGATTGGAGAGGTTGCAATAGAAGAAAGGAAAGTCGAAGTAGTAAAGGTAGACGTTAAAGAGGAACTACTAGAAATAGCCAAAATAATCGAGAGCCCATTTTCCATACATTCTGTTGGCCCAAACGGAGTGATAGAAATAAGAGTTTACCCGTTTCCTCCTCATATAAACGCAAGGAATAAAATGGGCGATATCGATATCGACGAAGGAATAGAAATGGTGATTAGAAATTTCCACGAAGGAGGAGCAACAAAACTCAGTGTCGTTTAAAGGCTGCCCCGGCAGCCATTTTTTATTTTTAAATTCATTTCGTTTTTCGTTTCTTTTTTCTTTCTATCATCATCTGAAATTTCTTTCGTTCATAATTATGCCTGTTATGCCGGAGGGCTGAATTCTAACCAAGAGCTTGGAAACATTTAAGTGGTGTTTTTAATTTTAATCCAAGATGTAATCTTTCGTGATTGGAGTAGTGGAGATATTCCGGGATTTCCCTCTGATAGGCCTTAAAGCTTTGAGGTATTCTAGATAGACATTCTTCTTGTAAAGTTCTGATGAATCTTTCTACATAGCCATTATCACTGGGCTTTCTAATCCTACTATGTCTGTGAGCTAGACCTAATACTTTAACCTGTTCTGTAAAATAATTTGAGAATTCACTTCCGTGATCTGTTTGAAGCATAGAGAAAGGAAAACTGGATATTCTAAGGGCTTCTTTAACAAATCTAAGACTACGGTGGGTATTGATTTTTAGAGATACTTTAGCATGGGCCCATCTAGAAAAGACATCTATTAAGGCATAAACATAGAGCCTGTAAGGCATAAACATAGAGCCTGGCAAATCAACTTTTCCTATTGTCTAATACCCCAGCCTTGATAGACTAGATTAACTGCTTTTTGTCTGACCTTGGGAAGATAGGGATTAATTGAGTATGCCATATACATCGATTTTAGCACAAGTGTTTCCAAGCTCCTGAACTATTACAAGAGGCTTGACAAAAAGAGTTTGATGGATATAATTTAAGTAGGAGGTGACTAAGTTGTTTAAAGAATACTTACTGTTGTTGAAAAACGTTGTTGCCTTTCCGTGGAAAGATGGATTTCCGTGGAAACTCGTGGGGATAGAATTAATTGTAATGTTGGTTGCCTTAGTCGTCTCAAGCGTTGTGATTTTGTTGCGGAAGGAAAGTTTATTCGCAAAAATCTGGACGGTGATAATCTTCGCCGCAATGTATTTAGTGTTAATGAATTCGTTGCTAACATTTGCCGCAATCGCGACGCAAGAAGAAGTTGATGCCCTGTTTTATATAATGTCGGGTGTATTTGCGCTCCTCTACGTTGCCGTAGTTGTATTCATCTCTTTTGAAAGCTCTTTTGAAAGGTAAACTAAACTTTAAATTAGTTTACCTTTTTTAATTTGAGAAAATATCGCTCGTAAAGAGACTTGGCGGAAAATTTTTTATTTGTTAAAATAAAATCGGAAATTAAAGTTCGGTATTTAGAAAAAGTTTGGAGAAAAAAATTTTAATCAACGAACAAATAAGGGCGGGAAAGGTCAGGGTTATTGACGAAAACGGAAAACAATTGGGTGTTTTTCTTTTGGAAGATGCTTTGAGAATGGCCAGGGAACGAAATTTAGATTTAATTTTGGTCGCTGAAAAAGTCGACCCGCCGGTTTGTAAAATCGGCGACTACGGAAAATTTGTTTATTGGCAACAAAAGAAAGAAAAAACCAAGGGAAAAGGAAGCGAAGTAAAAGGAATAAGGTTGGGTTTTAACATTTCTTTGCACGATTTGGAAACGAGGGTCGCCCAAGCAGAAAAATTTTTGGCTGAGGGAAACCGGATAAAAATAGAGCTTCTTTTGAGAGGAAGAGAGAAAGCCTTGGCTGATATCGGAAAAGAAAAGGTTGAAAAATTTTTGGAAATCCTAAAAAAAAGAGTAGAAATAAAAATCGACCAACCGCTCAAAAAAGAAGCAAAAGGGTTCACGGTTATCGTTTCAAAAAAATGAAATTAAGAAAATCAATCGCCAAGAGATTCAAAATAACAAAAACCGGGAAAATTTTGAGGAGGCTTACCGGCCAGGATCACTATCGGGCAAAAAAGAGCGGGAAGTTCAAAAGGGAAAAGAGGAAATGGGTTCCTCTTTCAAAGTCAGAGGCAAAGGTTATCAAAAAGTATTTAAGTCGACCCTAAAATGGTAAGAGTAAAAAAAGGAAAAACAAGACACAAAAGAAGGGAAAGGCTTTTGCAAAAAGTAAAAGGTTTTCGATGGAAAAGAAAGTCAAAGTACAGATTGGCAAAGGATGCCTTTCGACATGCTTTAAAGCATGCTTACCGCGGGAGAAAAGAGAAAAAAAGGAGAATGAGGGGTTTGTGGCAAACTCAAATCGGCGCCGCCTTAAAACCTTTTGGAATTTCTTACAGCAAATTCATCGCCAAATTAAAAGAAAAGCAAATCGAATTGGATAGAAAAATTTTGGCTGAGTTAGCCAAAAATCACCCTCAAATTTTTGAAAAAATTGTCAAAGAGGTGGAAAGTTAAACGTCTAAGGACGCCTGAATTTTAGAATTTTTTAAAAAATCGTTTGCCTTTTTTAAAATTTCCTTTGCATTTTTGAAAGTTAACCTCTCCATTGCTTCTTCAAAAGGCAACCATTCATAGCCTATATGTTCAAAAGAGATTTGAACGTTTTTTTCTTTCGTTTCGGCCACAAAAAAAGTGACGAACTTCAAAATTCTTTTTCCTCCAGATTTAAAAAAATACTTAATCGTTTCTTTAAACCCTGGCAAAATTTTTATATCTTTTAACCCAGTTTCCTCAAAAACTTCCCTTTTTACCGTCTCTTCAATCTTCTCCCCTTTTTCAATATGTCCCTTTGGAAAATCCCAATAATCTTTTTCTGCCCGGTGAGAAACCCCAGGATAATGCAAAAGCAAATAAAAAATTTTGTTAGTTTCTCTTTTGAAAATTACCGCTCCGGCCGATTTTTCCACTGGCATAAATTTATTTTACCAATCCAATGATCTCTAAATCCCCAATATCCGGACCTATTTCAGGCAAAATCGTTCCAGTCGTTTGATAATTACTTAAATCGAATAAAACCAATTTAACCTTTCTTTCTGGGGAATCATAATTTTCTACGGCTAAAGCAGTGTTTGCATCGATCGGTTTGATTATTTGAATCTTTGAACTAATTTCTTTAAGTTTTGGTTGTTCTATTATATTCCCATCGGGACTAACAAAATAATAATAATCATCGATATATTCTTTTTTGGGGAAAAATCTGTGTTTCTCTGCTGGAAGAGGAAAGGTGATTTTTTTATCCAAACCTACATAAACAAACGAGGAATCTAAAGCCCACTCAAGATAACGAAATTCTGGTATCCAATAGGTAAATTCTTCTTTTTTCTCTTCTCTGGCTATTAGTTTAGTGTGGGCCAATTTTTTGTTTTGGAAATCGTAAAAGGATAATCTGGTGATAATTTTTTCATTTTTTCCCTTGGTCCAAGTTGTCATAGCCAAATATTTCCTATCTGGAGATACACGGAATTCGTCAACATCAAACTGATAAATTTCTGAAAGATTTTCAAATTTTTGAGTATTCTTATTAAATCGTAATAGAAAAGCTGGAGTCTCAAAACCACGTGCTGCAAAGTAATAATCATTGCCATAAACCGTTAAAAACTCAATAGGAGAATCATTGCCACGTTTTCCCTTGTAAATTACCTCTTCTTTACCTTGATTTATGTCGTAAAGGATTAATTGATAAATAACCGGTACACCCAAGCTTTCTTCCGGATCCTCGGTCTCGGTTGGGTCTTGAAGGCTAACCATAAAAGCGATCACCCCTGGTCTGATCTCAGATATATTGTCGATAGTTTCTCGTCTAAGAATTTTAGAAGAGAAGTTTTTTCTATAAATTTCCTCGCTCGTTTTCTTTTCGAGAGAATATCGGTAAATGACTAAAGTGTTCGTAGCTTTCTCGCTAAAATAAATGTTTTTTCCATCGATTGAAAGACCGGCTGAATAAACTGATGTTCTAATCGTTATGTCTTTACCAGTAGACAGATCTTTCAATTTCAATGCTTTCAATTCGGATACGTTTTCGGGAAATCGCGGTTGGTAAACGAGGGCATTAATTTTTGGATTTCTAATAATTTCTTCCTCGGTTTTAATGGTTTCTTTTGAGGGTGATTTTAATAAGGTTAGCCATCGATAACTTAAAATTCCCCCCGCTACGATTAACGTTAGAATCAATATATATATCAAATTGGTTTTTCCTTTTGTGAAAAATGGCATGTTATCTAATTTTATCTTTCTTTAATATTTTTTCTAATTCTTTTCTGCTAATTCCTGCCTCTTTTAAAATGCTAAATATAGTTCCTCTTGGCAAATCTTTAACATGATAAGGAATGACCACTCTCTTTTTGGTTTTAGGATTATAAAAAATAAAATGGCTTCCAGTTGTATGATCTAATTGGAAGCCAAACTTTTTCAATATTTTAATCAATCTCTTCGAAGTAAACGAAGGCAATTTAGGCATGGACTAGAATTCTTTTAATCACCAATGAAGCCAAAAAACTTTCCTCATCGGTAGGAATGGGTTCTTTATGTTTTTTAAGACTAGTAATATAACCCTTAATAGCATCGATAGCCATTTTTTTCGCCTCATTTAAGTTCCTTCCATAGGTAACACAACCCGGTAAACTGGGGACAATCACTGTAAATCCGCCTTCGGGTTCTGGTCGAAAAATCACATTGAAGCGAAGATTTTTTCTCATATTTTTATTTTAACAAAATTATTTTTTATGTCAATTAAAAATGATTTTTTTATTAGAAACGGCAAAAAATTATTTCTTCAAAAATTTTAGCATTTTTTCCAACGGCCAGCAATTTATGATGTCTTCTTTTTCTGCCCAACCCCTTCTTGCCTGAGCGATCCCTAATTCGATAAACCTCATTTGATCTATATGATGGGCATCGGTGTTGATCACCATTTTCACGCCTACTTCTTTTGCTTTTTTGATATTCACATCGTTTAGGTCTAGCCTTTCTGGGTAAGAATTTATTTCCAAAATCGTTTTCGTTTCTTTTGCCACTTTCAAAATTTTTTCAAAATCGATTTGATATTCATCTCTCCTTTGGATGATCCTTCCGGTTGGATGGGAGATGATATCGACGTTTGGGTTTTTCATCGCCCTGATTATCCTTTCGGTCATTTTTTCCTTTTCCATTTTGAAGTTTGAATGGATGCCGGCGATGACAAAATCTTGTTCTTTTAAGCATTTGTCTTCGATGTCGATTTTTCCATCGGCCAAAATGTTTGCCTCACATCCTTTCAAAATTTTGATTTTCCCTTTGAATTTTTCGTTTAACTTGTCGATTTCTTTGTTCCTTTCTCTCAACTTTTTTTCATCCAACCCGTGCTCGATTTTCAAAAACTTGGTATGGTCGGCAATCCCAACGTATTGATAACCCATTTTAATTGCGTACTGAGCGATTTCCTCGACCGAGTTTGCCCCTCCATCCCATTTTGAATGGACGTGCAAATCCCCTTTTATCTCTTTGTAATCGATGATTTTGGGAAGTTTTTTTGCCTGGGCAGCCTCGATCTCTCCTCTGTCTTCTCTTAACTCTGGCGGAACCCACTCCAAGCCTAATTTTTGATAGATTTCTTCTTCCGATTCTCCGGCGATCATTTTTGGACCTCTAAAAAGCCCGTACTCTGAAAGCTTCAAACCTTTCTCGATGGCAATTTTTCTTAGGGCGATGTTGTGTTCTTTCGAACCGGTGAAATATTGCAAGGCCGCGCCAAAGGACCTTTTTGGCAAAACCCTGATATCCATGTCAAACCCTTCTTTTAATCTCACCGATGACTTTGTCGTTCCCTTCCCCCAAACTTTCACCACCCCGGGCAAAGAAACAAAAAAATCCATAATCGGACCCGGGTTTTTGGAAATGACTAAAAAATCGACGTCGCCGATCGTCTCTTTCATCCTCCTGATCGAGCCGACAACATCCACCCTTTCCACCTCTTTCAATTTTTTTAACTTTTCATAAATTTCTTTAACTTTTGGCAAAATCTCCCCCAAAAGAAACCTTCCTTTTGACCTTTTCAAAAATTCTATCCCCTCCAAAATGTTTTTTTCGGTTTTTTCGCCAAAACCAAAAAGGGGAGCGATTTTGTGCTCCCTGGCTGCTTTTTCCAAATCTTTCAAATTTTTGACCCCTAATTTCTCGTACAAAACCTTTGCCTTTTTTGGTCCCATTCCCTCAACCTGGATCAGCTCTTCCAAATCGATCGGCATTTTCTTTTTAAACTCTTCGTAATACTTTATTTTTCCGGTTTTTAAATACTCCTCGATTTTCAAAGCAATGCTTTCTCCGACACCCGGAATTTTTTTTAAAGCCTCCAACCCTCCCCTTTTATAAATTTCTTCGACATCTTCTTCCAAACCTTCCAAGGTGATGGCCGCCTTCTGATAGGCGTAAGGCTTGAATTTTACCCCTTCCATTTCCAAATAATCAGCGATTTCGTAAAAAATTTTAGCGATTTCTTGGTTTTTCATTTTACCTTTTCAAAAATTTCTTTGAGAGAAAAAATCAATCCCTTTTTCAGCGAGCGGGGAGAAATTTCTTTAAGAATAAAAAGAAGCAAAAAGGTGGCCAAAACTCCAAAAATGCCAACCAAAACAAAGACAACTTTGAAGCCAAAAAGTTGGGCGATCATTCCCCCAAGGGCCCCAGAAATTCCTATGCCAAAACCGACGCTCGTTTCGTTGATCCCCCATTCGGTCGCCTCTTTCCCTTGGTCGATGTGGCGGGTAAAAATGGCGGTATAGCCAGAAAGGGCCATGGCCATGCCCAAGGCTTGCAAAAACTGAAGGAGGTAGAGGTGGAATGGGTATTTTGCCATCAGATAGCCAAAGGGAACCAAAGAAGACAAAAACAAGCCAAAAAACAAAAACCAAAAATCGTCTTCTTCACCCTCTCGCGAATCTAAAAGAATTCCGACCGGAATTCTCAGGATCGATTTGGAAAACCAATAAACCGCGCTGGCCATCCCAACCACGGCCAAACTTCCGCCTTTTATTTCTTCGATGATAAAAACGGCAAAAATCGGCGCCAAAAACCCCCAACCAAACCAAAAAACCAAATCGCTCAGAATCAACCCCCTAATGACCTTGTTTGGTTTAATTTTTTTTAAAATTTTGCCGATCATTTTCCAAAAACTTTAACAAAAATTTCCCTTTCTCTTGGCCGATTGTCAAAATCAACAAAAACAACCTGTTGCCAGGGTCCCAAAATCAATTTTCCGTTCTCCACGGGAATAGCCAAAAAGGGTTTAAACAAAGAAGACCTGAGATGGGAAAAGCCGTTTGCCTCTCCCCAAACGTCATCGTGATGGTATTTTTTGTCTGAGGGAATGATTTTTTCTAAAAATTCCTTAAAATCTTTCAAAAGTTGGGGTTCGTATTCGATGGTCGTCAAGCCGACGGTCGAGCCAGGAGAAGAAACAAGACAAATTCCTTCTTTTATCTTCGAATTTCTGACCGCTTCCTCTACCCTCGAGGTGATATCGATGATATCACAGAATCCTTTTGTCGAAACCCTAAACTTCATAAACTAATTATAACATTTTGGAGAAAATTTTGAATAAAAATGACAAAGGAGGAGATGCTTTACGCAGCTCCTCCTTTAAACTTCAACCCTTTTTAAGGTTCTCCGGCAGAGCCGGAAGAACCATTATTTTCTTGGTGGGGGAGCTTTTGGCTCCTCCCACCTGGTAGCAGCCTTTCATTCCTGAGGCGTTCGTTCTTGAGAAGACCTCTCCCGATGGTGTCTCCTTTCCTCTCCTCTAACTTCGAGGGGGATTTTTTGGAGGAGAACCTCCACTAATTTTATTCCCATCCCCATCACCAATACCAGCCCCCCCAAAAATGCGAGAGGGAGGAGAATAAGGCTAAACAAAGCCCACCCCCCATTGGGGGAGGAGATCACCCCCAGGTGGCTGAGGGCATACTCTCCCCCCCGTACAGCGGCTTGGAGTAGCCAAATCGCCGCTACAAACACTAAGGCTGCTACTATAATCGAGAGGACGACAATTAGAGAGAAAATCCTACTGGTCATCATTTCCTCACCTCCACCCTTATTATAGAAAAATAAAAGGCTTTGTCAAGAGGGCTATTTTAGCTTAATTCCTTTACCATAAAGGTGGCTTTTAGTTTGTAGCCAAGTTTTCGCCAATAGTTTCTTGCCCCAACCCCAGAAATGACGGCCATTTTTCTCAAACCGAATTCTTTTTTGGCAATTTTTTCTGCTTCTTTGACCAACTTTTTTCCCAAACCTCGATGCTGGGGAGCAAATTTTTTTTCTGAAATCGGAACCAACCAGCCAAAAGTTTGGATTTCTCTGATGATGGCAGAATTTTCTAAAACCGGAAGGAAGTGTTTTTTTCTTTCAAAAAATTGAGAAGGAATCCGCAACCTCAAATAAGAATAAAGTTTTTCTCTTTTTTTGTCTTCAAAACTCAAAAATATTTCCCTCCCCCCAGAGGCCTCGTAATCTTCTCGAAAGAGAAAAATTTTTTCGCCTGGCTCGTATTTTTCCCTGATTTCTCTGCACCTTATGCATTTGCATTTTAATTTTCTTTTTCTCATTTCTCTTTGAACGACCTCTCTCAAGTTTGAAATTTTACAGCCAGCAACGATTTTTTGGCCCGGGATGTCTCTTAAAATTCGAGCCACCCTCACCCAAAAAGGAAGGTTGTTTTTTATTTTTACCAAAACCTCGATAAGTTTTTTTTCTGAATAGGGTCGGTATTTTCCCTTTTTCCAAATTTGAAAAAGCGGACTTTCTTTTGTCAGGACAAGGGGGTAAATTTTTATCCAGTCTGGCTTGAACCTTTCGTCGGAAAAAACGGTTTCAAAACACTTTAAATCTTTCTTTGGGGCAGAACCGGGCAAATTAAGCATAAGATGGTAAAGGACCTTGAAACCGGAATCTTTGAGAAGCTTTGTCGCCTTGGCGATTTTTTCGAGGGTTAAACCGGTTCTGTTTTTCTCCAAAATTTCCTCAAAAACGCTCTGAACCCCTATCTCAACCAAAGTCACCCCAAGCTCCCTCAATTTTAAAATTTCTTTTTCGTTAATAAAATCTGGCCTCGTCTCGACCGAAATCCCAACGATCCGGTTTTTTGTTCTTTCGTTTTCTCTTTGAGCCTCTTTCAAATTTTTACTTTTTTTCCCGTTTGCCGCCTCAAAACATCTTTCGATAAACCAACTTTGGTATTTTTTAGGGTAAAAGCTCCAAGTACCGCCGACGATCCTCAGTTCGATTTTGTCGGTAGGATGTCCCTCTAATTTCAAGGCCTCGATTCTTTTTTGAACTTGAAGATAGGGGTCAAAATTTAAAGCCTTTGCCCTTTCGACCGCCGGCTCTCCAGAAAGATAGCTTTTTGGTAGTTTTTTTTCGCTCGGGCAAAAAAGGCATTTTCCCGGGCAGGGATAGGGTTTGGTTAAAACCGAAATGTTGACGATGCCAGAAAGAGAACGGACCGGCCGGGTTTTCAAAAAATTTTCCAGTTTCTTTGACCTCTTTACCCTTTTCTTTTTCAGTAAGTTTTGGTAGATTTTTAATAGTTCGAGGTTGCTCAAAGGAGGGATTTTGTATTTTTGAGAAATTTTTCTTTTTAAAGAATTGAGTTCTTCCCCTTTTTGAAGCCCCTCGATCGTTTCTTCGATTATTTTTTCCTCTTTTTTCATGGAAAAAGAATACGCCAAACAACTTTTGGAAAAGACTAAAAATGATTATAACTTAATCGCCAAAGAGTATGCAAGGACAAGGGCATTTATTCAAGAAGACATCAAAAGTTTGACCGAGCTGGCAAAAAAAGGAGAGAGAATTTTAGATTCTGGCTGTGCCAACGGGAGGCTTTTTGGGATTTTAAAAGAAAAGGGGGTGGATTATTACGGGGTTGATTTTTCAGAAGAGTTGGTCGAAATAGCGAAAAAAAATTGGCCAGAAGGAAAATTTCAGGTTGAGGATTGTTTGGGCTTGTCTTTTCCCTCAAATTTTTTTGATAAGGTTTATAGCATTTCTGTCCTCCACCACATTCCCTCTCGGGAATTTCAGGCTCGGTATTTGAAAGAAATAAAAAGGGTTTTGAAACCAAAAGGGATTTTAATTTTGCGAGTTTGGGATTTTTGGAAAAGGAAGGAAGGGTTGAAATTGCTTTTGAAATATAGTTTTTTAAAATTGATAGGTAAATCTAACTTGGATTTTTTTGACGTCTTTGTCCCTTGGAAAAATCAAGAAAGAAAAACGATCGTCGAGCGTTATTTTCACTGCTTCAGAAAAGGAGAACTGGAAAGATTGGTAAAAAAAGTTGGTTTTGAAATAAAGAAAAGTTGGCGAGGAGGGAAAGACCCAAGGACAAACATTTATTTGTTGGCGGAAAAGCCCCTGTAATTCAATGGAGAGAATGGAGGCCTCCGGAGCCTCAAATGTAGGTTCGATTCCTACCAGGGGCACATTTTATAGATGTGGAAAAAAGCGTCCTTGACAAGAGATTTTCCTCGGTTAAATTTTAATTTGAGGGGGTGCGGGCTTCGTGCCCTAGGGGAAGGTTATTTTAGTGGAGAGGCGAAGACTTCTTTAAAGATTTCTGACACCCCAGAAATGAAGCTTCGGTCAAAGCCCATCCGCTAAAATAGCTCCCCCTCCTAAAAAAGGGAATTGGCTTTCCCTTTTTTAGTTGCTAAAATAATCTATGAAATACAAATTCAAAATCGCCGTTTCTGGGGCGGCTGAAGTTTCACATTGTTGTCCAAAAATCGTTGAAATTTCAAAAGAGTTGGGAAGAGAAATCGCCAGACAAAAATGCGTTTTGATTACCGGGGCGACGAGCGGAGTGCCTTATTTTTCCGCTCTGGGTTGCAAAGAGGCCGGCGGGTTTAACGTCGGTTTTTCGCCGGCCACCTCAGAAGCTGCCCATTTGAAAACCTACAAGTTGCCGGTCGAACCCTTCGACGTCATGATTTACACCGGAGCAGATTATGTCGGAAGAAATGTCATTATGACAAAATCAGCCGACGGGATAATTATCGTCTGCGGAAGGATGGGGACCTTGCATGAATTTGCCACCGCTTTTGAAATTCAAAAACCGATCGGCGTTCTGGAGGGAACAGGAGGAACGGCAGATAAAATAAGGAAAATCGCCACCGGTCCTTACCGAGGGGTAAAGAAAATAATTTATGAAAGAGACCCCAAAGAGCTGGTTAAAAAATTGATCGAGGCAATAAAAAAAGAAAAGATAAAAAATCAAAGGTCGAAAAAATAATCCATTCTATGCCAGAAGAAACACTCCCTGAAGAAAAACCGATCGGAAAAATTACCCACTATTTTTCAAAAATTGGGGTGGCGGTGATCGAACTTTCCGACGCATTAAAAGTTGGAGATCAAATCAGGATCGTCGGTGGTCAAACCGATTTTACCCAAAAGGTTGAATCGATGGAAGTCGAACACAAAAAAATTGAAGAAGCAAAGGCTGGTGAGTCGGTCGGTTTGAAGGTTAATCAAAAAGTCAGGGAGGGGTACAAAGTTTATAAGGTCGGTTAAAAAATTTTAAAATTTTATGAATCTCGAAGTTATCGGTCAGATAATTTTGGCCACTTTTTTAGGCAGTTTGATCGGGTTTGAGAGGGAAATCAAAAAAAAGGGGGCCGGACTTCAAACTTTTAGCCTGATAAGTTTGGCCAGTTGTCTTTTTACTCTTATTTCTTTTGAGTTGATAAATCTCTTTATCGAAAAGGGCCAGGGGTTCGACCCCACCAGAATAATCCAGGCAATGGCCATCGGTATTGGTTTTGTCGGAGCCGGGGTAATCTTTCGCCAGGGAGAAGAAGTAGTTGGTTTGACTACCGCTGCCACTCTTTTGGCTACTTCGGCCGTTGGGGTAGCGGTCGGAGCAAAACTTTATTTGTTGGCTGTTTTTTCCACTTTTTTAACCCTCTTTGTTTTGGCCGGTTTTGGCTGGCTGGAAAAGAAATTCTTTTAGCCCATGCGATTTATCGCCGACTTCCACCTTCACTCAAAATACTCAAGAGCCACCTCAAGTCAAATGAACTTGGTCGATTTAGATAGGTGGGCGAAAATTAAAGGAATAAAAATTTTGGGAAGCGGCGATTTCACCCATCCTCTTTGGCTCAAGGAATTAAAGGAAAAACTAGAACCAGCCGAACCCGGCCTTTTTAAATTAAAAGATTTTCCTTCAGAAAATCGTTTTCTTTTAACCTCCGAAGTTAGTTGCGTTTACCAAAAAAGGGGGAAGTTAAGAAAAATTCATCTGATTCTATTTTCTCCTTCTTTTGATTTTGCAGAAAAAATCATTTCGAGGTTAAGCCCTTATGGAAACCTTAGCGCTGACGGCCGACCGACGCTCAGTTTGGAGGCAAAAGAATTGTTAAAGATCGTTTTGAGTGTTTCTGAAAATTGCTTGGTCGTCCCGGCCCATTTAATGACCCCTTGGTTTTCTTTGTTTGGTTCTCGGTCAGGGTTTAATTCGTTGGAGGAATGTTTCGAAGAATATTCAAACTATGTTTTTGCTGGTGAAACTGGCCTCTCGGCTAATCCAAAGATGCTCTGGCGAATGCCAGACGGGAGAAAAATCACTTTGATAAGCAACTCAGATGCTCACAGCCCAGCTCATCTTGGTCGGGAAGCCAACGTTTTTGATACAGAATTAAGTTATCCAGCAATTATCGAGGCGATAAAATCAAAAAACCCTCAAAAATTTTTGTGCACGATCGAATTTTACCCCGAAGAAGGAAAATACCATTACGATGGCCACCGGAATTGTGGGATTTCTCTTTCTCCAAAAGAAACAAAAAAGTATAACGGAATTTGTCCAGTTTGTGGTAAACCATTGACAATCGGGGTTTTAAACAGAGTAGAGCAATTGGCGGACAGACCGGAGGGATTCGTTCCAGAGAATTCAATTCCTTTCAAAAGTTTAATTCCTTTAGAAGAAATAATCGCAGATGCTTTGGGACAAGGCGTTGGAACTGTTGAGGTTGAAAAAGAATATAAAAATTTGATTGAAAAATTCGAAAATGAATTCAACATTTTAATAAACATTCCTAGGTCAGACCTAGAGGCAGTGACCTTGCCAGAGATTGCCGAAGGAATAATCAGAGCCAGGGAAGGAAAAGTTTTTATCGAGCCGGGTTACGATGGAGTTTACGGAAAAATCAGGATTTTTCAAAAAGGAGAACAAAAAAGCATTTCAAAGCAAGGAACTTTGTTTTAAACCATGAAAATTGGAATTCCGAGGGCATTAATTTACTGGAAAAGACCCTTTTTTTGGGAGAGTTTTTTTGAGAATTTAGGGTTTGAGGTTTTGTTATCTCCAAAAACGAACAAAGAAATCGTTGAAACGGGGGTGAAAATTTCAGACCCAGAAACCTGTTTTTCAAATAAGGTTTATTTTGGCCATTTAAAATGGCTCGAAGAAAAGTGTGATTTGATTTTCGTTCCAAGACTGAAAACAAACGCTGAAAGGTTAGAATACTGTCCAAAATTTTTCGGCCTGCCAGATTTGGCAAAGATTTTAGTTAAAACAAAAATTTTGACCGCTGACTTTGACGAAAAAAAAGAAAGTTTTGAAAGAACTCTTTTAAAAATCGGAAAAAAATTGGGAAAAACAGAAAAGGAAGTAGAAAATGCTTACAAAACAGCCACGGAAAGGGGAAAAAAAGAAGAGAAATTTTTTGAAAAAATAAAATCAGAAAGGAAAAAAGTTGTTTTGATCTCTCATCCCTATAATTTGTACGATGAATATGTGAATTTAAGAATAGCCGAAAGGTTAAAAAATTTGGAAACGGAACCGATATTTATCGATGAAGTCCCTCGGGGATCTGAGCTTTTAGAAAAAGAAGATGAGGTTGAATTTCATTGGGAATTTGCTAAAGAAATAATGGAGAGGGTGGCTTCTGTTTTAAACTTTAAAATCGATGGAGCGATCGAAATTTCTTCTTTTGCCTGTGGTTGCGATGCCGTTTTGAAGGAATTTGTTGAGAAAAAATTTAAAGAAAAAGGAGTTCCTTTTTTATATTTAATCATCGACGAACACACCGGCGAGGGTGGGTTCCAAACAAGGTTGGAAGCGTTCGTTGATACAATTTAAACATGCCAAAAACAAAATCAGCAAAAAGAGCCCTCAGAAAAAGTAAAAAAAGGAGGTTACGAAACCTGGAAAGGAAAAAGAAAATGAAAGAAACGATAAAGAAATTCAAGAACTTAATTTTGGAAAAGAAAAAAGAAGAGGCAGAAAAAATGCTTCCTGAGGTTTATAAAGTCTTGGACAAAATGGCGAAGGTTGGATTGATTAAAAGGGGGAAGGCAGTGAGGATGAAATCGAAAATGGCGAAGCTTTTGGTTTCATCTTCCAACCAAAAATAAAGTAAGGGCGATTTCTGGGTCGATTTTCCCAAGCTTTATTTTTGCCTCGATTTCAAAAGTTTTTTGATAGATTCTTTTTAACTCGGGAGTCTCAAATTTTTTGCTCAAAAAAAGAAGTTTTCTCTTTATAAAAAGAGGAAGGTGGCCCAAAGAGTTTGTTTTGGCTAAAAAAAGGTTTTTTAATTGATAGCGAATCATCGTTAAGAGATAAAAAGGGCTTTCCCCTTTTTCCAGATGGGATTTTAAGAGGGAAAGAGTTTTTTTTCTTTCACCACTCGCAAAGTGATCAAGCATCCGAAAAATGTCTAAATCAACGTTCGGGCTGACGAGTAAAGAAACATCTTCAACCTTTATTTCTTCTCCTTTTCGGTAACTAACCAGTTTTTTTATCTCTTCTTCCATCCGCCAAAGATCCTCTCCCACTCTTTCGATCAATTCCTTAATCGCTCTCTCTTCTATTTTCCCTTGGTACTTCTCAAACTCTTTTTTAACCCAAAACCTCAACCGCCAATCTCTTAAGGGTTGGAATTCTTGAAATTTTCCGAATTTTTTCAGGCCTTCAAAAAAATCGTTCGTCTGGATTTCGCCCTCTTCGCAAAAAACCAGGATTTCTTTTGATCGGGCGAACCCTTCGATTTCTTTTAAAAACCTCTCTTGGAAATTTTTGTTTTTGCTGGCGTTTTTGAAAACAAAAAGTTTTTTTTCTGAAAACATGGCGCTGATTTGAAACTCTTTTTCAAAATCAGAAAAATTTTTTTCTTCCAAATCAAAAATTTTTAGATTCAACCCGCTCGGGTGAATTTCTCGGTATTTCTTTATCATCTCCCCGAGCTTACTTTTTAATCTAAAAGTGTCTTTGCCAAAAAGAAAATAAATCATGGCTTTTGACAAGATGGACAAAAATAGGCTGACCTTCCTCCCAGTTTTATCCTCTTTATTTTTTCTCGACAAATCGGGCAAGGTTTACCTTCTTTTCGATAAACCTTTATTATCTCTTCGCTCTTTCCCTTTTCCCCGTTCAACCTTCGAAAGTCAGAAAAACTTTCCCCGCCCAGCTCGATCGCCTTTGGTAAAATTTTTCTGATCGCTTGGTAAATTCTTTTTAACCCTTCTTCGCTTATCTTTTCAACCGGTTTCAAAGGATGGATTTTTGCCCGCCACAAAGCCTCGTCAGAATAAATGTTGCCGATTCCGGCAATGACCGTCTGGTCCATCAAAACAGCCTTTATTTTTCCTTTTTTTCTTTTTAAAACCGCTTCCTTAAATCTTTCAAAAGTAAAATCTTTCGATAAAGGTTCGGGGCCAAGCTTTTCCAATTCGGCTTTCAACAAATCTTTAGGCAAAAGCTCAACTTTGGCAAATTTTCTAAGGTCTGAAAGGGCTAACTGCCAACCGTTTTCAAGAAAAAAAATGAGGTGTAAAAACCTGTTCATCGGGTCTTCCGAAAGCGGTCCTTTAATCGAACTAACCCATTTTCCTTTTTCCCTTTTCCACTTGCCGTAAAGCAAATGACCGGTTAATTTTTGATGGACGAGAAGAGATTTCCCCTCTGATAAATCAAAAACGATGTTTTTTCCTCGCCGCCAAATTTTTTCTATTTTTTTCCCTCTGATTTCTTTTTTAAACTCCTCAAAGCTTTTTGGTTTTTTGACCATCCGAGGGAAATCAGTCCAAACGTCCAAAAACTTTTCCCCTAAAATTTTTGGTGAGGCATTTTTTAAATCCAAAACGATTGTTTCGACCTCGGGTAATTCTGGCACTTTTATTTGAGAATGTTTTTTACTTTTTCGATAATCTCGCCAGGAGTGAAATGGGCTTTAACTAAATAATCGCTCGCCCCCAGTCTTAACCCTTTTTCGATTTCTTCTCTTTGGCCAAGGTTTGAAAGGATGATCACCGGGATCGATTTCACTTCTTTATCTGTTTTGACCTGGCTCAAAACCTCAAAACCTTCTAACCCTGGCAAAATCAAATCGAGCAAGATAAGGTCGGGTTTTTCTTCTTTGGCTTTCTTTACCCCTTCTTCGCCATCAACCGCTTCCGAAACCTCAAACCCTTCACTTCTTAGTTTCCGGGAAATGAGCTCTCTTAAAAACTTGTCGTCTTCAACGATGAGAATTTTTTTGGCCATTTATTTGCCAATTTGTTTTTTAACCTTTTCTAAAACTTCGTCGATGTCGAATTCAGCCTTGATAAGCCAATCCTTTGCCCCAAGTTTTATCGCTTCGTTTAACTCCACCGGTTGTCCCGAATTCGAAACAACGATGACTGGAATTTCTTTTAAAACCTCATCTTTTTGCATTTCCTTCAAAACCTCAAAACCGTTTTTCTTTGGCATCAAAATATCGAGCAAAACAAGGTCGGGTTTTTCTTTCTTCATCGTTTCCAAACAGGCTTTCCCGTCTTTGGTCAAAAAAACCTGGTATCCTTCTTTGTTTAGCTTTTTGGAAAGGATGTCCAGAAGGACTTCTTCGTCTTCAGCGATTAAAATTTTCTTTGCCATACTCTATTTTAAAATTTTCTCTTCCCATTTTCAATTGTAGCAAAAAACGACGGGCGGTCTAGGGTTTTATGGGAAGGGTAAAGGAAAAGGTTGAACCTTTTCCTTCTTTTGATTCAAACCAGATTTTTCCGCCGTGGGCTTCGATGATGTTTTTGGTAATGAAAAGCCCAAGACCAGAACCCTCGGTTTCGATTCTGATGGCGTTCGCTCCCCGGAAAAACTTAGTAAAAACCCTTTCTTTTTGAGATTCGGGAATGCCAATACCGCTATCCTGGATAGAAAAAAAGATGTTCCCTTCTTTTTGTCCTAAAAAAATTTTTATTTTCCCTCCGGGCAAAGTGTACTTTATCGCGTTTTCCAAAAGGTTTTGGATGGCCAAACTTATTTTTTCTTGATCGAGGTTCAAAACTGGAATCTTTTCTTTGGAAAAATCGACTGAGAGGTTTTTTTTCTTAATCTCATCTTTGTAAAAAACGAGAAAGTTTTCGACGATTTTTTCCAAATTGGTTGGCGAGAGGGTAAAAATGTATCTTCCCTCCTCGATCCTGGTGACGTTTAAAAGGTCGTTAATCAAGTTTATCATCCTTTCGTTCGATTGATAGGTTTTCTCGAGATACTCCCTTTGCTCTGGGGTAATCTCCCCTAAATCTCCCTCCAAAAGCATTTTCAGGGTCCATTTAATCGCTGACAAAGGAGTTCTTAACTGATGAGCGGAAAGAGAAACGAATTCGGTTTTTAACTTTTCGACCGTTTTTTCTCTGGTGACGTCGTGGAGGATGATTAAGTTTCCGGTTTTTTTATTGCCAGATTTTAGAGCGACCGAGGTTACTTCTAAAACCAAATTTTCCCCGAAGGAAAGTTCCTCTCTGGAAACTTCTCTGACTTCCCTCCCCAAAAGGTCGACCAAAGAAGAAAAATAAGGAGAAGAACTCAGTTCCCAAATCGTTTTTCCGATTAAACCTTGGCCTCGACAGCGGAAAAATTCCTCGACTTTTGGGTTTAAAAGGGTAAGTCTTTTTTCCTCGTCAAAAACCAAAATACCGTCCGCGAAATTGTTGATGATATCAAAGGTTTTTTCTTTTTCTTCTTCGGCCCTCTTTCTGGCTATTTCCAAATCTTCTAAAAACTGTAAAAGTTTGTTTTGGGTTTTCTTTAACGTTTCTTCGGTGATTTTTATCTTTGTCACGTCGAAAAGACCCAAAAAAAAGCCGATCACCCTCCCTTCTTCATCTTCTCTTGGTTTAGTAAAAATTTGAACGATCAAGGGAGGTTTTTGGTTTGGGAAGAGGGTCTTTTCTTCTCCAAAAATCGGTCCTTCAAGAACTGTTTTTCTGATTATTTCGTTACCTTCCTTTTTGCCAAAAATTTTTGAAATTTTTTCGCCGATGATTTCTTGAGAATTAAAGTTTGAAATCTCTTCAAAAGCTGGGTTTGATTCCAAAATTATTCCGGAAAGGCTGACAAAACAAACCGGAAGAGGATAGAAGGTGAAAAGGTCATGAACGTAATCTTCCAAAAGCGAAAGGTCCTCTAACAAAACGGCTATTTTTCTTTCTTGATCAGGGTTTTCTCTTTTTAAAGAATTTTTTACCATTTTATTAAAAACTGATGGAACGCGTCTCCTCGATAAACGCACTTTTCTTCTGAACAGGTGGGTTTTACCCCCAAAATCAACTTTGCCACTTGAGATAAATAACCTCGAAGCATCGGGCAATAAATCGGATGGACTTTAAAGTTCTTTAGCCTCAAAACGATGTATCTCTTTTCGTTGCTGTAATCTGGCATCTCTAACTCACCGACGGTGTAATATCTTTGCCAGAATTTTGGCACCTGACGGGCGATCAATTCTAAAGAACCAAAATATTTAAAAAAAATTTTAAAAAAAAGGGAGAACCTGACGATCGAGGCTCCCATTTCTTCGATTCCCTTTTCGTCCAAATTAAAAATTTCTTTGACCAAAAGTAAAGAGAGGAGGTCAAAACCGATCGGATAAAAATCCATATCGTTTATCTCCCGGTATTTTAAGGGAAAACCTAAGTTTTCCATCCTCTTTTCCATCTCCTTTATCCCTTCTTTTCCCTTTCTCGAAAGAACGTAATTCCAAAATTCTTTGATGCTCATCCCCCTCGCCTCGCCTTCGGTTTTCATCAATTCTTTGGCTAATGTTTTGTCAAGATTCTGGTTCATAAATCAAACAACCTTTTTTGTTTTGACTGTTCTTTTTCAATTTTATCTTTTTTCTTTATCTCGGGCAATCTTTTTATTAAACTCTGAAACTCAAACCGAGAGAGAATTTTTTTCGCTTTTTCTTCGTCTAGTTCCCATTCTTTAAATTCAAAATCGAAATTGGCTTTTTTAAGCTTTAGCAACTCCTTTGCCAAAAAAATTTGCTCTTTTGCTTCTAACAAAATCTTTTTTATTTTTGGGCTCAATTTTTTTTCCTGTTCGATCCTTTGATAAAGGTTTTCTAAATTTTGAAACTTTTTAAGAAGCTGAAAGGCTGTCTTTTTGCCTATCCCTTTTACTCCGGGAATGTTGTCTGAAGGATCGCCCGCCAAAGCTTTTAAATCTAAAATTTGGCTAGGCTCCAAATTCTCAAACCTTTCTCGGAAAAGTTTTAAATCGTACAAAGAACTTTCTTTTACCCCCTTCTTTAAAAGGTAAACCTTCGTTTTTTCGTCGACCAATTGTAAAAGGTCAGAATCGCCACTGACGATGATCGTGGGAAATGGAGATTTTTGGCTGATCGTGCCGATTAAATCGTCGGCCTCAAACCCCTCTTTTTCAAAACACCGAACGCCAAAGGCTTCTAAAACTTCTTTTAGTTTGGGGATTTGTTGAGAAAGTTCTTTTGGGGTGGGAGGGCGGTTGATTTTATACTCTTTGAATTTTTGGTGTCGAAAGGTGGGGGCGGGAAAGTCAAAACAGGCAAAAACAAAATTTGGTTGAAATTCTTTGACCAGTTTAAAAAAAACAAGTAAAAAACCGTAGATGCCGTTCACCAATTCTCCCTTTTTTGTCGTCAGAGGGGGAAGGGCGTGATAGGCCCGGTACAAAACAGAGTTTGAGTCAAAAACCAGAAGGTTTTTTCTATTTTCCATATCCTAAAGATATTTCCCTCTTTTTTTCTCCTAAAATTTTGAACTTAATCAAAAAAACGTTTTTGGGCAAAATTTTCCGGATTTTCTCAGCCCATTCGACGGCGACGAGGTTTTTTGGCAAAGAGATTATTTTTTTAAAACCGAGGTTCAAAATTTCTTTTTCGTTTTCGATCCGGTAGCAATCGAAATGGTAAAAGTTTTTGATTTTTCTGTTTTTGATTTCAAACCTTCTCATTAAGATGAAGGTCGGGCTCAAAATTTTTTCTTTTATTTTCAACCCCCTGGCAAATCCTTTTAGGAAAGTTGTCTTTCCTCCCCCCAGATCGCCCTCTAGGGCCAAAACTATTCCTCTTTTCATTTTTAAAACTTCTTTGGCCAAAATTTTGCCCAATTTTTCTGTTTGAGCAGGACTTTTGGTAATGACCACCAACCTTGCAATTTTTCTCATGAAGTGGTAATCTAAAGTATCGATTTTATTTTAACCTTTCATGGCTGAAATTTCAAAATTCAGAGGAGAATTGAAACTCGACCCGAAGCTGAAAGAGAAGATAAAAGATTTGCCTACGCTGAGAGAAGAATTAGAAAAAGGGTTGAAAGAAGACATCAGCAAAATTTTTGAAACGATCGTCGCCGGAGGGATTTTTTTAGAAGCTTCCGACATCCATTTAGAACCTGCGAAAGATGTGGCCAACCTAAGAATAAGACTAGACGGAATTTTACAAGACGTCCTCTCTTTAAAAGAAAAAACTTATCAGGGCCTCCTTTCGAGGATAAAATTGGTTTCTGGAATGAAGCTTAACGTGAGCAACCGTCCCCAAGACGGTCGTTTTTCAGTTTTGGCCGATTTTGAGGTTGAGATAAGGGTGGCCACTATCCCGGCTGAGTTTGGTGAAGCGGTAGTGATGAGGATTTTAAACCCAAAAAACCTCATCGGTTTAGAAGACCTTGGTTTGAGGGAAGATCTTTTGAAAATTTTCAAAGAAGAGATAAAGAAACCGAACGGAATGATCATTGTCACCGGCCCAACCGGTTCTGGAAAAACAACTACTCTCTACGCTATGCTCAAAGAAATCCAAAAACCAGAAATAAAGATCATCACCATCGAAGACCCGATCGAATACCATTTGGAAGGAATCTGCCAAACCCAGGTCAACCCAAAAACTGGTTACGATTTTGCTAACGGCTTAAGGGCGATCGTCAGACAGGACCCCGATGTTATTTTGGTCGGAGAAATCAGGGATTTAGAAACTGCCAGCATTGCCATCCAGGCTTCTTTGACTGGTCATTTAGTTTTAACCACCCTCCACACCAACGACGCCGCCGGGACGGTCAGTCGCCTTCAGGCCCTTGGTGAAAAACCGGTGAACATCGCCCCGGCCATTAACATGGCCGTCGCCCAGAGGTTGGTGAGAAAAGTCTGCCCAAAGTGCAAAAAGTTAGAAAAGCCAACAAAAGAAGAGTGGCAGAATCTCAAGGAGAAATTAAAAAACGTCCCCCAGGTTGCAAAAAAACTCGAAGAGGGAATAAAAATTCCTCGAGCGGTTGGATGTCGTTATTGCAACTTTACCGGTTATCGAAAAAGGGTTGGAGTTTTTGAAGCCTTTTTGGTCGACGAAGAAATGGAAAACTTTATCCTTACCTCACCCTCGATTTCTGCCCTAAAGGAAAAAGCGATGGAAAAAGGGATGGTCACGATGTACCAAGATGGACTGATTAAGGTTTTGGAAGGAGAAACGACAATCGAAGAAGTAGAAAGGGTGGTTGGAAAAGAATAAAAAAACCCGGAGCAAACCAAAGACGTTGGAAATCAGGAAATCTTTTGAGGAATAATCCAGAAAAATCCGGATTATCCAGTCAAAAGACTTCCCGCTCCGGGTATTTCTATTTTATCATATTTATAACTCTTTGTCAATGGTTGCACCCTTCTTAAATTTTTCTAAAATCTAAATATATGAGCGGACATTCTCATGCCAAAACCGTAAGAAAAAAGAAGGAGAGCGACGCCCAAAAAAGAGGACAAATCTTTTCCAAAATGGCCCGCTTGATTTGGGTTGCAGTAAAACAAGGGGGGGCAAATCCAGAAACTAACCCAAAATTGAGGATGGCCATCGAGACGGCAAAGAGTTATAACGTCCCCAAAGAAAACATCGAAAGGGCAATCAAGCAAGCGAGTGGTGAGATAGAAGGAAAAACTCTGGAAGAAGTCTCTTTTGAAGCTTATGGGCCAGGAGGTATCGCTTTGATCATTGAAGGAGTAACCGATAACAAAAATCGCTCTCTGAACGAGTTGAAACAGGTTTTGCAAAAATACAACGGAAAACTGGTTGGGGAAGGGGGGGTAAAATGGATGTTCGAAAGAAAAGGTTGTGTGACAATTGACCAAAAAGAGCAAACCGAAGAGTTGAAAGACAAAGAAAAGTTAGAAATGTTGGCCATTGAAGCTGGGGCAGAAGACATCCTCTGGCACGACGGGGAAATGGACGTTTACTGTTCGGTCGAGAACCTTAACGAGGTGAAAAACGAATTAGCGAAAAAAGGGGTGAAAATCGAATGGCTCGGCTTAGATTGGAAACCTAAAGAAATGGTTTCTCTTTCGGAAAAGGAAAAAGAGGTTTGTTTAAAATTTTTTGAGGCCCTTGACGAGTTTGATTTTGTCCAGGAAATCTATTCGAACCTTAAGGTCTAGACTTGACAAACCCTTTTGGAAAATTAAAATTGGCAATAGTTAAAAAGGTCGTTAAAAAAATCCTCAAACATGAAAGCTTTCTGGAATTTCCAAGACGAAGAGGAAGAACTTGAAGAAGGAGATATTGAGACAGAAGAAGAGGAAGAGTAAAAATACCCCCTCTCGGGGGTATTTTTTATTAAAAATGTGGTGTGGAAAAAAATTTTTGCTTTTTTTAAATTACTAATTTTTCTTTTTTTCTTTTTTGTTTTTCTTGTTTTTTTAATTTTTCTCTATTTTTTAAAAGACCTTCCCCGGCCAGAAATTTTTACTGAAAAAGAACTTCCCCAATCGACAAAAATTTATGACCGAAGCGGTCAGGTCTTGCTTTATGAAATTTACGGTGAAGAAAAAAGAACCCAGGTCCCCCTCTCCCAAATCCCAGATTCACTAAAAAAGGCAGTCATCGTTGCTGAAGATGCTAATTTTTACCATCATTTTGGTGTCGACCTGAAAGGAATCGCCAGGGCGATTTTGGAAGATTTAAAAATCGGGAAACCGGTTTATGGTGGTTCGACCATCCCCCAACAACTGATTCGTTCCGCTTTCCTTTCTTCGGAAAAATCTTTAAACCGAAAAACGAAAGAGGTTGTTTTAGCCATCGAGCTCGATCTGAAATACCCAAAAGACCAAATCTTAGAATGGTATTTAAACCAGGTTCCCTTTGGCCAAAATGCTTACGGGGTTGAAGCAGCCAGTCAAACCTATTTTGGGAAAAGTGTTTCCCAAATTTCTTTGGCTGAGGCGGCGACTTTAGCCGCTTTAATCCAATCACCCTATGGGCTTTCTCCTTACGAGGAAAAAGGGAGGGTTAATCTTTTGAAAAGAAAAGATTACATCTTGGACAGGTTGGCCAAAGAAGGTTATTTCTCAAACGAAGAAATAGAAAAGGCTAAAAAAGAGGAGATAAATTTTAAAGAACAAAAGACCTCTCTTTTGGCTCCTTATTTTACCCTTTGGGTTAAAGAGATTTTAGAAAAGAAATACGGAAAGGAATTTTTAGCCACGGCTGGTTGGAAAATCTACACCACCCTAGATTATGAACTTCAAGAAATCGCCGAAAAAGTTGTCAGAGAGGGAATCGAAAGAAACAAAAAATACAACGCAAACAACGCTGGTTTGGTGGCGATCGATCCAAAAACCGGGGAGGTTTTAGTAATGACCGTGGGAACTGGCAATTATTATGAAAAACCTTTGCCTGAGGGCTGTCATCCGGGTAAAGATTGTCTCTTTGACCCTCAGTTTAACGTGGCAGTGGGAACAGAAAAAAGTCCAGGAAGACAGCCTGGCTCTGCCTTTAAACCCTTTATCTACGCCACCGCTTTTCAAAAAGGATATGACGACCAGGTTCCCCTTTTGGATGCCCCGACTGATTTTGGTCTTTGGGGAGGGAAAGATTATACCCCTTTAAACTATGACCAATCTTTTAGGGGTTGGGTAACGATAAGGCAGGCCTTAGCTCAATCTTTAAACGTCCCCTCGATAAAAGTCCTTTACCTGATCGGTGCGGAAAATAAATTGAGTGAGGTAGGAATCAACGATTTTCGAGGTTTAGAAGGGGTTTTGAGAAAAGGGTTGGAAGAGAGCTTAAAAACGGCCAAAGATTTGGGCATCACCACTCTGAACCGGCCTACCGAAGAATATGGGCCAGCCATCGTTTTGGGAGGGGGAGAAGTTAATCTTTTAGAGATGACCTCAGCTTACGGAGTCTTTGCCAACGACGGCGTAAAAGTAAAACTTGACCCGATTTTAAAAATCGAAGACGCGAAAGGAGAAATAGTTTTTCAAAAGGGAAAAGATTCTTATCGGGTTTTGAGCAAAAGGGCGGCTAGGTTGATAAACAGCATCCTTTCAGACAACGAAGCTAGGGCGCCGATGTTTGGGCCGAGGTCGCATATGTACTTTGAAAACTACCAGGTGGCGGTAAAAACTGGGACGACTAACGATTTTCGCGATTGTTGGACGATCGGCTATACGCCTTCGATCACCGTTGGGGTTTGGACGGGAAACAATAACAACGCGCCGATGACAAAAAGACAACCGGCGGCCACCGTCGCTGGACCGATTTTTCATCAGTTCTTAGAAGAATATTTTAAAAAGAGAGGAACGGAAAATTTTCCAGATATTAACTCGCCTTGATCGGCATTAAAACGTAGAAATAGTCTTCGCTTTTTTCTGGTCTTAAAATTGCCGGACCCTCTTCGCTTGTTAACTCAAAAAGGAGGTTTTTCTCTTCGATAGCCAAAATCCCTTCGGTTAAAAAACGGTGATTAAAAGAAATTAAAATTTCCTCTCCCTCAATTTCCCCTTCAATTTCACTTTTGTATTCTCCAAAATCTGGGTTTTGGCTTAAAACCTCGATCTTTTTTTCCTTTGGTTTTACCTTCAGTTTAACTTCATTCATTTTTCCGCTAAAAAGGCTGGCGGTTTTGATTTGGTTTAAAAATTCTTCTTTTTTAATTTTTATTTTTGTTTGAAATTTTTTAGGAATTATTTCTTGGTAGTTTGGATATTCACCCTCGATTAACCTTGAGGTGAAGAGAATTTGGGAATGCTCAATCCCCTCCATCGGAAATTCAAAGAAAATTTGAGACGGGGAAAAAGAAATTTTAATTTTACCTTCTTTATCGCCAAAAATTTGGATAAATTCTTTAGCCACGCTTTGGGGTAAAATTAAATTGTATTCTTTAGAAAGGTTTAAATCTTGGAAAATCTTTTTTTCAGCTAAACGAAAACTATCAGTGGCAGCTATCCTTATGAGGTTTTTTTCAAAAGAAAGAAAAATGCCAGAAATTTCTGGTCTAGATAAAGAAGGAGAGGGAAAATTGATAGTTTTCAAAAGGGATTTTATAAAAGAAGTATTATCGATAAAAAGACTTTCCTCGTTTTTAGGGAGTGGGATGATGGGAAATTCTTCTGGGTTGAGGGTTTTTATCTTGAATTTTATGGTATCACACTCTGCTTTTAAAGTATAATCTTCTAAAAGAAATTTTATTAAACCTTCAGGTAAAGAATTAACAACGTTGTTTAGAAACTTGGCGTTTACACAAGTTTTTCCTGGTTTCTCAATTTTCCCTAAAACCCAATAAATAATTCCTGATTCTAAGTTTGTCGCTGAGATTTTTACAAAATTTTTTTCTGTTTCAATTAAAAGATTTTCTAAAATTGGTAAAGAAACTTTTTTAAGGGTTATTTTCCCCACCTTATTGATCGCTTCTTCAAATATTTCTTTTCTAATTATAAACTCCATTATTGTTGCTTGGGTGGATATTAAATTTTTTTCTTATTTTAACCTTTGAATTTCTTGTGGAAAATTTTTTTAAAACTTACTGGGTAAAAATTTTTTCTTTTATCAACTTGATTTCCTCTTTTAACGCTTCATCTTTTTCCATCTCTTTTTTAATTTTTTCACAACTGTGAATAACCGTCGTATGGTCTTTCCCTCCAAACCTTCTAGCGATAAAAGGAAAGGAACCTTTTAATTCTTCCCTGATTAAAAACATGGCGATTTGTCGAGGTTTTACCACTTCTCTCCTTCTGGTGTTGGTTAAAAGTTGGTTTTCTTTTAAATCGTAAAATTCAGCCACCGTTTTAATGATTTTTTTAGCAGTGACGATTTTGTTGGCTGGGGTGATGATGTTTTTTAAAAGGATTTTGGCTTTTTGAAAATCGGGCGCCTTTCCTTGGGTTTTTTGGTAGGCAACTAAAATGTTAAGGGCTCCTTCTAACTCCCGGATATTCCTTTTAATGTTCGAAGCGATGTAATTTAAAATTTCTTCAGAAAGATTAATCCCTCTTTCTTGAGATTTCGTTTTTAAGATAACCAACCTGGTTTCAAAATCAGGATAGGAAATGTCGGCGATCATTCCTCCTTCAAACCTTGACCTCAACCTTTCAGTTAAAGAAGGAATGGCCTTTGGAGGACGGTCGGAAGAGATGACAATCTGTTTGTTTTTTTCGTAAAGGGAGTTAAAAATGTAGAAAAACTCTTCCTGAGTTTTTTCTTTCCCCGCCAAAAACTGAACGTCGTCGATGATGAGAACGTCAAAATTTTGGTAGAAGGATTTTAATTTTTCGATTTGGTGATTTTTTATTGCGTTGATGACGTCAGAGATGAATTTTTCACATGGGAAATAAATAACTTTTTTCTGGGGTTCTTGTTTAACGATTTCGTTTCCAGTAGCTTCCAAAAGATGGGTTTTCCCCAAACCCACCCCGCCGTAGATAAAAAGGGGGTTATAAACTTCGCCCGGGTTTTTCACTACCGCTAAGGCGGCGGCATGGGCTAACTCGTTGAAAGAACCAACGACAAAATTGGCGAAAGTATAACGGGGATTAAGGTTTGTTCTTTTGTCGACTTCGAACTCAGGAAATTCTAACTGCCCCACCTCATAAGCCGGAGAAGCTGGCAGACTAGGTTTTCTGACGATTTTTAAGCCGGTTTTTCCGACTTGAAATTCTAAATCTTTGATGTTGCAGTTCAAACCCCTAAGAATTTTTAAAATCGTACTTTGGTATTTTTGTTCCAACCATTCCTTAACGAAAGAATTGGCCACCGAAATCACTGCCTTCCCTCCTTCCAGAGAGACGATTTTTGTATCCTTGAACCAGGTAGCGAAATTGGCTGGCGAGGTGGTTAGTTGGAGATGGGCTAAGACTGCCTGCCAAATTTCTTCTTTCTCCATCCTTTTATTATAATCAAAAAAAAGTGAATGTAAACCCCGAAAAAACGAAGAAAACCTGTGAAAATTTAGTGGAAAAGCTGGGGATTGATTTTTTATTTTTTCGGGTTATAATAAAATGATGTCGCTAACCTACCGACCGAAAAAGAGAAAAAGGAAAAAAACTCACGGCTTTTTAGCCAGAAAAAAAAGAGGGGGGAAGGTTTTGGCTAAAAGAAGAAAAAAAGGAAGATGGAGGTTATGTCCTTGAAAGTTTACCGGTTAAAAAAGAGAGAAATCAGGGAAGTTTTGAAAAAGGGGAGGAGATTTTACGAAAAAAACCTGGTTTTGGCTATCAAGGAAAATAAGAAAGGCAAACTAAGGCTAGGGTTTGTCCTTGGGAAAAAGGTTTCAAAAAAAAGCGTTGAAAGAAATAAAATAAAAAGGAGGCTAAGGGAGATATTGAGGAAGGAGGTTAAAGGTTTAGAATTAAAAAAGGGTAAAGACTTAGTTTTTCTTCCTTTTTCTGGGTTGCTCAAAGAGAATTTTTTAACTTTGAAAGAAAAAGTTGAAAAAATTTTAAAAAAGGCAGAAGTTATAAGATGAACCCAATATCTCAAATTTATTACCTTCTTTTTTACCAACCTCTTTTTCGGTTGCTTTCTTTTTTCTATCTTTATCTTAAGGATTTTGGGCTTTCGATTATTTTTTTAACCTTTTTTGTTAGGTTAATCCTTTTTCCTTTTAGCCTTCATTCTTTCAAAACCCAACAAAAACTCAAAAAAATTCAAGCGGAATTGGAGAAAATAAAGAAATACCCCAAAAAAGAAAAGGTGGAAAAAATGGTTGAGCTCTACCAAAAAGAAAAAATCAATCCCTTTTTAAATTTTCTCCCTTTGTTTTTTCAATTTCCGATCCTGGTCGCCCTTTACCAGCTATTTTTGCGGGAAATAAAAAACCTCTCTTTCCAACCAGAATTTTTGGGTTTGCTTAACCTTTCCCATTCTTTTTTTCTTCCCGCAAGCATTTATTGGCCTACTCTTTTTTTAGTTTTGGCTGTTTGCTTCCTCCAATTTTTCCAAAACAAAATCTCAAAGGAAGACCAAAAAACCTCTTTTTTTCAATTTTACCAGTACTTTATTCTCTTTTTTCTTTTCTTTGTCCTTTTGAAACTGCCGGCGGCGGTCAGTTTTTACCTTTTGGTCAACAGCTTTTTTTCCCTTTTTGAAAGATCGTTTTTCTTAAAAAGATATGCTACCTGAACCAGAAAAAATAAAATCTGAGTTGGAGGAATTTTTTAAAAAAACAAACTTAGAAGTTGAGGTCGAAATCTCGCTCAAAGATTCTACTTATTTTGTAAACCTCAAAACTGAAGAACCCCAAATCCTTCTCGGCGAGGAAGGGAGTTTTTTGCTCCAGCTCCAAAAATTCTTGAAAGTTTTTTTAAGAAAAAAACTGAAAATCGAAGAAGAGTTTCATCTTGACCTCGATGTTGGCGGGTACAAGGCGAAAAAAATCGAGTACTTAAAAGAATTGGCCAGGACGGTAGCCGACGAGGTTGCTTTAACAAAAAAAGCTAAGGTTTTAAAACCGATGTCTGCCTTTGAAAGGAGGGTCATCCATTTGGAATTGGCTTCGAGAGGAGATGTTTTAACAGAAAGCATCGGCGAAGAGCCAAACCGGAAAGTGGTTATAAAACCCTATCCTTAAGGAGCTGGCAGACCGATGAAATTGACGAGAATGACATAAGACATGAGGACGATAACCAGGCCTAAAATGGCAGAAAATATTTTCTCTTTTGCCCCCTTTATCGCTTGCTCGTTTCCGGCCGAAGTCAACCATTGAAAGCCACCGATGACGATCATTAAGAGAGCCAAAATTCCAGAAACGACAACTATCGTTTGATAGATACAACTAATAGCTTCATCAGGCGACGTGTTAGAAGTGAGGGTACACCAGGCAAAGGCAAAAGATGGGGAAAAAAGCAAGATGAAGAAAATGATTTTTTTCATTTTTTTATTTTTGTTTTTGCTGCCTTTAGTTTGGCGATTTCTTCTGGGTTGGTGGTGATGATTTGGTGCTCGGCCTCAGAAGCAACGATTTGGATAGCCACATGTTTTGGCCCGGCAAAAAAAAGCCCTTCCCCCACCTCCCCCTCAAGCAAAAGATACTTCTCCTCTTCAGTTAGGTTAAAAGTTCTCTGCACCAAATCAATCGTCGCCGCCGACTGCTTCATCAACAACTGCAAAGAAGAATTGGTAATAATCGGTTGCCCATACATCGACCTCATAAAATCCCCCACATCCTGAGTCACCGTCGTTATCCCCAACCAATACTTCCTCCCCCTTTTACACATCCCATACAAGAAAGAAGCCCCATCCTCAGTTTTCATTATCCACCAAGCCTCATCAATAACCAAAATCCTCTTTTTCAGCTCCGACCTCACCTTATTCCAAATATACCTCATAATCACAAACATCGCCATCGGCCTCAACTCATCCTCCATATCCCTCAACCCAAAAACGACCAGCCGCTTCTCCATCGAAACGTTCGTCCTCTGGTTAAAAAATTGAGCAAAAGTTCCCCGTGTGTATTTCCTCAACCTCCTCACCAAAGATTCCGCCCCCTCCATTCCCTCCAAAACCTCCTCCAAATTTTCCAAAATCGGCACCTTTTCCGGCCAGGTCCTTGGGTCAGAATCTGGTGTAATGTCTCTGGCGGCATAAGTTTCAGTCAAGGCTTTATCAATGATCGAATCCTCCTCCGGAGTTAACCCGCCAAGCATGATTCGCATCAAACCAACCAAATTGATGATATTTCCCCGCAAAACATCCTCCGGTTTTTCATCTTCCCTCGGCACTGGCAAATCGAAAGGGTTGATATGATGGGGAGAGGAAAGGGAAATTTGAATAAAAGAGCCACCGACCGCTTCGGCCAAGGTTTTGTATTCGTTTTCAGGGTCTAAAATGATGACGTCGACCCCGAGCATCAAATAACGCAAAATTTCTAGTTTGATGGCGTAGGATTTTCCGCTTCCTGATTTTCCAAAAATGATACTGTTGGCGTTTTCCAGTTTGAAGCGGTCGAACAAAACCAAGGAATTGTTATGCCGGTTTATGCCGTACAAAATTCCTTCGTTTGTGGTTAGGTCGAAAGAAACAAAAGGAAAGACCGAGGAAAGGGGGGCGGTGTTCATCGGCGTGTGAAAGAAAATTTCGTCTGAACCTAAAGGCGAGGTGGAATTAAGACCCTGTTCTTGTTTGTAGAGGGCAGGTTTGATGTAAATCAACCTCGACTCCAAAATCGACCTTAAAATCGTTTCCGTCTCGGCCAATTCCTTTTCATCGTTACCGTAAATCGTCAAATAAATCCCAACGTCGAACATCCTTTCTAAGGCTGATTGGATTCGGGTTCTCAACTCTTCCAAATCTTGGTAGGCAATTTCCAACTCTGGGTCCCTGATTAACCCCTTTTCCCTTCTCTCGGTAATTTCCGCCGCCACCTCTGTTACCTTCCTCATCAGCTGTTTCAAAATTTTTCCGCTTTCTAAAGGATGAATGTGGAGAGCGATGTCCATCGGAATTTCCAAATTGATAATCGGGGAAAGCCAAACTTCTGAAAGATAACGGGGATAGGCGGCGATGAAATAAGTCCTCCCCAACCTTCTTCCCAAAACAAAATGGTCGGGATAAAAAACGAGCGAGGTTGGGGAAATAAAATCCCAAAAGGTGAGAACCTCCTTTTTTGGCAACTCTGGCAAAGCCCTTCTTTTTCTTTTTAAGAAAGGTATTTTCATTTGTAGATTTCTGGAACCAATTCTGGGGGAATCCTTGGATAATAACCGACCTCAGCTTCTTCTTGGTGGTACCAACTCCAAAAGAGTTCGATTAATTCTAAAGTATCGAGAGGGGCGCAAGAAAGCCCGCATCTTCTCAAACCGGTCATGACAAACTCCATTCTTTGGAGAAGTTGGATTTTGTTTTTTTCAAACTCAGAAATCGTTTCTGTTTCTTTCTCCCCCTTGACCGGAATTTTCGATGGGAAAAAGGGAACGACAACGAAGAAATTTTTTGTCATAATCGTTTGTCTGGCGACCAGGTTTTTGATAAACTCTCGATAACCAGCCAACTGAATTTTCAAAAGTTCGTTTTCCTCTTTTTCTTCAAGGGCTTTTAGTTTGTCTAAATAAGGAGTGATGTTTAACTTTCTTGACTGGACGAGGATTTCGATCGAGAAATCCAAGGAATTCAAAAAAGTTTGGAACTGATAAAAAATCGCCTCCTTTTCCTCTTCTGATTTTAGGGCAAAGTTGGTGGAAGAAACGATGATCACTCCCCTCAAACTTCCGTCTTTTAAAACCAAAACCCCTTCCTTGATTTCTTTTATCTTTAAAAATTTTTGGACCTCTAAAGCCATTATCTCTTTGTTGTTTCAACCAACCTTTTTAAATTTTTTAACCGACCCTCAAAATCGACGCTTAAAGATTCTTCCTTTTCTTTTTTAAACTCTCTTTTTTCAAAAGAGATAGAATCTCTTTCCCCCTTCCAAATAAAAGTTTTAGCCGAAAAGGAGAAATGGAAAAAATTCAAAATTGCCTCCAAAACCGGAACCCCTTTGATTTTACCAAAAGCCAAGGCGAGGGCTAAGCCAAAAAGTAAGAAAAAGGCGATGATGAAAACCGGCATGGAAAACTTGACATAGATGAAAAAGAGAACAACAAGAACAAAGCCAAAAATGACGCTTTGCTTGAAAGTTAAAGGGCCGACAACCTTCGTTTCCCTCTCGATAAATTGAGGCATTATGAAACGCATACTATTCTATCGGTTCGCGATAAATGTCAAAACTTGGTTTCTTTTCTTCCTTTTTCTCTTCCTCTTTTATTTCCTTTTCTTCTGTTTTCGTCAAGATTGCCTTCGATTCTTTTTGGATCAAAGGAATCACCCTTTCTTCCAATTCCTTGGCGATTTTTTCTGCTTTTTCTTTTGGGAAACCGACCTCTTCTTCCAGACCCAAAACAAAATCATTAAAAGAAATTTTAAGAGCCGCCCTGTCAGTTACCAACTTTACCAATTTCAATTCGAAAGGCACTTTTCCGCTGACGATGTCAACAAAAAACTCAGCCGGGTTTTCCCTGTCTACCCCATACTTTCCCAAAATTTCGAAAGTCAGGTCAGTGAGATAAATTGGAAGTTTTACTTCTGGCATGGTTTAGATTGGTAACCCTGGATATTGATTTGCATGTGTTCTATATGTCCTTGATTTAACAGGGGGTATACCACGAATTGCATTGAGGAATTGAAGGAAGTGTGGGTACCCAACTCCTTGAGCAGCAAAATTATTGAATCCTTGAACTAATTGAGTTATTTGAGAATGGGACATCTGTGGGACAGCTTGGACGAATACCTCCGGAGGTACATTGTTTATTATATTTTGAATTAAAGTGGGATTATTCAAATTGTCTGCTTTTATTTTTGCCAAATCCTCAGCGCTGGCATGCCGGAGATAACTTTCCAACGCCTCTCCCCCTCTTAGTTTTTTGTGGGTATCTGGGTCTGTATAGTAATAATTGCGTTCCCTTAAGAAAACGGTTGGATCCTTGGCTATTTCCTCTTTCATTTTCTTCTCTCTTTCTTCCCTTACTTCCATCACCTGCTTATAAAACGGTACTTCCTTTGGCGCTCTTTCTCCTAACCTTACCCTTGCCGCCTCGGTCAGTGTTTGAACACCGGGACGAGCCATTTCAAAACCTCTTCGGAAAGTTCCTAAAAATCCTCTCCCGGCCGCCCCAATGAATTTTCCAAACCCACCTCTTTTAGCCTCCCACCTACTTAACCGCTCAATGCCGGCAGCTGCTCCTTTAATCCCTACACCTAAAAGCGCCGTTGTTCCTACCCCTGCAGCTACTCCCACGGCTAATGCGCCGAGACTTGCTATTTGGGCGCCAAAATCAAAAACTTTCCCGGCAAATTTAGCAGCCATCCCTGGTGTTTCTTTTACTCCCCAAAACAAAATTCCCATTCCCCCCAAAAAAGCGAGAAAATAGAGAAATGGGGTTGAGGGAAGGGGTCCTTGATTCAAAACATCATGAACGGTCGAATTAGAAGCATAACTACCAAAGCCGCCCAAATTAGGAGTTTGAAAATTGCCGGCAACCGTAATAGTTGCGTCGATGACGTGGTCGGCAACAAAAAGGAAAAACGCTAAAAAAACCGGGATGAAGGCCCATTGCAAAAGATATTCCCACCACCCCCCCCAGTTTAAAGGACCAGGGAGGATGGCTTTTAATTCTGGACTCGATCTAAAAGCAGCGGTGAAAAAAGCGATCGGAGCGAGAATTAATAAAAGCCAAATAAAAGCGATTCTCACAACGAAGACGGCTATATACCAAAAAAGAAGAAATAATAATATGATATGGAAGACAATTTCTAAAAAAGAATTAGCAATGGCGAAAGTAATATCAACAATAAAAGGACCCTTTGGCGGCGACCACCAGGTACATCTCAAAAACAAACAGTCCACAAAATCTCCATCTTCCCACAGCAATTCTATTGAAGATTTTAGATTTGCCCCTGTAATATCTAAGGTTTTAACAAACTCTTTCCACGCTCCAGAATATGAAGCACCCAATAAAGCCTTAGCCGGAATGTTGGCAAGGGTGACTATTCCTTGGACGATCGGCGTACTAAAGAAAATAAGGATAGAAACTATCAAAAGAGGAAAAAAAGTTTTTTGCGCCTCGTATTCTCTTATTCTTAAAATGGTTGCTAAACCTACCAAGGCTAAGGCAATAAAAATCAAAGGAATAACAAAATGCCTTACTTGATTCACGATACCTAAGATGGGATCTACTTTCGAAGCCGCTAAATCAAGAAGGAGGGAAGAATTTTGGTACAAAAAGATACGAGCAAAAAGAGCATAAAGGCCACTAATGAAACCAGCAAAATTAATCCCGATAAGGTAAATTGCGAGAACTACTCTGAAAGGTAAAGTTAGGAGATAACTGAAGATACATTCAAACCAGGCAGCGATGGCCGCGAAGACATTAGATGCCCGATTTGCCTTTGCACACCAGGTTTGTGCGAAAGTGGGGGGTTCAGAAGGGGTTGGAGCGGGAGGAGCGGGTTGGGTAGTAGAATAGACATAATTTAAGCAAAATGTGGCTGTCCAGCATTTTCCTTTATTCGGATAGCAAATAGTGTCGTAACAATATTGATAATAGTCTTTAAGTAGTTGATCATTAGGGTTAGCGTGTTTAACGTAATCGTTAGAACATAATTTTTCACAATCATAACCTGGTTGACAAGCAGTACCAGGGCCAAAAAAGAGTAACTCTCGTTCACAACCGTCTTTCCACTGTTTTAATTGGTTCAATGTATTAAGATCAGGCCCGGTTTGTTGAGCTTGGCAAAAGAGGGGAATGAAAAAGAAAACAAAGACAAAGAAGAGATATTTTTTCGAAACTTTTTCCATCTTTTTTAATTATAAAAAATTTTAAAAATTAGTCCACCAGTCGCCAAAGGTTTTTTTGTAACCCAAGAAGGTATAAATTAAATTCAAGAGAGTCCAGCCGAGGAACATTACCAGGGCACCAAAAAGATAGGCTTTCCAGACAGATTTTATTTTTCTCGGCGCTTCTGCTGAGCCAAAAGAAAGGTAGAAAACAACGCCAGTGTAAACGAAAAGGGGGATAAAAGCCATTGGGAAAAGGGTCCACAAAATACAATTGATGATGTTTGAGATCAAGGCGGGAATGTCTTTGAAGGTGCAATCTTGGCAAGGGAGGATGTTTGTGCATCTCTTGAGAAAACCTCCTTTAAACCCGCCTCCGCTACCGGTTGGCATTTTTTCTAAAACGACGCTAAATTTTACTGATTTTTCCGCCCCCCTCAAAAAACATTCTTCGTCCAAGCAAGCGCTGACGCTAAATTTGTAAATTCCCAAACAGGGCGGAGAAGAAGTGGCTGAAGTTGAAGTGGTGGTCGTTGGTGGTTCTCCAGATTTTAAAAATTCTTGGCAGGAAGTGGAATTGTTAACTTTTTCGCATTTATCTCTTGCCTCTCCAATGTAAGAATCGCATTCAAACTTTTCTTGCAACTCAAGTTTCTTTTGATAATAAACCGTCGAACTTCCACAAGTGCTGGTCGTCCAGGAAAACTCGATCGTTTCACCTGGCAAAATCTGGGTGGTTGAGGCTTTAAGGTCAAACTCGGTGTTGCAACCATAAAACTTAATTATCGTCGAAGTTCCACACTCCGTTTTCTCTTTTTGGTCGCACTGGTCGGCGCAGGTTTTGATTTCGATTTCATATTTTCCGTCTTTTTTCAAATCGAGGTTGAGAAAGTTGTTCGTCACTATTCCTTCTTTTTCTTCTGGTCCGGTGATTTTGTAATAATAACTGGCCGCTCCTGGCATATCGTCCCATTCTATGGTGGTGGGAACGATTAAATTACCAAAATCGAAAGTGCTGCTTGTGTTTCCCTCAAAACTGATTGGGTCGCCGGTGACTTTGATTTTGGTTTCATAACCCAAAGATTCGTAGCAGTGTTCTTCTCTTTCTTTTTCCGTCCTTCCGATTTGTTCATCGGAACAAGGTATAACCTTTAAAGTAAATTCTTCCCCCAACCTTTTCCCGTTATCCTTTTTCAGGCAAGGCCAAAATTTAAAATTTTTCAAAACAGGTTCTTTTTTGAGGATGCTGGTATTTTTGGGTAGAGGAATTTCTTTTCCGTTGTCAATTATTTTAATTCTCCAAGATAGGTGTCTGTTGATGGGAGAAAAAGTTAACTCTTGGATTCGGTTAAAGAAAAGGGTATTTTCAAAATAATCGACATCTTTCCAGGGATTAACTTTCGTTAAATCAACCTTTTGTGGCGGGGGCTTACTTATTTTAAACCCCCATTTTTGTCCAAAAATCGCCCTTTTTATTTCTGCCTCAGTTATATTTTTGGCGCCTTTTATTACACCTCCTTGCCATTTTTGATTAAGACCAAAGAGAAAAATCTTGTCAGTAAAATCCCATCCAAAAGAAGCAATTTTGTTGGCGAGAGAAGCTCCAGAAAAAACATCTTCTTCGATTTTGTTTTCCTCTTTTTCCGCTAGGGTTGGGAAATAAGTTTCTCTTCTTATTATTCCTTCACTGCTTGACTCCATTTCTTTGTTTACCTCCCATCTCAACTGATCGTCGAGTTTATTTTTGTCTAAATTCCAATAACTAAGGTTTTTCCCCTGAGGAATTCTAAAAGCCGGATGGGCGACATCAACCTTATCTAAAACTTTATTGCAGCTATTTTCGTAATCGTAATTGGAAAGATATTCACAAAGGCAGGGGTCTTTCTTTTCTCTGCAATAGCAAGGGGCGTTCGGGTCGACGCATTTTTGAAAAGCTTCTTCTGGTTGGGTTTTTTCTTTTCCGATTTCTACCCTCCCTTCATAAAAAGCACGGAGCCGGTAAAAATCTTGACCTGGGGTTAGACACCACTGGGGGTCGTAATAATCCCCTTCTTTCAAATCGACAAAACCAGGGCCATTCCAGTCAGTATCAACCCAACGGGTGGAGGTGGCGATGAATTCGTTATAATCCCATTTCAAAACTTTTGTTTCCAAAATTCCGACCGGTTCTGGACCAGGATGGGTTTTAAACTCTTTCCCCTTTGTCCCGGGCGGACCGCAATTATCCGGGTCTTCTCCACAACACAATTTCACTTTCAGGTTATAAGTTTTGCCAGAAACCAAAGAGCAAGGCCCTCTTTTTTTGTCTTGGGAAGGAGAATAGACAAGCGTTCCTCCGTTTCCCCCCTCAAGTTTGCCCGCATCTCGATAAGGATAGTCTCGGAAATGGATGGAGTAGAGAAGTTGGCTTAACCTTTGATTATCTTCAAAGGCTTTATCTAAAAATTTTGGGTCAGGGGAACCAGCAAGTTGGTTTAACCAAGACTTGAGCTTATTTTTGTCTTCATTTTTAATCGCTTGCTGGAGCTTGTCGTATTTTTTCTCTTCGCCCCAATAACTTTTTTTGTTTAACAACTCCCTTTCAGGCAAAAGCCTTTCAAACCCGTCGAGCTTAACCAAAAAAGACCGAGGATCGCGAGAATCGTTTTTCTTATCGTTCCAACCCTCCAAACCGCTGACTTCCCAACCGATCCTGATTGGTAACTTCATTCCTTCATTTTTTATTTCTTCGCATTCCTCTTTTCTCCAACCCGAAAGTTTACTACAGTCTTGAGGGATTTCGCCGTATTTGTCAAAATCTTCGCTCCCGTCGTAAAAATGGATTTTATCTGGCTCGATCGGTTTGAGACATTTTCCATAGCAAGAACAGATGAACTTTCCACCAAAAAACGGTCCAGCTGCTGTTTCCCCGGTTACCCAATTGTTTAATGCATCAGTTGGTGGAAAACCATCAACATGACAGCTGTTATCATCACAACGTAACTTGTGTTCTTCGGGAACGCAAATTTCCCAATTCTCACAGGTAGCGATCTTTTTTCCCTTTTCATCAGGGTCAAATTGGTAACAAACGCCACAGTCTCCCCAGATATCACACTCAACACAGATTTTACAATCTCTTTCCCAGACTTCCTCTCTATCCTTTCCGCATGTTTCGTTTCCCTTGTCACATTTGTAATCGCGGTATAGAGTAGCAAAACAATAGCTTGCACTCAATAATCCCCCTGAACACTTTTGTCCCCATTCACAATATCCCACGGTAAGACTACCGAGACTGCTGATTTTATCGAGTTTCTCGCCCAATTCGCTCAATTGCTCGCCAAAATTTCCAAGAACTTTACCAAAATTTTCTAAACCATCGATTTTCTCCAAAGTTTCCCCAAAATCTTTTATGTCCTGACCTAATTGCTTAAAATCATCAGCGCTCTGGATGAAATCTTGGAGGTTGTCGATTTTGATGTTTTCTATATCTTTGCCAACATTTATCGCACTATCATAAGCCTGCCATAGTTTGGTAACATCCCCGTTTTTATTTAATTCTTTCAAAACATCAGGGGCTATTTGTGCTAACTTTTGGTAACAAAGGTCGTAAAGTCGTCCTTTTAAATCGTTAAGATCTCCAATAAGTTTTTTAAGTTTTCCAATTCCTTCGGCTAAACTTTTCAGTTCAGGATATTGGTTCAAAATTCTCTCGATTTCGTCTAATTTTTTCTCGATCTCGTCGAGGTTTGCTATCAGGTCTTTCAAATCTTTGATGTTTCCAAGCAAATCGCTTATTTCCTTTAGGTCTTCAGCCAAAGTTTTAAGTTTTTGAACTTCGTTGTATTTTGTTTGGAGTTCTTGGATTTTTCCGTTTATCTCTTCAAACTGGGGGATTTGGCTGATTAAAGTGATTAGGTAATTAACATCCCCTATTTTGTTTTTTAAAAATTCGATGGTCGTGACAATTTTTTCTATTTCTTCGATTTTTGCCTTTATTTCGGCGATTTTGTTTACTTTATCTTTAAGTTGCTGGATTTCTTGTTGACTCATTTCGGCGGCGATCAGTTTTTGTTGGTTTTGGGGATCGTTAACCAATGCTTGAAGGTCGGCGATGTCTTCGGTAGTTTCTTTTAAATCTTTTAATTTTCCAGAAAGGTTTTCGATTTTTGCTTTGTAAGCTTCGACATCGCCAACCGTTTGCGATAAAAGTTGAATGTATAACTGCAATTTTTGTAAGCCGATTAAAAGATCCTTTTCCCCGAGGAAGTTTTTCAAATCTTTATTGAGGAAATTGTCGATGTCGTCGATTTCATTTTTGAGAACTTGGAGGTCGCCAAGTGCTTTGATTAAATCTGAAATTGCCGGAACGTCTATCTCGAAAAGTTTTTTGAGGGTTTCAACATCACCTAAAGATTTGTAAAAGTTTCTAATTTTCTCTAATTTGTTTTGGACATCGTTTATTTGTTGGGTAGTATTCTGGATCAGATTGTTGATTTCGTTGATTTTTTGTTGGACGCTGTTTATTTCGTTCAAAATAGAGTTTGCGTCGTTCAAAAGCCTGGTGATCTCCCCAATCAGTCGTTTTATTTCTTGAATTTCTTCTGGGGTTACTTGCTTTTTTTGTTTTACTTCGTCGATAACCTGATTTATTTCATCGATTAAATCTTGAGCCCTTCGGTTTATTTCCTCAATTTTTTGGTTTGCCCGGTTGATTTTATCTGGAAGGTCTTGAAGGTCTTTTAATTTTTCCTCGATTTGTTTGGAGTTTTGTTCCAAGGTTTGAATTGTCTCTCCAATTTCTTTGTCTAAGTTTTTCAATTCTTTCGAGAAATTTACGATACTCCCCCAAGTTTTTTTAATCTTTTCGTCAAAGTTTTTTAAATCTTTGATGGCGTTTTCTAAATCGGTTAAGGTTTGGTCGGATAAATTTTTTATTCGGTCGAGCTTATTCGTCAAATCGGTTATTTTATCATTTATTTTTGAATCTAAAATTTTTTGGTATTCCCTTTTTAAATCTGAAAGGAATTTTTTTGCGTTTTCCAACTCCCCGATATTTTCGGCCACGTTTTTCAGGCTAAGAAGGTCCTGGTTGACTTTATCCAAATCGGTAAGTTCTTGGATTAATTTTTTCAATTGTTGAACCTCACCCGTTATTTGATTCGCCTCTTTGCTTTCTATCGCCTTTGCCAAATTTTTAAGATCCCCTACCTTTTTTTTAGTATCTTCTATTTTGGCAACATCTTTTTCGATTATGTCGATTTGGGCAAGGATTCCGTTTACTTTTTCCAAAGCTTCGAGCCCGCTATTTCCACCTCGGGCAACGTTTCTCTTTCCCAAATAAAAAAAGAAAAAAAGAGAAAATGCTAAAAAAAGGAAGAAAAGAGAGAAAATAATGAAAACTTTTCTTCTCATTGTTTCATTTTATAAAATTTAGCAAGTCAAGCCAATTTTTAAAACTCAAGTTTTCCGCTCTGACTTTTGGGTCTACCCCGATTTCCAAAAGCCATTTTTGGATTTCTTCTTTTTTTACCGAAAAAAACTTTGAAAGGTTGTTCGCCAACTGTTTTCTTGGTTGAGAAAAGCCGGCTTTGACAATTTGAAAAAATCTTTTTCTCGAGCGAGGAGGTAAAAGAGGAGGAGAGGGAACGATTTTTAAAATGGCTGAATCTACTTTTGGCTTCGGCCAAAAGCAATCCTTTGAAACAAAAGCGACGATTTTTGGTTTTGCCCAAAACTGGACGGTTAAAGCCAAAAGGTTCGTTTTTGGGGGTTTGGCGCAGACCCTTTGGGCCACTTCTTTTTGGACCATCAAAACGATCGTTTTTGGTTTTCTTTTCATTTCCAAAAGCTCTCGGATCAACCTTGAGGTTAAATAATAAGGAATGTTGGCAACAACTTTTTCGAAAGGAGGAAGGTTTTTAAGGATTTTTAAAATGTCGCCCTCTAAAACCTCAACGTTTTTTATTTTTTTCTTTTTTAAAAATTCAACCAACCTTTTGTCTTTCTCTACGGCAACCACCTTTTTTACCCTTTTTGCCAGCTCGAAGGTTAAAACTCCTTTTCCTGGCCCGATTTCCAAAACGGTTTCTTCTTTTTTTAAATCGGCCGCCTCGATAATTTTTTTTACCACCTCCTTTTTTACCAAAAAAACCTGTCCCAACCTTTTTAACGGAAAAAAATTTTTTTTCATCTTTGACTTGACAAAAATTTTTGTCCGATTAAACTTAAAAAAAATGGGAAAAATTTTTTCACCAAAAAGGATTTTCAAATTCTTTTTTCTTTTTTTAAGTTTAACCCTTTTTCTCTTTGACCAAAAGGATCACTCCTTTTTTCGTTTTGTTCCAATTTCCTCTTCAGAGGATTTTTTTCTTGAACCGAAAGACGGGTTGAAACCGGAAACAGAATTTCTTATCGTCGAAGCGAGCAATCTTAAACCTTCTTTCCCGCCCGCCCTTTTTTCCCAAAAGGTTTTTGCTGAAATGACCGAAAACGCAAGCCCTAGAAAAAGAGAGGTGATCGAATACGAAGTGAAAAAAGGGGAAACGATCGCCTCTTTGGCCCAAAAGTTTGGCATTTCTCAAGAAACGATTTTGTGGGCGAACGATTTGAAACCAAACGCTTCTTTAAAAGAAGGGGAAAAATTGATCATTTTGCCCGTTTCTGGGCTTTTTCATTTGGTGGAAAAAGGAGAAACATTAGAAAAAATCGCCAAAAAATACCAAGCCAGCGAGGAAGAAATAATCGCTTTTAATGAACTCGAATCGCCAACCGACATTTTGCCGGGCGACCTCTTGATCATTCCCAACGGAAAGATGCCAAAAGAAACCCCAAAGCCAGAACAGAAATTACCAAGGCAAGCTTCTTCTTTCAGTTCTTATTTCATCTGTCCGATTTCTCCCCCCTGTACTCTCACCCAAGGGTTACATTGGTACAACGCCGTCGACCTTTCTCACGGAAGATGCGGGGAGCCGATTTTTGCCCCGGCGATGGGCGTGGTCCAAAAAGCGAAAATGGGTGGTTGGAACGGTGGGGCGGGAAATTATATAACGATTTTGCATCCAGACGGGGTGGTGACGATGTATGCCCATTTGCAAACGATTTTTGTCAAACCCGGAGAAAAAGTTTCTCAGGGCCAAACGATCGGTTTAATGGGTACCACCGGTAATTCTACCGGTTGCCACCTCCATTTTGAAGTGAGGGGGGCAAAAAACCCATTTGCTAGATAATTTCTTGACGAAGCCGATAGTTTAGGGCTTCGGCCAAATGGGAAAACAAAATTTTCTCTGAATTTTCCAGGTCGGCGATCGTCCGAGCTACTTTCAAAACCCGATGATAACCGCGGACAGACAACTTTCCAGAATCGACCGCCTCTTTTAGCAATTTTTCTGAAGCCTGGTCGATTTGACAGTATTTTTTTATTTCGGGAATTTCCATTTCCGCGTTCGTTTTTTCTTTTTTAAACCTTCTTTTTTGAATTTCCCTCGCTTTTTTTACCCTTTCTTTTACTTCTTTGACCACGTTTTCTCTTTCTTCTCCAACCAGTTTTTCATACTCAAGCCTCGGAACATGGATAAAAAGGTCGATCCGGTCGATCAAGGGACCAGAAAGTTTTCTTTGGTACATCCTAATCTGAGAGTTGGTACATTTACATTCTCTTTCTGGGTCGCCAAAATAACCACAGGGACAGGGGTTGGAAGCGGCGACCAAAGTAAATTTTGCTGGCAAAGTAAGCGAATGTTTGGCCCGGGAAATGTTTATCATTCCTTCTTCTAGGGGTTGTCTTAAACTTTCTAAAACATCGCGATGAAATTCTGGGAGTTCGTCTAAAAATAAAACCCCACGATGAGCCAAAGTAATCTCGCCGGGCCGGGGCGGGTTTCCACCACCGATCAAAGCCACTTCAGAAGCCGAATGATGAGGGGCGCGAAAAGGTCTTTCTAAAATCAAAGGGTTTTCTTTTGGCAAAAGGCCGGCTAAACTATAAATTTTTGTCAATTCTAAAGATTCTTCAAAAGAAAGAGGGGGCAAAATTGAAGAAAGGGCTTTGGCCAAAAGAGTTTTTCCTGCTCCCGGCGGCCCAACCATCAAAAGATTATGACCGCCGGCGGCCACGATTTCTAAAGCTCGCTTGGCCATTTCTTGTCCCTTGATCCAGGTCAAACTCACTTTCTCTTCCCCTTTTTCTCTAAGGTTTTTCAAATCGACTTTTGCTGGCAAAATTTCCCTTCTTCCTTCTAAATACTCGACCGTCTCTTTTAAACTTTCCACCCCGATCACCTTTACTTCTTTGACCAAACCAGCTTCGATTTCGTTTTCTTTTGGCAAAATTATTTCAGAAAAATTTTTTTCCTTTGCCAAAATCGAAAACAAAATCGCCCCCTTGATCGGCCTTAAACTTCCGTCTAAAGCCAGCTCTCCTAAAATCAATTTTTTTTCCGGGTCAAACTTGATTTTCTTTTCTGCCAAAAGGAGGCCAAGGGCGATCGGTAAATCATAAAGAGAACCCTCCTTTTTCAAATCGGCCGGAGCCAAAGAGACTAAAACCCTTAGGGGCTTTTTTTGTGGTGATTCAAACCCAGAATTCTCGATGGCCAAACTGACTCTTTCTTTAGATTCTTCGACCGCCTTGTCTGGAAGGCCGACGATTTCAAACCTTCGCAAACCATAAGAGGTTTCGACTTCGATTTCGATAATCTTTCCCTCCAGGCCGGAAATCCCGGCCGAGAAAACCTTCGAAGGCATAATTTATCTTTTACACTTTTGACAAAATCTTGTTTCGGGAACAGCTTTTAATCTTTCTAGCTCAATCTCTTTCCCGCATTTTTCACAAAGACCATAATTTCCCCTTTCAATTTTTTCTAAGGCTCTTTTTATCTCAGAAAGTCTTTTCTCTAAAACGTTTTCTAAAGAAAGAAGCTTTTCGTATTCTTCGATTTCATCGGCCGCTTTTTCTAAGGCTCCTCCGCCAGCTTCTCCTCCGTCAAATTTTGGATAGACCGTTTCCCAATCTCCTTTTACCTTTCCTTCTTTAGCAAAACTGTTTAACTGTCTTTCGATTACCTCTTTCTCTTTTTCCAATTTTTCTTTCAATTGCTTGATAATTTCTTTTTCCATTAAATTTTAAGGTTGGGCAACACCTTTGTCATCGAGCCGAGCGAGGTGGTAAAAATAAAACTGTCTTTGACCAGGGTGTAGCAAAAACCAAGGTCATTCTTGGCAAAAGTCAAGTAGCGAACTTTCTCGCCCAAAATAACTTGGGTTCTAAAACTTTTGACGATCGGCATCATCTTTTCACCAAAAAAGGCAAAACCTTCCTTTTCTATTTTTTTCTCAAGGTTGGGGAGAGCGCTCTCTAATTTTTCTTTTTCTTTTATCTTTGCCACCAAAACCAGCCTTTTCCCTTCTTTTTGGTTGTAAAGGCAGAAAGTGAAGTCGGATCCTAAATTTTCTAAAATTTCGCTCGGCAATCCGATTTGAAGAGCAGAGACGATTTCAGGGAGAGAGGCAAGCCGATTTTCTGTTTTATCTTTGACAACCAACTGGACAATTTCTTCCTTTTCTTCGATTTGGTTTATTTTTTCTAATACCTTTTCTCTTATCTCTTCTTTCTTTTCTACCTCGACGATTTCCACCCCTCCAACTTCAACCAGAGGAAGGGGAATTTCTACTTCAGGTTTTTCCGGACTGGCCGTTGGTTCAAGAGAAAGAGTGGGGGAAATTTCGATGTTTTGAGGAGAGGAAGTTTCTTTGAGTGGCGGGATGGTTGGGATTTTCTCTTTTTCTTTTAAATATTTCCAACCGCGGTAACCGGCAAAAGCAAGAAGACCGAAAACACCGATCAAAATGAAGACCCGGATGAGAAGAGGGAGGAAGCGAGGCGGTCTTTCTGGCAGAACGATCGATGGCAAAGGTTCCTCAGAAATAGGGGGTCTTTGAGGAATAGGGGGTTTTGAAATAGGAGGTTTTGGAGGAAGAGGAGGTTTTTTGGGGGGAGGTTGAGGAGGAACTTTTCTTTCTGGAGTTTCTGGTTTTGGTGGTTTTTTTATTTCTTCTTGAGAGGGTTCTGTTGGTTTTGGCTCAACTACCTTCTTTTCTTCAACTTTTTCTTCGGCTTCTTTTTTCTTTTCCTCTTCAACTTCCTTTTTCTCTAAAATTTTTTTTTCCTCTTCTTTTGGCAATTCTATTTCTATTCCCTCTTTGATCATTTCGATCTCTTCCTCGATTCTTTTTATTCCTCTTTCGATCTCTTCGATCTCTTCTAAACGGGAAATCGTTTCTGGGGGCAATTTTCCCTCGATTTTTCTAATCTCTTCTTCTGCTACTTCTATCCTTTTTAGAAGTTCCTCTCCTTGCATCTCGACCCTTTTTAATTCTACTTCTAAATTTGCCTTCTTATCCTCGATTTCCCATCTTTGTTTTTCCGTTTCCCTCCTTTCTCTTTCGATTTCCCCCCTTTCTCTTTCTGTTTTCATTTTTTCTTCTATTCCGGTCGCCAAAACTTCTTCTTCTTCGATCGCTTTTATCTCCTCCTCGATTTCCCTTTCCCTTCTCAAGATTTTCGCCAAACTTTCTTCAACCTTTTCTTTCTCGATTAGAAATTTACTTTTCTCCCTTTCTAACTTTTCTCTTTCGGCGTTGAATTCTCTGACGATTTCTTTTAACTTTTTCCATTTTCTTTCTGCCTCAAGGTCGTCCAATTTTTTCTTGATTTCCCCGATCCTTTCTTTGGTCTCGGTTTCTTTCTTTAAAATTTCGTCGATTTTCTTTTGGTTTTCCTTGATCTCTCTTTCGATGGCGATTGTTTTTTCTTGAACCTGCCATTTTTCTTTTTCCAACCTCTCTCTCTCTTCTTCAACCTTCCACCTTCTTTCTTCCAATCTTCTTTTTTCTTCTTTGATCGTGGTTTCTTTTTCCTTTTTATCTATTTCCTTTTTTTCTCTTTCGATCGCTTCTTCGCGCTCAAGGATCGGTTGAAGGAAGGTTCTGGTTATCCTTTCCTTTTCTTCCTCTAGCTCTTTTATTTTTAACTCAAAAGGACGTCTTTGGCGGGGAAAGAGGTTGAGGGTTTTTTCTAAATCCTCCATTTCCATTTTCAACCTCACCTCTCTTTCTCTTAGCTCCTTTCGCCATTTTTCTTTTTCTTTTTCCAATTCTCTTTTCTCTTCTTCTTTCAGCTTGATTTTTTCTCTTTTTATTTTTTCTTCTGGGGAAAGCTCTTCCTCAATTTCCTTTGGCTTTTCAGGAACCTTCATTTCTTCTTTAGGAATCTCTTCTTTCAGAACTTCTACTTTAGGAACTTTTTCTTTTGGCACCTCTACCTTCTTTGGAATTTCGATTTCTTCAACTGCCTCTCTTGGCTTTACTTCTTTTGGTAGCCTCTCCCTTCTTCTGACTTCCTCTTCGATTTGTCTGAGGATTTCTTCCTCGATTTCTTTTTCCCTCTCTTCTTCTCCAGCCATCAACCTTTCGATGTCTTCTTTCATCGTTTTGACTTTTCCTTTTTCTGGGATTTCAAAATCTTCGTTTCTTTCCATATTTTTTTGTTAAACCCAAATTTATTCTTCCTAAGCTATCGATAGAAATTACCTTTACCGGGATGAGTTCACCGACCTTTAAAATCTGGGAAATTTCCCCTCTTTTTTTCCCGAACTGGGAGGAATGTAAAAGCCCTTCTTGACCTGGTAAAATTTCGATCATCGCCCCAAAATTAAGAATCCTTTTCACTTTTCCCTGAAAAACCTCCCCGACCTTGATTTCCCGGGTGATGTTTTTTATCCAGGCGATGGCTTTTTTTGCCGCCTCTTCTTTTTCGGCGGTAACAAAGATCCTTCCTGACTCTTCAATGTCGATCGAAACCCCGCATTCAGAAATTATTTCGTTAATCATCCTCCCCCCAGGACCGATTACCTCTCTGATTTTTTCTGGGTTGATCTGAATGGTTAAAACCCTTGGAGCAAAAGGAGAGAGTTCGGGCCTTGGTTTTTCGATCACCTTTTTCATTTTTTCCAAAATTTCGAGCCTAGCCCTTTTTCCTCTTTTTAAACATTCTAAAAAAATTTCTTCTGAAATGCCATCGATTTTGACATCCATCTGGATGGCCGTCACCCCCTTTTCCGTTCCGGCGATTTTAAAGTCGAGGTCACCATAACGGTCTTCTGGTCCCTGGATATCGGTCAAGATTCGGTAGCCCATTTTTTCATCGAACATCAAACCCAAGGCGATTCCGCTGACCAATCTTTTTATTGGCACGCCAGCATCCATCAGAGCCAAAGAAGAAGAAGAAACAGCAGCCATCGAGGTTGAGCCGTTAGAAGAAAGGATTTCCGAAACCACCCGGATGGTGTAAGGGAATTCGTCAAAAGAAGGGATAAGAGGTAAAAGGGCTTTTTCGGCCAAGACGCCGTGGCCAATTTCTCTCCTTCCTGGCCCGCGGATCGGCCTGATTTCTCCGACCGAATAAGGCGGAAAGTTGTAATGATGCATAAACCTTTTTTTTCCGGTAATTTCCATCCCTTCTAAGAGCTGAACGTCACCAGGAGCGCCAAGGGTTAAAATCGAAAGGGATTTGGTTTGTCCTCGAGAAAAAAGAGCCGAACCGTGAGTCCTTGGTAAAACCCCTACCTGGCAAAAAATTTCTCTTATTTCGTCCAACTTTCGGCCGTCTGGCCTTTTTTCTTCTTCGATGATTTTTTGATGGAGAATTTTTCTAACTTTTTCTTCAAAATACTCGAGGATGAGGTTTGATTTTTCAGGAAAATTTTCTTTGATAAAATTTTCAAGTTCTTTTCTCAATTCCTCCAACCCCTCTTTTTTCTCGAAAAGAGCTTTTTCTATTTTTCCTTCTAAAAATTTTTCAACCTGACTCATTATCTCTGGTTCCAAACTTTCTTCTTTTAAAGGAATTTTTTCTTTTCCGACGGCCCTGGCGATTTCTTTTTGAAAATCGATCAAAATTTTCAGGTTTTCTTTAGCAAAATTGAAGGCCTCAAAAATTTCTTCTTCTTCTGCTTCTTGAAAACTCCCTTCGATCATGTTGATTAAAATTTCACCGTTTCTTTCTACTCCCGCAAAGACGAGGTCGAGTTTGCTTTTTTCTCTTTCTTCGTAGGTTGGGTTTAAAACGAATTCAGAACCGATTTTTCCCACCCTTACTGCCGCCACCGGCCCCTGCCAAGGGATTTCCGAAACTAAAAGAGAAAGAGAAGTGGCTAAAATTCCCGGGACAGAAGGTTCGTTTTTTTCATCCCAAGACAAAACGGTGACGACAACCTGAACCTCCCTTTTCAAATTTTTTGGAAAAAGTGGACGGATCGTTCGGTCGATCAACCTGGCGTTACAAATTGCTTCATCAGACGGTCTTCCCTCTCTTTTGATGTATCTTGGTCCCCTGATTTTCCCGGCGGCATAGTATCTTTCCTCGTAATCGACGGTCAAAGGAAAAAATCCTATTTCCTCCTTTTCGTAATCAGAAATGGTGGCGGTGCTTAAAACTTCTGTTTCGCCATAACTTAAAAAACAGGCACCGTTTGCCCTTTCTACCCAATCAGAAACCACCCACTTTAATTTTCTTCCCCCGATTTCGATTTCAAATTCTCTTTTCATTTTAAAAGATATTTGCTTAAATTTTTTTCCAAATCAATAAATTCGTCGGCGATTTCTTTCAAACGGCCAGAAGTCGTTCGACCAAAAGCCATCACCTCTACTCTTTTCCCTTGATTTTTCAGGTATTCGACCAGTTGAAAAAAATCACCATCGCCAGAAACCAAAACGATGGTGTCGACGCTTGGCGAAATTCTGATGGCATCGACGGCAATTCCTACATCCCAATCTCCTTTTTTAAACCCGCTCGGATATTCTTGAAGCTCTTTTTCTCTGATTTCGATCCCAAGTTTTTCTAGGGCCTCAAAAAACGGCTTTTCCTCTCCGGTTTTTGTTCTGATGACGTAAGCAAAAACCCTAATCAAATTCCGGTTGGCGATAGCCGTTTTTAAAATTTCTCTAAAATTAACCTTTCTTTGATAAAGCTTCTTTGCCGAATGGTAAAGGTTTTGGGTGTCGATAAAAATGGCCACTCTTTGGGAACTTGGTTTTTTAGCCGTTTCTTTCATTTTAAACCAATTTTTTTGATCAGACTTCGGTAGGTTTTTTCATCCGTCCTTTTTAGATAATTCAAGAATTTTTTTCTTTTGGCGACCATTTTCAACAACCCTCTTTTTGAGTGAAAATCTTTCGGGTGCTTCTTTAAATGTTCAACCAACCTTTTGATTTCCTCAGTCAGCAAAGCAACCTGAACCGGAGCTGAACCAGTGTCAGCGTTGTGAAGTTGGTATTTTTTTATTATTTTTTCCTTTTCTTCCTTAGTGAGCATATTTTGGGCGAGGTGGGACTTGCACCCACACGGGGAAAAAACCCCCTGCGCCCCTCAAACGCAGCTGTCTTCTAAGTTCCAGCACTCGCCCCCGTTTTTTCTTTGACCTTTTTCTTTTTTCCCTTCGCCTTTCTTAAATAATAAAGCTTTGCCCTTCTTGCCTTTCCCCTTTTTAAAATCTCGATCTTTTCGATCGTTGGCGAATAGATGGGGAAAATTTTTTCCACTCCTATTCCGGAAACTTCTTTTCTTAAAGTAATTGTCGCGCCGATTTCCTTTTTTTTCTTCCTGGCAATAACTATTCCCTCAAAGGGTTGAATTTTATCTTTCACTTTTTGAAAAACAACAACTTTGTCTCCTGGCCTAATTTCTGGGATTTCTTTTTTCATTGATTTTTTAACAAAATTATTTTTGCTTCTTCTGGCGATAAGTCTTTCTTTTTTATTTTGAGTTTGTTTTGGGGAGTAAGAGAACTGATGCCGCAGGCCTTTAAAAATTTTTCGACCGGCTCTAATTTTACTTTCAATTTTGGCAAAGCATAATGCATCGGGATGATAATTTTTGGTTCTAACTGGCTCATGATTTTTGTCGCCTCTTTGCCAGAGATGGTGTAAATTCCTCCTACCGGAATCATCAAAACGTCGACCTCACCGATTTTTTCCAACTGCTCTTTTGTCAGTTCTTTTTGACCAAAATCGCCAAGGTGGCAAACCTGCAACTCTTCGGTTTCAATCTTAAAAATCAAATTTTTTCCTCTCTCTTTCCCCTCTGATTGGTCGTGAAAACTTTCGATGGCGGTGACAAAAATTTCTTTAATTTCGTACTCTCCCGGTCGGTCGATCAGAAAAAATTTTCCTTTAACCGCTTCTTTATTGTTGTGGTCGAAATGGTCGTGGCTGATCAACAAAATATCGGCCTCTAACTGAGGGACTTTCAAGCCCAAACCTTCTCCAAAGGGGTCGATCACGATTCTCTTTTCTTCTGTTTTGATTTTGAAACAAGATTGACCGTACCAAAGAAATTCCATCTTTTATCATAGCAAATTTCTTGAAAAGATCAAAAAAACCTGATAAGATAAAAGCATGGCTGAAGTGGAAACGATAAAAAAAATCATTGAAAAAAACGAACTTGCCAAACCTCCCAAAGTCGGTCAGGTGGTAAAGGGAAGGGTGGTTGCCTTTGGTCGTTCGAGCGTATTTTTAGATTTGGGCCCGTTTGGGAGCGGGGTGATTTATGGCAAAGAATTTTCTGAGTTGAAGAAAAGTTTAAAAAAATTGAAAATCGGCGAAGAAATTTTTGCCAAAATCGTCGATCTCGATAACGAAGATGGGTACGTCGAACTTTCTTTGAAGGGGGCGCAAAAGGAAATGAACCTGGAAGTTCTTAAAGAGAAAATGCAAAAAAAAGAAGAAATTGAGGTGGAGATATTTGGGGTTAATCGAGGGGGTCTTTTGACAAAAATTTTGGATTTACCAGCTTTCATCCCGATTTCCCAGTTATCCCCTGAGTTTTATGAAAAATTAAAAAACAAAAAACCAAAAGAAATTTTAAAACACCTCCAAAAGTTTGTTGGACAAAAAATGAAAGTGAAAATTTTGAGCATTTCTGGGCAGGGGGAGATAATTCTTTCTGAGAAGATGGTTTTGTCTGAAAAGAAGAAAGACTTTTTAAAAAACTATCAACCAGGACAAGTCGTTGAGGGTACGGTTTCGGCAGTTACCGATTTTGGGGTTTTTTTAGAAATCGAACCCGGCCTGGAAGGTTTGATCGAAGAACCCTTACCGGAGGTGAAAAAGGGGGACCGTCTCAAGGCAAGGGTTAAAGAAATTGCCGAAGGAAAAATCTATCTCTCGAAATTATGAACAACTTTTTTAAAAATCTTCTCTTGACCATCCTCATTTTTCTTTTTCTTTCTTTTTTCTTTTCCCTCTTTTTTAAAGAGGTGAAAGAAAAAAAGGTTCTTTCCTTGAGCCAGTTGGTTTCAGAGATTAACCAGTCAAAAATCAAAGAAATCGAAGTTTCTGGAAACGACCTCTTTATCACCTACAAAGATGGAACCCAAGCCGTTTCGACTAAAGAAACTGAAACCTCTCTTTCCCAGTCTTTGCTCAATCTAGGCGTTGATAAAGAAAAACTCAAAGAATTGGAAATCAAGACCAGAAAAGAGGGAGGGAGTTGGAATTGGCTTTTACCTGTCCTTTATTTTCTTTCCCCTCTCCTTTTCTTTTTTCTCTTTTTCTGGTTTCTGAGTCGACAGGCCAGAGGGGGAATGACTCAAGTTTTCGATTTTACCAAAGCCAAACCAAGACTTTTTGGAGGCAAAGAAGGAGAAAAAATCACTTTTGAAGACATCGGCGGTTTAAAAGAGGCAAAAGAAGAATTAAAAGAAATCATCGATTTTTTGAAAAATCCCAAAAAATATTTACAACTGGGAGCGAAAATTCCAAGAGGGGTTTTATTGATCGGCGCGCCAGGGACGGGTAAAACCCTCTTGGCCAAGGCCATTGCTTCGATGGCAAACGTCGCCTTTTTTTCGATTTCTGGTTCAGAATTTATAGAATTATTTGTCGGAGTGGGCTCAGCGAGAATTCGCAGTTTATTCCAAGATGCAAGAAAGGCGGGAAGGGCGATAATTTTTATTGACGAAATTGATTCAATTGGAAAAATAAGAGGGGTTGGAGTAACGGGAGGGCATGAAGAAAGAGAACAAACTTTGAATCAACTTCTATCTGAAATGGATGGGATTGGAAGGGAAGAGGGAATTTTAGTTTTTGCGGCGACTAATCGCCCGGAGCTCTTGGACCCTGCTCTCTTGAGGCCTGGAAGGTTTGATAGAAGAATCGTTTTGGATTTGCCAGATATAAAAGAGAGAGAAGAGATTTTGAAAATTCACTGTCGGGGAAAACCCTTGGCCTTAAACGTTAATTTGAAAGAAGTGGCTGAAAGGACACCAGGGTTTTCCGGGGCGGATTTGGCCAACGTCGTGAATGAAGCGGCAATTTTGGCCGCCAGAAAGGGGAAACACCAAATTTTTCAGGAAGAACTTTTGGAATCGATCGAAAAAGTTTTGTTGGGCCCGGAAAGAAAGTCCCATATTTTATCAAAAAGAGAAAAAGAAATTGCCGCCTACCATGAAGCCGGTCATGCTCTCGTTTCCGCTTTTTTAAAAGAAGCCGAACCGGTGAGGAAAATTTCGATCATCCCCCGCGGTTTGGCCGCCGGCTACACCTTAAAAAGCCCGACCGAAGAAAGAAAACTGAAGACAAAATCTGAGTTTTTAGCCGAAATCGCCACTTTGTTGGGTGGGTATTATGCAGAAAGAATAAAATTTGGCCAAATCACCACCGGTGCCGCCAACGATCTGGAAATGGCTACGAATTTAGCAAAGAAAATGGTGATGGAATACGGAATGTCCGATTTAGGTCCGGTCGTTTTTGGAAAGAAAGAAGAGGTTGCTTTTTTGGGAAGGGAAGAGATCTACCGGGATTTTTCAGAAAAAGTGGCCGAAAAGATCGACAAGGAGGTCGAAAAATTGCTCAAACAGGGTCAAGAGAGAGCGCTAAAAATTTTGAAATCAAAAAGAAACCTTTTGGAAAAAGTAGCCAAGAGGTTGATCGAAAAAGAGACGGTCGAAAAAGAAGAATTCGAACGTTTGATCAAACAAGCCTCTTGATCGTTTCCCACTCTTTCTCTAGGGGCCAGATTAAAAAATTTCTAAGCCCTTCTTTAAATTTTCTTTCCTTCTCGTTGGGGAGAAAAAACTTGTTTTCTTCCTTCACTAAAAACTCACTCAAAAAAATCGAAAAAAGAGCAAGGGGAATGGCCAAAAGACCGTCAAAAAGGTAATGGGCGCCAACGTAAATCGTCCCGGTGGTCGCCAGGATAAACCAGGGGAGGAAAAATATTAAACTTTTTTTATTCAGCTTTTTCCACCAATAAACCAACAAAAGGGCCCAAGCCCAGTGCATGCTGGGAAAAGTAGAAATCGGAAAGTTTGGTGATTGTTGGTCGTGAAGGTCTTTTTGCAAACTAGAAAGTTTTTGGGTTGGAGAGTAAGAGTTTAATTCGGCCAAGAGTAAATTTTTTTCTGGTCCGAACAAGACACCGTTGAAAAAAGAATGGACCGGAAAAAAATACCAAAAGGGGAGGGCCAAAAGTAAAACCAGAAAGAAAGAAATAAGGAAACCCTTAAACAACCTTTCGTTTTTTGAAAAATAAAAGACGAAAAAGGAAACGGTGATTAGATCCCCTAAAAATAAGAAGCTTTCAACAAAAAGGGTTTCAAAAAAATTAAAAATTTTTTTGAGAGGGTTGGAAGGAAAATTGAACCAAAGGGTTAACGAAGTTCCGAAAACTTTTTTTTCTAATCTAAGAAACTCTTTGTTTAACACTCTTTCCTTTAACGAATCGGTCCAAATTCCCAGCAAGAGCAAAACGAAAGAGAAAGTTAGGCCGACTAAAAAGAAGGTTTTTAAAAAATATAAGGAGTTCTTTAAAAAAGCAAAGGAAAAGTTGAGGGAAAAATTTTGTTTCTCGACAAAGCGATAAAAAATTAACAAATGGAACAAGGAAATTATCCAGAGCAAAAAACAAACCGGGAAAAAACCGGTAAAATGCCAGATTTGTTTTTTGAAGGTAAAAAAAGTTTGTTTGAGAAAAAGGGCCGAGTTTGAAAGAAAATCTGGTTTTGAAAGGTAAATGGTCAAAAGAGAGATAAAGCAGAAAGAAAGGAGAAAAACATCTTCGATTCCTAAATTTCTTTTTAGAAATTCTTTCATCTTTAAATTTTAATAAAAAAATGCTAAAATGTTAAAGAAGTTTTTTAGTTAGTGCCTCAAAGGGCGCGTAGTTCAGGGGTAGAACGCCACTCTTATAAAGTGGAAGTCCTTGGTTCGAATCCAAGCGCGCCCATAACCTTTGGGCTCGTAGCTCAGGGGCAGAGCGTTGCACTGACATTGCAAAGGTCGCTGGTTCAAGTCCAGCCGAGCCCACAAAAACATGGAAGAAAAAATAGGAAAAATAAAAACCAAAGAAATCACCGAGGAAATGAAAGAGTCTTACATCGATTACGCGATGTCGGTCATCGTTTCTCGGGCCTTGCCTGATGTCAGGGACGGTTTGAAACCAGTTCAAAGGAGGATTCTTTATGCCATGTATGAAGATGGTTTACGGCACAACGCCAAGTTTAAAAAATCGGCCTCGGTAATCGGAGCGGTTTTGGCTAAATACCACCCTCACGGAGATATGGCCGTTTACGATGCCTTAGTCAGGATGGCTCAGGATTTTTCCCTAAGGTATCCTTTGATCCAAGGCCAAGGGAATTTTGGAAGTATTGATGGAGATGAAGCAGCGGCCTATCGCTACTGCATCACTGGAGATTCTTTCGTTATTACTAATCGTTGTCTAGAAAGAATCGGAGAAATTTCTGCTAAAGAAGATATTAATTTAAAAGTTTTATCTTTTGCCGGGAAAATAAATCAATCTTCAAAATGGTTTGATTCGGGAATCCATCCAACCATAAAGGTCGCAACTTTTAGAGGATACTCTTTAAGAGGTACTTTTAACCATCCTATTCTAATTTTGGAACAAGATTCCGGAGGGGCACCGGTATTTAAATGGAAATTGTTAAGTAAAGTAAAGCCAGGAGATTTTGCCGTTATCGATAGAAATGACCGAGCACTTTGGCCTTCCAAAGAACCTTCCCTAAAAGAATTCTATCCAAAAACTAAAACTCGAAAATTTATACTTCATAAATTGCCATCTCAAATGAATCCAGATTTGGCTTTTTTAATGGGAGCAATCCTTGCTGAGGGCTATATTTCAATTAACCAAAAGAAAAAATATGGGAAAGTAGGATTTTGTAATACTAATAAGGAATTCATTGAGGCATTTCGATCAAGTTTTAAGAAGATATTTCCAGATTGCCCAATTTATGAGAAAAAAAGAAACCCTCTCAGTTATGGAAAGAAAAATTTTGTTAGCCTTGAAATATGTTCTCTCTATGTAGCGGAGTTTTTAAAAAATCTAGGATTAAAGATAATCTCCTCCCCCAAAAAGCAAATACCCCAAATTATATTTCATTCAACCAAAGAATCAGTTGCTGCTTTTTTAAGGGGATTTGTTGAGGGGGATGGATCGATATTATCTTATAAGAAAAAGAGATCTCCCACAATTGTATTTATCTCTAAGAGCAAAAAATTGCTTCAAGAGGTCCAAATAATTTTATTAAGATTTGGAATAGATTCGTTTCTCAGATTTGATAAAAATCGCAATAATTGGACCTTATCAATTCGAGGGAGGGATAATTTTGAGTTATTTCAGATAATAGGTTTTGTTTCGAAAGAAAAAAGAAGAAAATTAAAACAATATTGTGAAATAAATAAAAGTTATCAGATAATGCCCAAAACTGATTTCATTCCCTTTCTCTCGAATTATCTAAGAAGAAAACATAAAAATAAAAAGTTCAAACAATGGCTAATGAAACACAACGTAGACCGATATCCAAAGCTCAAAAAATATTATCCAATTTTAGAAAAATTTTTAGAAAAAAAAGATTTAGAATTGATAAATTTCTTTTTAAAGCAACGCTATTTATTTGATAGAGTTATTCTCGTAAAACCAGACAAAAAAGAAAGAGTTTTCTCTTTAAGGGTAGATAGTAAATGCCACTCTTTTGTTTCAAATGGATTTATCAGTCATAATACCGAAGCTCGGTTGTCGAGAATCGGCGAAGAGATGCTAAGAGATATTGAAAAAGAAACGGTCGATTTTGTCCCCAACTACGACGGCACAAGAAAAGAACCGGTGGTTTTACCCTCCCCCCTTCCCAACCTTTTGCTGAATGGTTCTTTAGGAATAGCCGTGGGCATGGCTACCAACATCCCCCCTCACAATTTAAAAGAAGTTTGCGATGCCTTAATTTATCTTCTCGACCATCCAGAGGCTGACACGGAAACCCTTTTCCAATTCATCCAGGGACCGGATTTTCCGACCGGCGGTTTTATCTACGACAAAAAGGGGATCATCGAAAGCTACGCTCAGGGCCGAGGGCCGATTTTGGTCAGAGGAAAAGCCGAAATTTTAGAAGACGAAAGGGGAAGGCCAAGGATTGTTATCACCGAAATTCCTTTTCAGGTTCAGAAATCGACTTTTTTGGAAGAAATAGCCAGGTTGGTTGAAGAAAAGAAGATAGAAGGGATAAAAGACATCCGCGACGAATCAGACCAAGAGGGAATGAGGGTCGTTATCGATTTGCAAAAGGACAGCTATCCCCAAAAAATTTTAAACTCTCTTTACAAATTCACCGACCTTCAAAAAGTTTTTCATTTGAACATCGTTTGTTTAGTCGATGGCATTTTGCCAAGGACCTTAAATTTGGTTGAGCTTTTAAAACATTTTCTCGCCCATCGTCAGGAGGTGGTGACAAGACGGACGAAATACGACTTGAAAAAAGCCAAAGAAAAAGCCCACATTTTGCTCGGCATTGCCAAATGTTTGGAAAACATCGACAAGGTGATAAAAATCATCAAGGGTTCGGAAAATCGAGAAACGGCCGCAAAACGCTTGATTTCTTCTTTTAAGATCGACGAAATCCAAGCCAACGCCATTTTAGAAACGAAACTTGCCTCTTTGGCCAAAATGGAAAGGAAAAAAATCGAAGAGGAATTGAGAAAAACAAAACAGGAGATCAAAGAATTTGAAGAGATTCTAAAAAGTCCAAAGAAGATAAAAGAGGTGATTAGAAAGGAAATCCTTTCTCTTAAAGAAAATTTTGGCGACGAAAGGAGAACAAAACTGGTACCTCAAAAAGTTGGCGAATTTTCCCAAGAAGACCTCATTCCGGCTGAAGAAGTAATCATCACTTTAACTAAGGGTGGTTTTATCAAAAGGATGAGCCCGAAAGAATACCGACTTCAAAAAAGAGGGGGGAAAGGAATGTTAGGAATTAAAACAGCCGGCGAAGATTTGGTTGAGCACTTTTTACTTTCAAACACTCACGACCAACTTTTGCTTTTTACCGATTCTGGGAAGGTTTTCAAAATCCCGGTTTACGAACTCCCCAAAGAAAAAAGGACTGGCCGAGGAAAGGGAATTTTCAACTTCGTCGAGATTTCACCGAAAGAGAAAATCCTTTCTCTTATTTCTCTTTCAGAAAAGGAGAAGGAAAAATTTAAATACCTCGTTTTGGTCACAAAAAACGGTATAATTAAAAAAACCCCCCTGGAAGAATTCAAGAACGTCAGGAAATCGGGCTTGATCGCGCTTAATTTAAAAGAAGGAGACCTTTTGGTTTCGGCAAAAAAAACCGGCGGTGATGACGAAATAATTTTGGTGACAAAAAACGGCCAGGCTTTAAGGTTTAAAGAAAGCGACGTCAGGCCGATGGGAAGGCAGGCTTCTGGGGTAAAAGGGATAAGGTTGAGAAAGGGAGACGAGGTTTTGGGGATGGAAATAATCGAAAAAACAAAAAAAGGTCGAGGCCATTTGTTTGTCGTCAGCGAAAATGGCTTTGGCAAAATGACTGAAATTAAAGACTACCGGAGGCAAAAGAGAGGAGGGACGGGAATAAAAACGGCCAAGGTTAATAAAAAGACCGGGAGTTTGGTTGCGGTGCTTTTAATCGCTGAAGAAAAAGAACTTTTCTTGATTTCCCAGAAAGGTAAAATTTTGAAAGTGAAAATTTCAGCCATTCCCAAACTTTCGAGAGCAACCCAAGGAGTGAGGTTGATGAGGTTAGAAGAAGAAGACAAAATCGTTTCTGCCCTTTCTGTTTGAAATGGCTGAGTTTTTGAACCCGGAAAAAATTTTAAGAAGGGTTAAGCTGAAAGAAAAAATGGTGGCGGCTGATTTTGGTTGTGGAGCGGGAAGCTGGACCATTCCCTTAGCCAAAATTTTAAAAAAAGGAAAGGTTTTTGCCATCGACCTCTTGGACGAACCTCTTTCCGCTTTAATCAGGAAAAAGAGAAACGAAGGCCTTTCCAACATCGAAATCAGAAAAGCCGACGTCGAAGAAGGAACCCCGCTTTTGCCAGAAAGTTGCGATTTGGTTTTGATGACCAACCTTCTTTTTGAATGCGAAGAAAAGAAAAAGGTTTTGGAAGAAGGGAAAAGGGTCCTGAAAAAAGGAGGAAAAATTTTAGTCGTTGACTGGGCAAAAGACAACCCCTTAACCAAAGAAATTGAATGGCTTTCCTCAGAAGAGGTCAAAAAAATGGCAGAAGAAGTAGGCTTGAAGCTAGAGGACGAATTTCCCGCCGGGGTTTATCACTGGGGTTTGCTCTTTTCAAAACCCGACTAGACTTGCCTTTCAATTTTTGGTATTATAAATAAAGAAGATGATAACAAACCCAATCGCTGCTAGTAGTATTGACCTGTTGATCACTAACTTCATTGACCTTCTGAGAACGATCAGTTTTCCTTTGGGAATAGTAATTGTTATCGTCGCCGCCTATCTCTTCGTCACTTCTGCTGGAAACGAAGAGCAGCTAAAGACCGCCAAGAGAACGATTCTTTACCTGTTTATCGGATTTCTTTTCATCATTTTGGCCAAAGCCATCGCTGAGATCATTTTAAGCTGGTTCAAATAAATGAAAAAAATCTTTGCCATTTTAATTTTTCTTTCCCTGCTTTTTCTGGCTAACGAAATGGTTTTGGCGCAAGGTCCTACCCAACAGATTGAAAATGTTTTAAATAAAATCCGAGACTACCTCTGGCTATTTTTGAGTACGGTTGCGGTTATTGCCATCATCTGGGGTGCTTACCTTTTTGTCACGGCCGGAGGCGACACCCAAAAAATAGCGGCAGCAAAAAATGCGGTGATTTGGGCGATAATCGGAATGGTTGTGGCGGTAATGGCTTCCGGAATCATCGAATTGATTAAATCGCTTAAATAGGGGAAAACCCGGTAATAAATTTTAAAGGTCGGAAAAAAGAAAAATATGAAAAAAATAGTTCTTACCAGCCTTTTACTTTTTTCTTTGCCTTTGCTGGTTTTCGGTGTGACACAAGTTACTGCTCCTAGCGTTACCCCTCTGGAGGTTCTTAACAAAGTCATCGACATCATTTATACTTTCATCATCGCTGTAGGTGTGATAGGTATTTTGTATGGAGCTTTTATCTTTGCCACGGCTGGAGGAGATGCATTGGCTATCGGTAAAGGAAGGACGATTTTGATGTGGTCGATTGCCGCGATAATCATCGCCGTGGCGGCAAAGGGAATTATCGATTTTGTCGTCGATCAATTAACTAAGTAATTCGTTGCCGAGGTGGCGGAATGGCAGACGCGTAGGACTTAGAATCCTACGGAATTTTTTCCTTGTGGGTTCAAATCCCACCCTCGGCAAGGTGGCTGTAGCTCAATCGGTAGAGCGCTTGGCTGTGGCCCAAGTGGTTACGCGTTCGAGTCGCGTCAGCCACCATGAAAAAGAAAATTTTTTTTCTTTCTCTCTTTTTCTTTTTCTTTTTTAACCAGGCCGAGGCACAACTTCTTAAAGGCGTTTGTCTTGGTGGCGAATGCGAGCTCCGCGACCTTTGCATCATCCTGGGTAATCTTTACGTTACCCTTTTTTATTTCGCCGTTCTCTTTGGCGCCCTTTTTCTTACCATCGGTGGGATTTTGTTTTTCTTTTCCAGTTTCCAAATCGAAGGGATTAAGATTGGAAAAGCCGTTCTCACTTCAGCCATCGTGGGTTTGATCATCATCTTTGCCGCCGAACTCATCATTTTCACCATTTTAAAAACGATGGGAGTGAAACCTTCTTTCATAAACCTTGTCTTAAGTCTTTTTGGGATTCATCTCAATGTTGCTCGCCAATTAATGCTCGATTGTTACACTAACTTCCCCGAAGTTTCCCCCCCTCCTGCGCCGGCAACCTCTACCCTTCCCACTCCCTAAGCGATTATGAGCCTCCTACCTTCCTCCATTTCTGAACCAGCCAACATTTGCCAACTGATCGATGTCTTGTTGAATTTTTTCCATATCCTGACCGATTACCTCTTTTTCTTTGCCGCCCTTTTTTTAGTCATCGGCGGGATTTTCTTTCTCCTTTTTCCGGAAAACCCCCTTTGGGTAAAAAGGGGAAGGTTAGCCATCATTTCCGTCGTCGCTGGTTTGATGATCATCTATCTGGCTGAACCTGGCCTGAAACTTTTTTTTCAGGTAATCGCCCCACAATACAAGTTAATTCCCGAATGCCCGATAGCCATCAATTATCCTCCCCTTCCTCCCCCAAAACCCTTACCCACCCCCTCTGTCTGGATTCCCCCTCCATACATTCCTCCAGGGCCCATTCCTCCAGGAACTTGCGGCGGGCAAATCCTTCTGGCAGCAAGCAAATATCGAGGAAGATGTTATGTAAGAGGCGGCGGTCATGGTAATGGGTGCGGAGATGGTTTAGATTGTTCTGGTTTTGTCAGTTGTGTTATGAAAGATGTAGGGATTTTTTCTCCAGGTATGAGTTTGTTAGCCCAAGATTTTCCTAAGTATCCAAAATATTTTAGTCTAATTACTCGAGACCAACTTCAGCCAGGGGATTTAATCGTTAGCAATCCCCAAACTCAACCTCACATAGTGATTTTTGCTGGATGGGCCAAGGACGGGAGGTATTTAGTTTGGGAATCAGGAGGCGGTGATTCTCATTCTAACTGTCCTCTGACCAATTCTTGCAACTGCCCTTGGTGTAGTGGTAGTTGTGTTCGATATGCATATCGACAACAAAGAAGGCCAGTCGAAATATACCTTCGTCCCATATGTCATTAAAAGTATGATGAGACAAAAAAAATTAGGTTTAATTTTTCTTCTCACCGGGGTTTTCTTTGGGATAATTTTCTTTTTCCGAGTTTTTTATAAGCCAAAAAATTTAATCCAACCCACTCCTTTACCAACGCTTACTCCTTCAGTAATCAAGACTTCCCCTTCTTTAGAGGCAGTTGATTTTTATGGTTGGGTTTTAGATTTTGCCAAGGGAGCTACCTCTTCCTTTTCAAGGAAATTTGCCCCCCCCTTATTAACAGAAAGCAAGGAGTACGAGGAAATAACAAAGGAGGTTATCGATAAGGCAAAAGAAATTTTTCCTTCACCGATTCCTCTACCAAAAATTAGTTCATATTATCTATGGGGAATAGCTTTTTGGAAAAAAGAAATAGAAGGCAACATTGATGAAACTGAACCTTTACCGACAGAAAAACCATTTATTGGATACGACCAACAATTTTACGCTCTCTATTTAAACGAAAAAGGAACGATCGTTTTTTCAATTACCAACTTTCCACCCGAAGAGAAAGAAAGCAGTTTTGTTTTACTCAAAAACGGAGAAAAAGCCCCTCTTTACAAAACAAAAATTCTTTTTGGGCAAAAAGAAGAAATCAGCCTCGTTTTCTCTGTTCGCGAAATGGAAAGTCAGAAACTTTACTACACCATTTCCACTTTTGAGTGTTCGGTTGAAGACTTGAAAGAATTTGCCGATTCCCTCCTTGAATGATTATTTTTTCTCTTCCAGTTTTAATTTCACTCCGATTTCTTTTCCTTCTCTCAAAACTTTGAGCTTTATTTCCTGGCCGATTTTCAATTTTGAGAGGATGTCGGCCAAAGGATTTTCTTCGGTAATTTTTTCCCCTTCGATTTCTAAGATGATGTCGTACTCTTTTAACCCCGCTTTTTCTGCCGGCGAGTTTTCGATTACCGCTGGTTCGCCAAAACTTTCCCTGACGATCAAGGCGCCGTAATCGACCGGAAGTTTGTGGAGATGGGCGATTTGCTTGTTTAAAATGATGTACCTTATTCCCAAAAACGGCCTCTTTATTTTTCCAAATTTTTTCAGTTCTTTTAAAATTTCTTTGGCATAGTTTATCGGAATGGCAAAACCGATGTTTTCGGCTCCAGCGACCATCGCCGTGTTGATTCCGATGACTTTCCCTTCCATGTTGACCAAAGGTCCGCCAGAATTTCCCGGGTTGATGGCCGCGTCGGTCTGGATCAAACCCCTTAAACTTGTCGCCTTAAAAGGAATTCCACCATAGGCCGTAATCCTTCTCGAAAGTCCAGAAACGATCCCAGCTGACAAAGTATCTTCAAACTCACCCAAGGGATTGCCAACGGCCAGAACTTCTTCTCCCAGTTCGATTTTGTCTGAATCTCCCAATTCCAGGTAAGGAAGGTTTTTCCCTTCGATTTTTAAAACGGCCACATCGACCAAGGGGTCTTTGGCCAAAACTTTTGCCTGGTATTTGTGTTTTGGGTCCAAAATGACGGTGTAATCGGCTTCGGGATCGGCGACGACATGGTTGCAGGTTAAAACATAACCGTTTTCAGAAACGATAAAGCCAGAACCGCCACCGATTTTTGTTTTTTCCTTTCCCTTTTTGAATTTTGGTAAAATCATCTCCTCCCCGCCAAAAGGGAAAAAATAAAAACCCTCAACTTGAGGAAGGTTTTTTGAGATGACGATGGTGATGACGGCCGGGCAAACCTTCTTTGCCACTTTCACAAAACGCGATTTTTTCATAATTTAATTTTAACATTAAAATCGTTTGTCAACAACCAAAGAATTTGCTAAAATAAAAAAGCCCCTGTAGTTCAAAGGAAAGAACAGCTTCCTCCTAAGGAGCGGATCCAGGTTCGATTCCTGGTAGGGGCAAGGGCCCATAGCTCAGTGGTGAGAGCGTTCGTATGGCATGCGAAAGGTCGTGGGTTCAAATCCCACTGGGTCCAAAAAGGTCGTTAAAAAAAACAAAAATGAATACCCTTCAAAAAATTTTTCTCGGCCTGATCGTCATCCTTGGTTTTTTGATTGCCGGGAAGCTTACCCAGGCAAAACTAAACTTTTCAAGTGTTTTTGACTGTACGGCCGCCATCGAAAGATGCAACGCCGATTATCAAAATTGCCAAAGAAAAATAACGGAAACCCGGGAGAAATGCTGGAAAGAAAAAGACAAAAGGATGACTTCTTGCAACCGAAAAAAAGAAAGGGATGAGAAAAATTATTCAAAATGTATCGAAAAAGCCCAGATTAAAGAAAACAGCTGCCAAAAATACAGCGGTGACAAAAAAGAAAGTTGTTTGAATAAGGCAAGAGAGGCTAGGGAAAGATGCGAAGAGAAAAGGGCGGATGCTCAAAGGAAATATTCAGATTGTGTGGCAAGTGCAAACGAAAGGTTTAACGTTTGCGAGCAGAAAAAGAAAGAACAACAGGCAAAGAATTTGGCAAGATGCGCAGAGAAATTACAAAAGTGTAAAGAAAAAGTAGAGAAAAAATGTGGGATTAAGTTTTAGCCGGGGTAGTGTAGCTGGTGCGCACGGATGTCTGAAAAACATCAAGACGCAGTTCGATTCTGCGCCCCGGCAGGCGGGTGTAGTATAACGGTCATTACACTATCTTGCCATGATAGAGATGGCGGTTCGACTCCGCTCACCCGCTCCCCTCTTTTTTCTTGACATTCTTTTTAAAACCGATTAAAATAGGAAAATATCCTCGAATTTTATCTATGAGATACCTTTCTCAACCTCGTTTATGCCCGAAAAAGGGCAGGTTGATCCAAATTCTATTCATTTTAGGTCTTATTCTCGATTGTTTGACTGCCAACCCCTCCAAGGCTGAAGCCCCGGTTTTTCTTGTTGATTCACCGAGAGAGGAAAAACTTTTGATCGTTGAAGGAAACACCCTTTCCCCCTCTTCCCAAAGCCAACCTTTTCTTCGGGCAAAAAAAGAGGAAAAAATAAAAGAGACGGTTCCGGTTCTTCTTACTGCCTATTCAAGCACCTTTTGGGAAACCGACGAAAATCCCTATTTAACGGCTGCCGGAACGATCGTCAGAAACGGCGTGGTCGCATGTAACTTTTTACCCTTAGGGACAAAAATCAAGATTCCGGAGATTTTTGGGGAAAGAATTTTTGTCGTTGAAGACAGGATGCATCCTAAGGTTGAGGGTTATCGAGTTGACGTTTGGTTTGAAAATTATTGGCAGGCCTTGAATTTTGGAGTTAAAAAAACCTACATCGAAATTTTAGAAGAGTAAAATTTTCTCAAAAATTTAAACCCGAACTGAGTTCGGGTTTTTTTTGTGCCCGGGGAGGGACTCGAACCCTCACGGAGATTGAATCTCCAGTGGGTTTTAAGCCCACTTTGTCTTCCATTCCAACACCCGGGCGAGGTCGCGGTGGGATTTGCACCCACGTCTAAGGGATTTGCAGTCCCTTGCCTTACTCCTTGGCTACGCGACCTAATTTAATTTTACTCTTTTTCTTTTAAATTTCAAATAAAAAAAGGGGACTTTCTACTTTTTTTGCTTGTGAACGGTTTGCTTTTTTAATCGCCCCCTTTTGTTAAATTTGAAATGATTTGAAACCCCACAGTTTGGACATTTTATCCATACCCCCTTTCCTTTTTCTGTTTCTACCCATAGCCACGAAATTGTTATCTTGAGCGTCCATCCACAGAAGCCACATTTTTTTTCCATAACACAACCTCCCTCCTTTTTTATTTTTTAATGAACTAAAAAGGCCGATCGCTGAGGATCGGCTGAATTTTGAATTTTTATCAAAACTCAACCGACCCGTCGATCGGCCAATTTCAAAATAAACCAAATTGATGAAATCTTTTTTGCCACTTTATTTAGAAGACGTTTTCTTTTTCCCTTTGTTACATCTTTCTTTTTCTTGGATTTTCGCAATGATTTCCTCAATCCTTCCGGCTTCGACCGTTTTTCCTTCGATTAAAAAAGAAATTTTCGGCACCCTTTCCATCACTAATTTTTTGTCCAGTTTCTTTTGGAAAAAATAGACGTTTTTTTTCAAGTTTTCGATGATTTTCTCCCTTTCTTTTTCCGGAAAAACGCTGATGAAAACCTTCGCCTCGTTTAAATCCGGGGAAGTTTCTACCCTGGTGATGGTCACCAAAATTTCCTTTGGCAGGTCTAGTTCCTTCAAGAAAATTTTAGCCAAAACTTCCTGGATAAGGTTGTTTACTCTTTTTATTCTGTAGCCCATTAAATTGAAATTTTTCGCTTTTCCAATGAATAAATCAAAAGGATGTCTCCTTCTTTAATCTTTCCCTCCCCCTCATACAAAATTCCGATTTCTTCTCCTTTTTTTGCTTCCTCGATATCCTTTTTGTTTTTTTGGAGGTTTATTAACCTTCCTTTAGCCACCAGTTCCTCTTCTCGAAAAACCTCGATCAAAGTTCCTCTTTTTACTTCCCCCTCGATGATCCTTCCGCCAACGATTTGACGATTTTTTTCCCGCCAAAAATCGACTAAAACTTTTACCTTCCCCAAATCAACCCTGACGATTTCTGGTTCTAGGGTTCTTTCGATGATTTTTTTCAAACCTTCAAAAAGTTCGTAAATCACCTTGAATTTGAAAACCTGGAAATTTTTTCTTTCCATCAATTCTTTCGCCACCTTGTTCTCTTTTGTTCTAAAACCTAAAACGATCGCCCCTGAGGTTTCGGCCAGTTTTAAATCGTTTTCGTTTATTTCTCCCACCTCTGATTTTAAAAGGTTGAGAGCAATTTTTTCTTTGGGAATTTTTTCTAACATTTCTTCGATCGCTTCTTTTGAACCAAAGCAATCTGTTTTCAAAATCAAATTCAAAACCCTCCCCTCTTTTTTTTCTGGTCTGATTTTTCTCTCTTCAACGATTTTTACTTCAGCTTTCGCTTCTTCTAAACTTTGAAACACCTTAAAATTTTCTCCAACCACCGGCGTTTTTTCAAAACCTAAAACCATCACCGCTTGTCCCGGAAGAGCTTTTTCTCTTTCTTTTCCTTCAAAATCTTCCATTTTTTTGATTTTTCCGAAAGAGGAGGAGGTACCGACGATATTTCCTTTTTCCAATATTCCTTCTTCGACCACCAAAGTTGCCGTCGGCCCTCTTTTTTTGTCTAACGAGGACTCGATGACCACCCCTCTTGCCGGAACGTTTATCTCAACCATCAAATTTTCCATTTCTGTCAAAAGCAAAATCAAATCCAAAAGTTCTTTAATTCCTTGGCCGGTTTTGGCTGAAGTTTCGACCGAAGGAATTTCTCCCCCCAAAGATTCGACCAAAACTCCGTTTTGAGCTAATTCCCTTTTGGCTTTTTCTGGATTGGCCTCTGGTTTATCTATTTTGTTTAAGGCGACAACAAAAGGGATTTTCGCCTCTTTAATGTGAGCGATCGCCTCTTTGGTTTGTTCTTTTACCCCCTCGACCGAATCGACAACCAAAACCGCCACGTCTGCCACTTTTGCCCCCCTTGAACGCATCTGAGAAAAAGCTTCGTGGCCCGGGGTATCGATAAAAGTGATTTTTTTTCCTTCCCTTTCAACCTCAAAAGCGCCAATCTCTTGGGTAATGATCCCACCTGGTTTTTCTTCAGTAAAATTTAGGTTTCTGATCGTGTTCAAAAGGCTTGTTTTTCCAGAATCAACGTGCCCCAAAATGACGACTACCGGTTGTTTTTTGAGTGCTTCTTTTTCCATATTTTGCCAATTTGATTGCTTCTTTTTCCTCGTCGGTAAGTAAAAATTCTGATTTTCCTTTGCTGACTGGTTTTCCGTAAACCCGATTTGTTTCTTGAGTAAACAAGCTGGTAATCACTATTCCGTCGTCGTTTTCGTCCAAAAGAGCCAGGGAAAAACTTTGATTTCCGCCCATTTCTTTGAAAGGGTTAAACCTTACCAAACCGATTTTTTGGATGGAAAACTTATTTTTTTCCTTGATTTTTTTCAATTCCTCTTCTAACTCTTCAACCCTCTTTTCCAATTTTTTGAAATCTTCCAAAATTTCTTTCAGGTCCTTTTCCTTTTTTTCTCGGAAATCAAAAAGCATGATTTAAATTAAGAAAAATCGGAGGGGGTGGGACTCGAACCCACAAGGGAAAAAATTCCCACCGGTTTTCAAGACCGGCTCCTTACCATTCGGAACACCCCTCCGCGGAGGGCAGAGGACTCGAACCTCTAATGGGTTTCCCCACTGCTTTTCGAAAGCAGCGCCTTACCAATTCGGCACAGCCCTCCGCAAAATCTTCTAAAGATAACTTATCATAAAATTTTCGAAATGACAATTTTTAAAAACAAAAAATTTCTCGGTTTTAAGAGTTCGATTTATTTCGTTTATGGGCAATAGAGGATTTGAACCTCTAACCTCCTGGATGTAAACCAGGCGCTCTGCCATTGAGCTAATTGCCCAAATGCCCCCGGCAGGATTTGAACCTGCAACCCGCGCATTAAGAGTGCGCAGCTCTGCCAATTGAGCTACGGGGGCATGAAATTTTAATATCTTGGATATTAACCGGGCGAGGTTTTTCTCTAAGAGACTTCCATTCCTTCTGTACTGATTCCACTTCAGGAGATACATTCTTTAGTATCGCCTTTATTCAACCGAAGACTCGATACCGTAAATTCGTCCCTTTTAGAACCCTGATTTTTATGGTTCCGTAATAAAGATTGTTCTTTTTATAGCCCTTACTTAGTGGTTTTATATAACTTTTTCCAAAATTTTCTAAAGGAATCCCAGTTAGTTCTGACCAAAATTGCTTTATTTCCTGCTCATTTTGCTGTGGGTAAATATTCAAATTGGCTTTTAAGGTTTCGGGGGAAATTTTTAATACTTCTTTAAACCATTTTACCATAAAAGCTATCAAACTTGGATCAGAATTGGAAAATTCAAATCCTTTAGTTTTACTTCCTTCTGCCCAGTATAAAAAAAGCTCCAATAAGACAAAAAGTTTCGAAAGGAAGAGGAAATTGAATTTCTTTCTCTGCTTCTTTAATAATTTTCTCGACCTCTCTTTTTCTTCTTTCTCTTTGACTTTGAGTGCCTCTCGCTAAGGCTAAAACCGCTTTCGTATAAAACCGTTTTCTTTGCTCAGGTGTTAAAGGAATACTCTTTAGCCACAAACTTAAAGTACTTTTTGCTACATTTAATTTCTTCCTAATTTCGCCATAACTCAATCCTGCTTTTCTTAATTTTATAGCCTCCGATTGTAATTTTTTATAATCCCTTTTCATTGAGCGCCTGCTTTCCCAACTAACCTACGGGGGCATGTGTCCTCGGCGGGACTCGAACCCGCAACTTAGGGTCCGAAGCCCTATGCGATATCCAATTTCGCCACGAGGACAATTAAACTTTATCAAAAAATTGAAAAAAAGTAAATTTTGAGATAAAATTTGAGTTATGGAAATACCAAAAGAGGTTTTAGAAGTTGTTGAAAGATTAAAGGAAAATGGTTTTGAGGCCTACGTCGTTGGGGGGTGCGTCAGGGATTTTTTAAGAGGGGTTGAGCCCGAAGACTGGGATGTGACAACCAACGCCAAACCTGAAGAGATAATGAAAATTTTTCCAAAAAGCTTTTACGAGAACAAGTTTTTGACGGTGACCGTTTTGACCGGAAGCGAAAACCCAAAGTTGAAGGAAATCGAAATCACCACTTTCAGAAAAGAGGCAAAATATACTGATAAACGCCACCCCGATTTTGTTGGTTTTGCCCAAACCTTAGAGGAAGATTTAAAGAGAAGAGATTTTACGGTGAATGCGATGGCTTTAAAAATTGAAAATGACAAATTACAAATCATAGATTTGTTCGCCGGCCAAAAAGATTTAAAAAATAAAACCATTAAAGCGGTAGGTGATCCGAAAGAAAGGTTTTCAGAAGATGCTTTAAGAATGATGAGAGCAGTGAGGTTTTCGGTAACTTTGGGAGAGGGATGGAAAATCGAAGAGAAGACAAAAGAGGCGATAAAAGAAAATGCTTTTTGGCTTTCGGCCATTTCCAAAGAGCGAATCAGGGATGAGTTTTTAAAAATTATCATGTCAGAAAGGGCAGCGCAAGGAATCGAAAGTTTGAGAGAATTGGGGCTTTTAAAATACATCGTTCCCGAGTTGGAAGAGGGATACAAGGTCACCCAAAACAAGCATCACATTTATGACTGTTACGAACATTATTTAAAATCTTTGGATTTTGCCGCAAAAAGAGGATTCAATATGTATGTAAGGTTGGCCGCTCTTTTCCACGACATCGGGAAACCAAGGACAAAAAAAGGAGAAGGGCCAGACGCTACCTTTTACGGCCATGAAATCGTCGGGGCCAAAATGACCGCCCAGATTTTAAACCGACTAAGGTTTTCTAAAAAGGATATTGAAAAAATCGTTAAGTTGGTAAGGTATCATCTTTTTTATTACAACCCGGGGGAAGTCGGAGAAAGTTCGGTGAGAAGGCTTTTGAGGAAAGTTGGCAAAGAAAACATCGAGGAATTATTACAGGTAAGGATGGCAGATAGAATCGGTTCAGGGGTGCCAAAAGCCGAACCCTACAAACTGAGACATTTAAGGTATGTAATTGAGAAAGTTTCCCAGGATCCGATCTCGGCAAAGATGCTAAAAATTAACGGAAACGATGTGATGGATGTTTTAAAAATTCAATCCGGACCAAGGGTTGGCCAGATTTTAAACATTTTGCTTTCTTTGGTCTTAGACGATCCTCAAAAAAACGAAAGAAATTTCCTTTTGAAAGAAATCGAAAATTTAGGAAAGTTACCAGAAGAAAAACTGGAAAAACTAGCCAAAGAAGCCAGAGAAAAAATCGAAAAAATCGAACAAAAAAGAGACGAAATGACAAAAAGAAAATATTGGGTTACCTAAGATTGTAAATTTCAAATTGAAGAAACGGGGTGTAGTATAACGGTAGTACGCATCCTTCGGGAGGATGTGGCCTGGGTTCAACTCCCAGCACCCCGACTCGAGATAATCCAGTTGGATAAACGGTATTTTTGAAAACTGATTTTTTTCCTTGACAAAATTTTAGTATCGGTATATAAAGAAAATGTAAGATGGTGATCCGAAAATTATCCTTCAGGGGCACCTAATCTTACAAGACTACAAAAAGGAGGTGATAAGATGAGTTTTAAGATTGGAGTAGAATGTTGGACTGAAAATTACCGATGCTACCACCTCGGGGCAGAGATCTCGGAGCACCTTACCTGTGTTTTCTCAAAACCGCTTCAGCCCTTACACAAAAAAAATCTTCAAAAAATTGGTAAGAAGGGAAGATCTTTTGTCACCCAGGTGTTAAAAATCCCGGGCATCCAAGAAATTCTAATATCCCCCCTTCGCTTTTGCGTAAGGATTAACAGGAGAACCCGCAGCTGGAAAGAGGTTGAACCAGCGATACTAGAAGCTCTCGAGAAAACTTTTAGACAACCAAAAGGGAAAACCGAGATCGAGCATCTCCCGCCACTTAATCCTTCACTCACTGAAACAAAAGAGCAAAGAAGCGGAGTTTGAGAAGACTAAAATTTTTAGGCCGGGCAGTTAAACTGCTCTTTTTTATTTGAAAAACTTGTTTTTGACCCAAAAAAGAATATAATTTACCCTTAGAGAGGAGTGACAGCGACTCTCCCAAGATATATTCTGGGCCGAGCGTTGACGAGCGAGAAAGGGCCTGTAGTTTAACGGCAAAACACCACATTCGCATTGTGGAAATGTGGGTTCAATTCCCACCGGGTCCACAAAACCAGAAGGTCTTGACAAGCCTTTTTAAATTTGCTATAATTGAAATGCGGGGTCAAAAGAGCGAGAGACAGAAGGGGAAAAAAATTTAAGTATAAGTATAGGTAATTAGAATATAGGGCGTTAGAGGCCCGCTTGAAAACTTGAAAAAACCCCGCCCCCCCGATGTCTCTCGCTTTGTCCTTTTAACAAAGATCATTTTTCCAAATTTTCTACGCTTTCGAAATCTCTTAAAATCGGCTGTAAGCCATTTTTTGTTTTTGAAAAAACCGATCTAAAAACTATTTCTTTATCCCCTTGCAACTTTTTTGTTAATTTGTTATTTTTTAAATAGAAGTAAAATTGAAAAGCGAAGGTAACAAAAAAATTTTGAAAGGAGGGATTTTTATGAAGTTCTCAGGGCGAGAATTTTTATCTTTCTATCTCGCCAATACCGGTTATGTTGGGCTCCTTTTGGGCGTTTTTTGGGGGGTGATCAAAAAACATAAGTTCTTTTTATTTGCCAAGAAAATTTTGACCGTGGCCGGAGGGATTGCTTTGAGTTTGGCTGTTTTTGGTTGGGGATTGAACCTTTTCCGTGTAAAACTTTATAGTCTCGGCATAGCAGTGGCCATCGTCACAATAATTTTGGGAGGAGCTCTGGGAAGTCATCTGAAAGATTAATTTTCTCGTTACCTTCACCCCATAGGCCTGTTCAGGCCTTTTTTAATTGACGACCCCCAACCAAAGGACTTGACAAACATTTAAGATTCTTGTATTTTAAAAATAGAGAAGTTCTTAAAAACTAAAAAGGAGGGATCAGAATGAAAAGAATTTTGTTAGTACTCCTCTTTGCGACTTTGGCAGGATTCTGCCAAAACCAGTGGTCGGTGGAGTTACGGACAAAGTACGTAACTCCAACCGGTTCACTCATCTACGATGAACCGGTAGTGAGAGCCACCCTTTTGGGACTCCCCCAAGTTATTTTTACCATCGGGAGTCCTCAATGGTACGAACTCGGGATAAGTTTAGAAAAAACCCAGAGCTTTGGGAAATGGAAGAAGGTCTCCTTTTCCTACGCGTGTTATAAAGCCTTTTCGGAAGGGAAAGGAGAAACCCCGATCCATTTCCTCAACGTAAAGGGTGAGATGAAGGGTTATCTCCTCCATCTCCAAAGAAGTGAAAGAAAAGGAAGTGGGGTGTGGAGTTATCGGATAGCTCTTCCCCTCGGAACTGCCTTATTGACAATTGGGGGGAGAGAAAAAGATTTTCTGGGATATTGGCGCTTAAGTTTAAGTTTAAGCCACGAAAGAGTAGTGACACTCCACTTCCAAAAAGGGCTGAAGAATTATTCTTCAGGCATCTGGCTCGAGGCCCGGTTAAAGTGACCCTTATCAGGATCCTTGTGAGAAATCACTCGGATCCTTTTTTAATTTATGTTACGATATTATTGAACCTGAAAATTGTCGCCCTCAGTTTAAAATTTCGATTTTTATGCAAAAAGAAGTCGGGAAAACCGGGGAGGAAATTGCCGTTGAATTTTTAAAAGAAAAAGGATACCAAATTTTAGACCGAAACTATAAATTTCAAATTCCTGGAGATTTGCAAAGAGGAGAAATCGACATTGTGGCAAAAAAAGGAGAGACGATTTGTTTTGTTGAAGTGAAAACTTTAAAGGATCCAAAGATCGAAATTTTTCCAGAGGAGAAAGTCAATTTTTCCAAAAAGAAGAAATTGATTTTGACCGCCGAGAGCTGGTTGATGAAAAACAAAATTCCTTTTGATGCAAAATGGCAGATCGATGTCGTTTCGGTTCTCTTGAAAGAAGGAAAAAAGGAGATTTTTCATTTTGAAAACGCCGTTTCTGACCTGAGGGCTTAAAAAATACCTAATTGGCATCTTTTGTTTTTCGCTAGTTTAAAGTATATTTAAGTTAGTAATAACTTATCGCCAAAAGCAAATGAACCCTCTGTTTTCTCTTTTCACCCTGATTTATTTTTTTCTCCCTGCCTACTTTGCCAACATGACCCCGCCGATTTCAAAAAGGTTGGGGGTTTTAAAATTTTTAGCAGGACCGGTCGATTTCAATAAAAAATTTTTAGGAAATGAAATTTTTGGTTCTCACAAAACTTGGCGAGGAGTGATCTTGGCTGTTTTCGTTGGTTTTTTAACCGTTTTTTTTCAAAGGTTCCTTTTTCGGTTTGCGTTTTTTCAAAAAATTTCGGTTTTGGACTATTCAAAGACCAACCTTTTTCTTTTTGCCTTTTTGATCTCTTTTGGCGCGGTTTTTGGGGATTTGATGTTTGCCTTTATCAAAAGAAGGATCGGTTTGAAACCCGGCACCCCCTTTTTCCCTTTTGACCAAACAAACTACGTCATCGGCTCAGCCATTTTTTTAGAACCGTTTTTCCGCTTTGGGATTTTATTCTGGCTAAAACTTTTTGCTTTAACCTTCTTTTTACATTTGATTTTCAATAGGTTGGGTTATCGTTTGAAAATTCATCAGGCAAAGTGGTAAAATATCCAAAGGTTAAAAATATGGTTTCTCATCTTGCTTTAATCCCAGACGGAAACAGAAGGTGGGCAAGAAAAAGAGGATTGCCACCCTGGCGAGGACATTTAGCCGGGGCAAAAAATTTTGAAAGAATTTTAAAAAAAGTTTTGGAAATGAAAATCCCCTATTTTACTTTTTGGGGAATGTCGGCTGACAACGTTTTAAAAAGACCAAAGGAAGAAGTAAAAAGGCTCTTTTCTATTTTTAGGGTATATTTTGACAAAATTTTGAAAGCCAAGGCGAAGGAAAAAGTAAAGGTTAATGTTTTTGGAAGATGGGAAGAAATTTTGCCAAGCGATTTAAGGGCAAAAATCGAAGAAATAGTTGAAAAGACGAAGAAAAACGAAGGCCCCGTTTTCACCTTACTTTTGGCTTACAACGGCACCGACGAAATGTTGGCGGCGATAAAAAAAATAACTCAGTTAGTGAAAAAGAAAAACGTTCCGGTCGACGAAAAATTGCTTTTAAAATCGCTTTGGACGGGTTCTTTACCCCCGGTCGATTTGGTAATAAGAACAGGGTGCCAGGGCGACCCTCACAATTCCGCCGGTTTTATGATGTGGCAGACGGCTTATTCTCAGTTTTATTTCACAAAAACTCTTTTTCCAGATTTCTCACCCCAAGAATTAGAAGGAGCGATCGAGGACTATTTGAAAAGAGAAAAAAAATTTGGAAGATGAAAAAAATCGGTATCATCGGAATAGGGGGCCGGACGGGGACGATGTTTGCTTTCGAGCTGAAAGAAAAAGGGGAGGTTTTTGGGATCGGGAGAGAAAGAGAAATTTCTTTGATAAGAGAAAAAAAACTTTTTGTCGAAAGGGGTGAGGGGTGGGAATGCTTTGAAGGAAATTTGATCGAGGAAAAAGAATTTCCCAAAAATATTTCCTTTGATTTTTTATTTTTGACAACCAAAAATCCAGTTGGGGAGACAATAAAATTTTATTTTCAAAAAATCCAAAAAGAAAAGTTAAAAATTCCTGTCCTCTTTCTTTCTCAAAACGGAATCGAGGCCGGGGAAGAAGCGGTTTTGGCTCTCAAAGAAGTTTTTGGTGAAACCGACCAAGTTCCGGTTTTTAGAATTTCCCTTTTCAACCCGATCGAGAAAAAAACTTCTGAAGGAAAAGAGATCGTTTCTTATTCTTTACCGGTCAAAATGGCAATAGGGAAAATTAGCGGTGAGGTAGAAGAAAAGGAAATTCAAGAGATTTTTGAAGGAACAAATTTCCAAATTTTTTGGATTCCTCAAAAAGAAACCAAAAACATGGAATACTCAAAATTGTTTTTGAATTTGATCGGGATGGCCTCGGCCACTTACGGCCTCTCAATCGCTGAGGGTTTTTCCAAAAAGGAAGTTTTCAAAGAAGAATTCCTTGCCCTGAGAGAATATATCAAAACGGTAAAAAAGAAAGGGGGAAGGTTTTTGAATTTCCCTCGCTATCCGGTGAAATTTTTATCTTTGTTTTTTTCTCTTCCCTGGTTTTTGGTTTTTCCTTTTCGAAAAATTTTGGCCCGTTTGGTCGAAAAGGAAAGAAGAAAAAAGCCAAAAGACTTAGACGAGATTGAATTTTACAACGGGGCGGTGGTAAAATTAGGAAGGGAAATCGGTTTAGAAAATAAGGTCAACGAGAAAATTCTTCAAAGAGGAAAAGAAATTTTAGAAAAAAATGTACGTTAAAGGAGTCGGGATGACAAAATTTGATTATTCTCAAAAGCCTTGGTGGAAGTTTGCCTTTGAGGCGGCGATGGAAGCCTTGGAAGACGCCAAAATGAGGATTTCTCAAATAGATTGCATCGTTTTTAGTGGGATGGAAAGTTGCGACGGATTTTTTGAGCACCAAACTCACAAAACTTCTTTACTTTCAGATTTGTTTAAAACTCACGTGCCGATAATCGAAGTTCCGGCCGTTTGCGCTGGTGGAGGGGTGGCCTTTTGGACTGCCTTGAGATTAAAGGGGTTTGAAAACATTCTCGTTTTGTCAGGGGAAAAACTCGTCGACAACCAAAGCGCGATCACCACCCATTGGATTTCTTCAGCCATCGAGAGAGAAATCGAACAAACCGAGGGCTTGAACTTTCCCATGCAAAATGCTTTGATTTGGGAGCAATACAAAAGAAAATACGAGGCGAGCCATGAGGACCTGGAATTGATTTCTTTGAAAAATCATCAAAACGCTACCTTAAACGAGAAAGCCTATTTTTATAAAAGGCCGGTGACCTTAGAACAAATCAAATCAGCCCCAAAAATCGCTGGCGATTTTACCATTTACGATTGCTCGCTTTCGGTAAACGGCGGGGCGGCCGTAATCTTGAGTCAAGAAAAAACCAACATCCAGGTTATCGGTTCTGGCTTGGCCACCGACTATCTTTTAACCTTTGGGAGGGAAGACCCAACCCATTTTTTAGCGACAAAGCTGGCGGCGGAAAAAGCCTTCAAAGAGGCAAAAATTTCGCCAAAAGAAATCCAGGTTGTCGAAATCCACGATGCCTTCACTTCGGTTGAGTTGATTTCCTACGAAGATTTGGGTTTTGCTCCGGAAGGAAAGGGGCCAGAGTTAATCAGGAAAGGAACGGTTAATTTGGACGGAAAACTGCCGGTTAACCCTTCTGGCGGTTTGAAAGCCAAAGGGCATCCCATTTCCCCAACCGGTTTGGCCCAAATTTACGAGATCGTCAACCAATTAAGAGGAAAATGTGGCGAGCGTCAGGTCAAACCGATTCCCAAAATCGGCCTTTGCCACAACGTCGGAGGGGCAGGGGGTTCGGTTACCGTCCACATTTTCAAAAAAGTTTAAATTGAATAAAATTAAAAAATGGTTGGGAAAATTTTAAAAGAAAGTTTGGTCAGGCTTTTCAAGAATAAAAAAGCGATTTCAAAAAAAGAACTTTTATTTGCCTTAAAACTTCTTCAGTATCTACCCGTTCCTTACACCCAAAGAGAAAAATACGATCTTGCCCGTTGGAAAATCGAAGAGATCAAAAAGGCGATAGAAAGAGAAGAACCTCTGGTTTTTCAATACCCAAACCGGATTTTGGCTGAGATCCATCCAAATTGCAAAGAAAAGATAATAAAAAATTTTTTGTTAGGGGTTGCGGAAAAATACAGAAAAAACTGGAAAGAAACAGAAAAAGAAGGAAGTTTTACCCCAGCCACCGTTTTGATTTCCCCCTTGGCCAGGTGCAACCTAAGCTGCCAAGGTTGTTATGCCAAAAATTATCCGAAAGAAACCGACCTTCCAGAAGAAATTTTTGAAAAAATAATCAGAGAAGGAGAAGAAATGGGAGTTTTCTTTTACACCATTTTGGGAGGAGAACCGTTAATGATTTTTGAGAGGATCTATAAAATTTTCAAAAAATACAACACCGCCTACGCCCAGCTTTTTACCAACGGCACTCTTTTAACCGAAGAAATAGCAAAGAAGCTTCAAGAGCTCGGAAACATCTTTGTCAATTTTTCGATCGAGGGATTCGAAAAAGAGACCGACGAGAGGAGGGGGAAAGGAACTTTTAGAAAAGTAATTTCAGGAATGGAATTGTTACAAAAATACGGCGTTCCCCACGGTTTTTCCGCGGTCTATTCAAGAAAAAATGCGGAAAGGGTAATTTCAGACGAATTTATCGATTTGATGATCGAAAAGGGATGCCTTTGGGGTTGGTACTTTTTGTACATGCCAGTTTGCGGGGATAGAGATATCTCTTTGATGCCAACTCCAGAACAAAGAGTGGCTTTGTGGAAAAGGCATTTGGAAATCAGGTCGAAAAAGCCGATCGTTGTCATCGATTTTTGGGGGGACGCCCCTTTGGTTGGGGGATGCATCGCCGGAAAATATTACATCCACATCGACAACGAAGGTTTTGTCGAACCTTGCATTTTCACCCACTTTTCAAAGGACAACATAAAAGAAAAGAGTCTAAAAGAGATTATGGCTTCTGATGTTTTTAAAGAATACCGGAAAAGACAGCCTTTCTCAAAAAACCTTTTGCTACCTTGCCCTTTGATCGACCATCCTCAACAATTCAGAGAAATTCAAAAAATCTACGATTTGAAAACAACCCATTCTGGCGCCGAAACTTTAATCAGAGAACTAGCCCCCCAGTTGGACGAGTATTCAAGAAAAGTTCATCAAATTTTTGACAAAATTTGGGAAGAAAATTATAAAAAGAAAAACTAAAGGGTTTTGAATTCCTTGAGTAGTTTTTTTAAAATTTTTTTTGTTTTCTTTGAAACCTCGACCAGACAAATTCCCTTTTTGAAAAAGCCATAAACGACCAGGTTTCCGTTTTCAGAAAGCAAAACCGAAGGGATAACCAAAAGGTCTTCCTCTCCTTCAACGAACAAATTTTTATTTTTTTCGATTGCCTCTTTGACCTTTGGCCAAACCTCTTTTCGGATCGTTCCTCTTGGATTTTTGCATTTTAAAGAATAAGGCAAAATTTTTTTAATCCTTTTTCTTCTTATCTTTCCGTCGAAAATTTTGACCTGAGAAAAAAGGTTCAGCGAGCAATAGTCACCGACGGTAATTATCTTTTTAAATTTCCTTTTTTTCAAAAATTTTCCAAATTTTTGGAAAACTTCTTTTTTTCTGCCCAAAATTAATTTCCCAAAAGGTTTTCTTAGCTCGCTTTTTAGTTTTTTGGGAAGAAAAAGGGTTTTCATAGTTTTGACTTTGACAATGAAATTGTATAATAAAAATGGAGGCTTTTAAAAGGTTGAATTTTTAAAAAAAAAATGAGAAAAATAACCCTTGCCTTTCTCTTTTTAACCTTTGCTTTGATTGCTGGAGTGGTCTTTGCCCAGGCAACGAGAAACGTTTGCTCTCAGGTTTACGAGGAAAATAAAGAAACGATCCAGGCTTACGATAGCAACGGAAACGGGAAAATAGAAAAAGAAGAGTTAGATAAAGCAGTGAACGATTGGTTATACCAGGTGGGAAAGGTTTCTGACTCACAGCTGTTGGGTTTGGTAAAGTTTTCCTATCTCGGTTGTACCGGTCCAGTTTCTCCTTCGCCCGTTCCCTCTCCTTCCCCCGCTCCTTCGCCGACACCGGTTGCTACTTTAAAAGTCATTTCACCAAACGGCGGAGAAAAATGGGAGGCAGGAAAGACCTACGAGATAAAATGGAGCCAAACTGGTTTGGAAGGGCGAACGGTCAATATCTCTTTGATAAAGTTTGACTACGTTTGCGAAAGAGTTTGCGTTTTAAGAATTCCCCTGATTTTTGGAAGCTGGTGCGCAAAACACGATACCCGCTGTTCAGAAAAGAACAAATCGGTTATCCCTATCGCCCAAGATATTCCGGCTGAACAAGGAACTTATTCTTGGACGATTCCCGGAGGTTTAAACGAAAAAGCTCGCTATTATGTTGAAATTGAGAGCTTCATCAGTACGCCTTTGCCAATTCCGCCGGTACCTACTACCACTGCCAGTGTCATCCGAATTGCCGACCGAAGCGACGGACCCTTTTTCATCATTTCTCCGGTCAAAACCCTGAAAGTCATTTCACCAAACGGCGGGGAGAAATGGGAGGCAGGAAAGACCTACGAGATAAAATGGAGCCAAACTGGTTTGGAAGGACAAAAGATAGGAATTTACCTTGACCAATATTGCCTTACCCCCGGGCTTAAATGCTTGGTGAAAAACATAGAAAAATGCGTCGCCCCAGAAAGAAAATTGCTCGCCCAGGTAGAAGCTGACCAAGCAACCTATTCTTGGACGATTCCCCAGGAACTCGGCGACAAACGCTGTCTCTGTTTTGTCCTTATCAAACAAGACGAAAACATTTTTGACCGAAGCGATCGTTGGTTCTTCATTTTACCACCTGACGTTCCGGCCAAAGGAACTCTTTCTGTTGCCACCAATACGGTTGGTGTAAATCAACCCATCTCGGTGACGATAAAAGCCGAAGACCCAAACGGCTTGGCAAAAGTTTGTCTCTACCGGGCCGGTTGGGAATGCAAACCCTGTTCAATCGAGCTGCCCACCTGTACCCAGACCTTCACCTTTACCGAAAGCCGAGAGGGAACCTATAAATACTACGGTTATCTCTACGGAAGGACGACTGACGGAAAAATCGAACCCGGCACCTGGACCGACCCCCAATCAGTCGAAGTCCAAGTAACCGGCGCCCCACCGCCGCCCTCTTCCCCCTCCCCCTCTCCGACTACTTCAGCCGAAGTAGCTCCGCGAGGAACGATTTCTGTTTCCCCAGCGGTCGCTTTGAGCGTTCGAAACCAAGAAATTACCGTCCAGATTCGAGGAGAGGACCCAAACGGGGTGCGAGAATTAAGACTTTCGGTTTCGCCCTCGGTCGTTTCTGCTCCGGATCACCAGTGCGGTGGGACAACCAGTTGTTCTTCTGAGTGGAAATTCAACGCCACTTCTTTTAGGGGATTGGGCATGGTAAAGTTTTGTGGCCAGGTGGTAGGTTTGAAGGCAAACGGAACCGATACCGAAGTCGTCTCGACCTTTCCCGCATGTGTTTATGTGATCGTTCTATAAACGAGCTGACCAAATTTGGGCCGTTTCCTTGTCGGCCCTTTTTTGTTATAATTTCTTATGCCTTTTTGGCAATGTCCAAAATGTAAAAGGGTTTGGCAATACCCGATCGAAAAATGTCCAGATTGTTTTTTAAATTTGGAAAGGGTTAAGGGAAAAAGGGCGAAAGTGGTCGGTGGAGGAAAGACGACCATTCCTTCGGTTTTCCATCAAAAGGTTCCCTATTTCGTTTACTTGCTTGAAGACGAAAACAAAAACCGTTGGATTCAAAAGTCAGAAAAAGAGTTAAAATTTGGAGAAGAAACTGAAAAAGAAAGGGCAAAAGATAAAAATTCGGTCGTTCTCTGGAGGGTAAAGTACGATTTCTTTGAGGCGGTCGAAAAATCGGCCGAAATTTTAAATTTAAAAATCGATCAGAGCTCTAAAATTTTAATTTTGCCAACTTTAGTTAAAGATTCTCATTCCTATTTTAGAGACAATACTTCTCCAGAATTCTTAGAATCTACAATTCAATTTTTGATAGAAAAGGGAATCAACCCAAAAAACATTAAGGTTTGTTCGCAGAGTTTTGATGAAGTTGAAATTGAAAAAAAGGCTCAAAAATCGGGGCTATTGGAAGTTTGTCAAAGACAAAAAGTGATACCTTTCGATTTGGCAAAAGGAAATTTTTTTAAAAAGGGAGATTTGGAAATTTCAGAAGAAGTTTTTAAAACAGATTTAATTTTGAATTTACCGATTTTGAAAATCGGAAAGGCGAGTTCTTGCGAAAACCTATTTTTTCTCTTGAAAAAGGAAAATTATTTGGCCCAAAAATATCTTTATTCTGAAAAGGAAATTTTTGAAAATTTGAAAAAAGAAATTCCAGAAGTTTTGACGATCGCCGAAGGAGACCGAGTTCAAGACAAAAGAGGGGTCAATTATTACTTAAATTTAGTCTTGGCTTCTTTTAACCCAAAAAATTTAGACCGGGTTTTTCTGGAAATCGTAAAAGAGAAAGATTTGCCAGAAATTTTAAAGGAGGTTAAAATTGAAAATATAGAAATTTTGGGAAGGAAAATCAGCGAAGTTGAATTTAATTTCTGAATATGGAAAAAAACCTAACTTTAATCGAGGTGATTTTTCCCAAAATTGAAAATAAAATTCTCATTTTAGTAAGAGACCTTGTTTTGGTTTTTTCTTTTGCCATCCTCACCGGTCTTTGTGCCAAATTAAAAATCGAGATAGGGCCCGTTCCGATAACAATGCAGACCTTTAGCGTTTTGCTTTCCGGAGCCCTACTTGGAGCAAAGAGAGGAGCCTTATCCCAAATCACTTATCTTTCGATGGGTTTTGCCGGAATTCCTTGGTTTTCCAGAGGAGGAGGAATGGCCTATCTTTTGAGCCCGACCTTTGGTTACCTTGTTGGTTTTGTTTTTGCCTCTTTTTTCGTCGGTTTCCTTTGTCAAAAAGGTTTTGATAGGAAATTAGAAAGGGCAGTTTTGGCAATGTTTTTTGGAAATCTTTTGATTTACCTTCCTGGACTTTTTTGGTTAGGAAGGTTTGTCGGCCTGGAAAAGGTTTTGGCGGTCGGTTTTTTTCCTTTCGTTTTAGGTGATGTTTTAAAAATAATCTTGGCCGGTTCGATTTTGCCTTTGGCTTGGAAAATTTTAAAGGTCAAAAAATCCTAAAAATCATGAAAGACAAAGTCGTTTTAATTACCGGGTCAGCCCAAGGAATTGGAAGAGCGATTGCCTTAAGATTCGCCAAAGCCGGCGCAAAGGTTGCCTTAAACGACGTTGAATCTCAAAAAGAGAATTTAGAAAAATTGAAAAAAGAAATCGAAAGCTTAGGAAGCGAAGCAAAGTATTATTTTGCCGACGTTTCAAACTACGAAGAGGTAGAAAGGATGGTCAAAGAAATCGAAAAAGATTTTGGCCGGTTGGACGTTTTGGTAAACAACGCCGGCATCAACCGAGACCGAACTTTGGCCAAAATGACCAGAGAAGAATGGCAGAAAGTCATCGAGGTCGATTTGACCGGAGTTTTCAACACCACCAAACTGGCCCTTCCTTTGATCATTGCCAACCAAGGAAACATCGTCAGCATTTCTTCTCTGGTTGGGCAAAGGGGAAATTTTGGCCAGACAAACTACGCCGCGGCCAAGGCTGGGATCATCGGTTTTACCAAAGCTTTGGCCAAAGAGGTTGGCAGGTTTGGGGTGAGGGTGAATGCGGTCGCTCCCGGCTTCATCGAAACCACCCTGACCGAAAATTTGCCTTTGGAACTGAAAGAGACGGTTAAAAAATTTACTCCTCTCGGTCGTTTTGGCAAACCAGAAGAGGTAGCCAATTTAGTTTTCTTTTTGGCTTCAAACGAGGCTGATTTCATCACCGGAACGGTAGTCAACATCGACGGCGGTTTACCTCTTTAAAATGGTTTCCAAAGAGGAAGTCGAAAATTCGATCGATAAAGGTTTAAATTTTCTCTACCAAAACCAACTCGCCTGGGGGGAGTTTAAAACCCTGGCCAGTTTTAATCCCTATTTTTTGGGGAGTTATTTTGATCCCTCCCCTTTCGCCACCGGTCTTTTGCTCTATTCCATCTCTGAGATTAAAGATAGTCGGGTAGAAAAGATCAAAAAAAAGGCGGTCGATTTTCTACTAAGCGAAAAAGAAGAAGGAGGGGTTTGGCGGTTTTGGACCTCGAGAAATAAAAAATTTATCATTCCCGACCTGGACGACATTTCTGTTATTTCTTTTGCTTTAAAAAGGGAAGGAGTGGAGTTTGAAGACAACCTTTCCTTGATTAAAAAAAATAGAAACGAAAAAAACCTTTTTTTGACCTGGCTAGCCAGAGAGGAAGAAAGAAAAAAAGTTACTTGGTGGATAGACAAAATCTACAAAATCTACGAATTGGCCAAAAGAGACGTCGACGGTGTGGTCAACGCCAACGTTTTGATTTATTTGGGTGAAAACGACCCCTCGGTCTGTTCTTTTCTCAACCAACTTGTCAAAACCGACCAACCCTTTTCCATCCATTATCCCAGCAAGTTGGCCTTTTTCTATACCTTGGCCAAGGCTTACAAAAACAAAATCACTTGTTTAGAAAAAAGCCGAGAAAAAATCGTCAAATCAGTTTTGAGTTTTTTTAAACCAGACGGTTCTTTCGGAAACGAACTCGAAACCGCCCTTGCCCTCAATACCCTTCTTGACTTTTCCTACTTTGGAAAAGAAATAGAGCGAGGGATGGAAAGTTTGATTAAAAGACAGAAAAAGGAAGGCTGTTGGGAAAAAAGAGTTTTGTTTTTAGGCCCCTTTCCTTATCGTTACTATGGCTCAGAGGAACTAACGACCGGTTTTGTCCTTGAAGTATTCCAGAAATATCTTAAATTAAAAAGAGATGGAGAAAAAAGAAACAATTGAAGAATATTTGGAGAAAAAAAAGAAAGAGATCGACCAGATTATAGAAAAGCATTTTCCGAGGAAAATAGACGAAAAATGGCTAAAATTAGTTTTTGGTAAACCACGGTATTCTTTTAGTAAAAAAGCCGGGCAAGAAGTTTTGACAAAGCCGGTCTGGGAACTCTTAGAAAGAGGAGGGAAAAGATGGAGGCCAGCCCTTTTTTTGTTAATTTTGGAAGCTTTGGGCAAAGACCCGAAGCAATTTTTAGATTTCGCCATGATTCCTGAACTCATCCATAACGGAAGTCTCATTACCGATGACGTAGAGGACCAGGGTGAGTTGAGAAGGGGAAAACCTTGTTTACACCGGATGTTTGGGGTGGATGTGGCCATCAACGCCGGAAACTTCCTTTACTTTTTCCCTTTTCACCTCCTTTTTAAGAAAAAAAGAAAATTGAAAAAAGAAACCCTTCTTAGGTTTTACGAAACCTCTCTTCAAGAAATGATCAACATCCATTTGGGCCAAGGGACAGATATTTTTTGGCATAGAGGAAAGGCAAAAAGAATCGAGGAAAAGGAATATTTGCAAATGTGTGCTTTTAAAACCGGTTGTTTGGCAAGGATGGCGGCAAAACTGGCCGTCGTTTTAGCCAACGGTGACGAAAAACTGGCCGAAAAAATCGGTTATTTTGCCGAATCTTTGGGGATCGCTTTTCAGATCCAAGATGACATTTTGGATTTGACTTTAACCGGAAAAGAAAGGGAAAAATTTGGTAAATCCTTTGGTAACGACATCAAAGAGGGTAAAAGGACTTTGATGGTCGTCTATACTCTGAAAAAAGCAAACAAAAGAGATAAAAAGAGGTTGTTGGAAATTTTAGACAAGCATACTGACGATGAGACAGAAAAAAAAGAGGCGATCGAAATCATCAAAAAATACGGCGGAATCGATTACGCAAAAAAGGTGGCCAAAAAGCTCGTTAAAGAAAGTTGGCAAGGGGTAGAAAAACTTTTGCCAGAATCTCGGGCAAAAGAAAGGTTGAGAGAATTGTTTTTGTATTTAATCGAAAGGAAACTATGAAAAAAATAGGCATCAGCCAAATCGGAATCGCCGTCCCAGAATTTTTTATTTCGGTCGAAGAACTTTCGAGAAAGCGAAAGCTACCTCCAGAATACGGAAAAAAGGGCTTGGGAGTTTTTGAGGCGAGGATCCCCTTTGGGATTTCGGTCGAAGATTTAGCCGTCCAGGCCTTAAAAAAAATCGATTTCCACGACGTCGAAAGGTTTTATTTTGGCACCGAATCTGACCCAGATGCTTCAAAACCCATCGCCGTCAAGGTTTTAAAAAAAATCGGTCTGAACCTTGTTCCTTTTCAAACGAAATTCGCCTGCCTTGGGGGGTTGGAAGCTTTGATTTTGGCCTGTGAGTATAGTTTCGCCCATTCGGGAAAACCGGCCGTCGTTTTAACCTTCGACCGCTCGGTTTATTCTGAAAACGACCCAAGGGCAGAAATTACCCAGGGTTGTGCCGCCCTGGCTTTGAGGGTGGAAGGGAATCCAAAAATTTTAAGTTTAGAATGGCAAAACTTCGGTCATTATGCTTCAGACATCGACGATTTTTTTGTCCCTCCCAGCTCCTTTCCTTTTCCGATCGTTGACGGTGAATTGACCAAACCGGCCTATCTGGAATGTCAAAAACAAGCCCTCGAAGATTGGAAAAGAAAAAATGCAAAAAAGCTCAAAAAAAAGAACGCGACCGAAATTTTTGACTATTTCGTTTTACACGTTCCCTTTCCCAAGATGGTCGAATGGGCGGCGGCTTTGTTCTGGCGTCACGAAAACGAGAAATCGAAAGAACATTTAAAGTTGAGCCAATGCCTAAAAAACCCCTCTCTTTTTTCAGAATACAAAAAAGATTTAGACCGGGTGAGGCTTCTTCCCGAGTTTAAAAAGTTTTTTGAAGAAAAAATAAAACCTGGTTTAAGATACAATCCCTACGTCGGAAATTCCTACACCTCTTCTATTTTCGTTTCCCTTCTTTCGGTTTTGGAAAAAGCAAGAAAAGGAGAAAAAATCGGTTTAGGTGGTTATGGGGCTGGGGCTGGGGCGATTTGTTTAGCCGGGGAGGTGATGAGCGATTTTTTTACCACCGACCTTAAAAAGCAGATTCAAAAAGGAAAAAAGCTTTCGATCAAAGAATATGAAAAATGGCGAAAAAACCTCTTTCTTGCCCGGGTTTCATAAACTTTCCCTTCCAGAAAAACTGAGGATAATAAAAGAATTTGCCGGTTTGAGCAAAGAAGATTTGGTTTTGATTAAAAAATACCAAGCCTTACCAGATTTTTTAGATCTCGAAAACAACCTCGGCCCTTTTAAAATCGCCACCAATTTTTTAGTCAACCAAAAAGACTATTTGGTACCGATGGAAATCGAGGAACCATCAGTGGTCGCGGCGGCTTCTCGAGCGGCAAAGCTTATCAGAGAAGGAGGAGGGTTTTTTGGAAAATGTTTAGGAAATGAAATGGTCGGGCAACTTCAGCTAATCGGGATCGATGGTTTCCAAAGAGTGAAAAGAAAAATTTTAAGTCAAAAAGAAAAAATTTTAAAAATCGCCAACCAAACCAACCCTTTTCTTTTCAAAATCGGTGGTGGGGCCAAAGATTTGAAGGTAAAAAAGAGAAGAAATTTTTTGGTCTTGTATTTGGTCTGCGACCCGAAAGATGCGATGGGGGCAAACATCATCAACACGATGTTAGAAAAAATTTCTCCTTTTTTGGAAAAAATTACCGGAAAGAAAAGTGGGGCAAAGATCATTTCAAACTACGTCGAAAAAAGAATGGTGATAGTTGAAGGAAAGGTACCGATCGAGAAATTGGCTCAAAAAAATTTTTCGGGAAAGGAAGTGGCTCAGGCGGTTTTAGACTGCCAAAAACTGGCGGAATTGGACGTTTGGCGAGCGGTCACTCACAATAAAGGGGTAATGAACGGCATCGACGCCCTAGCCCTAGCTACCGGAAACGATTTCCGGGCGGTCGAAAGCGCCGTCCATAGTTTTGCTTCAAAAGGCGGTAAATACAAACCGGTGACAAAATGGGAAATAGAAAACGGTTTTTTAAAGGGGAAAATCAAAATTCCTTTGCCCTTAGCCACGGTTGGCGGAGCGACTTCGACAAAAAAAGCCAGGTTAGCCTTCAAGATTTTGAGAGTTCAAGATAGTCAAGAATTGAGAATAGTGGCTGCCTCAGTGGGTTTGGCTAATAATTTAGCCGCCCTTTCGGTTTTGGGGACCGAAGGAATCCAAAAAGGGCACATGAAACTCCATCAAGAATTTTTGAAAAAAATAAAAAATGATTAAAGTTTCTGCCCCGGGTAAGGTTTATTTGATCGGCGAACACAGCGTCGTTTACGGAAGGCCAGCCATTTTGGCTTCGGTCGGGAAAAGAACTTATGTGACCGTGACGCCCTCAGAAGAGATAAGTTATTTGGATTTGGCCTGGCCAGAAATTTTCCAAACCTGGACCAAAAAGGAGGTTTTGGCAATAACCGAGAAAACTTTAAAACTTTGGCAAAAAGGCAATCAAAAAAAAGATTTTTCTCAACTTTTTTCTTTTATCAAAAAAAACGGCTACGAAGGATACCGGGCGACCATTTTGGGTATAGCGATGAAAAACTTAGGAATAAAAAATGGGTTTTCGGTAAAAATAAAAAGCCAAATTCCTACCGGTGCTGGTTTGGGTTCTTCTGCTTCAAGGGCGGTGGCTTTGACCAAAGCCTTAGCCGAGCTTTTCAAGAAAAAAATTTCCTTGAAAAAGATAAACCAAATCGCCCTCGAACAAGAAAAAATCATCCACGGCACGCCAAGTGGGGGAGACAACTCTGCTTCTTGTTTTGGCGGTTTGATTTGGTTTGAAAAAAGGAAGAGAAAAACGATCGTCAAATCTTTGAAAAAAGAAATTCCTTACCAGCTTTCAAACTTTCTCTTTGTTTATATTGGAGAGCCCAAAAAAACGACCGGTGAACTCGTCCAGGCGGTCAGAGAATTAAAAAAAGAATACCGAGAGGAAAGGATAGAAAAAATCGGCAAGATGGCTTATCAAATGAGAAGGGCTTTAAGGCAAAAGGATTTTCAAAGAGTGAAAGAGATCATAAACGAAACCCAAAAAAATTTAGCCGAACTGGGGGTTTCAACTAGCGAAATCGAAGAGTTGGCAAGGGCGGTGAAAAAAATCGGGGGAGCGGCCAAACTTTGTGGGGCGGGTGGTGGAGGCACGGTTTTGTGCTATTTTGAAAAGAAAAAGAAATTGGTCGATTTAATAAAATCTTTTGGCTACCCTTTCTGGGAAAGCGAATTAGGAGTTGAGGGAGTAAGAATCGAAAAAAAATGATAAAAAAAATTAAAGTTTCGGCGCCGGGAAAATTGATGTTGCTTGGAGAACATGCGGTGGTTTACCATCGACCTTGTTTGGTGGCAGCCATTTCTCAAAGATTATTTTTGGAAGGAGAGAAAATTCCCGAAAATAAAATTTTCATTTCCGCTCCAGAAATGGGAATTTTTGATTTCGCCGTTTCCCCTTTTGATTTAGAAAAAGAACAACCGAAAGAGGTTAAATTTATTTTGGAGGCGATCAAGAATTTTTTTCGAAAATACAAAGTTGAATCGGGGTTAAAAATAAAAACCAAAAGTCAATTCTCGGCTGAATACGGTTTTGGCTCTAGTTCGGCCGTTAGCGTTTGCACTATCAAAGCCCTGGCCGAGCTTTTTCAAATCAAAATGGGAAAAAAAGAGATTTTTGACTTGGCTTACAAAACGGTTTTAGACATTCAGAAAGTGGGTTCAGGTTTTGATGTTGCTGCCGCCGTCTACGGAGGAATCCTCTATTTTTTGACCGGGGGGAAAATTATTCAACCGCTAAAAGTTAAAAAAATTCCCTTGATCGTCGGCTATACCGGAAAAAAAGCCAGCACTTCAGAAATCGTGAAAAGGGTAAAATCGGAAATGGAAAAGAACCCTGACTATTACGAAAACCTCTTCGACCAGATTGAAAAAATCGTCGAGAAAGCAAAGTCCGAAATCGAAAACGAAAACTGGAAAGAAGTGGGGAGATTGATGCTAGAAAACCAAAAAATTTTAAGAAAATTTAAAACCCCCTCGAAAAAATACGGCGTTTCTTCGCCAACCATCGAAAAATTAATCCGGGCTTCTTTAGAAGCGGGGGCTTATGGCGCCAAATTATCCGGGGCAGGAAGAGGAGATTGTATCATCGCGCTAGGAAAAGAAAAAGAAAAGGTCGAAAAGGCAATAAAAAAAGCCGGTGGTTTTCCTCTTTCCGTGAAAATTGACTTTGAGGGTTTGAAAATCGAAAATAAAATATGAAAAAAGCGACTGCCTTGGCTAACGCTAACATCGCCTTGGTTAAATACTGGGGAAAAAGAGACGAAAAACTTATTTTGCCTTACAACGGCTCTATCTCGATGACTTGTGAGGGGCTTTTTACCATCACCACCGTTGAGTTTTCCAAAAAATATTCTCGGGACGTTGTTATCGTCAACGACGAAGAGTTGAAAAAGGACGAAAAAGATGTTTTGGGGCATTTAGAGAGGATAAGAAAAATGGCCGGAATAAAAGAAAAGGCCAAAGTTGTTTCGAAATCAAATTTTCCGGTGGCGGCTGGCTTGGCTTCTTCAGCCAGCGGTTTGGCCTCCCTAACTTTAGCTGCCACCGAGGCCGCCGGCTTAAAACTTTCTCTGAAAGAACTTTCGATTCTTGCCAGACAAGGTTCTGGCTCAGCCTGCCGTTCGGTTTACGGTGGTTTTGTTGAATGGTTAAAGGGAAAAAGAAAAGACGGCAAAGACAGCTATGCCCGGCAGATAGTGGACGAAAATTATTGGCCAGAGTTTAGGATGGTTGTCACCATTTTGAGCAAAGAAAAAAAAGAGATCGGAAGTCGAGCGGGGATGGCCCAGACGGTGAAGACCTGCCCTTATTACAAAGATTGGGTAAGAACGGTTGAAGAAGATTTAAAAATCGTCAGAGAAGGTATTTTGAAAAAAGATTTTCAAAAAGTTGGTTCCCGGGCAGAATACAATTGTTTAAAAATGCATGCCTTGATGATGACGACTAAGCCCCCGATTATCTATTGGCAACCGATAACTTTGGAAATAATCAGAGAGGTGATTTTGTGGCGGAAAGAAGGGTTGGAATGTTATTTTACGATCGATGCCGGTCCCAACGTTAAAATCTTGTGTCTGGAAAGAGACGAAAAGGAAATTAAAAAAAGACTTTCCAAAATAAAAAAAATAAAAAAAGTGATGATTGCAAAACCCGGCCAGAGTGCTAAAATAATCGATAGCCATTTGTTTTAAAATGAAAAAAATAAAAAATGTCCTATATTTCTATCGGATTTTGGGCTGGAAAGAAAAAATGACTGGTTTGGGGGCGATCGGCTACACTTTTTTGGGTTACGCCCTTTCTGGAAGGTTTAAATTTCTTTCTTATTTTTTAAATACCTTCGTCGTTTTTTTAGGGACCTTGTTTGCTTTCTCTGTTAACAATTTTTACGATTGGAAAGTTCAAGGAGAAAAAAATTTTTTGGGAGAGAAAATCGAAAGCGGGAAAATCAGCGAAAACAAAGCCCTCTTTTTTTGTTTTCTCCCCTTTCTTTTTGGTCTTTTCCTTTCTTTCCTTTCTTTTTTTCTTGGTTTAATTCCAACCTTTTCTTTTTTCCTTTTAGTTTTCCTTTTTCTTTTAACTTTTTTTTACGCTAAACCCCCTTTGAGGTTAAAAGAAAGAAGATTTTTTGGCTTTTTGGCCGTTCCTCTAGGTAGTTTTTTGATTTTTTTAGAAAGCTATTTTATTGTCGGTAGATTAACCTTAAACCTTATTTTTTTCGTCGTTTTGTTTTTCCTTTTCGAAACCTATCTGGAAATCCTTCATGTCCTTGACGATTCTTTGTCAGAAACCGAAATTAAAAAGTTAGACCAAAAAAAGGCTTTAAGGCTTTTAAAAATTCTCCCCACCACCTCTCTTTTCACCTCTCTTTGTTTTTCTTTCTCCAACCCGATATTCCTTAATACTTTTGCATTTTCTTCCCTTCGGCTTTTCTCCCTCCGAAATTTCAAACTTGAAGAAGCGAGAAAGATCAGAAAAAACGTTTTCTCCTTTCAAACCTCATTCTATGAATATTTTGTTTACGGGATTTTAGGTCTCTTTCGTCTTATCTAAAATGGAAAAAGTCGTTATCATTGGAGGCGGAATCGGGGGATTGGTGACAGCCAAAACTTTAGCCAAAGAAGGTATCCCTCCTCTTTTGTTTGAAAAAAACAAAACCTTCGGCCAAAAGGCCTGCGGGGAAATGGTGACTGAAGAATTTTTTGGCTTAAACCTCTACCAGTTTTTAGAGAAAGAGGAGGTGATTTTAAGGAAGTCGGAAAAAATGGTCATCAATTTTGCTGGCAGAGACTATTTTTTCGATCTAAAAAACTCCTCTTTGGGCTTCAAAAAGGTGGTTCAGTTGGACAAAAGGGCTTTTGAAGAAGAACTGGCTGAGGAAGCAAAAGAATTTGGGGCGAAAATTTTTTTAGGAAAAGAGGTGAAGAAATTAGAAAGAAAAAAAGACTCGATTTTAATTGACGATGAAATAGAAGCAAAACTGGTTATCGGGGCAGACGGTTTCCATTCGGTTTGTCGGAAGTTTGTCGGCCAAAAAATCAAAAGTTACGGTTTTGCGATTTCAGGCTATGGGAAATCAGAGAGAGAATACCCAACTTTTTTCTTTGACCCGGAAATTTCGAAAGAAGGTTGCGGTTGGGTTTTTCCCCGTCAAGGAGGAGAAGCGAACGTTGGTTTTGGGGGTTTGGAAGCTGAAAAAGTTAAAAGTTCTTTAGAAAAATTTCTTTCAAAGTTTGGTTTAAAAATCGAAAACGAAAAAGGAGCTTTTCTACCAACCCAATTGCCTTTTCGGCTTTCTTTTGATAATCTAATTTTAGTCGGGGAAGCTGGCGCCTTGACCGATCCCTTTTGGGGAGCGGGCATCGCCAGCGCTATTTTTTCTGGCTATTTAGCGGGAAAAATGGCCAAAGAGGCGATCGAGAAAAACGATTTTTCGGCTAAGTTTTTAAGGAAATATGAAAAAGAAGTAAAAGAGAAAATTTATCTGAAATCTTTTCGGAACCTTCTTTTGCAAAAAATTTTTTCTTTCCTTCTCCCCCACAAAAAAACGGTCAACCTTTTGTTAAAAATTCTTTCTCGCCTTTAAATGGTAAAAGTCATTCTGGTTAACAAAAAAGATCAAAAAATCGGCGAAGAGGAAAAAATCAAAGCCCACCAAGAAGGAAAACTTCATCGGGCTTTTTCCATTTTCATTTTTAACAAAAAAGGAGAAATTTTGCTCCAAAAGAGAGCCAGGTTAAAATACCATTCGGGTGGTCTCTGGACGAATGCTTGTTGTTCTCATCCTCGACCCGGTGAAAGAATTTTAGAGGCGGCCAAGAGAAGGTTGAAAGAGGAAATGGGGATCAAAACAAAGTTAAAAGAAGTTTTCAAAATCTCTTACCAGGCAAATTTGGGCAAATTGAGCGAAAACGAAATTGACCACGTTTTGGTTGGTTATTTCGAGGGGAATCCAAAAATAAACAAAAAAGAGGCTGAAGGGTTTAAATGGGAAAAAAGAGAAAAAGTTTTAAAAGATTTAAAAAAATATCCCCAAAAATATACCGTTTGGTTTCGGCTTATTCTCCCAAAGCTAATAAAAAAACTAAAAAATGCTGACTAAAGAAGAAATAAAAAAAATAATTCCCTACCAAGAACCGTTTTTATTTGTCGACCAAGTAACCGAAATCGGAGAAAAGACGATCTCTGGTTTTTACCAAACCTCAAAAGAAGATTATTACTTTCAAGGGCATTTTGTCGATTTTAAAATTATGCCCGGGGTTTTGGTCGTTGAGGCGATGGCCCAGCTTTCGACCATCCTTTTGAGGAAAAAAATCGGCGAAAACCACAAAGACTATCATTTCTTGGCTTATGAAGTAAAATCTTGTCAATTTTTCCGGCCGATTTTCCCTGGCGATAAAATAGAGTTAAAAGCTGAAGTTTTGGCCATCTATCCTTTACCTGATTCTGAAACAAAAATCGCTCGGGTGAAAGGTCAGGCTTTTGTGGGGAACGATTTGAAAGTGGAAGCTCGGTTTGTCGTGGCTATTTTAAAAAAAGAAGAATTTTCAAAAAAATATGGAGTTTGAGAAAAACCGAGTTTGCCAACTTTTTAAAATTAAATATCCGATAATCCAAGGAGGAATGGCTGGGATTTCTGAGTCAAATTTAGTTTCCGCCGTCTCAAACGCCGGAGGTTTAGGAGTGATTGGGGCCGGGTTAATGCCTGCTTCTTGGTTGGAAAAAGAGATTAGGGCGACGCGAGAGAAAACAAAAAATCCTTTTGGCGTAAACTTGTTTATGCAAAACCCAAAGGTTGAAAATTTGGTTAGGGTTTTGATGAAAGAGAAGCCGGCGGTTGTTTTTACCGGCGGCGGAAATCCCTTACCAGTTTTTCCTTATTTAAAAATGGTTGGGATAAAAATCGTGCCGGTCGTTCCTTCTCCAAGGTTAGCCAAGAAAATGGAAGATAACGGGGCTGAAGCCGTCGTCGTTTCTGGTTGGGAGGCCGGAGGACACGTTGGAAAAAACACTCTCTTTTCCCTTTTGGTCGAAACCAAAAAGCTTGTTAAAATTCCGGTAATCGCGGCCGGTGGAATTTACGACAAAGAGACGGCCAGGGCCGCTTTTTTTCTTGGCGCCGAAGGCATCCAAATGGGAACGAGGTTTTTAGCTTCAAAAGAGTGTATCGTTTCAGAAGCTTACAAAGAAAAAATCCTTAAGGCAACGATGGACGATCTCGAGGTCGTTCTTTGGTCGACCGGGCATCCAATCAGGGTAATAAAAAATGTCTGGTCAGAAAAAATCAAAAAAATCGAAGATAAAATTTTTCCAGAAGAAATCGGAGCAGAGAGAATCGCCGGTTCTTTGGGCGGGAAAAACGTTGAGGAAATTCCCCTTTTGGCTGGTTTGTCAGCTGCCGGAATTTCCGAAATAAAACCGGTAAAAGAAATTTTAGAGGAAATAGGGAAAGAACTTGAAAAATTATGAACAAAATTTTGAGCTGGTTTTGTTATCTCTTTTTAAAACCGGTTGTTAAATTTATCTGGGTCAAGGAAGTGAAGGGTCTCGAAAACATTCCCAAGGAAAATTTTATTTTAGCCTCCAACCATCAAAGCCACTGGGATCAGGTGATCAACCCTTATATTTTAGTCCCCAGACCCTTTACCTATTTGGGCCAGATTGACAAATATTCTGGTTTGAGCGCTTTTTTCAGAGATTTAATTTACAAAATCGCCGGGGTGATTCCCGTCCATCGCTACGACGAAGAATCGAAAAAGAAAGCGATCGAGGAATGCATCAAAAGGATAAAAAAAGGAGAGGTTTTAATCATCTATCCAGAAGGGACGAGGTCGAAAGACGGGAAAATCGGAGAGGGAAAGACCGGGGTAGCCAAAATCTATTTAAAAACCGGCGTACCGATTTTACCGGTGGCAATCAAGGGAAATTTGGAAATCATGCCAGTCGGAAAAGTTTTTCCCCGTTTTAAAAAAATCGTTAAAATCAACATCGGAAAACCGATCGAATTCAAAGAAGACTTTGAAAGAGCAAAAAATTTGGATTGTCATTCTCAAGAGTTTAAAGAAATTTGTCAAAAAATAACCAAAAGGGTAATGGAAGAAATAAAAAATCTCTTTGAAAAAATATGATTAAAAAAATTTTAATCGCCAACCGAGGAGAGATCGCCCTGAGGATAATCAGGACTTGTAAAGAAATGGGAATTAAAACGGTCGCCCTTTGCCCAGAGAAAGGACAAGAAGCAAACTTTCTCGAAACTTCTTTGGCCGACGAATTTTATTACCTAGAAAGAGAAGGGGCAAAAGGTTATTTAGACATCAAAAGAATTTTAGAAATTGCCAAAAAGGCAAAAGTCGACGCCGTCCACCCGGGATATGGGTTTTTAGCTGAAAACTGGCTTTTTGCCAAGCTTTGCGAAAAACAGAAAATAAAATTTATCGGCCCTCATTATTCGGTTTTAAAAAAACTCGAAGACAAGCTTGAGTCAAAAAAACTGGTTAGAAATTTAAAAGTGCCAATCTTACCGATGAGTGATTCCTCGATTAAATCGCTCAAGGATTTAAAAAAGTGGATTTTCAAAATCGGTTATCCTTTTGTTTTGAAAGCGAGAAGGGGAGGGGGTGGAATTGGGATCAGGGCGGTCAACGGAGAAATTTCAGTCGGCGAGATTTTTGTTTTAGCTTTAGGAATAAAAAGGCAGATGTCGACCGCCTTTGGTGATACTGAGTTTTTTCTTGAAAAATATTTGCCAGGGGCAAAACACATCGAGTTTCAGGTTGTCGGCGACGGAAAGAAATTTTTACATTTGTTTGAAAGGGAATGTTCTCTCCAAAGGAGGTTTCAAAAAATCCTGGAAGAAGCCCCTTCGCCCACCCTAGATGAGAAATTAAGAGAGAAAATGGCTTCGGAAGCTTTAAAGATAGTCAAGGAGCTGAAATACGAAACGGTGGGAACAGTGGAATTTTTGTTTGACGAAAAGAAAAACTTTTACTTTTTAGAAATAAATCCCAGAATTCAGGTCGAGCACCCGGTTACTGAAGCGATTACCGGGATAGATTTGGTCGAACAACAAATCAAGATTTCCCAGGGAGAAAAACTGAAAATTTCCCAAGACGACATTTTTATCAACGGCTGGGCGATCGAAATGAGAATCAACGCCGAAGACCCTTTCCAAAATTTTAAACCTTCCCCTGGAAAGGTGGAAAGTTTTTTTGCTCCCGGTGGTCAAGGAATCTTCATCCATACTTTTTTACACGAGGGGCAAGAAATTCTGCCTTATTTTGACCCTCTTTTGGTAAAACTGATCGGTTTTGGGAAAGACAGAAAAGAAGCCATTTCCAAACTGAAAAGAGCCCTGGCCGAAATCCGGATCGAAGGGATAAAAACAAACATCCCTCTTTTCCAAGCCTTAGTTGAAGAGGAGGAATTTCTCAAAGGAAATTATACGACCGATTTTATCGAAAAAAGTAAAATTTTAGAAAAAATGAAAGTCCCTCCGGTAGTTCAACCTTCTTTTCCTAAAAAACCCGAGTTTTCCGAAGAAGTTTTAGCCGAGCTCGTTTTTCAGATTTATTCTCAATTGCGGGGAAAAAAAGAAAAAGAAGAAAAAATTTCTCCCTGGCAAATCGTCGAAAGGCTTAAATTTTTTGAAGAATGAAATTTAAATTAAAAATCGACGAGAAAGAATACGAAATAGAAGTTTTAGAAACAGAAAGAGGGACGAAGGTAAAGGTTAACGAGAAGGAATTTTTGTTTGAAGAAAAAGAAGAACTCAAGGAAATTTTTAAAGCTAAGGTTAATCTTCCCAAAAGGGATTTCGGCGAGAAGAAAATTTTAGCCCCGATCGCCGGAGAGGTCGTTGAGGTTTTTGTCAAGGAGGGAGACTTGGTGAAAGAAGGAGAAAAACTCCTTTTGCTTTCGGCAATGAAAATGGAAAACGAAATTTCTTCAGAGATAGAGGGAAGGGTAAAAAAAGTTTTGGTTCAAAAAGGAGAAAAAGTGAAAAAAGACCAAACCCTCCTCGTTTTAGAATGAAAATCTTGACTTTTGAAAAACTAAAATCAACCCAAACTTTGGCTCTCGATCTGGCAAAAAAAGGAGAAAAACCCTTCACCGTCGTTTTGGCCAAAGAGCAGACCTCAGGTTACGGCCGAAAAAAAAACTTTTGGTATTCACCAAGGGGCGGGCTTTATTTCTCGGTCGTTTTACCCCCCTTAAAAATCGAAAATTTAGAGATTTTGAACATCTTGAGCGTCTTCCTTCTTGCCAAAATCTTGAAAGAAAATTTTAAATTAGAACCGATGGTAAAACTGCCAAACGACCTTTACCTGAACGGAAAAAAAATCGCTGGGGTGATAATCGAAAACGTCATTGAGGGGGAGAAAGTGAAATTTTCGGTTATGGGGATTGGTTTGAACACAAACATCGTTGAATTTCCCAAAGATTTGAAAGAGAAAGCCACCTCTCTCAAAATAGAATTAGCCAAAGAAGTCGACAACCGAAAAATTTTAAAAGAAATACTTAAAACCCTCAAAACCCTTTTGAAGCCTCTTTTTTAAGGTTAAAAATCGGTTGCAAGAACGTGAATATTTGTTATATTTAAAGTATGCCCGAAGAGAACCAACTGGCAAAACTGAATAAAAAATTAAAGGAATTGGAAAAAACAGAATTTGTCGAGAAACAACACCAACAGGGAAAACTGACGGCCAGAGAGAGGATAAATTTAATTTTAGATCCAGGAAGCTTTATTGAATTGGATCCTTTGGTGGAAAGTCGGGTTTTAAAGGAAAAAAAATTCGCCGGTGACGCCGTCGTTTCTGGTTTTGGAAAGATAAACGGCCGGAAAGTCTACCTTTTCTCTCAAGATTTTTCAAAAATCGGTGGAACGCTTGGTGAAATGCACGGGAAAAAAATTTTGAAGGTTTACGATTTAGCCTTAAAGACAGGATCCCCAATCATCGGGATCTACGATTCCGGGGGGGCAAGGATCCAAGAAGGGATTTTAGCCTTAGATGCTTACGGAGAAATTTTTCGAGCCCAAGTAAAAGCTTCGGGAATCATCCCCCAAATTTCGGTGATGGTTGGACCTTCGGCCGGCGGAGCCTGTTATGCTCCCGGCCTTTCTGATTTTATTTTCATGGTCGAGAGAATTTCTTTTATGTTTATCACCGGGCCAGAGGTGATAAAGAAAGTTTTGGGGGAGGAAATCTCTTTCGAAGATTTGGGCGGGGCTAACGTCCATTCCCAAAAATCTGGAGTCGCCCATTTTACTTTTTCCACTGAAGAAGAATGCTTTTCCGCGGTGAGAAAACTTTTATCATATTTACCCCAAAACAATTTAGAAAACCCGCCCCGTCAAAAAGGAATTTTGAGCGAACTTTTTGAAGGTGAAGAAAATTTAAGGCTTTTAAACATCATCCCAAAAGAAGAAGAAAAGGGGTATGAGATAAAAAAAGTGATCGAGGAAATTTTTGACCGAGGAAGTTTTTTTGAAATTCAAGAAAAGTTTGCTCAAAACGTCGTTTGTGGTTTTGCCAGGTTGGGTGGAGAAGTGGTCGGAATAGTCGCCAACCAACCAAAGGTTTTGGCCGGAGTTTTGGACGTTGACTCTTCTGACAAAATTTCGCGTTTTGTCAGGTTTTGCGACTGTTTCAACATCCCCATAATCAACCTGGTCGACTGTCCGGGTTATTTGCCGGGCAAAGAACAAGAACAAGGGGGGATCATCAGACACGGAGCAAAGGTTTTGTATGCTTTTGCCGAGGCGAGTGTGCCAAAAATTTCCCTGATTTTAAGAAAGGCTTTCGGCGGAGCTTACATTGCCTTGGCCTCAAAGAATTTGGGCTATGACTACGTTTTAGCTTGGCCCTCAGCTCAACTGGCGGTGATGGGGCCAGAGCAGGCGGTAGAGATAATTTTTAAAAAAGAGATCGAAAAAGCAAAAGAACCAGAAAAGTTTCGGGAAGAAAAAATCAAAGAATTGAAAGAAAAAACAGATTGTTTCGAGGCTTTAAAACTCGGTCAGTTAGATTTGGTTATCAACCCAAAAGACACCAGAAAAATTTTGTTAAAAATTCTCGAATCTATTTTTGAAAAAAGAGAACCAAAAGGTCCAGGAAGAAAACACGGTAACATCCCTCTTTAATGGAACTGAAAGAGATAAAATCAGCCCTTCAGCAGTTAGCCGAAGAAAAAGGAATTTCGCCAGAAAAAGTTCTGGAAAGTTTAGAAAGCGCTTTGGCCGCCGCTTACAAAAAAGAATACGGAAAAAAGGGTCAGCTAATCCGGGCGAAGTTTGATTTGGAAAAAGGAAAGGTTTCTTTTTTCCAAACGAAGCTAGTTGTCGACGAAAAAGAGGTCGCCCTGGGAAAAGGAGAAAAAGAGGAAGAAAAAATAAAATTTAATCCAGAAAAACACATCCTTTTAAGCGAGGCGAGAAAGATCAATCCCGAGATAAAAGCCGGAGAAGAATTGGTCATCCCTCTTGAGGTTAAAGAAGAATACGGTAGGATTGCTGCCCAAACGGCAAAGCAGGTTATTTTACAAAAAATCAGGGAGGCGGAAAAGGAAGCGATTTTCAAAGAATACAAAGAAAAAGAAGGGGAAATAGTTTCGGCCATCGTCCAAAGGATCGAAGGGAAAAACGTTCTTCTCAATCTTGGCAAGACGATCGGAATTTTACCAAAAGAAGAACAGGTCCCGGGTGAATTTTATCGCCCAGGCCAAAGATTAAAGGTTTTTGTTTTGAAAGTAGAGGAAGAAAAAAAGGGACCGGTGGTTATCCTTTCTCGGGCCTATCCCAAGCTTGTTTCTAAACTTTTTGAGCTGGAGGTTCCCGAAATTTCGGCCGGACAAGTGGAAATAAAATCGATCGCCAGAGAACCCGGTTCGCGGACAAAAATCGCCTTAGCCTCGAAAGCCGAAGGAGTCGATCCGATAGGCTCGGCCATCGGGCCAAGAGGGACAAGGGTTCAAATGGTTACTAACGAGCTGGGAGGAGAAAAAATCGACATCGTCGAATATTCTGACGACCCGGAAAAGTACATTGCCAATGCCCTAAGCCCGGCTAAAGTTTTAGAAGTGAAAATCATGCCCAAAAACAAGGCCTTGGTTATCGTTCCGGAGGACCAACTTTCTCTGGCTATTGGCAAAGACGGACAAAACGTCAGGCTGGCGGCAAAACTCACCGGCTGGCGAATCGACGTTCGTTCGGCCGAACAGCTTGAAAAAGAAAAATAAATTTTTTAAAATAAAACCGATGACGGTTTTGGTTCCTACCGTAATCGAAAAAACCCAGTACGGAGAGAGAGCCTATGATATTTATTCTAGGCTTTTAAAAGAAAGGATCATTTTTCTGGCCGGTCCGATTACCGATAGCTTGGCGAATTCGATCATCGCCCAGCTTTTGTTTTTGGCCTCAAAGGATCCGAAGAAAGAAATTCAGTTTTATATCAATTCCCCTGGAGGGATTGTCACCGCTGGTTTAGCCATTTACGACACGATGCAGTATATCGAATGTCCGATTTCGACGGTTTGCGTCGGTATGGCCGCTTCGATGGCTGCCACTCTTTTGGCGGCCGGAACAAAGGGGAAAAGATATGCCCTGCCCAATTCAGAAATTCTTTTGCATCAGGTTTCTGGAGGGGTAACCGGTGAGGCGGTTGAGATTGAAATCACCGCCAAGCAGATCATCAAAATAAAGGATAAAATCAACCGAATTTTGGCCAAGCATACCGGCCAACCCCTAGAGCGAATCGAAAAAGACACCGATAGAGACTTTTATCTTTCAGCTGAAGAAGCCAAGGCTTACGGCCTCATCGATGAAGTGATAAAGCCTCGGAAATAAATTCAGGGCTTAATCTCCGTTCTTTAAAATTATGGCTGAATTTTCTCTCCTTTTTACGTTTGTCGGCGCTTTTTTGGGGGCGATTTTAGGATATTTCGCCCGTCAGTCTATTGCCAAAAGGGATTTAAAGACGGTTGAGGCAAAAATTCAAAAGAAAATCGAAAGGACAAAAGAGGAAGCCGAGGAAATTTTATCTCAGGCAAAAGAAAAAGCCGAAGCTCTTTTCAAGGAAAAAGAAGAGGAAATCGAAAAAAGAAAAAAGGAAATTTTGGAAAAAGAAAAACTTCTTTTGAAGAAAGAAAGTTTTTTGGAAAAGAAAGCAAACGACCTTGAAAGAAGGGAAGAGGATTTTGATCAAAAAGTGGAAAAGTTAAAAAAGATTAAGAAAGAGATCGAAGAAAAAGAAAAGAAGGTAATTGAAGATTTAGAAAAAGTTGCCAAAATTTCGAGAGAAAAAGCCAAGGAAGAGATTTTTAAACGTTTAGAGCAAGATTACAAAAAGGAAATTTTTGAAAAAATGGAAAAGTTGGAAAAAGAAGGGAAAGAAAAACTTGAAAAAAAAGCAAGAGAAATTTTGGCAACGGTCATCCAAAAAAATGCCCTTCCGGTAGTTCAAGAGTTGACGACTACCACCGTTACTTTGCCAAACGAAGAAATAAAAGGAAAAATCATCGGAAAAGAAGGTCGAAACATCAGGACCCTCGAAAACCTAACCGGGGTGGAAATCCTTATCGACGAAACTCCCCAAACTGTTATCATCTCTGGTTTCGATCCCATCCGTCGCCAAACCGCCAAACTTGCTCTGGAAAAGCTCATCCAAGACGGTCGGATCCAGCCAGTCAAAATCGAAGAAAAGGTCGAGGAAGCAAAAAAAGAGATTCAAAACCAAATCCGAGAAGCGGGAGAGGCAGCCGTTTATGAACTTGGTTTGATCGGTCTTGACCCAAAGTTAATCCAACTTTTGGGTCGTTTGAAATTTAGAACCTCTTTTGGTCAAAACGTTTTGCTTCACTCTTTAGAGGTGGCTTACCTGGCTGAGGCCTTGGCTTCTGAAATTGGGGCCGATCCTTTGGTTTGCAAAAAGGCTGGTCTTTTGCACGATATCGGGAAGGCCATCGACCAAGAGGTGGAAGGTTCCCATACCGAAATCGGCGTAAAAATTCTGGAGAAATTTGGAATAGAAAAAGAAGTGATCGAGGCGGTAAAATCGCATCACGGAGAATATCCCTTTCAATCGGTGGAAGGAGTTCTGGTTCAGGTGGCAGATCAAATCTCTGGGGCCAGGCCAGGGGCGAGAAAGGACACGGTAGAGAATTATTTGAAAAGGTTATCTGACTTGGAAAAAATAGCCCTTTCTTTCCCCGAAGTGGAAAAGGCCTGGGCTTTACAAGCAGGGAGAGAAATCAGAGTTTTTGTTAGGCCAGAAGAAGTCGACGATTTTGGGGCGAAAAAACTAGCCAGAGAAATTGCCAGGAAAATCGAAGAAGAATTAGAATATCCAGGAGAGATAAAAGTTACTTTAATCAGAGAAACAAAGGTGGTAGAGTACGCCAGGTAAATTTGAGCGAGAGACGGGAATCGAACCCGCGTACACGGCTTGGAAGGCCGTTGCACTACCACTGTGCTACTCTCGCTTCGGAGTGGTGGGATTTGAACCCACGTTCTCTTGGTCCCAAACCAAGCGCCTTAGACCACTGGGCCACACTCCGTTTCATTAAAAATTTAGCAGTTTACCTTTTCCTTGTCAAATTGTATAATCGAATAATGGATTCCAAGAAAAACATTTCTCCTTTTGGCATTTTCTCTGAAACAAAAAAGTACGGCCTCCCTTTTTGGCAATCTCCGACCTTTCTTTTTCTTATCTTTGGCGGAATAATCATTTTTTCCAGCCTTTTTACTTATTTTCTTGGCACTCGTTACATCGAAGATCCCCGGATCGTCGCTCTTTTTGTCCTTTTTTTGACCGCTTTTTTGTTGATCATTTCTTTTTCTCTTACCAAAAGTTTTGAAATTCTGTTTGAAGCCAACCGGATAAAGACCGAATTTCTCCACATCATTTCTCACCAGTTGAGAGGGCCTTTAGTCAACGCCCGATGGGTTTTAGAAGCCTTCTTCCGGTTAAAAAAGTTTCCTCTTTCAGAAGAAGAAGAAAAATACCTTGAACTTTTAAAAGAAAATTTAGACCGGTTAGAAAATTTAATCAAAAACTTGGTTTTGGTGGCAGAGATCGAGAAAAAACAAGTTTTCTTTCAAAACGAAGAAATTTCTTTCCCCGACCTAGTTAAAGAAGCGATCGAGGAGTTGAAAGATTACGCGAAAAACCTTGGGGTTCAAATAAGTTTTCAGTTTCCAGAAAATTTACCTAAAATTTTTGCCCCAAAGTTTTACCTAAAGTTTGTGGTAAAACATCTTTTGGACAATGCCATCAGGTATAACAAAAAAGGGGGGCAAACAGAAATCAAACTTGAAAAAGAACCAAAAAAAATTTATTTTAGAGTAAGGGACGAAGGAATCGGAATCTCTAAGGAAGAACAAAAGTTCCTTTTCCGAAAATTTTTTAGGTTAGAAAGCGAAGTCAAATACCAAACCCAAGGTTCTGGCCTCGGCCTTTATCTTTCTAAGGCCATCGTCGAGAGGCTAGGAGGAAAAATTGGCTTTCAAAGCGAAAAAGGAAAAGGTTCAACCTTTTGGTTCTACCTCCCGCTAAAATGAAAAAAATTTTATTCATTGAAGACGAATCGGCTCTCCAAAAAAGTGTTACTGAAATTTTAAAAAAAGAAGGCTACGAGACAATTTCCGCCTTTGACGGGGAGAGTGGTTTAAAATCGGCCAAAGAAAAGAAACCAGACTTAATTTTGTTGGATCTCATTTTGCCTAAACTCGATGGCTTTTCCGTTTTAGAAAAATTGAAGGAGGATAAAGAAACCAAGGAAATTCCGGTCATCGTCTTGACCAACCTAGAAGACGTAAAGGATGTCGGTCGGGCTTTGGAATTGGGAGCAACCACCTATTTGGTAAAGGCCCAGTACAATTTAGAAGAAGTGCTCGAAAAGATAAAACAGGTGCTAGAAAAATAAAATTTTCATGAGAGTCGAGCCCCAACAACTGAAAGCCTTTATGCTCGACGCCGGCCTCATTACCTCAGAGAAATTTGATCAATGCTTGAAAGAGGCAAAAGAAAAAGGAAAAAGGGTCGAGGAAATTTTAGTTTCTCAAGGAATCATCGAAGAGGAGGAACTGAAAAAATTGGAAGCTTACATCCTCGGCATTCCTTTCGTTAATTTGGAAAAAGAAATCGTGCCGCCGGAGGTTTTAAAAATCATTCCCGAACCAATCGCCAGATCTCATCACATCGTCGCCTTCAGAAAAAGAGGAAACGAGTTGGAGGTGGCGATGCTTGATCCAGAAGATTTAGTGACCATCGATTTCATCAAAAAAACTTCAAATCTAAGGATTTTGCCAAGGTTGACTAATCCCCAATCGATCAAAAACATTCTCGCCCAGTACCAAAAAAGCCTTGAGGCAGAGTTTGGCGAAATGATTAAAAAAGAAAGCGGTTTGAAGGTAGTAAAAGAAAAGGAAAAAGAAAGAGAGGAGTTGGAAAAAATGGCTGAGGAGTTGCCAGTGATCAGAATCGTTGAGACTCTTTTGAAGCACGCCATTTTTCAAAGAGCTTCTGACATTCACATCGAGCCGATGGAAAAAGAGGTTTTGGTCAGGTACCGGATCGACGGCATTTTGAGAGACGCCATGGTTTTACCAAAAAGCATCTCTTCAGGGATCGTCGCCAGGATAAAAGTTTTATCAAACCTTAAGCTGGACGAACATCGCCTTCCTCAAGACGGTCGTTTCAAAATCGAAACCCCAGATTACAAATATTCGATCAGGGTTTCCGTTTTACCGGTTTTTGACGGTGAAAAGATCGTGATGAGGCTTTTGCCAGAGACGACCAAACCCTTAACCTTAGAAGAACTCGGTTTGAGAAAAAAGGCTCTTCAAGATGTTAAAGACAATTTGAAAAAGCCGGTCGGGATGATTTTGGTCACCGGTCCGACCGGTTCTGGAAAAACGACCACTCTCTATTCGATGATGGCCATTTTGAACCATCCCGGGGTAAACATTTCTACGGCTGAAGACCCAATCGAATACCGAATGCCGAGAATAAACCAAACACAGGTCAATCCGAAAATTGGCCTGACTTTCGCCAACTGCTTGCGAGCCTTGGTTAGGCAAGACCCGGATATCATCATGGTCGGCGAAATCAGGGATTCAGAAACTGCCTCTTTGGCCATAAACGCCGCCCTGACCGGTCATTTAGTTTTATCGACCCTGCACACCAACTCAGCCGCCGGAGCCATTCCTAGGTTGATCGATATGAAGGCCGAACCGTTTTTGATCGCCTCCACTCTCAATTTGGTTTTGGCTCAAAGGTTGGTCAGAAGACTTTGTTCAGAAAAAGAAAAGTATTTTTTGACCCCCTCTGAGGTTGAACAGATTTCAAAGTACTGCCACCCCGACCGGATTTTGGAAATTTTAAGAGAAGAAAACTTGGCCAAACCGAAACAACCTTTGACAAAAGTACCCTTTTACCGTCCAAAACCATCAAAAGAGGCGCCCGACGGCTACAAAGGAAGGATCGGCATTTTTGAAGTTTTACCGGTTACCCCGGCGATAAAGGATTTAATTTTTAAAAAAGCAACGGCCGACCAAATCCAAGCCCAAGCCCAAAAGGAAGGAATGAGGACGATGGTCGAAGACGGGTTTGTCAAAGCCGCCCAGGGGATCACTTCGATCGAAGAAGTTTTAAGGGTGATCGTCGAATAAAATGGCAAAATATTTTTTTGAAGCGAGAACGGCTAGCGGCGAAACAAAAGAGGGGGAACTGGAAGCAAAAGACGTTTATGAGTTAGCCCATATTTTGAAAAAAGAGGGACTTTTTTTAATCAAGATAAAAGAAAAAAAAGAGGGTTTTAAATTTTCTTTTCCTTCTTTTGGCGTTCCCTTGTCTGAAAAAATGTTTTTTACTCGAAACCTGGCGACGATGGTCGGGGCAGGAGTTTCTTTGCCAAAGGCCTTGGCCAGTTTAAAAGAGCAGGTCAAGAATAAAAAATTCAAAAAGGCGATTGGCAAAATCGAAGAGGAAGTAATCAAAGGGAAAAATTTTTCTGATGCCCTAAGTTTTTATCCCCAAATTTTTTCTGAGTTTTATCAAAACATGATCAAGGTGGCAGAGGAGGCAGGAAATTTGGAAGAGGTTTTGGAAATTTTGGCCAGACAGTTAGAAAAAGAAAACGAATTAAAATCAAAAATCAAGGGGGCAATGATTTACCCGGCGGTGATTTTGACGGCGATGTTTGGCATCGGAATTTTGATGCTCGTCATTGTCGTGCCAAAATTGGCCGAAACCTTCAAAGAACTGGAAATCGAATTACCGATGACGACAAAAATCGTCATCGGGCTAGGAAATTTTTTGAGCCAGAAATGGTATTTGGCCTTGGCCTCTTTGGTTTTATTCTTTTTTTTCTTTTACCGATTTTTGAAGACAAAAACCGGAAAAAGAATTTTTGATACCTTGCTTTTAAAAACCCCGGTCGTTTCTGGTTTGATTAAAAAAACAAACTCAGCGACCATCGCTCGAAATTTAAGTTCTCTTTTGGCTGGGGGCATTTCCTTGCCTCGGGCTTTGGAAATCACCGCCAATACCTTGGGAAACGTCTTTTATCGCCAGACCCTGACCGCGGCAGCAGAAAAAGTGAGGAAAGGAGAGAGGCTCTCTCTTTTTTTAAAAAATTATCAAAAAATTTATCCCTTAACTTTAATTTCGATGGTCGAGGTTGGAGAAGAAACCGGCGAGACCTCAAAAATTTTATTAAAGCTGGCCGATTTTTACGAAAACGAGGTTTCCGAAGCGACCAAAAATTTAACCTCGATCATCGAGCCAGTTTTGATGCTAATCATCGGCGGGGCGGTTGGCTTTTTCGCCGTTTCTATGGTCCAACCGATGTACTCGATGTTGCAAGCAATAAAATGAAAAAAGGTTTAACCTTAATCGAATTTTTGGCGGTTGTTGGTATCATTTTTCTTTTACTCGCCTTAACCTTTCCCAATTTTCGTTTTTTCCAGAGAGAAACCGATTTAAACAACTCAGCCGAAGAAATTGTCGAAACTCTAAGGTTAGCCCAAAATAAAACTTTGGCCTCAGAAAATGCTAGTCAATGGGGAGTTTCTTTTGAAACGACGAGTCAACCTCAGCAATTTACTTTGTTTAAAGGAAGCAGTTTTTCTTCTCGCGACCCTTCTTTTGACCAAGTTCATCAATTACCCAAATCGGTTGAAATTTACGAAATAGATTTGTGGGGAGGAAAGGAAGTCGTTTTTGAAAAAGTTAGCGGCGAAGCCTCCAGCACTTTGCCATCTGGAAAAGTTTCAATAAGGTTAAAAGACCAACCAGAAAAAACAAGAACTATTTACATCGAAAAATCCGGTTTGATAAATCAAACTTCTCTTTCCAGTCCTTCTGAGGAAAATCGATTGAAAGATTCAAGACATGTGCATTTTGATTACAGTCGTCAAATTTCCACTTCTACCGAGAGTTTAATTTTAACTTTTACTTCTGAAGCATCGACGGTTGTTCAAGAGATCAAAATTTCCGAAAATTTAAAAAACGGTCAAATTTATTGGGAAGGGGAAATAGAGGTGGGGGGGAAAATTCAAAAGTTGAAAATCCATACCCATAGATTAAACGACCCGCTTACTGGTACTCAATTTTGTATTCACCGAGACCGAAGATATAACGATAGCGCTTTAGAGGTCGACCTTAGCGGTGACCCTGCCCCCACCCCTGATTTGATCAAATACACTAGTGAAGGTCAAACGACAAAAGGTAACTCAATCTATGTTTCCGAACCGATCTGGCAATAAAGGAGTTTCGGTCGTCGAAATCTTGGTGGCTATTTTTATTCTTTCCCTTGTTTTAGGCGGTCTTTTGGAATTTGCTTCTTTTTCTTTGCAAACTTCCAATTTACTTAATCAGGCAAATCAGGCTAATAACTTAGCCCAAGAGGCGATGGAGGCAGTGAGAAACTTCAGAGATGGGACGAACTGGACGGAGAATGGCCTTGGTACTTTAACCACTGGCCTTGCTTATTATCCCCAAAAATCAACCGACACTTCCTCAAAATGGCTTTTTGTCCAGGGCGAAGAAACGATTGATGGTTTTACCAGAAAGGTCGTTTTTGAAAGAGTTTCCCGCGACCCTTCGACGAAAAACATCGAAGAAGACTACAACCCTTCCAACGATGACCCCGATACCCGAAAGGTTATCGTCACCGTTTCTTGGCAGGAAAGGGGGAGGGGACATAAAATAGAATTGGTTAATTACTTCACTAACTGGAAATGAAAAAAGGGTTTACTTTAGTCGAAATTTTGGTTTACGTTTGTGTTTTGACCATCCTTATCGGGAGCGTTTATTCCCTTTTTCTTTGGGTTATTCGCTCTGCTACCAAGGCAAAAGTGATGAGAGAAACTTTAAACAATGCGAGGCGGGCGATGGAAATTATGACTGCGGAAATTAGAGAAGCCAAAAGTGTTTATACCCCTACTTCGGCCTTTTCGACAAGTACCGGTCAACTTTCTTTGGAAACAAAAAAATACTTGCCAGAAGGAGAAGAAACTACTTACCTCGATTTTTACCTCTGCCAAAAACACCTTTGTCTTAAAAAAGAAGGGGAAGATCCTATTCCCTTGACCTCTGATAACGTTGAGGTAGAAAAACTTGAATTTAATCAGATCGCCACCACTTCTACCATTCCCTCGATCCAAATTTTCTTAAAGGTCGATTATAAAGCTCCGACAGAAAGAGCCGAATACCAAGCTTCGGTTCAGCTTGTTTCCACCGCTTCTTTAAGAGCCTATTAAATGTTCAAGAATCAAATTTCCCAAAATGGCTTTGTCGCTTTGTATTTAGTGATTTTATTTTTAGGCCTCGCTCTTACTTTTGGTTTGGCCTTTTCTTTATTCAACTTTGGACAGCAGAAAATTTTTCAGAACGTTTTTCTTTCCGCCCAATCTTATTATGCGGCCGAGGCAGGGGTAGAAGATGCTTTATTGAGGTTAGTCAAAAAAATGACTCTTTCTACTCCCTACACCTTTAAAGTCGGGCAGGCGACCTCGACCGTTGAAATTTCAGAAATCGTCGGCGGCTCGAGAACGATTACGGCCACCGGTAATTCCTTAAACAGATTAAGGAAAATTCAGGTCGGTTATTCTGTTTCTGCCCAGCAAATTTCTTTTCATTATGGCGCCCAGGTGGGAGAAGGGGGGATGACGATGGGGAATAATGCGGTAATAAAAGGAAACGTTTATTCAAACGGCAGTGTCGTTTCCGGCAAGGGTTACATCGAGGGAACCGTTATCGTGGCAAAAAACGGAAACAGAATCGAAGGGTTGATAATCCAACAAGACGCCCAAGCTCACAGTTGTAAAGATTCACAGATTACTGGAACCTTAACTTATGTTTCGGGAGGCACTATCCAAAATTGCAGCGCGGGAGGGGCGATAAAAATCCAACCGAACGAAATTCCAACTAAAGATTTACCAATTCCCCAAACTCAGATTGACAAATGGAAAAGCGAAGCTGAGAAAGGCGGGACGATTTCCGGGGATTATACCATCTCAGGAAAAATTATCCAAAATTTAGGCCCGGTCAAAATTACTGGCAACCTACTTGTCGATAACAACGCCGTTTTAAACATGACCGGCACGATTTGGGTAGTTGGGGATCTAAGGATCGATAACGGTGCGACGATTAAATTAGATTCAAATTCTTACGGTGTCCTTAGCGGAGTGATCGTTGTTGACGGGAAGATCAAAGTTAGACCAAACACTTATTTGAAAGGAAGCGGTCAAGAAGGAAGTTATCTTTTGCTTTTGTCGACAAACCCAGAGGTTTCCGATACAACCAACCCGGCCATCGATGTCGATAATAATACTGACGCGGCGATTTTCTACACAAACCAAGGTTTGATCGTGGTGCGAAATAAAGTCAAAGCCAGAGAATTAACCGGTTATAAAATTTTTCTCGACAACAACGCGGAGGTTGCCTACGAGACCGGTTTAGAAGAGGCAGTTTTTTCTTCTGGTCCCGGCGGTTCCTGGAAGGTCGTCAGCTGGAGGGAAGTAGAATGATTACAAACGATCTTATTTATGCTATGATGAAAAAGTTGAACGATCGTTTGTTAAAAGTTTATCAAGGACCATGAATTTTCTCTCTTTAAAACCAGAGGCTTTTGGGTTGGATATTTCTGACCTTTCTTTGAAAATTTTGAAACTCAAAAAAAGGGGGAAGTTTTTTTCTTTGGCTTCCTTTGGCGAAGAAAGGATTAAGCCGGGAATAATCGAAGGTGGGGAAATAAAAGATGAGGAAAAATTAACCGAAACTTTGAAAGAGGCGGTGAAAAAAGTCAAGGGTGAGAAATTAAAAACAAAATACTGTGTTGTTTCTTTGCCCGAGGAAAAGGCTTTTTTGCAAGTCATCCAGATGCCACCGATGCCCAAGGAGGATTTGAAATCGGCCGTTTTGTTTGAGGCGGAAAATTACATCCCTTTGCCGGTCGAGAAAGTTTATTTAGATTCCCAAATCATCTCTCCGGTTTCTCCTTCTTTAAACAAGGTGGAGGTTTTGATTTCGGCCATTCCTCGAGAAATCGCCGATTCCTACTTGACCTGTTTAAAAAAAGCCGGTTTGCAACCTTTGGCTTTTGAAATCGAATCTTTAGCCATCGCCCGGGCAGTGATCAAAAACGAAGAAAGCGATTTTCCGGTTTTGATCGTGGACATCGGAGAAACGAGAACCAGTTTCATCATTTTTGCCGGAAAATCGGTAAGGTTTACCTCATCCATCGCCGTTTCTGGTCAGCTTTTTACCCAGTCGATCGCCAAAAATCTTAAGATCTCGCTGGTTAAAGCAGAAGAGTTGAAAAGGAAATATGGGTTGGGAGAAAAAATCGTTTTAAAACTTGGTGAAGAAACGAAAAAAGAAAAAGGAGAAATTTTCGAAGCCCTCATTCCTCCTTTGGTCGACCTTACCCAGCAAATTAAAAAATGCCTGAGTTATTTTGAGACCCACGATTTGCTCCCCTTTTTTCCTCCAGAAAGAAAAAAAATCCAAAAAATCATCCTTTCTGGCGGGGGAGCCAATTTGAAGGGGCTTTTGAATTTTTTAAAATATGAATTGAACCTACCGGTCGTTCTTGGAGATTCTTTTATCAACCTTCCCTTGGCCAAAAGCGAATTTGAAAAAATGCCCTTCGAAAAATCCTTAAGTTTTACCACCGCCGTCGGTTTAGCCTTACGAGGAATAGAAAAAAATGATTAACCTCCTTCCTCCAAGTCAAATAAACGAACTGAACGAAGAGAGAAACCTGAAAATAGTTTTAAATTTAGGAATTTTGTTTTTGGCTCTCCTTTTTTCTTTTTATTTGGTTTTGCTGGCGGTTAAAATCAACCTTTCGGCTAAAATTTCAGCTCAAGATTATCTTTTGAAAGAAGAAGGAAAAAGGATAGACAGAGAAAAGGAAAAAGAAATCCAAGAAATCAACCAAGACATTTTGTTGGCAGAAAAATTTTATCAAAAAAAGGTCGATTTTTTTCCTCGTCTTTTGGAGATTTCTCAGATTTTGCCCCCGGAAATTTCCCTTAAAAACCTGGTTTTAAATTTAGAAAAAGACGGTCTCTCGGTTTCTTTGTCTGGTTTCGCCCCTAGCCGGGAGGTTTTTTTAAGATCGATTGCCATTTTGAAAGAAAAATTCCAAGAAGTTAGCTTTTCCCCGGAATCTCTTTTGAAAGAGGCAAACCTTGAGTTTTCGATTAAGTTTAAAATAAAATGAGCCTGAAGTTAAAAACGACCGTTTTTGCCTTCGCTTTTATTTTCCTCTCTCTTCTTTTTCTTTTTTTCTTAATTGTTCCTTCTTTTTCTCAAATCAAATGCGATTTTGAAAAAATCGCCAACCAAAAATCAGAAACCGAAATGCTTGAAAAAGAAATTTCAACCATCGAAAATTTTCAAAAAGAGAAACAAAAATACCAAGATTTCTTTTCAAAACTTAAAAAATCATTCGCCAACAAGGAAATACCGGTAGATTTCATCGATTTTCTTGAAAAAAACGCCAGCTCTTGCCAGGCAAAGATTGAAATCTATTCCCAAAAAGCAGAGAAAGATTCCCTCGTTTTTAGTTTGCGTTTAACTGCTCAACCAAAAAACCTCCTTTGTTTTTTGCAAAAAATCGAAAACGGCTATTTTTTGGTTCAAGTAGAAAAACTTAGCATGGTTAAAATAAGCGAAAAAGAAGAAGGAGCAGAAAAATCCCAAGAGTTTTCACCAGCAGGGGCAAAGGCCGATTTCCAAATCAGGGTTTTGGCCAAATGAAAATAAAAATTAAAATTTCCCGGAAAGACCTTAAAAAAATACCAGGGGTTTTGGTGGAAAAATTCTTCCTTTTCTTCCTTTCTTTTTTCTTTTTTGGCCTGGTCGTTATCCTTTTAGTCGTCTATTCATTTTCCCTTTCGAGCAAAGAAAAGGTAAAACAAGAAAAAGTTTTTCGGTTTGAGAGTGAAAAAGCCCAAAAAATTATTCAGGTTTTTCAGGAAAGAGAAGAAAAGTTTAACCGAACCGGCTTTGAGGAATTGCCCGAACTTTTGAAATAGCCAAGGGTTTGACAGCGAAAGAAAAAAAGATTAAAATAAAGAATGTCTTTTTCGGTTGGAATTTGTGGCCTACCAAACGTTGGCAAGTCAACCCTTTTTAAAGCCTTAACCAAGAGGGAGGTTAAAATTTCTCCCCGGCCTTTTACGACCATCAAGCCAAATTTCGGCCAGGTTTCTGTTCCAGACGAAAGGTTGGAAAAGATCGCTGAGGTGATCAAACCGGAAAAAGTTACCCCAACCCAAATCGAGTTCGTTGACATCGCCGGTTTAGTCAAGGGGGCTTACAAAGGCGAAGGATTGGGCAATCAGTTTTTGGGCCATATAAAAAACTGCGATGCCATTTTAGTCGTCGTCCGCTGTTTTTCTGACCCGGAAGTTGAAAACTTATTAGGAGAGATTAACCCTCAAGAAGAGATCGAGGTTTTAAAGACCGAACTTTTGATGAAAGATTTAGAGAGCGTCGAAAAAGCGATGGCAAAATTAGAAAGAAAACAAAAGGAGGCAAAGGTTTTAGAAAAACTGAAGGATTGGCTCTCCCGGGGGAAAATGATTTCTGAACTTGATTTAGGAGAAGAAAAAGAGTTGATAAAAAGTTATCGCTTTTTGACTGAAAAACCGATTTTTTACCTTCTCAACGTCAACGGCAAAACCGCCTTCACCCGACCGAAAGTAAATTTTTTAGAGATGAACTTAAAAGAGGAAGAAGAAATTTCTGAACTTTCTGACCAGGAATTAAAAGAGCTGGGGATGAGGGGAAAGTTAGAAGAGCTGATCTTAAACTGCTATAAAGTTTTAAACCTTATCACTTTCTTTACGGTGGCTGGAGGAAAAGAAGTGAAGGCCTGGACGCTTGAAAAGGGGAAAACCGCGCCGGAGGCTGGCGGAGTTGTCCATTCCGACTTTCAGAAAAAATTTATCCGGGCAGAAGTGATAGATTGGCAAAAACTGGTCGAGGCTGGTTCTTGGCAAAAGGCAAAAGAATTGGGTTTAATAAAAATCGTCGGCAAAGATTATCAAATCGAAGACGGTCAAGTGGTCGAATTCAAAATATGAAAACCTATCAACTTACTTATTTAGTTTCCGGAAAAATTTCTCAGAAAGAACTGGAAAAATTGGAGGAAAAGGTAAATTCAGAAATTGAAAAAGAAGGCGGGGTTTTGGTCGGAAAAGATTTATCGATCGAAAGGAAAACCGCCTATCCGATCAAAAAGGAAGAAGAAGTTTTTCTGGTGAGTTTAGATTTTAATTTTTCCCCCGAGAAAATAAAGGATTTGGAGAAAAAACTAAAAGAGGAAAATAAAATTTTGCGCTATTTAATCTTGGTCAAAGAAAAGAAAGAGAAACCAGCGGAGAAAGAGACTTTAAAGAAAAAAAAGGTCGAACTAAAAGAGATTGAAAAAAAGCTAAAGGAAATTTTAGAAGAATGAACCTAAACAAAGTTTTTTTAATCGGAAGGTTGACCCAAGACCCGAAGACAAAGACCCTTCCTTCAGGAAAAATGGTTTGTGTTTTTGGTTTGGCTACCGACCGCTATTTTTTAGACAAAGAAGGAAAAAAACAACAGCAAACAGAATTTCACAACGTCGTTTTGTTTGGGAGATTGGCTGAAATTGCCTCTGAATATTTAAAAAAGGGATCTTTGGTCTTTGTCGAGGGAAGGTTGCGAACAAGAAACTGGGAAGACGGAGAAGGAAATAAGAAATGGAGGACGGAAGTGGTAGGAGAAAGAATCCAACTTGGGCCAAAAGCCGGGGAAAAAATTCTTCCACCCCTTGAGGAAGAAAAAATCCCGGTGGTCGAAGACGAAGAAATAAACATCGAAGACATCCCATTTTAAAATGTTAGCCTGCTATTTTTGCCAAAGGAATATAAAGGAGATCGATTTTCGGAGTGCGGAAGTTCTAAAGAGGTTCCTTTCCCCCTCGCAAAAAATCAAACCGAGGAAAAAAACCGGTGTTTGCGCCTTTCATCAAAGAAAATTGGCCAAGGCAATAAAGAGGGCAAGACAAATGGGACTTTTACCCTACTTGGCAAAGTAAGAAGAGAGGATTTTGTTTTTAATTTCCTCCATCAGTTCTGGGTTGTTTTTAAAAAAATCTTTTACCCCTTCCAATCCCTGACCTAATTTTTTATTCTCAAACTCAAACCAGCTTCCGCTTCTCTTAATCACGCCGTATTTCAAGCCGGTGTTGATGATATCGGCCGCTTTTGAAATTCCCTCGTTGTAGTAGATGCTGAATTCAGCGCTTTTGAAAGGAGCAGCTACTTTATTTTTGACGATTTTGGCAACGATCTTATTGCCGATTATTTCTTCCCCTTTTTTGATTTGGGCTGTTCTTTTTAACTCGATCCGAACTGAAGAATAAAATTTTAAAGCCAAACCTCCGGGCGTCGTTTCTGGCCGGCCATAAACCCCGATTTTCATCCTGATTTGATTCAGAAAAATGACGACCGACTTTGTTTTTGAAATGATCCCAGAAAGTTTCCTTAGGGCAGCCGACATCAACCTTGCTTGGAGGCCGATTTGAAAATCTCCCATTTCTCCAGAAATCTCAGCCTTTGGTAAAAGGGCGGCCACCGAGTCGACGACGATGACGTCGACCTCTCCAGAACGAACAAGGGTTTCGACAATTTGCAAAGCCTCTTCACCGGAATCGGGTTGAGAAATCAAGAGCTCTTCAACGTTTACTCCGATTTTTCGGGCATAATCTGGGTCCAAGGCATGCTCGGCATCGACAAAAGCTCCTACTCCGCCCATTTTCTGTGCTTCGGCCAAAATATGGAGGGCAAGGGTAGTTTTGCCAGAAGATTCTGGACCATAAATTTCGATCACCCTTCCTCTCGGTACCCCTCCCACCCCTAAGGCCAAATCCAGAGAGATGGAACCGGTGGGGATGGCATCGATGTGGGAGGGTTTGATTTCCTTCAGTTTCATGATCGCTCCCTCACCAAATTTCTGCTTGATTTCCTCTAAGGCCTCTTTTAAGTTTTCTTTTTTTTCTTTTTTGGCCATTTTTTTATTTTAACCTTTTTTAAATTTTTTCCCAACCCTCTTCTTCGTTGAAATAAACCTCCCTCGGTTTCGCACCCTGAGCTGGGCCGACGACCCCTCTTTTTTCTAAAATATCCAAAAGCCTAGCCGCCCGGGCATAACCGATTTTTAACCTCCTTTGTAAAAGGGAAGCCGAAGCTTTTTTTGCCTCAATGACCACCCTTTTTGCCTCTTCGTACAAGGGATCTTCGTCGAATTCCGTTTCCTTTGGTATTTCGATTTCTCCCTCCGTTTCGGCTAATTTTCTTTCCAAGCTTTCGATTTTTACCTTTTGGTTTTGATATTTCGATTTTAAAAACTCAACCACTCTCTTCACTTCTTTTTCTGAAACAAAAGCCCCCTGGATCCTTTTTGGTTTGAGGGTTTCGGTCGAAAGAAAAAGCATATCTCCCTGGCCTAAAAGTTTTTCTGCTCCGGCCGTGTCGATGACCGTCCTCGAATCGATCTGAGAAGCAACCTGGAAAGTAACCCTTGAGGTGATGTTTGCCTTGATCAAACCGGTAATCACTTCGGTCGATGGCCTTTGGGTGGCCAAGACCAAATGGATTCCAACCGCCCTGGCCATCTGGGCCAACCTTACCACTGCCGCTTCTATTTCTTTCCCCCGGGCAGCCATCAAATCCGCCAGTTCATCGATGATCAAAACGATGTAGGGCATCGGTTCTGTTTTTCTTTCAAAAGCCATTCGGTTATAGCCGGTAATGTCTCGGGTTTGGGAAAGGGCCAAAATTTCAAACCTTCTCTCCATTTCTTCGATCAGCCATTTTAAAGAATTGACCGTCTTTTGGACGTCGAAGATGACGTCGTTTAAAATGTGAGGGAGGTCATTGTAAACCGGAAACTCAACCCTTTTTGGGTCGATTAAAATGAAATTCAAAATTTCCGGGGAGTTGCGGTAAACGAGAGATAAAATCAAACTGTTCAAAAAAATGGTCTTGCCCGTACCGGTCGCCCCGGCTACTAACAAGTGAGGCATCTTGGCCAAATCTGAAAAAACCGGATTTCCCGAGACGTCCCTTCCCAAGGCAATAGTTAAAGGAGAGGGGGAGTTTTTGAACTGGGGAAGCGAAAAGAGGTCTCTCAACCTGACCAAGGTCCTTACTTTGTTTGGAACTTCAATTCCGACCAGAGATTTACCAGGGATGGGAGCTTCGATCCTTATCGGATGGGCGGCCAAGGCCAAGGCCAAGTCGTTAGAAAGAGAAGTGATTTTTGAAAGTTTAATTCCCTCAGCCGGTTTGAGAGTGTACTGGGTGACGGTCGGTCCGATGTTTATTTCTCCCATTTCCGCTGAAATCCCAAAGTTCTCCAAAGTTTTTTTGATGATGGCGGCGTTCGTTTTTGTATCGCCACCTGAAGGCATTCCCTTTTCTTCTTCCAAAAGGTCAAGAGGTAAAAAGGTATATTCTCCTCTCTTTTCTCTGGCCACTCCTATTTCTTCTGGTTTAATTTTTTCTTTTTCCAAAGTTTCTTTCTCTGGTTTTACTTCCCTTTCTAGGGATGGAATCGCTTTTATTTTCAGACTCGGCGAGAACATCCTTTTGATAATCGAAATTTTTCCTTCAGAAACTTTTCCTGTCGGGAAAGGAGACTTTACCAAGTAAAAGAAGATTAAAAGGGAAACGAAAATTAAAAAGAAAAAAATAAGCGGCGAAATTACCGGGCCAAAAAGCTTTGTAAAAAGAAAATTGAAGAGAAGGCCAAACTTTCCTCCTCCCTTTTCAAACTCAAAACTAAAAAAGCCGCTCAAACCAAAAATTCCCAAAAGAAGGGCGGCTGTGACCGGAAAGAAAACCTTCCGGTATTGGCTGAAAAAAAGGGCGAAACTGACCAAAAAGAAAAAAGGTGGTAAAAAAAGGGTCGTTTTTTTCCCGCAGAAAAAAGCAAACATTTTTTGAAAAATTGCCCCCAAAACCCCACCTTTCCCCTGGTTTGATAAAACCAAGAAAACGGCAAGGATGAAAAAAACGATTCCCCCCAGATAACGCCAAAATTCTTCTGGAAGAGAAGAATTTTTTTTATTCTTCTTGGCCATTTTTGGAAAAACCGGTTCCGGCCGGGATTAGCTTTCCTATTATAACATTTTCTTTTAAACCGACCAAACGATCCTCTTTCCCGGCCAAAGCGGCTTTGACCAAAACCCGAGAGGTCTCCTGAAAAGAGGCGGCAGACAAGAAAGAATCGGTGGTTAAAGCAACCTTGGAAATCCCCAAAATTACCTGGACTGCCTTGATCGGTTTTTTCTTTTCCTTCTTCAATCTTTTATTCTCCCTGAAATAGGTTTCCTTTTCGATTATTTGTCCGGGGAGGAAATAGCTGTCTCCGGGGTCTTTTACTCTCACTCTTGAAAACATCTGTCTGATGATAATCTCAAAATGCTTGTCGTGGATTTGGGCACCTTGGAAGACATAAATTTTTTGAAGCTCTTTGATCATGTAACGCCAAAGTTCTTCTTTCGAAACGAGTTGGGAAAGCTTTTTCAAATCGATGCTCCCCTCGGTCAATTGTCTTCCTTTTTCTACCTTCTCTCCCTCTTTCACCAAAACGTTAGCCTTTGGCGGAGCTTGGTATTCTAAAATACCGTTTTTTGTTTTGATTTTTATTTTCTTTTCCGGAGTGATGGCAATGATCTTTCCTTCTTCTTCGGCGACCAAGGCTTCACCCTTTGGCGGTCTTTTTTCCAAAATTTCTTCCACTCTCGGGATGCCGACGGTAATATCAACCCCGGCCACCCCACCAAGATGGAAAGTCCTTAAGGTTAACTGGGTTCCTGGTTCACCGATCGATTGGGCGGCGACGATTCCAACCGCTTCTCCCAGCTTGATCAGTTTGTTATTACCTAAATCCCAACCATAACATTTTTGGCAAACCCCTCTCTGACTTTTGCATGAAAGAGGCGACCTTACCCTTACTTTTTTGATTCCTTTTTCGATAATTTTTTTTCCCTTTTGCCAATCGATGATTTCTCCGGCCTTGACTATTCCCGGAATGTCTTCTAAAGAAACCCGGCCGACGATTTTGAAAAGGAAATCCTGGCCGATTTCGTCGGCATCTTCCTTAAAAATTTCTATTCCTTTTTTGTCGTGACAATCTTCTTCCCTGATTATCACACCGTGGGCGACGTCAACCAACCTTCGGGTTAGGTAACCAGCCGAAGAAGTCTTAAGAGCGGTATCGGTCGCTCCTTTTCTCGCCCCATGGGTAGAAATGAAGTATTCTAGAACCGGCAACCCTTCTTTGTAACAAGCCTTGACCGGTAATTCGATAATCTCTCCTAAGGGATTGATCACCAACCCCTTCATGCCGCACATTTGGATCGGTTGGGCCCAAGAACCTCTGGCTCCCGCATTAACCATTTGAAAGATCGGGTTTTCTTTGGGAAAAATTTTCGGGACCAACTTTTCGATTTCCCCTCTGGCTTTACTCCAAAGGGCGATTTTTTCTTCTGATTTTTCTTTAGCCGACAAAAATCCCGCCTGATAACTTTTTTCGATTTTTTCCTCTTCTTTTTCGGCTTCGGCCAAAATTTTCTCTTTTTCTTTGGGAATGATTAAATCGTCCATGCCGAAAGTGATTCCAGAAAGGGTTGAGTATTCAAAACCTAGATCTTTTATTTTGTCTAAGGTTTCCTCGACGATTTTTTGGGGATAATTTTCGATCAATTCGGCGACGATTTTTTCTAAATCTTTAATCCTTATCAATTGGTTTTGGAAAGGAAAACCTTCGGGGAGGACTTGGTTGAAAATTATTCGACCGACCGAAGTTTCGATAAATTCATTCTTTTCTGTCCTTACTTTTATTTTTTCTTTGAGGCCAACTTGCCCGAATTCATAAGCCAAAAGCGCCTCTTTAAAATCACCAAAAAATTTTTCTTTTTCCGGCGTTTCCCAAATGTCGGTTAACCAATAGCAACCGAGGACGATGTCTTGATAAAGGGTGACGATCGGCGTGCCGGTGGCAGGTTTTAAGAGATTAAGGGAGACGAGCATTCTCTCTCTGGCTTCGGCTTGGGCTTTTTCTGAAAGGGGAAGAAAGATGGCCATTTGGTCGCCGTCAAAATCGGCATTAAAAGCTTTGCAAACCATCGGGTGGATTCTGATCGCTTCTCCTTCGATCAAAACCGGATGAAAAGCCTGGATGCTTAGCCGATGAAGGGTAGGAGCTCGGTTGATCAAAACGAGTTTATCCTTTACCACCTCTTCCAAACATTCCCAAACTTCTGGTCCTTCGTCCTCGATCAACTTTGAGGCCATCCGGGCGTTAAAAGCCAACTCCTTTTCCAAAAGCCTTCTGATGACAAAGGGCCGGAAAAGTTCCAAGGCCATTTTTTTAGGAATCCCAACCTGGTTGATTTTTAATTCCGGACCGACGACGATGACCGAACGGGCAGAATAATCAACCCTCTTTCCTAAAAGGTTTTGCCTAAACCTTCCTTGTTTTCCTCTGAGCATGTCGGCCAGAGATTTCAGCAACCTTCTTCCTCCGGTCGTTGCCTTTGTTTTTACCTCTTTTCTCATTCCGTTGTCGATCAAAGAATCGACCGCTTCTTGGAGCATCCTTTTTTCGTTTCTGACAATCACTTCTGGGGCCTTGATTTCCAAAAGGTATTTCAGACGGTTGTTTCGGTTGATTACTCTTCGGTAGAGATCGTTTAAATCAGAAGAGGCATACCTTCCCCCGTCCAACTGGACCAAAGGTCTGAGGTCAGGGGGCAAAACCGGCAAAACGGTTAAAAACATCCATTCTGGCCTGATTTTTGCCCTTTCCATTTCCCTGAAAAGCCTTAATCTTATTAAAATCGTTTTTTTCTCAGTCGTCGTTTTTTCTGCCAGTTGTTTTTCTAAATTTTTGATTTCTTTTTGGAGGTCGATTTTCTCAAAAATTTTTCTTAAGGTTTCCGCCCCAGTTCCCGCCTCAAAACAACGACCATACCTTAAAGAAAGTTCCCTTAACTCAAACTCTGACAAAATCCGGAAGGGTTTGATCGACAAAACCTCCGAGCGGGCCCTCTCTCTGGCCTCTTTCAGCTGTCTCAAAACCCTTTCTAATTCTTTTTTATTTTTTATTCTCGAACTTTCTCCTTTCACCTTTTCTTTGTATTCTTTTTCGATCTCCTTTAAAATATTTTTCTTTTCCTCCTCGTCAACTTTGGTGATGATGTAAGCTGCAAAATAAATCACTTTCTCTAATTCTTCTCGAGACAAATTTAAAATCATTCCCATCGGTGAAGGGACGGTTCTTAAAAACCAAATATGAGAAACCGGCGAAGCCAATTTGATATGCCCCATCCTCTCTCTTCTCACCGCGGATTTGGTTATTTCTACTCCACAACGATCGCAAACCATTCCCTTGTATCTAATTCCTTTGTATTTCCCACAATAGCATTGATAATCTTTCTCCGGACCAAAAATTTTTTCGCAAAAAAGACCGTCTTTTTCCGCTCTTTGGGTTCGGTAGTTTATCGTTTCTGGCTTTGTCACTTCACCATGAGACCAAGACAAAACATCGTCTGGGGAGGCTAGTTTTATTCTTATTGCTTGAAGGTTTTCAACTTTCATATTTTTTATTTTGATTCCTCTTCTTTTTCCGTTTTTTGTCTTTCTTTTATTTCGATTCCCAGGCCTAACGATTTTAACTCAGAAACTAAAAGGCTAAAGGAGGCCGGAACGTTTGGTTCTTCGATTTTTTCTCCTTTCAAAATCGCCTGGTAGGCTTGAATCCTTCCGGCCACATCGTCTGATTTAAAAGTTAACATTTCTTGCAAAGTATGGGCGGCGCCATATCCTTCAAGGGCCCAGACCTCCATCTCGCCAAACCTTTGGCCGCCAAACTGAGCTTTTCCTCCGAGCGGTTGCTGGGTAATCAAAGAGTAAGGACCGATCGACCTTGAATGGATTTTGTCGGCAACCATATGGATCAGTTTCATCAAATACATATAACCGACGGTGATTTTTTCTGGAAAAGGAAGGCCGGTCCTTCCGTCGTACAAAGTCATTTTTCCGGTTTCCGAGAACCCGGCCCTTTTTAGTTCTTCTTTGATTTCCTTTTCGATCGCTCCAGAAAGAGCCGGGGTAATCGCTCGGTAGCCCAATTTTTTCGCCGCCAGACCTAAATGGGTTTCTAAAATTTGGCCAAGGTTCATCCTCGAAATGACGCTCAAAGGACTCAAGATGACATCGACCGGCGTCCCGTCTTCTAAAAATGGCATTTCTTCTATCGGTAAAACTTTTGAAACCACCCCCTTGTTTCCGTGTCGTCCGGCTAGTTTGTCGCCGGCCTGAATCTTTCTCAGCTCGGCTATTTCGATTTCGATCCTTTTTATCACCCCGACATCAAGCTTATGCCCCAATTCTCGAGAAAAGATCCTTCGGCTAATCACCCTTCCTTTTTTTCCGTGTTCCAACCTTAATGAAGTATCCTTTACCTCTTTTGCCTTTTCGCCAAAAATGGCCAAAAGCAGCCTTTCTTCGGTCGTTAATTCCTTTTCCCCCTTGGGAGAGATTTTCCCGACCAAAATATCGTTGGGAAAGACTTCTGCTCCAATCCTGACGATGCCTTCTTCGTCTAGGTCTTTCAGCCTTTCTTCAGAAACGTTAGGAATGTCGGCGGTAGTGATCTCTGGCCCCAGTTTTGTTTCTCTCACGTCGCAACCAAAATTTTCGATGTAGATCGAAGTGAAAACGTCATCCCTGACCAACCTTTCTGAGATGACGATCGCGTCTTCAAAATTTCCTCCCCGCCAGGGTAAAAAAGCCACCAAAACGTTTTGCCCTAAAGCCAAATATCCCTCTGAGATCGCCCCACCGTCAGTTAGGACGTCTCCTTTTTTCACTTTTTGTCCCTTTTTGACGATCGGTTTTTGATCAAAGCAGGTGAATTGGTTCGTCCTCAAGAATCTTTTCAGTCGATAAACCTTTTTTTGATTTTTTCCTTTGATTTTTATCACGATGTGTTCGGCATCGACTTCGACCACCTCTCCATCTTCTTCGGCAATGATTACCTGTCCGGAATCTAAAGCCACCCTTCTTTCCATTCCAGTCATGACCAAAGGAGGTTCTGGCTTTAAGAGAGGGACCGCCTGCCTTTGCATGTTCGCTCCCATCTGGGCTCGATTGGCGTCGTCGTTTTGTAAAAAGGGGATGAGGGAGGCGGCGACCGAAATGGATTGTTCTGGTGAAACATCGATAAAATCTATTTTCTCTTTTTCGATCAACCCCGGTTCGCCCTTTATTCTCCCTTCTACTCTTTCTGGAACGATGTTTCCCTTTTCATCGATCAGAACGGTTCCTGAAGCGATGTTGTACCTTTCTTCTTCAAAAGCATTGAGGTAATGAATTTCTGAAGTGACTTTCCCTTTTTCCACTTTAAAATAGGGTGTTTCTAAAAAGCCGTAAGGGTTAAGCTTGGCGTAAGTGGCCAAGTGAGTGACCAAGCCGATGTTTTGCCCTTCTGGCGTTTGGATCGGGCAGATCCGGCCGTAGTGTGAGGGTTGGACGTCTCTAACCTCAAACCCGGCTCTTTCTCTGGTTAAACCTCCCGGTCCAGAAGCCGTCAGCCTTCTTTTGTGTTCTAATTCGGCCAAGGGATTTTCGTTGTCCATAAACTGGGCCATCTGGCTGGAAGTAAAAAATTCTTGCAAGACAGCCATAAAGGGTTTTGGGTTGATCAACTGGACCGGAGTGAGGGTAGAAATGTCTAAAGTTGACATTCTATCTTTCACTATTCTTTCCATCCTCATCAAACCAACCCTCAACCGATTGATCAACAGCTCGGTGAAAGGCCTCACCCGACGGTTGCCCAAATGGTCGATCTGGTCTGGTTTTGCTTGGGGGTCGTTGTTCAACCTGACTATTTCTCTTACTACCTCGGCCACATCTTCTGGTTTCAAAACCCTGTCTTTTATTTCGATCTTTTCTTTCCCTTTTAAATTTGGAAGTCTTTGCCAAATTCGCCATCTCCCGACTTCGGAGAGGTCGTACCTTTCAAAATTAAAAAACAAATTCCAAATAAATTCTTTGGCCGTGTCGGGCGTGACCATTTCGCCCGGTCGGAGGGCATGGTATATTTCGACCAAAGCTTCAAACTGATTTTTTGTTGGATCTCTTTTTAGAGTTTCTTTTAGAAAATCAACTTCTCCTTTTTCTGAATCTTGAAAGATTTCTTTTAGCTGTTCCTCTTTGTCATAACCAAAAGCTCGCAAAAGGGTAGTAGCCGAAACTTTTTTTCTTCGGTCGATTTTTACCCCGATTTCTCCCGAAGGTTCGGTTTGGAATTCTAACCAAGCTCCTCGGTTGGGAATGATTTTGGCGCCAAAGAGGAGATTGTTACCAAATTTTTCGGCAACGAAAAAAACACCGGGCGACCTGATCAACTGAGAAATGGCCACCCTTTCTATTCCGTTGACAATGAAAGTCCCTCTTTCCGTCATCAAGGGGAAATTGGCCAAGAAAATTTCTTGTTCTTTAATTTCTTTTGTTTTTAGGTTGACCAAACGAGCTTTTACTCTCAGGGGAGCCTCGAAAGTGTCGTTGTTTATCCTTGCCTCCAACTCAGATTTATAGTTTGGTTGGCCAAGCTTGAAATCCAAAAAATGGAGTTCCAACTCCTTCTTGGTGTAATCTTTGATCGGGGAAATTTCGGCAAAAAGGTTTTTCAAGTCCTTTTGCCAAAAATTTTCCCAACATTCCTTCTGGAAAGAAAGGAGGTAGGGTGGATTTAAAAAAACACCAGCTTTTGAAAAATTTTTGAATTTCATAAACAAAAAGCCCCTTTCAAAGGTTTTATTTTTTATTTTTATTTAGAAGGAAAAGCCAAAGATAATTTTATTTTAATCTTTTTAAAAACTTTGTCAACCTATTTTTGGCTTGAAGTTGCCTCCAATTCTTCGATTTTTTTGATCACTTCTGGGTTCCCCGGGTTTAAATCTAAAACTTTTTTAAAATAGGAAAGAGCCTTTTCTTTATCACCCTTTTCTTTCCAAATCAAACCAAGAGAATAAAGGGAGTTTGAATGGTTGGGGAAAACTTGTAAAACGTTTTCAAACTCAACCTGGGCTTTTTCCAAATCTCTTTTGTTGTAATAAATCCTTCCCAACTGGAATCTCGCTTCGATCTCGGTTGGGTTTTCGTTTACCACCTTTTCTAAAATTTTTATCGCCTCTTCTAAATTTCCTTCCTTTTCAAAAACCAAAGCCAACTGGATTTGGGCTGGCGAGAAATCTGGTTTCATTTCCACCGCCCGGGAAAAACATTCTTTTGCCTTCCCCTCATCTTTTATGAAATACAATTTACCAAGCTCTGTCAAGAGGGCGGGGTTTTTCGGTTCGAGTTTTAGGGCTTTCTCAAAGGATTTGATCGCCCAGTCAGTCGCTCCGGCAGCCAAAGTTTGGATTTCTCGGTAAACGATGGCTAAATTTTCCCAGGCGGCAACGTTATTTGGTGAAAGTCTCTCGGTGGCGAATTTTGCCTGGTCGATGGCCGTGGCTGTTAAATTTTGGATTTTTCCAAGATCTTGGTTGGCCGGCGGTTTTTGAGTTTCTTCGAAAATCTGGGCTAAATAATTTTGGGAGAGGAAGATTCGATAGGCAGAGAGATAAGGGTTTAATTTTGTTGCCTCCTCTAAAAATTTTCCTTTTTCTGAAAGAGAAGGGACGAGAAAACTTTTGGCACATTTTAAGTCGGCGAGATAAAACTTGGTGGCGAAAAACCACAAAACAACCATACCAAAAACGGCGGCGATGAAAATCGATGAAAAAATCAAATTCAATTCTGGAAAATTCTGGAAGGAGATTTTAATTTCTTGCCTCGATTTCTCAAAAGAACTTACCCCTAAAGCCAAAGCCAACCAAAAACCAAAGGCCAAAGGAAGGTTTTGGTAGTAGAAAAAGCCGGCCAAAAAGAGAGTTAAAAAGGCCAAAAAGGACGGTGAAACCAAACGATGGTTGGCGGCCAAAAGGAAATAAGAAAGCAAAAGAAAAACGACGGCCAAAGCCAAATAGCTCAAAATTCCAAAAATTCCCATCGTCCCAAAAATTTCAGTGATAAAAGAACCAGCCCGGTCGTACCTTACTTGCCACCAAGGCGTTTGGTTAAACTCTTTCGGTTTGAATTTGGCAAAATCGTAGTAAAAAGTGCCGACCCCGGAACCGAGAAAGATACTTTTCAAATTTTCCTTCCAGGCTCCAAAGGCGCTTTTTAAAGAATAACTTTGCTCTAAGGTTTTTTCTTTTGGAAAAGCAAAAAGAGGAGAGACTTTGGCGGTGTTGAAAAAGAGGAAAAAGAAAGAAATCAAGATAAAAACGATCGGGAGCAAAAGCCGGTTGACGTTTTCTTTAAACAAACGAAAACGGAGGGCGAGGAAAAGGTAAACAGAAAAACTCAAAATCAAAATCAGCCAACAAACCCAAAAATCGATGAAGACCAAAAGAAGGGTTGGTGGAATTAGAAAGAAAAAATAAAGGATTAAATCCTTTTTTCTTTCGGAAATCAAAATTTCGCCAACCAAAAGAGAAACGAAAAAAGTCAAAAAGAGGGCCAACCCCTCAAAACTTCCAGAAAGGAAATTAAAGGTTCGCAGACGGAAAACCGGAGGAAGGGAAGGAATTTTTTGCCAGAGGTTGAAGATGGAAAAAAGGGCAGAAAGAGAAAGGAGAAAAAGAGAGAAAAAGAAAACGTTTTTTAAAATTTTAAGGTTCAAGGTTTGGGATTCGTTGATTAACAAAAAATAAAAGAGGGCCAGGAGATAGATAGGGAAAAGGCCGTTGGAAAACCTTCCGTAAAAACCAAAGAGGGAAGAATTTTTGTCAACGGAGAAAACGGTAGAAAGGGTGGCTGAAGCCAAAAAGAGAAAGACAAAAATGTCAAGAGGCGTTCTTTTAAAAACAAACTCCTTTTTCAAAAAAACCGTTTTTCCAAACCAGACTAAAAAAGCAAAAGAAAGGAGGTAAAAGAGAAGATAGATTTTGTTAAATTCGTAAAATTCAAAAGTAAAAGGGAGAAAGAAAATAGGAAAAAGGAAAACCAAGAGATAGATCGTAATTTTGAAAATTTTATCCACAATTTTCTCCATAATCCTATTATAACAAATCAAAAGAAAACTAGCGATAGACCTTGAAACTTTGGATTATCCCCAAACCCAAAAGGTTAAAAATGAGGCCAGAGCCACCATAACTTAAAAAGGGAAGGGGGATGCCGACAATCGGTAAAAGGCCAAGGTTCATTCCTAAATGGATGAAAGTTTGGGAAACCAAGAGGATGGCAAAACCACCGCAAAAAAGGCGGGGAAAATTGCTTTTTGATTCGAGGGCGATTTTCAAAATCCGCCAAACCAAAAATAAAAAAAGCAATAAAAAGAGAAAAACGCCAAAAAGTCCGGTTTCTTCAGCCAAGACGGAAAAAATAAAATCGGTTTGGGGTTCGGGAAGAAAACCTAACTGAGTTTGGGAACCTTTTTTGATTCCCTGGCCAAAAATTCCCCCAGAACCGATGGCAATTTTTGTCTGCCTTTGGGACCAGCCAACTTTAAAAGGGTCAGAAATTTTTGGGGAAAGAAAACTTAAAATTCGCTCTTTTTGGTATTCTTTGAGAAAACTTTTCCAACCGATGAGAAAGATCAAAAGAAAAACAAAGATTAAAAGAAAAAAATGGCGGAGCTTGATCCCAGAAAGAAAAAGAATACCCAACCAAAGGACGAGTAAAATCAAAACCGAACCTAAGTTTGGTTGAAAAAAGATCAAAAGGCAGGGTAGGGAAACGTAAAAACCCGAGATCAAAATGTGTTTTAGTCGATACATTTCGACATGCCGGCTAGAAAAATATTTGGCTAAAAAAAAGAGGAGGACGATTTTGGTCAGTTCGGTCGGGTCAAAAGAGAAAAAGCCGATTTTGTACCAAGATTTCGTTCCTCGGATAGAAGGGGCAAAGAAAAAGAGGCCAAACAAAAGAAAGAGAGAAAGGAGATAAAAAAAGAGGAGAAAATAAGTACTTTCTTTCAGCGGTCGCCAGTCAATGAAAGAAAAAAGGAGCATCAGAAAAAAACCAAAGAAAAAAAAGAAAACCTGTTTTTTTAGGTTTAAGAAGTTTCCTCGTGAAGAGCTGTAGAGCAACAAAAAACCAAGTCCGACCAACAAAAAAACGGTAAAAACCATCGGCCAGTCGAGTTTTTTTAGATGGAAAAATATCTTTTTCATCGATCAAGTTTTGAGCATTTCCAAAAATTCTTTTTCTTCGATCGTTTTGACCCCGAGTTTTTTCGCTTTCTCAAGCTTTGAACCGGGCTCTTTTCCGACGACTAAATAGTCTGTTTTTTTCGAAACCGATTCAGAAACCTCTCCCCCCAGTTCCCTTATTTTTCCTTTCGCTTCTTCCCTGGTCATCGATTCTAAAGAACCGGTCAAGACAAAAACTTTTCCTTTCAATGGTTGGTGTTTTGGTTTTTTCTCGGCGACGACCCTCACCCCTACCTTTTTTAACTTTTCGATAAATTTTAAATTTTTTTCTTCCCTAAAGAATTCATAAATTGATTTGGCCACTACCGGTCCGATATCTTTTATCTTTTCCAGTTCTTCCAAGGAGGCTTTTTGCAATTTTTCGATCGAACCGAAATTTTCAGCCAAATCTTGGGCTGTTTCTTCTCCGACGTTTTTTATTCCCAAGGCATAAATGAACCTTGGTAAAGTAATTTCCTTTCTCGACTGGATGGCCGAAATGAGATTCTTCGCCGACTTTTCGGCAAACCTTTCTAACTGGGCGACGTCTTCTTCTTTGAGCAAGAAAAGGTCGGCCGGGTCTTCGATCAAACCTTCGTCCAAAAGCCGGTCGATGATTTTCGGACCAAGGCCAACGATTTCGAAGGAATTGACAAAATGATAAAAATACCTCCTTTCTTTGGCTGGACATTTCGGGTTTAGACAACGCCAATGAACCCCTCCTCTTTCTTTCTCTAATTTTTGGCCACAAACCGGACAATTTTTCGGAAACTTTATTTCTTTTTCTTTGCCCGTTCTCAATTCCGGAAAAGCCTGGATGACTTCAGGGATGACATCGCCAGCCCGGCCGACGGCAACCGTATCGCCAATTTTCACCCCAAGCTTTTTGATCATCTCTTCGTTGTGTAAAGTCGCCCGGGTAATTTTCACTCCGCCAACCTCGACCGGCTCCAAAACCGCCACCGGCGTGACCGTTCCCGTCCTCCCTACTTGAAACTTAACATCTTTTAAAATGGTCGTCGCTTTTTTTAGAGGAAATTTGAAAGCGATCGCCGCCCTTGGCGCCTTTCCAACCACCCCCAATTTCTCAAAAATTTCGTTGTCGTTTATTTGGACGACGATGCCGTCGATCTCGTATGGTAATTTCTCGCGGTGCTTTAACCAGTATTCCCGAAACTCGATCACCTCTTTTAAATCGCGACAGAGTTTGCAATATTTGTTGTTTGTTTTAAAGCCCAAAATTTCCAAAACCTGATGCTCTTCTTGATGAGTTTTTTGACCAAGTTCAGAAACCAAATCGTAAACTTGAACGTCCAACCTTCTTTTTGCCGTGATTTTTGGGTCCAACTGCCTGATCGAGCCAGCGGCCAAATTCCTCGGGTTGGCAAAAGGGCTTTGCTCCAGTTTTTTTTGCTCTTCGTTGACCAGCTCAAAATTTTTTTTGGTAATAATCGCTTCCCCCCTGACGACAATTTCTGCCAACCCATTCTTTTTCACTTCTTTGGCGATTTCTTTCAACCCCCTCTTTTCCAAATCCTTTATTACCTCTTCTACCTCCCTTAACCTCAAAGGAATAGATTCTATCGTTTTTAAATTTTGGGTCACGTCTTCACCGACCAAACCATCTCCCCTTGTCGAACCAACGGCAAAAATCCCGTTTCTGTAAATTAACTCGATGGCTAAACCATCAAGCTTTGGCTCACAAAAAAACTCGATTTTTGAAACCTCCTCTTTTTTTAAAAGTTTTGTATTTCTTTCCAACCAATCTTTGATATCTTCTTCTGAAAAGGCATCGTTAAAAGAAAGCATCGGTTTCGGATGCCTCACTTTTTCAAATTTTTCCAAGGGCTTCCCCCCAACCCTTTGGGTAGGGGAGTCAGGAGTGATGAATTCAGGAAATTTTTGCTCTAAATCAAAAAGCTCTTTCTTTAGAGAATCCTCAACTTCTATCGGCACCAACTCCTTGTCCAAAACGTGCCTTGAGTATCTATACTTTTCGATCAATTTCCTTAACTTCTCGACCCTTTTTTTGGCTTCGGCTTTTGTCATCAAATTTATTATAGCAAATTAAAAAAAGGGTTTTTTTCAACCCTTTATTTTCAAGATTAATAACTGATCTCAATCGCTCGGGAAACGCCTCGATAATCTCCTTTTGATTTGAGACAGCCGCAATTTTTATTCTCCTGCGGGCAATATTGTCCATTTCCTGAGCCTTTTTTGTAAAATTTTACATTGTATTGTTCGGAATTAGACAACATTCCTGACGCTACTGTGTTTTGGTCTTCCTCATCTTTGAAACATGTTGCCCCTCGCGATTTTAACTGCAAAAGCGCATCTTCGATTCCGCTGTCGGCGGCAAAAAAGGCACCCACCGAATTGTCAATTCCCCTAACCATTTTCAATTGCTGAGTGAGCAAAAGAGAAAGTCCCAGAGCGATTCCCAAAACCAAAGACAAAATCAAGATGGCTAAAAGAAGCGAAACCCCTCTTTCCTTTTCTGTTTTATTGTTGCGATTGTTGGACATTTAAGTTTCTTTGGGAAACGGCCGTTTGAATTTCAATTTTTGTTCCCGGCTGATCTCGTTTTTGGATTTGAAATTTGATTGTAACTAAAGGTTGACTTCTAGGTGTGTCTCCGGTTACTGTGAATTCTAAATTTTTCACCTCCAAATCACTTGGGGTAAGAGGGACAGATTGATTTTCGACTATTTGTTTCCCTTCTGCTCCTCCAAGCGAAAAAGTTTGACATTCGTTTTTGTAGTTTTTGAATTTAATTCCATTTCCGTTATCTAAAACTTGGTAGTTAGTATTTGGTTGAACTACGCAACTTCCGCTACTATCTTTTTTTGCCATCCTCAAGGCTCGGCTCATATATTCTAACACGTAAGAGGTGCTATTGATGACCTGGGTTTCCGCCAAGGCCTTTCTTTGCGCTCGGCTTGCCGAAACAAAACTTTCGACCAAAGCCAAAGCCAAAATCGAGAAAATGAAAATGGCAACCAAAATTTCGATTAAAGTATAGCCTTTTTTCATTGTTTCCAATTGGTTAATTGCTCGACCACTGTTAATGACTGGGGCAGACCTTTTTCAAACCAAGAGACCTCGCAGGTTACTATTAATTTATCGGTATCTGAAGATGTGGTAATCTTTCTTGTAAAATTTCTATTATTAAGCGGAATCGAGTCAGTCCGGGATTGAGGGATACCGTCGGTCCATGATGGGGTGCCTTTTAAAAAATTTTCATCTCTTTTGTTCCTTATTTCTTCTATTCCCTCCTGGGCTAAATAAGCGGCGACCAACCTATTCTTTGTCACCGAAACGCCCCAAAAGGTTTGACTGATAAGATAAAAAGCCCCACCGATTCCGACGGTCAAAATGAGAATGACAAAAAGTAATTCTAAAATGGTAAACCCTTTTTTCATTCTATTTCGATCGCCCCACTACTATAAATTTTAACCTTTTTTGTTTGGTTGTCGATGATGTTTTGCAAAGTGACCTCTGCTCGGTCGGCCGTGGGATTAATCGTCACCGTCGGGTCTGGGGGAGAAAAAATGACATCAACTTGATCTCCTCCGGGAGAAAGGGCACTGATTAAAATTTTTGGTTCCAGAGAAATTGAAAGAACTTTTTGATCTTTCCCTTCAGTATAAGTTTTGTCACCGTCGCAATCTACAAAAAAGAAATAAGAATCTGTATTTTTTTTAAAACGGAGGCCATATCCATAATTTGATGAACATTGTTGCGAAACTAACGAAATTTCCGCGGCCATAGCCATTTTTTCTGCTTCCCTCAAATCCTGAGCCAGTTTGTGAGCCGAGCGCAAAAGCGAATATTGTCTTTCTCCGGCGCGATAATTAGCCAAGACCACACCCAAGAGCAAAACGATGATAAAAATGACCACTATCGTTTCAACCAAGGTAAACCCTTTTATTTTTTTCTTTTTTTGAGCCATGATTTAGGCAATTTGAGCCAAGATTCGGGGAGTAAGCCAGCCACCATCAAAATTCCCAAAATGAGAAACGGCGGAATTTCCTTCCATTCCCAGTTAGGGAAACTTGGTGGTGGTGGAGGAGGTGGTGGTATAACGGTACAATCTGCATCACTCTGACATTGATCTGTTCCAGGTCCTGCAACTGAAACACATTTTTTATCTGTCGTACATTCGTTGTGATATGAAGGTGGTATAACGGTACAATCTGCATCACTCTGACATTGATCTGTTCCAGGTCCTGCAACTGAAACACATTTTTTATCTGTCGTACATTCGTTGTGATATGAAGGTGGTGGTGGTTTATACTCACAAGTGCAATCGGATTTACAGGTCCCGTCGATTCCACAAAGAGCATTGTTCGGATTGCCATTTACACATCGACGACGTTGTTGGCCCATATAAGTGTAAGTTTCACACTTTGGGTCGCAACATCCGTATGGATAACATCCCGCACAATAGAACCAATTACTGCCCTCTTGTTGACAGGTGCAAGAACCGGTGGTGCCAGCACATTTTAAGTCGTCTGGATAACAGTTGTATGTTTTCCCATTATCTTTTGTTTGACAAACGCCACACTCACCTCCACATAAAGAATCATTCTTTTGACAAGAGCTCCAATGGCATTTATTATCGCAGGTTTGAATTCCGCAAGAACCACAGGACCTTTCTGCCCCAGGTATACACTCTCCAACAAATTGACAAGCTCCCCATTTGCAATCGTTACCACAAACTTGGACCGCGCAAACTCCACATTCTCTTGTTTCTCCAGGGGTGCATTCCTTATCTACTACCCACGGTTCCCATTTACACTCTTTGTTACAGTGTCGACTTGCTGGACATTGATCCACAATTCCTGAGTCCGTAGTGCTCGGTGGATAACATTCTACTGGTGGAATCACGCACTCTATATATTCACCGTTCGGACCACATTTCCAGTAGGCACCACAAGGACCACATGGCGCCCCAGGTTGGCAGGGCGGTGGTGGCGGTGGTTGCCATCCTTCTGGATGACATTCACAAGGTTCACCTAAATAACATTGCTGGGGGACCAATATTGTAGAACATCCAAATGGACCACAGACTTGCTGGGGAATATCAGGACAGGAACCAGGGAAGGGTGTTTGACACGGCCCTACTGGTGGGCTAGCCCCAGGAGTACACTTCGTCACGCAACAGCCACCAGGATTATAACAAGGGCGGCAGTTGTAGGTGAGATAGAGTGGAGTATTATCTGAGGGCCGGTAAGCGACTATGTCACCTTCACCTTGGCAAAAACAAGAATCTACCGTTCCCGTACAATTTCCGGCTTCGCAGAAATAACCTAATAATTGACCATTCGGCGGATAGGCAGAATATTCTGGCTTGCAAACCGGGCAATCACCGCTGCATTTTGAAAGATCTGGCTGGCACTCTCCCCAGGTGCAATCGTCTTTACACACTTTCACTCCACAAGTGCCACAGCTTGTTGTCGCTCCTGGCTCGCACTCACCGGGGAAACAACCGGCGTAACCCTCTTTTGTAGTTGCGCAACAATGTTGGTAACCACATTCAGTTGTTGTTGTGTTGCATTTTCCGGTAATACAGTCGGCCAAAACGATCTTTTTTGTTGTAGCGCATTTAGTTTTACATTCTTGCTCACAGCAAAGAGGCGCGCTCTCGTCTACCACTAAAGAATAATTATCAACAGAACCTACTGCATATAATACTCCGTCCCAACAAATTTGCGAGCAACATTTGCAACGTTCAGAGTTAGAAGAGGTGGAACACTCGTCGATATGAGTTCCGCTTTGAATGCACTGAGGGCAGCTGTAAAGACATCTCTTTACTATCTTGCCCTGCTTATCTTCTAACGGGCAACACACTAACGGGTTACCGTAGGGATCGCTAAAGCACCCCAGGTTGGTACAAGGCTGGCCATAATGTCCGCAGTTAGCAGAGCTCGGGGAAGTTATACAATCAGATTCAGACTCATCATCGTACACACATCGGAAACAATGTTTTTCGTGACACTCTTTCCACTGCTGTGGAGTTAAGCCTCGCTTAAACCTACAACCGCCGTCTGTTTTTTCCATACATTTGTTATCGGTGCAACAGTTCGCGGTAACCTCGTATCCACGACATATACCATAATAATCTACTTGCCCCGGAGATTTTTCCCAACAACCACACCGCCATCCTTGTCCCAAGGAATTACACGCATCACAACTTGCTGTTATACTACACTGATAACAACCGCCAGAATAGTAACCACTAATCGGCGCTGGCACCAACCCAGCTTTCCAATCGCATTTTCCTTGACTACTGCCGTCAGTTAAGAAAACTGGATAGTTGAAAGAGACCAAAAATGAGTTTAGAGAAAGAAGTCGAGAATTTAAAGAATAATCAAAGGATCTTAGAGGAAAAAATAAAAGAAAAAAGAGAAAAGAGAGAAAGAAAAAATTTTTTATTTTTCCCTTGGCCATCTTATTTCATTTTAAGATACCAAAAACCATTGTCAAGTAAAAAGGGAGGACTAGAAGCCCTCCCGCACTAACTTTTCGAGGTCGATCCGCCAGACCCTGCCGTCAATGAAGAGATAGCCCCAATTGTCTTTGAAAATTAATACCGGTACCTTTGGTCCCCACCTTGGTCGAGGTTTAGCTTCGTCGACGTATGCTTTT